>ERZ791865.1614-NODE-1614-length-20332-cov-34.065542_pt1 | contig 20332 bp, 17 predicted proteins | sample MGYA00509942_ERZ791865 | MGnify/ENA primary metagenome ERZ791865 (study PRJEB30046, sample SAMN00792098) | human gut metagenome | study: EMG produced TPA metagenomics assembly of the A metagenome-wide association study of gut microbiota in type 2...
CTTAATACAAGCATAATATAAATTTTTACCAACACGTTTTGTCCTATAACCCTGAATCGTCATACTTCCTCAGTTTTTTATTGCAGGAAAACCGTATAGCCGCGGCAAACGCGAACTTGGAAAACAAGCAAACCTCGCTTCGCTCGCAGAACCTTTTATAGAAACCAATGAATACTGCACCCCGATTTTAGAAACTGCACCCCTATCGCCCTTCGGGCACTTCCCTCCGTAGGGGGAAGCTCGGCGATGAGGAATAAAAAAATTCAAATCTGATTTGTCTTAAATTTATGAAAAGATAAGCCGGGCGCCTTCCCCGCTGGGGCAGGTCGAAGTCCTTCGTTTCGGTGCTGGTGGATAGTATCGAAAGAATGTCTTACGATTGTCATTTACGGTAAACGTATTTAAATGATAGTGATATTAGCGGCATTGAATGATGGCGGAAGGTTTTGACCTGCCCGTCGGGGAAGGATGCCGCGAATGCGGCAGAAAGGGGTGCAGTTCCACGAGCGCAGCGAGGTTGTATAGTTTTCTCCCACATCCCGCACTTCCATCTCACCACTTCCCGTACACTTTGTTCGACATATCCCATAAAATATATCCATCCAAAAGTGATGATAGCTTTATTATTTTTCCAGTGGTACTCTATGTATAGAACAAAGTGTTCATTATTGTAAACGTAGTTCGACAGCGGGATGGAGGCGGTCATGATGTCCTTTCATTGGATTTCACTTCTTTCCGGATGGGGAAAGAGGACTTTTGATTTCTTCCTGTTCCGTACCAGCCATGGAATTTATCAGATCCCGGGATGCGGAAGAGAGCCGTTCGGCATGTAATATAGTCATTAAAAGGAGCCATGAAATGCACATCACTCATTTCATGGCTCCTTTTTTTCTTGCTCCTCTTTCCCAAACACTTGCCCAATAGCGTCTATTGATATATGATAGGGAGAAAGTCTTTTTAAGGTTGCCGGAAGGGGCGGCCGGAAAAATGGGTAGGAAGGCAGGAGCAGGAGATGGAAAATCGAGATAGTTTCAAATCCCGGTTGGGATTTTTACTTGTCAGCGCAGGCTGTGCCATCGGCATCGGGAATGTCTGGAAATTCCCGTATGTGACCGGGGAATACGGAGGCGCTGTTTTTGTATTGTTTTACCTGATGTTTCTTTTACTGATGGGCATCCCCGTCATGACGATGGAGCTTGCCGTCGGCCGCGCATCCCGCGGGAGCGCTGTCCAGGGCTATAAGAAATTGGAAAAGCCCGGGCAGAAATGGCATATTCATGGCTGGTTCTGTATCCTTGGCTGTCTGCTCCTCATGATGTACTACACGACAGTATCCGGATGGATGCTTGCGTATTTCTGGAAATTCCTGACCGGCGCTTTTGCGAGCGTTCCGACGGAAGCTGTCAGCGGCGTCTTCACGTCCATGCTGGCATCTCCCACGGAAATGGGAATTTTCATGGCACTTACCGTTTTCGGCGGATTCGGCGTCTGCGGCCTTGGCCTGCATAACGGCGTCGAACGCATCACGAAGGTCATGATGCTCTGCCTCCTGGTCCTCATCGTCGTCCTTGCTGCGCACAGCGTTTCACTCAAAGGCGGCGGACCGGGCCTTGCTTTCTACCTTCTCCCGGACTGGGACAGGGCAGTCGAAGCAGGCATCGGGAACGTGGCAGCTGCTGCGATGAACCAGGCATTCTTCACATTGTCCCTCGGCATCGCTGCCATTGAAATCTTCGGCAGCTACATGTCAGACGACTTCACACTGACGGGCGAAGCCGTGAGGATCACAGCGCTCGATACCTTCGTCGCTGTCCTTTCCGGACTCATCATTTTCCCGGCATGCTTTGCCTACAACGTACAGCCGGATGAAGGCCCGTCGCTCATTTTCATCACACTTCCGCGCATATTCCAGAACATGTCCTTCGGCCAGCTCTGGGGCACACTTTTCTTTGTCTTCATGACATTTGCCAGCTTCTCCACCGTCACCGCGGTCTTTGAAAACCTCATTGCATGCGCGAGAGACAACTTCGGATGGTCAAGAAAGAAAGCCGTCCTCGTGAACCTTGTCATTGTATTCGTTCTGTCCATCCCCTGCGTACTGGGATATAACATCTGGAGCGACGTCCACATCATCGGAGCCAGAGACGTCCTGGACAGCGAAGACTTCATCGTCAGCAACTTGCTCCTTCCGGGCGGCGCGCTCGTCTACCTGCTCTTCTGCGTGACGAAATTCGGATGGGGCTTTGACAACTACATCGCCGAAGTCAATAAAGGCAGCGGACTGAAAATGCCGCTCTGGATCAAACCATATTTCCAGTTCATCCTGCCGCTTCTGATCCTGGTCATCCTGATCAGAGGCCTTATGTAAGCTTCCTTTCCGCGGGAAGCCTTTGCGGCAAAGCGGACCGGGAAATCCGGAAAAGATAAAATGGAGGAAAGAAGAATGGAAGGAAGAGACAGTTTCAAATCCCGCCTGGGATTTATTCTGGTCAGCGCCGGATGCGCCATCGGTATCGGGAACGTATGGAAATTCCCGTACATCACCGGGGAGTACGGCGGGGCCGTGTTCGTATTGTTTTATCTGTTATTCCTTTTAATACTGGGGATACCTGTCGTCACGATGGAATTGGCCGTCGGACGCGCCAGCCACAAGAGCGCCATGATGGGCTTCAAGACACTGGAGCCGAAAGGCAGCAAATGGCACTGGCACGGGTGGATCTGCCTTCTGGGCAGCTTCGTCCTCATGATTTACTACACCGTCGTATCCGGCTGGATGGTCGACTACTTCTGGAAATTCCTGAACGGATCCTTCAATGGCATGGGGCCTGAGAAAGTTGCAGCCACCTTCGATGCCATGGTCGCTGATCCTTATGAACTCATATTCTTCATGGGCCTGAACGTCCTCGTCGGCTTTGCCGTCTGCGCAGGCGGCGTTGCCAAGAGCCTTGAAAAAGTCACGAAAGTCATGATGCTCGGCCTCCTGGGCCTCATCGTTATCCTCGCCGTAAACAGCCTTCTCCTTCCGGGAAGCGCCAAAGGCGTCGAATTCTACCTTCTTCCTGACTGGAACCGCGCCGTCGAAGCAGGCATTGGAAACGTGGCAGCTGCTGCCATGAACCAGGCATTCTTCACACTCTCCGTCGGCCAGGGCTCCATGGAAATCTTCGCCAGCTACATGAGCCGCAACAACACCCTGGGCGGCGAAGCAGTCAGAATCACCGCGCTTGACACATTCGTAGCCCTGATGGCAGGCCTCATCATCTTCCCGGCATGCTCTGCATTCGGCGTAGAACCATCCGAAGGCCCGTCCCTCATCTTCGTTACACTGCCAAACGTATTCATCAACATGTCCTTCGGACAATTCTGGGGATCCCTCTTCTTCGTCTTCATGACATTCGCCAGCTTCTCCACCGTCACCGCCGTCTTCGAAAGCCTCATCGGCAACTGCATGGACGACTTCGGCTGGAGCAGAAAGAAGACAGTCCTCATCCTTCTGCCCTTCGTATTCCTGGGCAGCATTCCCTGTGCACTCGGCTTCAACGTATGGTCCGACGTGCAGATCGCAGGAAAAGGCATCCTCGACATGGAAGACTTCCTCGTCAGCGGCCTTATCCTTCCGCTCGGCTCCATCATCTTCGCCCTCTTCTGCGTATCCAAGTACGGCTGGGGCTTTGACAAGTACTTAGAAGAAGTCAACACCGGCACAGGCATGAAAATGCCCCGCTGGATCCGTCCCTACTTCTGCTACGTACTCCCGCTCCTCATCCTCTTCGTATTGGTCAAAGGCCTGATGTAAAAGGATAAGGGAAATAAAATCATCAACGGCGCTTCGGCGCCGTTTTTTGATGCAGGAAATGGGGAACAGTAATTAGCAAAATCCAGCTTCTCCTCGGGTGGAGTGCATTAAACTCGCCTTCCCAGACGGGGAAGGGAGTATGGTAGGGGATGGGGTACGAAAGGGCAAAAACAAATCAGATTTAAAATCTTTTCTTTATTCTCTGCGAAGCTGCCTCCTTCGGGGGAAGTGGCGCGCATGCGCCGAAAGGGGTGCAGTAATAAGTAAAGCATATTCCTTTCGCGGTGGATAGGGTTGATTACCACGAGCGAAGCGAGATCGTACGGTTCTAATCCCCATTTCCCCTCTTCATTTGTTTGGCAAATAAAGCATGACTTAAAATATAACCTATGCTGAATACTCATTTATGTATGCAATTATCTTCTCAAACGGGAAGAAAGGTGGTATAGTAAAACCATAAGTTTCAGGATATAGAGTCCACTTATTGGAATTCGTATCCCATTTCTTCTTGGAGGCTTGATCATGGCAGGTTACAATCCGTATGAAAATATGCTTCATGTATTGGATAAGGCAGCAGAAGTACTCGGCTGCCCGAGAAATGATTATGAATTCGTCCGTTATCCGGAACGCGAGCTGACAGTCAGCATCCCGGTCACCATGGATGACGGCCATGTAGAAGTATTCTCCGGCTACCGCGTACAGCACTCCACCGCACGCGGCGCAGCAAAAGGCGGCATCCGTTTCCATCCGCAGTCCGATGAAAACGAAGTCAAAGCCCTTGCTGCATGGATGACAATCAAGAACGCCATCGGCAACATTCCTTACGGCGGTGCTAAAGGCGGCATCAAAGTCGACCCGCATAAACTGTCAAGGCGTGAACTCGAAAGACTGACACGCATGTACGTACGCCGCATTTATCCGATCATCGGACCAGACCAGGACGTACCGGCACCAGACGTCAATACCAACGGCCAGATCATGGCATGGATCGCTGACGAATACGCAGCCCTCTCCGGCAAATGGCAGCCAGGCGTCGTCACAGGCAAACCACTCGAAGTCGGCGGATCCCTCGGCAGAAACGAAGCTACCGGCCGCGGCCTTCTCTTCACACTCGAGACCTGGTGCGAAAAGAACCATAGAGAAATGAAAGACCTCACCATGGTCGTACAGGGCTTCGGCAACGTTGGCTCCGTAGGCTCCCTCCTCATGCATAAAGAAGGCGTCAAGATCATCGCTGTAGGCGATATCAATGGCACATGGAAGAACCCGAATGGCCTCGACATCGAAGCCATGTACGTTTATGCCAACAGCCACGGCAGATCCCTCAAAGGCTACACAGAAGAAGGCGCATCCTTCATCCCTGACAGCGAACTCTTCGCCCAGGACGTCGACGTCATCTTCGCAGCAGCTATGGAAAACCAGCTGAACGCATCCACCATGGAAAGAGTAAAAGCAAAACTCATCCTCGAAGGCGCAAACGGCCCGACCGATGAAACAGCAGACAAATACTTCGAAGAACACGGCATCGAAGTCCTCCCGGACGTCATGAGCAACGTCGGCGGCGTCGTAGGCTCCTACTTCGAATGGGTCCAGAACCGCACAGGCTACTACTGGACCGAAGACGAATACAACGCCCGTCTCCAGAAAAAGATGAGAGAAGCATACGAAGGCGTCTATGCCCTCAAAGAAAAATACCACGTCACCTACCGCCTCGCCTCCTACATGCTCGCACTCCAGAGAGTCATGGCAGCCCAGAAACTCAGAGGCTTCTTAGGATAAGTTATAGCGGAAATACAGACAGGATGCATGATCCATTCATGCATCCTGTTTTTTGGTACGCTCGCCATCAGCGAAAAAGCCAAGGTACGCCTTCGCCGCAGCGCAAAAAATGCCAAGGTACGCTTTATTTTAAAAAAGCATTTATAAAAGAGAGCTCTTATAAAGAAACCGTACAACCGCGGCGGAGCGCGAACTTGGAAAACAAGCAAACCTCGCTTCGCTCGTGGAACCTTTTTATAAAAATCAATGAATACTACACCCCTTTCTTTGGAAACTTTAGAAAATGCATTCTTTAAAAACCTTCACAACCAGCCTGCGGCTGAGGAACTACATCTCATCCACCACAAAAGTGGTCCCCCTTCTCCTGACGGAGCAAGGTCAAAGGCATTCTTCCCCGCTGGGGCAGGTCAAAACCTTCCGCACCGGCGCTTACCTATGTTATCAGTAGTGATTTAAATACGAACCGTAAATGAAAACGGTAAGGTGTTCGTTCAATAATATTCATCAGAATCGAAAAAACCTGCCTCGGAACAAGGATGACGCATACGCTCACGAAGTGACAGAAAGGAGTGCAGTTCCCGAGCGCAGCGAGGTTGTATAGTTTTCATCGAACGAAGTTCGGTTTAAGGGTGTCAGAGCTCGCCCCGTAGGGGGAGCTGGCGCGCATGCGCCTGAGGAGGTTCATCTTCACGAGCGAAGCGAGGTCGTCCGGTCTTCTATCGAGCAGCGCGAGGTCGTATGGTTTTTCCTCCTTGTATGGTTTTATCATGTTTTTCTCAGCCGCAGGCTGGTTGTCCGGTTTTCCCATCTTTTCTCACGCTTTCCATCTTCCCCCCTCCCTCCGTCCAAAAATTTCCTCATGCTATAATGAAAGGGAATTGAGTATTGGAATGGATTTAAATAGAAAGAAGGACTTTATGTTTATACTTGGATGCCATTTATCCGTCACGGGCGGGTATCTTTCCATGGGGAAGACAGCCACTTCGATCGGCGGGAATACGTTTCAGTTCTTCCCGCGAAACCCGCGAGGAAGCCAGTCTGCTCCTGTGAAGGAAGCGGATGCGCTGGCTTTGAAGGCGTGGATGCAGGAGCATGATTTCGGGCCGATTCTCTGCCATGGGGCTTACACGATGAACGGCTGCTCGACGAAGGAGTCGGTGCGTGAGTTTGCCCGCACGGCGCTTCGTGAGGACCTGGCCAAAGCGGCGCACCTGCCGAACTGCCTTTACAATTTCCATCCGGGCTCCCACCTGAAGCAGGGCGCAGAAGTTGCGATTCCCATGATTGCAGACATGCTGAATTACGCCATGGATCAGGAAGAGCTGCCGCCATTTGTCCTGCTTGAAACGATGGCAGGGAAGGGGACGGAAGTCGGACGCACGTTTGAGGAGCTGGCCGCGATTATCGACAAGGTTGAGCGCAAGGACCGCATGGGCGTGTGCCTTGATACCTGCCACGTCTATGACGGCGGCTACGACATCGCAGGAGATACCGACGGCGTTCTCGCCCATTTCGATGAAGTCATCGGGCTTTCCCGCCTGAAGGCTATTCACCTGAATGACGACAAGAATCCGATGGGAAGCCACAAGGACCGCCATGAAAAAATCGGCGAAGGGACAATCGGTCTCGAAGGGATGGAAAGGATCATCAATCATCCGCTTCTCAGAAATCTTCCCTTCTACCTTGAAACACCGAATGATCTGGAAGGCTACAAGCGTGAAATCGCGCTTTTGAGAAGCCTTCGGAAGGAGGACTCATGAAATTCATTCACACAGCCGACTGGCACCTGGGGAAGCTTCTGAAGGAACACTCTATGACAGAAGATCAGGCATGGCTCCTGGAAAACCGTTTCCTGCCCATCGTCGACGAAGAAAAGCCGGACGTGATCCTTCTGGCCGGGGACGTCTATGACCGCTCATTTCCTCCGGAAGATGCCGTCGAGCTCTTTGACCGCATGACTGAGGAAATCGTCAGAAAGAGAGGGATTCCCTTCATCGTCATCAGCGGCAACCACGACAGCGCCGAGCGCCTCGCCGTGGCAAGCCGTCTTCTCCGTTCGCAGGGACTCTACATCTTCGGACCGCTCGACAGGCTCTCTCCCGTCATCCTGAAGGATGAATGGGGTCTCGTTGCATTCCTTCCGATGCCGTATTCTGAACCCGCCCGCGTGCGCGTCATGATGAACAAGCTCGGCATGGAAGAGGCAGAAAAAGTGAAGACGTACGAAGAGGCAGAAAAAATTCTTTCCTCCCGCATGCTCTCCCTCCTTCCTGATGAAGGAGAAGGCATGAGGAAAATCGCCCTTGCCCACGTCTATGCAGCAGGCGGCATGTCATCGGAATCGGAAAGACCGCTCTCGATTGGCGGCTACGACCAGATTTCTGATGAAGTCTTTGCGCCTTACGACTACACCGCACTCGGCCACCTCCACCGTCCGCAGAAGACGAAGAGGGATTCCGAGAAGATCCAGTACAGCGGAAGCCTCATGCGCTACTCCTTCGACGAAGTGCGTCAGAAGAAGGGCATCATCGTAGGGACGATTGACGGAGAAGGAAATGTTTCCACCACGTTCCGCGAAATGCTGCCCCTCCATCAGGTACGCGAAATCCAGGGTTCTTTTGCAGACATCATGGCTAAGGAAGGCTCGGAAGACTACCTGCAGATCGTATTGACCGACTCCGAACCTGTCATCGACGCCATGCCAAAGCTTCGCGAGAAGTACCCGAATGCCCTTGGCGTCGAGCAGGACATGGGATACAAGGACGATGACGGCGAAAGAAGGATCCGCCTCGAATCCATGAGCGACGAAGACATTTTCCGCGCCTTCGTCAGCCATTTCCGTGAGCAGGAACTGACAGAAGAAGAAGAAAAGCTTTCTCAGGAAGTCTGGGAAGAGGTATACAGGAAGGAAAACGCAAAATGAAACCTTTGAAACTGACGATGCGTGCCTTCGGTCCCTATGCGGGCGAGACCGTCATCGACTTCGAAAAACTGCAGGGACGCCATCTCTTCTTGATCTGCGGCCCGACCGGAGCCGGGAAGACGACGATCCTGGATGCCATGTGCTATGCCCTTTACGGCAAGACAAGCGGCGACCGGACAGGCGAGAAAATGAGAAGCGACTATGCCGACTCCTCGGAAAGGACAGAAGTCATTTTCGATTTCATGCTGGGGGATAAGACATACCGCGCAACGAGAAGCCCGGCGCAGATGGTTGATAAGAAACGCGGCAGCGGACAGACACTGGCTGCCATGCAGGCGTCCCTTTCCGAACTGGAAGACGGCAAGGAAATCAATACATTGCGCACAGGCATTGAAGAAGCCGCAGGGAAACTCATCGGGCTCAATGCCGACCAGTTCTGCCAGGTCATCCTCCTTCCGCAGGGCGATTTCAGAAAACTCCTCGTGGCAAAGGCCGATGAAAGAGAAGCCATCCTGAAGCAGCTCTTCAAGACACAGCGTTTCTCGGAATTCAAGGACAGGCTGAAAGACAGGCTCGATGCAAAAGTCCGTGAGAAAATGGAAAAGCAGACAAGAGAAGACCAGATTCTCAGCACCGCCGGCGCCGCAGACGAAAAGCAGCTCGCCTCGATCGTGGAAGAAGCGGAGAAATCACTGCAGGAGGCGGTGGAGACGACCCGGAAGCAGGAAAAGGAAAGCAATGAATTCCGTGAAGTCTACCAGAAGGAAACTGCCCTGATGGGCCATTTCACCGAGCTTGATAAAGCATTGAAGCAGGATGCAGCCCTCAAGAATGAAGAAGGACGCATGAAGGAAATGGAAGCATCCCTTTCCCTGATCCGGAGCGCACGGGAGCTTGCGCCTTACTTCGACCAGCTGAATGGCATCACCCGGGAAGGCAGGCAGGAGGCACAGAAACTCAAGACAGCCAAAGCGGATATGGAAACGTATGCAAGGCTGAATGAAACGCTTGAAAAACGCATCCAGGAGCTGGACGCCATGAAAGAAAAACGCGAAGAAGAGCGTAAAACAGCCCTTAAAATGCAGGACCTGGTGCCCAAGGCAAAGTTGTACGGGGCAGCCGTCCAGGCGCTTAAAAACGCACAAAACGCATTATCCAGAGCAGAAGAGGAAACGAAGCGCCTCCAGGCTTCTGCCGAAGCGGCAAGGAAGGCAAGGGATGCGCAGAAGGAAAAGGCAGATGCTGTCAGGAAATCCTATATCGACGGACAGGCATTCCTTCTGGCGGAAGGACTTGAAGACGGCGTGCCATGCCCCGTCTGCGGTGCCATCCATCATCCGGCCCCGGCCCGCGGCGGAGACCATGTAGCAAAGGCAGAAGATGTCGAACGTGCGCAGAAGGAATATGAAAGAGCATCAGCTACTTATGACAGAGCCAATGATGCCAAAGAAAAGCACAGCACAGGAGCCTATGCGAAAGCCGTGAGCGATCACGCGAAAGCCGATGCCCAGATGAAGACGCTTGAGGAAATTCCTGAAGCATACAGGGATCCCAAATATCTGGAAGCAGAAAGCACGCGCCTTCTGACGGATATCAGGAAGTGGGAACAGGACAAGGAAACGGCGGCCGCCCAGCTGAGGAAAGCAGGAGCCGACCTCTCTGCCAGCCAGGCCGCATGCAGGAATGCCGAAGAGCGCAGAGAAGAGCTCGTGAAGAAATACAGGGAAACAGAATCCGTCCTGAAGGAAGCTTCCGATAAGGCCGGCTTCCAGAGTCTCGACGAATGCAAGGAATGGTACAAGAAGAAGGACACGGAAGAAAGCGTCCGTAAGACACTGGAACAGTACCGCGCAGACAGAAAGAGCACAGAAGAACGGATCAAAGCAGAAGAGCAGGAGACTGCAGGGAAGGAGCGTCCTGACATGCTGGCGCTGAATGAAAAATCCAAAGCACTGCAGGATCAGCTCAAAAAAGCCTCCGAAAGGGCAGCCGCTCTCAAGGAACGCACAGAAACGCTCCAAAAGGCCGTTTCAGACGCCAGAGCCATCGAGAAGGAACTGGAAGACCTCCGCAAGGAGGAAGGCCTTATAAGAGGCCTTTATGACCTCACAAGCGGAAAGAAGACAAGGATCACCCTGGAAAGATACGTCCTTGGCACACTCCTTGACGACGTAGCCAATGCTGCGAACCTCCGCCTCCTTTCCATGAGCCGGAGGAGATACTCCCTCCACCGCATGACAGACGAAAGCGGACTGGGGAAGGGCGGACTGTCCTTGGAAGTCTCCGACAGCTTCACAGGACGTTCCCGCCCGGCCAATACACTTTCCGGCGGCGAAACCTTCCTGGCATCCCTGTCCCTGGCCCTTGGCCTTGCTGACGTCGTCCAGTCAAGACAGGGCGGCGTCCGTCTTGATACCATGTTCATCGACGAAGGCTTCGGTACCCTCGACCCCGACTCCCTGAACAGCGCCATGAATACACTCATCGACCTCCAGAACACAGGCCGCATGGTAGGCATCATCTCCCACGTCCCCGAACTCGAAGAACGCATAGACGCACGCCTCCGCGTCACACCTGCCGAAAAAGGCAGCAAAGCCGAATTCGAGATTATCGACTGAGGAAATAAAGATAAAAGAATATATAGGCAAAAGGAGCTGTAGAAATCCGCTAAAACGCTGCTTTTTCCTTTTCTCGAACGAAGTTCGGTTTAAGGGGGTCAGAGCTCGCCCCGTAGGGGGAGCTGGCGACGGAGTCGCCTGAGGAGGTTCATTTCCTTCGAGCGCAGCGAGGTTGTATGGTTCTAATTCTCTCAATCAAATAACTCTCACTAAGGACTGTCGAAATGCCTGCACATTTTGACAGTCCTTCTTTTATTTCGATATCGACACCCATGAGTTCATAAAACTTATCTATATTCTCTCAAGGCCGGCGTGCCGCTCGTATATGACCGATAGTCAAAAATATAAAAATGCTGAAAATGACTTATGGTCGGTCATGCGGGAGTTAATGGGAATGATTGTGATAACTCAGTATAAAACTGATTCTGTCGAATGTTTTACAAATAACCAAAAGTCTTATGCATATCATAAAGGTTTATCAATAGTTTAAACTTGATTTAACTTTGCGTCCGTGTTAAACTAACCACAGACATGAAGGAAGCCTCAAGGTCATGTCCCTTGGAAAAGCAAAGATGAAAGACAGCAGAGGAAACACGGTCACTCGCGCAAGGTCCTAGTCGGAGCTCCTCCGAGGAAAAATAGAGGCACGCATAATTCTCTATATTTTCTATTAAAGGAGCGATGAAACATGAAAAAGGTTCTCGCAATTGCTGCAGTAGCAGCACTCACAGCTGGCGTATCCGCATACGCTGCAAATCCATTCTCTGATGTAACCCCGAACGACTGGGCTTATCAGGCAGTTGAAGACCTGTCCGAACAGGGCGTCGTTGAAGGTTATCCGGATGGCACCTTCAAGGGCGAAAGAAACATCACCCGTTATGAAATGGCTCAGATCATTGCCCGCATGCTCGCTAAGGAAGATCAGCTGAACGCTGAACAGAGAGCAACCCTGGACAAACTCGCTGGCGAATATGCTGACGAACTCGCAAACCTGGGCGTTCGCGTATCCAACCTTGAAAAGAAGGTCGGCAACATTTACTGGTCCGGCGATGCTCGTATGCGTTACCAGAACAAAGCAACTGACGATGATTCCTGGAACGGCCGTATGAGAATCAACGTAAAGGGTCAGGTCAATGACTCCACTTACGTTCAGGGCCGTCTGACCTCCAACATGGACTTCAAGACTAACGGAGACAATGACAATGACGTTGTATTTGATCAGCTGTTTGCAAACCATGACTTTGGCAAAGCTGCAACCGTTCGCCTCGGCCGTATTCCGGTCGCTTTCGGTGACCAGGGCGGCTGGCTGTATGGCGATTCCTATGGCGTAGACGGCGCTGAAGCAGCATTCCACCTCGGTGAAAAAGTTGACGTAACCGCTGGCTATGGCCGCTTCAACACCTCTGACTATGGTAAAGGCGTTGAAGATCAGGATGCATTCTATGCACGCGGCGCAGCTGACCTGAACGTTGCTAAACTCGGCGTTGACTACATTAAGTTCACAGGTGACAAGGAAGCTGATACAGCTGCCGGCTATGAACTGATGGGCGCAAACCTGACCATTCCGGTTCAGGACTTCCGCGTATTCGGTGAATACTGGAAGAACACCACCTATGAAAACGGCAATGATACTGCTTGGAACGCAGGTATCGGCTATGGCAAACTGAACCTGAAGAAACCGGGCTCCTTCGCTATCGATGTAGCTTACAACGATGTTGACGAAGGCGTATACTTCGGCGGCACAGGCCTCCAGACTGATGCTCTGAAGTATCTGACAAAGCATGATGCAACCAACGTAACATTCTGGAATGCAATGGCTGATGTAACCCTCCAGAAGAACGTATTCCTCCATGGTGAATATGCATTCGACGTTAGCGCTGATAACGCTGATATGAATGATAAGGATGCTTGGACCGTATCCCTCAACTACAAGTTCTAATACAGAACCTGGCAGCAGTGAAATTAAAAGAGACTTCCTTCGGGAGGTCTCTTTTTAGTGGGAAATGTTTGCAGAAAGTATAGAAACAGGCTATCGCATTTATAGAAGTTCTTTATAAGCTGCAAAAGAAGAATGCGGGTGAACAATCTGACAAAATGTACCGAAATGGGAATGGAAAATCTGCTGACTTTCGGTCATATGGCGGTAAACGCGAATCATTTGCATAATTTAAAATTAGGAGATTTCACTCAAAAATGGAAGCTTTAAGGGAATGAGAGGATTTGTTTAAACTTGATTTAACTTTTCTCATGTGTTACTCTCAACCTAGACATGAAACAAGTCTTCCGATTCATGTCACTTAAGATCGAAGAAGAAAAACACGCAGAGGAAACACGGTCACTCGAGCCACGTTTTTCATCCAAGCTCTTAGGGAAAAAGGAAGACATTCCACATTTTTCTTTATAAGGAGCGAAGAACATGAAAAAAATTCTCGCACTCGCTGCTGTAGCAGCACTCACCGCTGGCGTATCCGCATACGCTGCAAATCCTTTCTCTGATGTAACCCCATCCGACTGGGCTTACCAGGCAGTAGTAGACCTGTCCGAACAGGGCGTCGTTGAAGGCTATCCGGATGGCACCTTCAAAGGCGAAAGAAACATCACCCGTTATGAAATGGCTCAGATCATCGCTCGTATGCTCGCTAAAGAAGATCAGCTGAACGCTGAACAGAGAGCAACCCTGGACAAACTCGCTGGCGAATACGCTGACGAACTTGCAAACCTGGGCGTTCGCGTTTCCAACCTCGAAAAGAAGGTCGGCAACCTGTACTGGTCCGGCGATGCTCGTATGCGTTACCAGGATAATGCTATTGATGCAGCTGATGGCTGGAACGGCCGTATGAGAATCAACGTAAAGGGTCAGGTCAATGACTCCACTTACGTTCAGGGCCGTCTGACCTCCAACATGGACTTCAAGACTAACGGAGACAATGACAATGACGTTGTATTTGATCAGCTGTTTGCAAACCATGACTTTGGCAAAGCTGCAACCGTTCGCCTCGGCCGTATTCCGGTCGCTTTCGGTGACCAGGGCGGCTGGCTGTATGGCGATTCCTACGGCGTAGATGGCGCTGAAGCAACAATCCATGCAGGCGACAAAGTAAACCTGACCGCTGGCTATGGCCGCTTCAATACCTCTGATTACAAAACAGCAATTACTGACGCTGATGCATTCTACGCTCGCGGCGCATTCGACCTGAACGTTGCTAAAGTTGGCGTTGACTACATCAAAGCTGTAGGCGAAAAGAACACAACTGATTTTGCTGGCAATGAACTGATTGGCGCTAACCTCGTTGTTCCGGTTTCCGACTTCCGCGTATTCGGTGAATACTGGAAGAACACCACAGCTGACGACAACGATACCGCTTGGAACGCAGGCATCGGCTATGGCAAACTGAACCTGAAGAAACCAGGTTCCTTCGCTATCGATGTAGCTTACAACAATGTTGAACAGGCTGTTTACTTCGGCGGCACTGGCCTCCAGACCAACGTTCTGTCCTACCTGACCGGCGCTACCAGCGCTAAATATGCTGCTGACAAGGTTACATTCTGGAATGCAATCGCTGACGTAACCCTGCAGAAGAACGTTTACCTGCACGGTGAATACGCATTCGACGTTGATACAGAAGGTGCATTAAGCGACAAGACACAGGATGCTTGGACTGTATCCCTCAACTACAAATTCTAATTTCTTGCAAAGAAACTGGAATCCAAAAAAGGAAGCCTCGAAAGAGGCTTCCTTTTTTTGCTGCCCGGATTCTATTTTTGTCATTTTACTGCCCTGGATTTGAGAGAAATAGGAAACGGAGAGACATAAAGAAATACAATTAGATACTAAGAAAAATAGAATAAGACGGAGAGAAACGAAACAAAAAGAAGCACAGAGTTTATAACAGCCGCAAATAAGCGAATTTGGCTTATAGAACCTTGCTATATTGTTGCATATGCAAATTGTTCGTAGTAACCTGAATACAGATATGAGTACGCTTTTCGATCATATCGGACGGACGATGGAAGCATCTGAGCAGAGGAAACACGGTCACTCGCGCAAGGTCCTAATCGGAGCTCCTCCGAGGAAAAATAGAGGCACGCATAATTCTCTATATTTTCTATTAAAGGATCGAAGAACATGAAAAAGATTCTCGCAATTGCTGCAGTAGCAGCACTCACAGCTGGCGTATCTGCATACGCTGCAAATCCTTTTTCCGATGTTAACCCGTCCGACTGGGCTTACCAGGCAGTGGTAGACCTCTCCGAACAGGGCGTTGTTGAAGGCTATCCGGATGGCACATTCAAAGGCGAAAGAAACATCACCCGTTATGAAATGGCACAGATCATTGCCCGCATGCTGGCCAATGAAGACCAGATGAATGCAGAGCAGCGCACAACTCTCGACAAACTGGCCGGCGAATATGCTGACGAACTCGCCAATCTGGGTGTCCGTGTTTCCAATCTTGAAAAGAAGGTAGGAAACCTTTCCTTCTCCGGCGATGGCCGTATGCGTTACCAGAACAAGGACGCAGGCGCCGCTGATAAGTGGGACGGCCGTATCCGCCTGAATGTAAAAGGACAGGTCAATGATTCCACCTACGTACAGGGCCGCCTTGATGCAGAAATGAATTTCAAGACGAGCGATGATACGAATGTTATTTTTGATCAGCTCTTCGTCAATCATGACTTCGGCGATGCTGTCACAGTCAGACTGGGCCGTCAGCCGGTTGTCATCGGCGACCAGAGCGGCTGGCTCTACGGCTTCCCATACGGCTATGACGGAGCTCAGGCTATGTTCCATCAGGGCCGCGTCAATCTGACTGCCGGCTATGGCCGCTTCAATAAGTCCGATTACACCGATGGTGTAAAAGATCAGGATGCATTCTTTGCCAAAGGTGACTTCGACTTCTCCGCTGCCAAGCTGAACCTGAACTATTTGAAATTCACCGGAGACAAGAAGGCAGACACCTTCGCTGGTTATGAAATCGCAGGCGCTGGCCTTACGATTCCTGTCGGAGATTTCCGCGTATTCGGCGAATACTGGAAGGATACAAACTGGAAGAACGGTTATGACACCGCATGGAATGCAGGCCTTGGCTATGGCAAGCTGAACGTGAAGAAACCGGGCTCCTTCGCCGCTGACGTAGCATACAACAGCGTCGATCAGGGCATTTACTTCGGTGGCACCGGCTATCAGACAAACGTCCTCTCTTACCTCACCGACTCTGGCACAAACGCTGATCGCGTGAAATACTGGAACGCCATCGCTGACGTCACCCTCCAGAAGAACGTCTACCTCCACGGCGAATACGCCTTCGACGTCAAGACAAACGGAGGAGACCACTCCGCGGCCGACGAAGACGCATGGACACTCTCCCTCAACTACGTATTCTAAAAGAAATTCAGAATTGGAAATACATAAAATTTAGAAAAGAAGCCTCCTTCGCAGGGGTTTCTTTTCTTATCGAAAAATCTAACATTCTGTTCTCAAAAAATGCATCATTTTTGCCTCTACTGCCCTGAATCAGAAACGCAGGAGAAACTTATTTCTTCCTGTTATATGTGAAATAGAAAATAATTGTAAAAATATAAAAAATATTGGATATATTATGAATATTGTAAGACTGACCAACGCCTTAATGCATGTTAAAGAAAATTTCTTGAACAAGCAGAATTTACCGGTACTTTCGAACGTTTCACAGTAGTGACCTATGGTCAACTGAACAAAGATGTCAAATTTCTTTGCATGAGTAAATATTTTGTAGTATCTTTAAAAAATACTATATGTTGTCTCACATATGGTGGGAAGGAAAAGACAGCGCAGAGGAAACTCGGCCACTCGCGGGCTTCTTTACTTTCTTATAAGAGACATACCTTATTTCTTATATTTCTTTTAAGGAGCGATGAATATGAAAAAGATCCTCGCAATCGCTGCTGTTGCAGCACTTTCCGCTGGCGTATCCGCATACGCTGCAAACCCGTTCTCTGATGTAACACCGTCCGACTGGGCTTACCAGGCAGTCGTAGACCTCTCCGACCAGGGTGTCGTAGAAGGCTATCCGGATGGCACATTCAAGGGCGAAAGAAACATAACCCGTTATGAAATGGCTCAGATCATCGCTCGTATGCTCGCTAAAGAAGATCGCTGAACGCTGAACAGAGAGCAACCCTGGACAAACTCGCTGGCGAATATGCTGACGAACTCGCAAACCTGGGCGTTCGCGTTGCTAACCTCGAAAAGAAAGTCGGAAACCTTTCCTTCTCCGGCAACGGCCGTATGCGTTACAACCAGAGCTATGGCGACAATGGCAAAGCTGACAATGGCAAAGCTGCTGATAAGTGGGATGGCCGTATGCAGGTCAACATCAAGGGCCAGGTCAATGACAGCACCTACGTTCTTGGACGTCTCCGCTACGACATGAACTTCAAGAGCACCAATGAAGATCCGGCTTACCTTGATCAGCTGATTGTTCACCATGATTTCGGCGACAAAGCTTCTGTAAACATCGGCAAGATCGACCTCTTCTTCGGCCAGACCGGTTTACAGTATGATGATGAATTCAAAGGCGCTATCGCTACCATCGGCGGCGAAAAACTCGCTCTCGACCTCGGCTATGGCCGCTTCAATGTTGGTGTTCTCGGAACAGCAACTGAAAGCGATGGAATCAACAACAGAGAAGCAGGCTTCGCTCGTCTGTACGGCGCAGCTGGCAAAGTAGCTTACGATGCTGAATACATCGATGGCCATGATGACGCAGATGCTCGTATCTGGGGCGCTGGTCTGACACTGAATGTTGTTGATGATTTCCGCGTATTCGGTGATTTCTACCAGAACACCAAGTATGATGGAGATCCGGAAACCTGGACCGCAGGCCTTGGCTATGGCTCCGTTGATCTGAAGAAACCAGGCACCTTCCAGCTGGCTGGACAGTATGTCCGCGCTGAAAAGGGCTCCTTCCTTGATGGAACCACCTACAACGTTTCCCCGGCATCCCTCGTCAATAACGGTGCTAAGGTTGCTAAGTACTGGCTGGCAACCGGCGATGTCGTACTCGCTAAGAACATCCGTCTCCATGGCGAATACGCATTCGACGTTAAGACCGATACAGATACCGATTACGACGATCTCGCATCCGTATCCCTCAACTACTCCTTCTAATCAAGGGTATAAGAAAAACGAAAAAGAAGCTCTTCGGGGCTTCTTTTTTTATTGGGATAGACACTTATTTGTGTATTCATAAATAAATGTCATCATTTTTTGACAAAAACTCCTAAAAGATGTATCGAAATAAATATCGATTGTATTGAATATTTCTATTTCCGGTGATATACTATGAATACAGCCGTAGAAAAACGGAAAGTGACCATCGAACAGTATGAAAGGTTTTATTTCCGCGTATAGAAAGGCTGAAGAAATTTCCTTCTCCGGTTCACCGTCCAATCGTAAAATGACCGGCGGAGCACTTATAGGAAAGGCAGGAATATCCTGCATCTTACTGAAAGGAAGGTAATTTTATGGCAAAAGCAGGCATTCAGCAGCAGTATGGTCTTTTCATCAACGGTGAATTCGTTCCCGCATCTGATGGAGCTGCATTTGACGCACACAACCCGGCTAACGGGGAACATCTCGCATATTTCGCAGAAGCAACCAAGGAAGACGTAGACGCAGCTGTCAAGGCAGCAAGAGCAGCTCTTCCGGAATGGTCCAAGACTTCTCCAATCGAAAGACAGAACATTCTTCTGAAGATCGCTGATATCATCGACGCAAACCTCGATCATCTCGCACTGGTGGAAACACTGGACAACGGCAAGCCGATCCGTGAAACCACAGCAGCAGATATTCCGCTGGGTTCCGATCATTTCCGTTACTTCGCAGGATGCCTGAGAGCTTGGGAAGGTTCTGCCACCATGCTCGACAACAACACTCTGTCCCTGATTCTCCATGAACCAGTCGGCGTTGTTGGTCAGGTCATTCCGTGGAACTTCCCGTTCACCATGGCTTGCTGGAAACTCGCTCCTGCACTGGCAGCAGGCAACACCATCGTTATTAAACCGTCCTCCCATACATCCCTGTCCCTGATGGAACTCGTCCGTCTGATCCAGGGTGTCCTCCCGAAGGGCGTTCTGAACGTTGTCACCGGCAAGGGTTCCAAATCCGGCCAGTGGCTGCTCGATCATCCGGATATCGACAAACTCGCATTCACCGGCTCCACTGAAGTCGGCCGCGGCGTATACCAGGCTGCATGCGACAAGCTGATTCCAGTCACCCTGGAACTCGGCGGCAAATCCGCAAACATCGTATTCGATGACGCTGACCTGAAGCAGGCTGTCGACGGCGCATGCAAAGGCATCCTCTTCAACCAGGGCCAGGTATGCTGCGCAGGCTCCCGCCTCTTCGTTCAGGAAGGCATTTTCGATGAATTCATCAAACATCTGAAAGCAACCTTCGAAGGCGTCAAAGTAGGCGACCCGACCGATCCGACCACCCAGCTGGGCGCTCAGATCTACAAAGCACAGCAGGATAAAGTCCTCAGCTACATCAAGATCGGCCTCGAAGAAGGCGCAACCCTCGTAACCGGCGGCGAACGCTACACCGAAAACGGCTGCGACAAAGGCTTCTTCATGAAACCGACTATCCTGATCGCAGGAAACAATGACTGCCGCGTATGCCAGGAAGAAATCTTCGGACCAGTTGTCGTTGTACAGAAATTCAAGACAGCTGACGAAGTCATTGCTCTGGCAAACGACAGCGTATACGGCCTCGGCGGCGCAGTATTCAGCAAGAACATCGACACCGCTCTGAAAGTAGCACGTGCTGTACGCACCGGACGTATGTGGGTCAACACCTACAACGACCTCCCGGCAGGCGCACCATTCGGCGGCTACAAACAGTCCGGCATCGGCAGAGAAACCCACAAGGTTATGCTCGAACACTACAGCCAGACAAAGAATATCCTGATCAACCTCAGAGAAGGCGTCAGCGGTATGTACGACATTAAATAATCCCTGAACATCAGCGGATCAAATAAAAAAGAAGGATCTTCCCAACCGAAGGTCCTTCTTTTTTGCGTGAGTTTAGCAGAGCGAAAGGCCAAGGTAGGCCCTTGACCTTGCCCTGGAAGGGAAGGGCGTATGGTAGGGATAGGATTAAGAAAGGTTTCAAACAAATCAGATGGCGGATTGTATAATTAAGTTGAACACTTAAAAATCCATAGCGAACCCTTGTGG
>ERZ791865.1632-NODE-1632-length-20163-cov-5.889049_pt1 | contig 20163 bp, 18 predicted proteins | sample MGYA00509942_ERZ791865 | MGnify/ENA primary metagenome ERZ791865 (study PRJEB30046, sample SAMN00792098) | human gut metagenome | study: EMG produced TPA metagenomics assembly of the A metagenome-wide association study of gut microbiota in type 2...
GGCCGAGGCCTACAACCGTAGCCGCGTCCTCGACGAGGCCCGCGAGGCCGTCGAGGAGGCGTCGCGCAAGTCCACCGGCAGGCGCCGCCGCCGCAAGGAGCGCCGCCAGAAGCAGGCCGAGGAGGCCGCGGAGGAGAAGCGCATAGAGGAGGCCATCGCCAACGACCAGGACCTCTCGCAGCTCGACACCGTGAAGGTCCCGCAGGGCGCCACGGTCGCGCAGCTCGCCGAGCTTCTCGGCGTGCCGGCCAACGACATCATCAAGCGCCTCTTCCTCCTGGGCAACCCCCTCACGCTCACCGAGTCCATGTCCGATGACCTTATCGAGCTGGTCGCCGACGACCTGGGTCGCGACGTCAAGGTCATGACCAAGGAGGAGGAGAACTCCTTTACCTTCTACGACGACCCCAAGGATCTGAAGCCCCGTCCGCCCGTGGTCACCGTCATGGGCCACGTCGACCACGGCAAGACGTCGCTGCTTGACGCCATCCGCCACACCGGCGTCGCCGAGGGCGAGGCCGGCGGCATCACGCAGGCCATCGGCGCCTCGCAGGTCAAGATTAACGGTCGCACCATCACCTTCATCGACACCCCCGGTCACGAGACCTTCACGGCCATGCGTGCCCGTGGTGCCAAGGTGACCGACATCGTCATTCTTATCGTGGCTGCCGATGACGGCGTCATGCCGCAGACCGTCGAGTCCATCAACCACGCCAAGGCCGCAGGCGTGCCCATCGTCGTGGCTGTGAACAAGATCGACAAGCCCGGAGCCGACCCCACCCGCGTGCGCCAGGAGCTCACCGAGTACGGCATCATCCCCGAGGAGTGGGGCGGACAGAACATGTTCGTCGACATCTCGGCCAAGAAGCACGTCGGCATCGACAACCTGCTCGAGGCCGTCCTGCTCGAGGCCGACGTCCTCGAGCTCAAGGCCAACCCCGACACCTTTGCCTCCGGCAACGTCCTCGAGGCCGAGCTCGACCGCGGCCGCGGCTCTGTGGCTACGGTGCTCGTGACGCGCGGTACGCTCCACGTGGGCGACGCCGTGGTTGCCGGCATGGCCTACGGTCGCGTGCGCGCCATGCTCGACCCTAAGGGCAACCCCGTCGAGGCTGCCGGTCCCTCCGACCCGGTCGAGATCCTGGGCCTCCAGAGCGTCCCCATGGCGGGCGACGAGTTCCGTGTCTTCCAGGATGACCGCGACGCCCGCGACCTGGCCGACCAGCGCGCCCTCAAGGCCCGCATCGAGGAGCAGAACCGCGTGAAGCACGTCACGCTGGAGAACCTCTTCGCTACCATGGCCGACGCCGACGTCAAGGAGCTCAACCTCATCATCAAGGCCGACGTCCAGGGCTCCATCGAGGCGCTCCAGGACTCGCTCGACAAGATGGACCAGTCCGAGGTTCGCATCAACACGATCCACGCGGCCGTGGGCGCCATCACCGAGACCGACGTTACGCTCGCGGACGCCTCCAACGCCATCATCATTGGCTTTGGCGTGCGCCCCGATGCCAAGGCCCGTGCCGCCGCCGAGCGCGAAGGCGTCGAGATCCGTACCTACAGCGTCATCTACAAGGCCATCGAGGACATCGACGCCGCCCGCATCGGCATGCTCAAGCCCACTGAGGAGGAGGTCCAGACCGGTATCGCCGAGGTCCGTGACACCTTCAAGGTGCCCAAGGTTGGCATCGCCGCCGGCTGCATGATCTCCGAGGGCGAGGTCTCCCGCGACGACCAGGTGCGCCTCGTGCGCGACGGCATCGTGGTCTACGAGGGCAAGATTGCCTCGCTTAGGCGCTACAAGGACGATGTCAAGAGCGTCAAGGCCGGCTTCGAGTGCGGCATTGGCCTGGAGAACTTCCAGGACATCCACCCCGGCGACCAGATCGAGGCGTACCGCATCGAAGAGGTCGCGCGCACGGAGTAGGGAGGCACACATGAAGCAGAACCAGCACTCGCGCCGCACCAACGAGATTGCGCGCGAGAAGCTCGCCACCATCATGCTCTTTGAGGTCTCCGACCCCGACCTCCAGCTCGTGACCGTCACGGGCGTGGAGGTCTCGGTCGACAAGTCCTTCATGCGCGCCTACGTGAGCTGCGATGCCTCCCGCTACGAGGAAGTCTCGGCGGCGCTCGAGCGCGCCAAGGGGCGCATTCGCTCGCTTCTCGGCCACGCGCTTGGCTGGCGCGTGACGCCCGAGCTTGCGTTCCAGATCGACACCACTACCGACGAGGCCGAGCGAATCTCTCGCGCGCTTGAGAACGTCCCGCCAACGCTTGGCGTCGAGAAGGACGAGAACGGCTATCCCATCGCGGCGGACGCCGAGGACGGCGCCAGCGACGCCGTCGAGGGCGAAGAGGGCGAGTAGGGAAGAGCTTGATGAGGGTTTCCGAATACATGGAACAGGCGGAGCTCTTCAAGGGCGTTGTCGCGCTGATCGAGGATGCCAACACCATCGCGATCTGCGCGCACACCTCGCCCGATGGCGACGCCATTGGCTCCGGCCTTGCCCTGGCCGAGGTCATTCGCACCGCGTGGCCGGGCAAGCGCGTGACCAACCTCCTGGCCGACAAGGACCCCGTCCCCAGGATCTACCGCTTCCTGCCGGGGTCCGACACCTTCGTGCACGCGGTGGACTACGACGTGACGCCGGACCTCTTCATCTGCGTTGACCTCTCGCAGATGTCGCGCCTGGCTGACGCCGAGAAGATCTGCGCCCGCGCGCACCACGTGGCCGTTCTTGACCACCACCCCTCGGGCGAGCGCTTCTGGGAGGCGGGCGTGGTTCGCCCCGATGCCGCCGCCACGGGCGTCATCATCTCCGAGTTCTGTCTGCACTCCTCGCGCGTCCTCACGCCCACGATCGCGCAGAACCTTCTCTGCGCCATTGTGACCGACACGGGCCGCTTCCAGTACCAAAACGCCGACAGCGAGGCCTTTGAGACGGCAAGCATGCTGGTTGAGGCCGGTGCCTCGCCCGCGGAGGTCGCGCTCAACGTGTACCAGTCCGATCGCCTGGCCTACGTGCACCTTGCCGCCCGCGTTCTTGCGCGCATCCAGACCTTTGCAGAGGGCCGCATTGCCTACAGCTTTGCGACGGCGGAGGACATCGCCAACGCCGGCGTCACGCTCGACGAGCTTGACGGCCTCATCGACCTGGTACGCTGCATCGAGGGCACCCAGGTGGCGCTCTTCTTGAAGGAGGTCGACGGCGGCAAGGTCCGCGGCAACCTCCGCTCCAAGTGCGACCTGGACGTCTCGGGCATCGCGCGCGAGATGGGCGGCGGCGGGCACCGTGCTGCTGCCGGGTTCACCGCCTCGGGCACTGTGGACGAGGTTCGCGCAATCGTGCTGCCAAAGCTCTGCGCCCTCTTCGATGGCGACGCCGCGCTCTCTTCCGCCCCGAAGGCAGACGTGCGAGGTGCGTCACGGTGAGGCGCGGCGAGTCGGGCTATAACGCCCTCCTCGGCATCGACAAGCCCTGCGGAATGACGAGCCACGACGTGGTGAACCACGTGCGGCGCGCCCTGGGGGAGCGCCGCGTGGGACACGCCGGCACGCTTGATCCCGCAGCGTCGGGCGTCATGGTGGTCGGCGTGGGCCAGGGCACGCGCCTCATGGGCCTTCTCACCGCCGAGCGTAAACGCTACACGGCAGGCATCATCTTTGGCTGCGAGACGGACACGGACGACGCCGATGGCGCGCCCACGGTTGCCGCCGAGGTCCCCGAGCGCCTGGGCAGCGAGGACGTGGCCCGCGGTATTCTCGCCGGCTTTGTGGGCGAGCAGGACCAGGTGCCTCCTGCGTTTTCCGCCATATCCGTGGACGGGCAGCGCTCCTACGCGCTTGCGCGCGAGGGTAAGGCGCCTGAGCTGGCAGCCAGGCGCATCACGGTCTTCTCTGCAAAGCTTGTCGAAATAGCCTCGGTGGAGGGGCAGCTCAGCTGGGTCGTTGACTTTGACGTCTCCAAGGGCACCTACGTGCGGAGCCTGGCGCGTGACATTGGGCGTGCAGCCGGGTCTGCCGCGCACCTCGTGGCGCTGCGGCGCACGCAGTCCGGCTCGGTGGGGCTTGACGCCTGCCTGGCGCTGGACGCGGTCGACGCGGCGCAGGATTCCGCGGAGGTTCTTGCCCACGCGCTTGACCCCGTTGCTGCCCTGGGTGCCCCAGTGCGCCAGCTGAGTGCGCAGGAGGCGGCAGACGCGGCCTGCGGAAAGGTCTTGGCGGCGGGAACGGTGCGCATGGCAGATGGAACAGAGCGCGCCCCGCTTCCCGGCGAGCGCATTGCCATGGTCTTTGACCAGCGCCTTGTTGGCGTCTGGAGCTGTGGCAGGCGCGGCCTTGCCTGCGAGGTCAACTTCCCGGCCGGAATCACGGGGGTGCGCGCATGACGGGCGAGCCCTTCTCCTGCGTACCCGCCTGGCACGAGCCCACCTGGCCGCTTGCTGCTGCGGAGGTGCGCCAGCTGGCTGCAGCGTCGACCTTCTCGGGCGTGTCGCTTGGCGCATCCGTGCATCTTCCAGACGCCACTGCCTACCTTGCTCCTGGCGTCACGCTGGGGCCCAACCAGCGCTTTGTCTGCGTGATTGGCGCCTTTGATGGCCTGCATGCGGGGCATCGTGCCCTCATTGCCCAGGCCGCCGGGGACGCCCGCGCGCGGAACCTGCCACTTGCCCTGGTGACCTTTGACCCCGACCCCTCGGAGGTCCTTTCCGCCCGTCCGCCCGAGCGCCTGCTCTCCGATGCGGACCGTGTGCGCTCACTGGCTCTCTCCGGCGCGGACGCCATTCTCGTGCACCGCTTCACGCCGGAGCTTGCGGCGCTCCCGTACGACCGCTACGTCACCGAGGTCCTGGGCGGCATTCTTTCGCCTGCGGCCATCCATGTGGGCGAGGACTTCCGCTTTGGCTCCGGCGGCGCGGGAACGGTAACGGCAATGGCTGCCCTGGGCGAGAAGCGCGGCTTCGACGTCTTTGGACATGCGCTCGTGACGGCGGAGGGAAGCCCCGTCTCGGCCACGCGCGTGCGCGGGCTTCTCGGCGAGGGCAAGGTCGAGAAGGCCGCCGAGCTCCTGCTTCGCCACCACTTCCTGGGTGGGCGCATCGTCCACGGCCGCGGTGAGGGCACCTCGTTTGGCTTCCCCACGGCCAACGTCGAGCTGGACGGCCGCGACTGCCTGCCGGCCAACGGCGTCTACGCCTGTCTCGCCATCATCGATGGGCGCGTCTGGCCCGCGGCGGTTAACGTTGGCGCGCCGCCATCTTTTGACGTGGCGGCCCACCCCATGCTCGAGGCGAACCTCGTGGGCTTCTCGGGCGACGTCTACGGCGAGGACGCTCGCGTGGTGTTTCTGCGCCACCTTCGTGCCTCTCGTCGATTCGACTCGCTTGCCGAGCTGGAATCCGCCGTGTTGGGGAACATCCAATGGGTACGCGAGAATGTTGGGGAGGAGTGCGTGGGGGTGGTCGCGTGATTAGCGACGAGGACAAGGAGCGGGTTCGCCAGGCCACCGACATCGTGCAGCTGGTGGGCGAGACGGTTGAGCTGCGTCAGCGCGGCCGGGAGTTCTGGGGATGCTGCCCCTTCCACCACGAGAAGACCCCCTCGTTCAAGGTGGATCCGGCAACGGGCCTCTGGCACTGCTTTGGGGCGTGCAGCGAGGGCGGCGACGTCTTCAAGTACGTGATGAAGCGCGAGAACCTCTCGTTTCCGGACTCCATTCGCTACCTGGCAGATCGTGCGGGCATCGAGCTTTCCGAGGACAAGAGCGCCGCCCGCGGGCCGCGCAAGAACCGCCTCATCGAGGCCCTCACGCTGGCGGACGACTACTATCACACCATGCTCATGCGTGGCCGTGGCGAGGGGCCGGCCGCCGCGCGCGCCTACCTTGCGGGGCGCGGCTTTGGCTCGGACGTGTGCCGCCGCTGGCACTTGGGCTACGCGCCCGGGCGCGGCTCGCTCGTCTCGTACTTGCGCGGGAAGTGCTATAGCCCCAAGGAGCTCATCGCAGCCAACCTGGCCGTTGAGCGCTCGGGGCGCCTTGCCGACTGGTTCTACGACCGGGCTATGTTTCCCATCCACGACGAGCAGGGGCGCACCATCGCCTTTGGCGGCCGCATCCTGCGCCCCGCCAACAACGCGCCCAAGTACCTCAACACGCGCGACACCACGATCTTCAACAAGGGCAAGCACCTCTTTGCCTACGACCGCGCCAAGGAGACCATGGCGGCAACGGGCACGGCCATCGTCTGCGAGGGCTACACCGACGTCATCGCCATGCACGAGGCCGGCTTCACCAACGCCGTGGCAGCGCTGGGGACCGCCTTCCGCATTGACCACATCCGGCTCATGGAGCGCCAGCGCGTCTCTCGCATCATCTGCATGTTCGACGGCGACGAGGCTGGCCAGCGTGCGGCCGAGCGCGCCGTCCAGTTTATCGACAAGACCTCGGCCTCGATGGTCTGCGTGGTGCTGCCCAACGGCCAGGACCCCATGGAGTTCCTCTCGTCCCACGACGCTGCGGCCATGCAGGCGCAGCTCGACGCCGCGGTGCCGCTCATGGACTTCGTGTTCACCAAGCGCCTGGCGGGCTACGACCTCTCGGCGCCAGGCCGGCGCGTCAAGGCGCTGGACGAGATGGCCCAACTTTTGGCGCCGCTCAAGAACTCCGTGCTGCTTGACGAGTACGCCACGCAGCTGGCGGACGCCCTTGGCATGGACGTTGCCGAGACAAAGCGCGTGATTCGCGAGAAGCCCGTTAAGGAGTCCGAGCCCGAGGCACGGGAGCGCCGGCGCGAGGGTGCCGCCAGGACAACCGCGCCGAGCATGGCGCCCGTGGCAGCCGCGCCGTATTTAGGGGACGAGGACGACTACGCTCCCGTGCCGGATGACTACGTGCCCGCGGATGCCTACGATGGTGGCGGCGCCCCCGTTGCCGCAGCGCCCACGAACGCTACGTCCTTCTCGGTCTCGCGCATGCTCTCGGGTGACGAGCGCATGCAGGTCGCCGTGGAGCGCGAGCTCCTCTCGATGCTTGCCGCCATGCCGGACGAGGTGCGTCCCTATGCCGACCGCCTTGCGGACGTGATGTGGGCAGACGCGCGCCACGAGGGGATGGCCTGGGCAATGCTCGCCACGCCAGAGGGCACCGCGCCCGCAGATGTTGTGGCTGCCGCCACTGCCGTTGAGCCGGACGCGCCGCAGATCCTCTCGTCCGGGCGCGTGGTCTCGAGTCCTGGCATGGACGCTCGCGAGAAGGTCGCGTTTCTCGTGGATTCGGTCGAGCTCTACTCGTGCAAGCGGCGTGTGCGGGAGGCCAAGGCGCGGCTGCGGCAGGCAGGAGACGCCGGCGGCGAGGACGCCGAGGCGCTCTTCGAGCAGGCCACTGCGCTGCAGAAGCGTATTAATGCGTTGACGAAGAAACTTTCTGCTGTTGTCGAGCAGTAAAAACGGGTAGCATTTTGAAGGTTACTGCGTCGAAGGGAAAAACTTGGCTGCTGCAAAGAAGACGAAGGACGACATCAAGCTCTCCGACGAGCTGGGACGCGTTGTCGATGGGCTGGTGAGCGCGTCTGCCAAGTCGGGCGGAAGCGTGTCCGAGGACGACATCCAGGTTGCCATCCGTGACGTCGACGTGGACGGGGACGAGCTCTCCGACCTCTACGACACGCTGCGCGCCAAGGGCGTCGAGATCACTACGTCGGGTGAGGCCGCCAATCCTGCCTTTGGCATTGGCTCCATCGATGCCGGCGATGACGATGACGACTTTGGCTCTGACGACGACTTCTCCGACGACGATGACTCCCTCGACGGCGAGGACGACGAGGAGTCCGAGGCCGCCAACGAGGCCAAGGAGATCAAGGAAGCCCTGCGCTCCGTGCCCAAGGCCAAGGTCTCAAAGCCCAAGCGCTCGAGCCGCGCCCACGCGCGCCGACAGGACACCTCCACCGTCATGCTCACCGGCGATCCCGTACGCATGTACCTCAAGGAGATTGGCAAGGTCGACCTGCTCACCGCCGACGAGGAGGTCCACCTGGCCATGAAGATCGAGGCCGGCACCGAGGCCACCGAGAAGCTCGAGGCCGCCGAGAACGGCGAGATCGAGCTTACGCGTGCCGAGCAGCGCCGCCTCATGCGCATCGAGCAGGTGGGCCTCGACGCCAAGCAGCAGCTCATCTCCGCGAACCTGCGCCTGGTTGTCTCCATCGCCAAGCGCTACGTGGGCCGCGGCATGCTGTTCCTCGACCTCATCCAGGAGGGCAACCTCGGCCTCATCCGCGCGGTCGAGAAGTTCGACTACACCAAGGGCTTCAAGTTCTCCACGTACGCCACGTGGTGGATTCGCCAGGCTATCACCCGCGCCATTGCCGACCAGGCACGCACCATCCGCATCCCGGTGCACATGGTCGAGACCATCAACAAGCTCATCCGCGTGCAGCGCCAGCTGCTGCAGGATCTTGGGCGCGACCCCACGCCGGAGGAGATTGGCGCCGAGATGGGCATGTCGCCCGACCGCGTGCGCGAGATCCAGAAGATCAGCCAGGAGCCCGTCTCGCTGGAGACGCCTATCGGCGAGGAGGAGGACTCCCAGCTGGGAGACTTCATCGAGGACTCCACGGCAGTGGCGCCGCCCGAGGCAGCGAGCGACTCCATGCTCCGCGAGCAGCTTGACCAGGTGCTGGACGGCCTTGCCGACCGCGAGCGCAAGGTCATCAAGTTCCGCTTTGGCCTTGAGGACGGTCACCCCCGTACGCTTGAGGAGGTTGGCCGCGAGTTTGGCGTGACGCGCGAGCGTATTCGCCAGATTGAGTCCAAGACGCTTGCCAAGCTGCGCCACCCCAGCCGCTCCGGCAGGCTTAAGGACTACATGGAGGAGTAGAGCTTCTCGCGTTTGAGCTGGTAGAAGTATGTGCGGGCCGTCCCTTTGGCGGCCCGTTTTCTGTTTGGTGGCTGTGCGCTGTTACAGTCGCCGGAAGGTCTCTTTTGGCGACGTCTGTAACAAAGCTAAGGCTCCGGCGACGTGTCATCCGCGCACGAACGTGAGCGTCTCCGCGTCAGAGCGACTCCGATTCAAACGGTACCCTCGTTCCGAGAAACCCTCGAGCTGCTCGACCTTTTCGACGCCCTGCTCGGCGCACCAGCGCACGAACGCCCCGCGTGCGGCCTTTGCCTCGGTTGCGCGCTGAACAACGCGCCCGTCAGAGGCGCGAACCTCTCCAAAAACGCAGGTCACAACAGGTGCGCCCGTGCGCTGGGCCCAAGGGACCACGGCCTTTGCGTACTCCTGCGAGGCAACGTTCACAATCACTTCCGCCCCGTCGCCGAGAAGGGAGTCCAGAAGCCGCTCACCCCAGAACTCATAGAGGTCGCGGCACCCACCAACGGCAAGCTTTGCCTGCATCTCCAGGCGATATGGGATCACGCCGTCAAGTGGACGCAGAATCCCGTACATCCCGGAAAGAATGCGCAGGTGCGACGTGAGCCACATCAGCTCCTTCTCGTTCATGACCTGCGGTGCTAGGTGCTGGTATTGAATGCCCACGTACGTGAGCACGGCAGGGGAGAGCAGCCGAGGTTCTCTCGTCATGTCCTCAGGCATGGTGGCAAGCCGTTCCCAGTTGGGCCGTGCCAGTGTGTCGCTGCATCGCCAGACCCTGCGTGCACCGTCGTAGCCAAGGGAGCGCAGCTCGCGGGCCAGACTCTGTGCATCGGCGAGAAACGCGGGCAGCGTCTGGGCGAAGGGCGGACCTTCGACCACGTCCATGCGCTTTGCCGGCGATACTACGAACATCAAAGCCATGTTGTTCCATTCCGTTGGCTGCCCAAGCCGGCCCGCAAGCGCGGCAAGACAAGAAAGTAACAAAGAAATATTCGAGGAACTGCCCTACGTTACACGATTTTTGAGTTTATTGCGCCGAACTGCCCTTCGTTACATGGGATTTCTGGAACTCCTCAAGTATGAGGACCTGCATATTGTCCTTGCAAGTCTGATAACCACTATATGTTGTAGGCATCTACGCGCCGACACTTAGGCGTCCTTCGAAATAGGGTGTAACGAAGGGCAGTTCGATGCAAAGAAACAGAAATTTGTGTAACAAAGGCGAGTTCGATGCAGCGTACCGCCCTTCGCACGCGCAATCTTGACTGCACTCAAGTTCACCAGTCACACAAAGATGGGTTGCGCCACGGGGATTCCCCGCGGCTTGTGGGAAGGCGGGTCCATGTTCAGGCAAATGAGGCGCTTCAAGCAGCAGCTCTCCTAAGAGGAGTGCGAGGATATCCTGCTCTCCGAGCGGCGTGGCGTCCTCGCGGTTCACGGCGAGGACGGCTATCCGTACGGTGTCCCTATGGACTACCTGTACGAGCAGGGAAAGATCTATTTTCACGGGGCCAAGTCGGGGCACAAGATTGATGCGATTAAGGCCGACAACCGTGTCTCTTTCACCGTCTTTGACCAAGGCGTGCCTGTTGAGGGCAAGGTTGGCCCAGACGTGCGAAGCGTCATCGTTTTTGGACGGGTCTCACTCTTGGATACAACTCCCGAAACCATTGGGATTGCCCGACGCCTGGGCGAGAAGTACGACCCTTCCGGCTATGTGGCCGACGAGATCAAACGCACCGCCGAGAGGATCCAGCTGCTTGAGCTTTCCATTGACCGCATGAGCGGAAAGCGCGTGAACGAGTCGTAGGTCGACATTAGACGTGCGAGTGAACAATCAGGAATCGAGGAGTGAACGTGGTTCTGTTAGGAGCCCTCATAAACGACCTCGAGGCTGCAGTCGGCGGAGTTCTCGGCCTTCTCTTCAAGGGGCGGGTCTCGGAGCGCTTGGGGGACTTCCTTCTCAAGGGGCAGGGCCTTGCCGTGGTGCTGGTAGCCGTCCAGGGGATGATGCAGGGCGGCAGCGTTGCCATCGTCACGCTTTCGTCGGCGCTTGGCTCCGTGATCGGTCTGGGCATCGACATCGACGCGCGCATTCGTTCGTTGGGTGACTGGGCCCAGCGGCGCCTCAACCAGGCGTTTGCCGGCTCCAAACGCCTTGGGAACTTCTCGGACGGCTTCGTCACGGCCTCGATCTTCACCTGTACGGGAGCCATGGCCATTGTCGGGTCGCTCTCGAGTGGCATCTTGCTTGACCACTCGACCCTCATCTCGAAGGGCGTCATCGACCTGGCAGTCTGCCTTCCCATGGCGGCGACCATGGGAATAGGTGTTCCTTTCTGCGGCGTGAGCCTCGTTGTCTACGAGGGCATACTCTCCGTGCTGGCAAGCTTGGTGGGGTCATTCCTCACCGACGCCGTGGTTACCGAGGTTGCCGTCACTGGCTCTACGCTGCTACTGGCCGTGGGCACTAACCTCCTTGGCGTGACCGACATCAAGGTTGCAAACCTCATCCCTGCAGCGTTTGTCCCCATTCTCTTGGTGCCAGTCGCCACGGCTCTGGGGCTGATGTAGCCGCCGGGCCGCGCATTTGCGGCAGTGACGCTGGTTGCTCAGATGCTTGTTACCGGCTCGTCTCGCTTTTGGGAAACCAACTGGGCAAACGCTGCGGCCCCGCGACGAGCCGGTAACAAGGGAGCTTCTCGGCCCATGCGTTGTTACCGGCCCGTGGCTTCCGTCGGGCCTTATCTGCGGAAACGGCCTGGGGCCAAGACGTGCCGGTAACAACGAGTGAGCGTGCCGGACGGGCACCCGCCGCTACCCCAGCTCGCGGATGAGGTACTCCGCAAAGCGGCGCGCCGCCAACGGCAGCGTGGCCGAGTTTCTCCACCCCAGCGTGATCGTGCGCCTGGGTTCCTCGCGTATGGGCCGCACCACCACGCCAGACTCAAACCCCACGAGCATCATCTCGTAGAGGATCGTGACGCCCAGCCCCTGTCGCACCATGGCGAGAATCGAGTAGTCGTCCGTCACCTCGTAGCACACGTGCGGCGAGAGGCCTGCCTGCTCGAAGGCGTGCAGCGTCACGGACTCGCGGCCCTCGTCCAGCAGGATGAACGGCTGCGTGGCCAGGTCGGCCAGCGTGAGCTCGTTCTTCTCGGCCAGGGGGTTCTCGGGCGGAACCACTGCCATCATGCGGTCCGGGCCAAACGAGTGGGACTCCAGGCCCGCGGCCTCGGCGTCCGCAAGGTTGGTGAACCCCAGGTCGCACTCGCCGTTGCGCACCCATTCCGCAATGGAGGTGTACTCGCTTTGCCTCAGGTTGAAGCGCACGGAGGGATACAGACGCCTAAAGTCGAGCATGGGGCGGGGGAGAAGGTTCCTGCTCACGCTGGTGAAGGTGCCAATCGTGATGGTGGCGCGCCCCAGGCCCTGGACTTCGCGCTGCTTCTCGGCAAGCGCCCGCTCGTCGCGCGCAACGGCCTGCAGGTAGGGCATGAACTGCTCACCGTCTTTGGTGAGCGTGACGCCGTCGCGGCTGCGCTCCACGAGCGTGCAGCCAAGCTCGCGCTCAAGCGCCTTGACCGTCTGCGAGACGGCGCTCTGCGTGTAGCCAATGCGATTGGCAACTTTGGTGAAGCTGCCCTCCTCGACCACGTCGATGAAGATCGCGTAGCGAGAGTAGCGCGCCTGTGCGTCTGGCTGCTGTGGCATGGTTGTCCCTTCGTCGGCCGGGTTGCCCGGTCTGCTAGCGATTAGTATAGCTACTTAACAGATAAGAATCATTCGTTTCACTAATAACAAGATCTGTTGCTTAATGTGTCCAAGACGCATTGAGCGGAGAAGTTCGAGCAGGTCTGGCGGGTGGTTCCCATGGAGATGGCAGAGACGAGCAGCGCGTTTGCAACGGGTGCCCCAGCGGGCGTCGTGCAGAGCGTCCGCTGTAGAGCGGGCATTCTCGCCCGCCATGGCGAGGCACTGTGCGAGGGCATTCTCGACGGTGTACCCATCGCGCTGGGCTACCTGGCGGTCTCGTTCTCGCTGGGCATCGCGGCGCGCAAGGTGGGTCTTGACGCGGTGCAGGGCTTCTTTGCGAGCCTCTTCAACAACGCTTCCGCGGGCGAGTATGCCGGCTTTGCCGTCATTGGTGCGGGCGGGTCGCTGCTCGAGATGGCCGTGGTTATGCTGGTTGCCAATGCCCGCTACCTGCTCATGAGCTGTTCCATGGCGCAGCGATTCTCGCCGGACACGCCGATCATCCACCGGGTGCTGGTGGGCTTTGACCTCACCGACGAGCTCTTTGGCATTGCCATCGCGCGTCCGGGCGAGGTGGACCCGTACTACAGCTACGGTGCCATGGTCGTGGCGCTTCCGGGCTGGGCGTTTGGCGGTATGGCCGGCGTGATTGCCGGCAGCGTGCTTCCCGAGCGCGTAGTGAGTGCGCTTTCTGTTGCACTCTTTGGGATGTTCCTCGCAATCATCATTCCGCCGGCGCGCAAGAGCCGCGTGGTGGCCGGGCTGGTGCTTGCTAGCTTTGCGACCAGCGCTTTGTTTGCGTGGGCGCCGCTCCTCTCGGGGCTCTCCGAGGGCGTGCGCACCATCATCCTCACGGTTGCGCTCTCTGCCCTTGCGGCTGCGCTCTTTCCGGTAGACGAGAAGGATGCTGGCGAGAAGGACACTGACGTTGCAGGCGTCGCTGCGGCGCGCGCCCTCGAGGGAGATGCCTGCCGTGCAGCCTAGCGTCGTTGCCTATCTCGTGGTGATGTCGGCAGTCACGCTGGGAACCCGCATCTTGCCGCTCACGCTCATTCGCAAGCCCATCACTAACCGGTTCTTTAGGTCGTTTCTCTACTATGTGCCCTATGTGACGCTCGCGGTGATGACCTTCCCGGCCATCCTCACGGCAACTGACTCGCCCGTCGCGGGCGCGGTGGCGCTCTTTGTGGGCATCGCGGCCGCGTGGCTTGGGGCGAGCCTCCCGCAGGTGGCTGTTGGATGCTGCGGCGTGGTGTTCGTGCTGGAGCTGCTGCTGGCGTAGGCCGGCGCGTCTCGGCTCGCGGTGCGAAACTGCCTGCGACGTTGCCGCCTCTGGTCGCGAGCTCGCCACGGGGCAACTGTTGGCCCTTACGCGGCTGCGGGGTAAAATCCCAACGTTTTCCTGGCAATGAACGTCGTTATGTGTCTGAAAATTGCCCCGTAGTACGCGAGACGCCATCGCCGCTCCGTCAATTATGCCAATCATGGTCCGCAACCCCTGCTGCATGGGCAACCCACATGTGGCCATTTTGGTCAGGTGTTCGTGCATGGCGCTTTGCGCGCGCAAACCGCCGATACTAGTGACTTAGCAACTGAGAACAACGCAGGTACCAAAACGCTCGAAGGGCTGGAAGCATAGTGAGTTCACTCAGCAAGACGCGGGAGAATGACGACAAGGTCACGCGGGGTCAGTGGCTGGCGCTGGCGGGACTGGCAGTTTCTGCTTTTATCTTCAACACCTCCGAGTTCATTCCCATTGGCCTTCTCAGCGACATCGGCCAGACCTTCTCGCTCACCGAGGCCCAGACGGGGATCATGATCTCGGTGTACGCGTGGGGCGTGATGCTCTTCTCGCTGCCGCTCATGGTCTTTGCGTCGCGCTTTGACTTCCGCCGACTGCTGCTGGGACTCATCGCCATCTTTGCCACGGGCCAGTTCCTCTCGGCGATTTCGCCCACCTACTTGCTTCTCATTTGCTCGCGACTGGTTGTTGCTACGGCGCACGCGGTCTTCTGGTCCATCGTGATGGTTGTGGCGGCGCGCGTGGTGAGCCCGCGGCACGCCTCCACGGCGATGGGTATCGTTGCTACGGGAAGCTCCATTGCACAGATTTTCGGCCTGCCGCTGGGTCGCGCCATTGGGCTTGCACTTGGGTGGCGCATGACCTTTGCCGTGGTGGGGATTGTTGCCGTAGCGAGCCTTGTGTATCTCGCCGTGGTCTTCCCACCGCTCAGCGCAGGCGAGAAGTTCACGCTGGACAAGCTCCCCGAGCTCTTCCGCAATGGGCCGCTGGTCTCGCTCTACGTGGCCATCGTATTTCTCGCCACCGGGCAGTACGTGGCATACAGCTACGTCGAGCCGTTCCTCTCACAGACAGTTGCGCTTAGTGCCGGCGGCGTGACGGCGGCACTGGTTGTGATTGGCGCCGCCGGCTTGCTGGGGAGCTGGCTCTTCTCGCGCTTCTACGATGGCCACAAGAAGGGCTTCATTGCAGCGTCGCTGGTGGGGGAGACCGTTGCCCTGCTGGCGCTGCTGCCTGCGGCGACCTCGCTGGGCGCCACCGTTGTCGTGCTTCTGGTGTGGGGTGCGTGCGAGATGGGCTTCTGCGTGGCACTGCAGTCGATTCTCATCAACATTACCGAGAAGGACCAGGCGTCGGTGGCGATGTCGATTTACTCTGGGCTCTTCAACCTCGGAATTGGCGCGGGGTCGGCCATTGGCGGCGCTACGGTGACGCAGCTGGGTGTGGGTGCCGTTGGCCTTGTGGGTGGAGTGATTGCCGCCGTGGGAACCGTGGTTACCGTTGGCGTGATGTTCACGCTGATGCGTCGGAAGGCTGCGCAGGCGTAGCGGCGCTGCCGGACTTCCGGTTGGCAGCAGTATTGGTGAGCATCCCTATGTGACTGCGATGCAGTGGCAATTCGCTGACCTGCGGTTTATCAGACCTTCAACCGCTTTGTACTCGGGGTACCCCCGAAAAACCGTAGCCCAACCGTCGATCGGCGCCATCGCGCGCCCGGGAGGCGTCCGGTTTGTCCCAACTTGCAGCCTCCCCATGCGTATTCGGGCACCTTTAGGACATTATCTGCGCCGTGACTACCTCGGAACGGCCGATTCCTGGCCGACAGCGCCGAGGGGTGAAGAGTTGCGGACCGGGTGCTGCAAACCTGGCAACTCGACAGATGTCTGAACTACGCACGGTAAGAGCCGAGATGAGCAAAAGCCCAGCAATCCACAAACCTAAACTTCGACCGTGCGTAATTCGGATGGGCGAGACGTGCGAGAACAACTGCGGGGGTTGGGCAAAGACCAATCAAATCCCTGTTTCCTCAAAATTGTGGTTGAAGCTCCGGCGACTCCGTGTTAGAGTTCTTACTTGCGCGGACGATGGTTCGCATTTACGGGTGGTGGCGCAGCTTGGTAGCGCACTTGACTGGGGGTCAAGGGGTCGCTGGTTCGAATCCAGTCCACCCGACCAGAAAAGCACAGGCCAGACGGTATATTTGCCGTCTGGCCTGTTTCGTTATTTATGTCACCATCCGTTTGCATCCGTTATGACATCGCTATGTTCTGCACGTTAAGCCTGGGCGAGCTTTCGCGAGATGGCGTTTTGCGCCTGCGAGTAGGTGTCCATGTAAGGGTTAAGGTAGTTAGACTCGAGGACGTTCGAGCCCGCGCTCCTCCCCTGCATCTGGTTGATCAGGCGCGAGTCGAGTCCCGCCCACTGGGCAAGCGTCGCGTACGTTGCGCGCATCCGGTTGAGCTGGACGAACGGCAACTCGTCGAGCGCCGCCCCGGGCTCGAAGAGGGCCTTCCACCGCTTAGGCACGTAGGACGGCGTGAGCCGGTGTCCCGTGGGCACGTCCCCGCCCGTGGCGTGCCTCACGCTCTGGCATATCGGCCCCGTAGCTGCCACCTCGTGGAGCGGGTCGGCGAAGAGCGGAGCCAGGGGCACTCGACGGTACCGCCTAGAGTTCTTGGGCTCCTTCATGCCGTCCTCGGCGGTGCACGCCGCCCGGATGGTGACGCACGCCGTCCAGTGCTCCCGGCCGTCCATGCCGAGCGCGGAAGTCCAGCCAATGTCCTCCCAGTCGAGCGCGAGCGCCTCGGAGCGCGAGAGCCCGCCCCCGCACATGACGCACCAGAGCGCGAAGAGCTGGGACTCGCGGAATGCAGGGCGCGACAGCGCGGCCATGACCTCCCGTGGCCCCCACACGGGCAGCGGAGACGTGTCCCGGCGCGGCAGTCGGAAGCGGTAGCCCTCCATGGGAGACTCGGCTATGAGGTGGTCGAATCGCGCCTGGGAGAGCACAGCGCGGAGCGTGCGCACGTAGTTCGGGGCGCTCTGCGGGGGCAGACGGTCTATCCAGCGCTGTATCGTGACGTTCGTCACGTCCGAGAGCTGCATCCTGCCGAGCGCCGGTGATATGTGGGCGCGCCAGTGGGCGTCGTACGTCTTGGCGTTGGCAGCAGTGGTCGACGCATGGCGTCCAGGCGAGAAGGTGCCCCAGAAGTACTCGTCGAGCGTCATGCCTGTGCCGAGCGCGAAGCATCGCCCCATCTCGTCAGCAAGGCGCACGATCTCGGCGTCAGCGTCTGCCTCGGTGCCGTGCACCACGCGCGACTTGCGGCGCTGGCGGCCGTCGACGCATAAGCCGCTCGTGACGGAAATCTCCCAGACTCCCGGCCTAATCTGCCTCTTTGTGCCAATCCTCCTGCGTTCTGCCATAATGGCACCGTCTCCTTTCTCGGGGACACGTCCCCCGCGCGGGTCCGCCAAGACATTCCGCGCGGGGGATAACTCTTTGACTTATCTCGACGCTGCGGCCCATGCCTTGTAGGCGCCGAATGCCGCGGCCGCCGCGAATACCACGGCAAGCACCCCGCCGGCGACGCCCCCTGCCATCGAACCCGGAATCGCGAGCACGAAGACGAGCGCCAGGAGCGCCAAGACCACCGCCACGATGCGGAGTGCCACCGCGCGGGCCTTCCCGCCACCATTCCTCGACGGCTCGGCAGAATCGGCATGCATTGGCACGGGATGCGCGACGGCTCTCGGCTCAGGGGCTGGCGCGGCGGCCTCGGGCGCATCGGGATCCGGTCGCACCTCTGGGGCGGGCTCTGCGCCCACCAGCGCGAGGAAGTCGCGCTCGGATATCGTGCGCACGCCGGTGACGCCCGCGTACTCGGCGGCCTTCCTCGCCTTGCCCGTGCTCTCCCCCGAGAGGTTCACGAGCGTGGTCACCTTCTTGGTGACCCCGTTCGAGAGCTTTGCACCGTTCTCGGCCGCAAGCGCCATGGCGTCGTGCTGGCCAATCGTGGCCCCCTCGCCGGTGAAGGACATGACCTCCCCTGAGAGCGGCCCGTCCTTGGCCTCGAATCGCGCGAAGTCTCTGGCGTCGGTGGAAACCTCGAGCAGTGCCGACATCATGGCCTGGTGGGCGAGGCTCAGGGCCTCGGCGTCACCCAGCGCGCGGTGCGCGTCGACGTTGTCGATTCCGAACGCCTCGCAGAGGTCGGAGAGCCTGCGCCCGCACGAGAAGAGCTTGACCTCGGAGACAGTGTCATACCAGGGGTTGGGGCACGAGAGGTCGGTGGACGCCGCGCAGACGGACTCGACGAAGCCGCGGTCGAAGTTTGCGTTGTGCGCCATGAGCGTGAGGCCGTCACTGAACTTGAGGAACTCCGCCACGGCGTCATGCTCGCTCGGCGCGCCCTCGAGCATCTCGGGCGTGATGTGGTTTACCTCCTGAGCCCCGCGCGAGATCCTGACCCCGCAGTCCGCGAAGGACTGGAAGGTGTCGACCACCTCGTCATCTATGACCTTGACCCCGGCAATCTCGACGATCCCGTCCTTGTGCGGGTCGAGCCCGGTTGTCTCGGTGTCCATCGCGACGTATGAGTGCGGGAGCTTCGCCACGCACGTGCTGCCAAGGTACGGCGTGTGGTTTATCAGTCCTACGAGCTCTGCTGCATCCTTCATGTTTCCCCTAACTCTCGAAGAGTGTATTTGCGGCGCCATGCGGCGCCCGTGAGCCTTGGCCTCCCTACGCGCGCCATCCCGCAGGTGCGGTGTAGCTCACGACCCTGCCTATCGCGCGGAACTCCGGCGCTTCCGGGTCGTCGCGCCGTATGAACATGTCGCGGTATTCGGGGTCGTAGCTCTCGGGATGGAGCCTTATTCCGTCCTGGGAGAAGAAGACGCGCTTGAGCGTCGCGTCGTAACCGTTGACGAAGACGGCGCCCACGTCACCGTCGCGCACCTCAAGCCCCTCGTCCACGAGCACGAGCGAGCCCTCCGGGAAAAGGCGGTTCATCGAGTTCCCTGCGACCGTGAGCCAGAAGCATTCTCCGCGCCCCTCGACGAGCGACCTCGGAGTGTCCTGGTACTCGTCTGACTGCGCGAAAGCCTCGCGCGGGGTTCCCGCCGCGATGCGGCCGACGATTGGAACCCTCACGGTGTCGACGGGCCTTGGCTTTATGATGCCGTCAGAGGGCGCGATTCCCAGAAGCTCCGAAACGGTGCACCCGAGCGCCTGGCTCATGGCAATGAGCACGCTCGACTTCATCTCCCTCCGACCGTTCTCGTAGTACCACACGGTCTGTTGGGCGACACCGAGCTTATCTGCCAGCTCCTGTTGCGTGAGGCCCGCGCGCTTGCGCATCTCTGCCAGCTTGTTGTGCTCCATCTTGGCTCCAATCTACCAGATGCTTGTATCTTCTACCAAAATTTTGTTGACAGCAAACAGAGAACTGTTATAGTCAGGATGCAAGTTACCTACCAAACATCTGTGAGAGCGAGGTGCGATTTATGAAGCATCTAAGGGAAGAGCGCGAGCGTGAGGGCATCTCGGTCGACAAGCTGGCGGACGCCATCGGCGTCCACCCGAACACCATCAGGGGATGGGAGCGCGGCGACTACGAGCCGACGGGAAAGAACCTCGTCCAGCTCACGTCTCTCTTCGGGTGTAGCGCGGAGTACCTACTCGACATGACGGACGAGAGGTCGAACGGGAAGGTCGCCATCAGATAGCCCTGTCCAGGTACCTCCCGCGCGGCCGGCGAGGATTCGCGGCGAAAGGCTCGCCAGGCTTCCTCTTCCGCCGCGTCTCAAGGCGCGCACCAATGGGCCGCGCCCCTATCCACGGACCCGCGCGCCTGCCCCGCGCCGGTCGCACGGGGGGCACCGGATGGGACGGCACATGAAATCGGCCCCGCGGGCTGCATCCCACGAGGCCAGCGACAAGAAAGGAGCTCGTCATGTCAATCATAGACCATCTGGTCGAGCGCGGCTGGATTGCGTACGGGTCGTATGCGGAGCTGGAGATTACCGAGAGGGCGTGGCCGCTGTGCGTGGCGCTCATGGCAGCCATTGTGCTCCTGGCGGCCTGCGTCGAGCACGGGACGGTGATGGTCCCATGAGCGCCGCCGAGCTGCTCGACCCCGAGCGCCGCATGACGCCGCGCGAGGTGGCGAGGCTCGCCATGGTGGCGGACGAGGAGGTTTACCGCGCCATCCACGCGCGCGA
>ERZ791865.1640-NODE-1640-length-20119-cov-6.785038_pt1 | contig 20119 bp, 18 predicted proteins | sample MGYA00509942_ERZ791865 | MGnify/ENA primary metagenome ERZ791865 (study PRJEB30046, sample SAMN00792098) | human gut metagenome | study: EMG produced TPA metagenomics assembly of the A metagenome-wide association study of gut microbiota in type 2...
GTGGAGGCGCATTATAGGGAGTAATTCTGAGGTGACAAGGGGAAATGCAAAAAAAGTTTTCAACCGTCTCTTTTTTCAACAATGCGGCGAGGAATGTCGCAAAAAACCGCCGTTTTGCCGTTTTAACCGACGAAACGGGGCGCCTGGTGGCATACTGTTAGAGTAGAGGAAAGAAAGGAACGGCATTTATGTCTTTAAGCGCACAGCAACTGGCGGCACAAAAGAACATTTCCTGGGTACTGGCCGAAAAGCTCGCCCAAAAAATACTGACTGGCGAATATCAGCCGGAAAGCATTCTTCCCGGCGAAATGGAGTTGGGGGAGCAGTTCGGCGTAAGCCGTACCGCCGTCCGCGAAGCGGTGAAGACGCTTACTGCAAAAGGCATGCTGCTGCCCCGCCCTCGCATTGGCACCCGGGTGATGCCGCGCAGCAGCTGGAATTTCCTTGATAAGGAACTGCTCTCCTGGTGGCTAACAGAAGATAACTTCGAAGAGGTGGTGAGCCACTTTCTCGTCATGCGCAGCAGCCTGGAGCCACAGGCCTGCTTTCTCGCCGCCGCCAACGGCACCGCCGGGCAAAAAGCGCAGCTCAATACATTAATGGAAGAGATGATTGCTCTGAAACGCCATTTTCAGCGCGAACGCTGGATAGAAGTCGATATGGCCTGGCATGAACATATCTATGAAATGAGCGGTAATCCTTTCCTCAGCTCTTTCGCCTCGCTGTTTCATTCGGTCTACCACACCTACTTCACGTCGATTACGCAAAATGAAGTGGTGAAGCTCGATCTCCACCAGGCGATTGTCGATGCCATTCTTAACAGTGATGCGCCGGGGGCGTTGCTCGCCTGCCAGGCATTGTTGAACGCCCCACACCACGTAAATCAATAACAAGGATTTGGCATGAGCGGAAAAAAAGGGCGCAGCATGGCTGGCCTGCCGTGGATCGCGGCGATGGCCTTCTTTATGCAGGCGCTGGATGCCACCATTCTTAACACCGCCCTCCCGGCTATCGCCCACAGTCTTAATCGTTCTCCCTTAGCGATGCAGTCGGCCATTATCAGCTATACGCTGACGGTGGCGATGCTGATCCCGGTCAGCGGCTGGCTGGCCGATCGCTTCGGCACGCGCCGGGTCTTTATCATCGCCGTTAGCCTGTTCACCCTCGGTTCCCTCGCCTGCGCCCTCTCCAGTTCCTTAACGGAACTGGTCATTTTTCGCGTAATTCAGGGGATCGGTGGGGCGATGATGATGCCGGTGGCGAGGCTGGCCCTGCTGCGTGCCTACCCCCGCAGCGAACTGTTGCCGGTCCTGAACTTTGTCACCATGCCGGGATTGGTGGGGCCGATTCTGGGCCCGGTACTCGGCGGGGTATTTGTTACCTGGGCCAGCTGGCATTGGATTTTCCTGATAAACATTCCGATCGGCGTAATTGGCATTCTGTACGCCCGTAAATACATGCCAAATTTCACAACGCCGCGCCGACGCTTCGATATAGGCGGTTTTCTGTTATTTGGCTTAAGTCTGGTGTTATTTTCCAGCGGTATTGAACTGTTTGGGGAAAAAATCGTGGCGACATGGCAGGCGCTGGCCGTGATTGCCGTCAGTCTGTTACTGCTCGTGGCCTATGTGCGTCACGCGCGTCGCCATCCGACGCCGCTTATCTCGCTCTCTTTATTTAAGACCCATACGTTCTCGGTCGGCATTGCCGGCAACCTCGCCACGCGGTTGGGTACCGGCTGCGTACCGTTTCTGATGCCGCTGATGCTACAGGTTGGTTTCGGCTATCCGGCCATTATCGCCGGCTGTATGATCGCCCCCACCGCTATCGGCTCGATTATTGCGAAATCCACCGTTACCCAGGTGCTGCGCTGGTTTGGCTATCGTAAGACCCTGGTGGGGATCACCGTGTTTATTGGCCTTATGATCGCCCAGTTCTCGCTGCAGTCGCCAGAGATGCCGCTGTGGATGCTTCTTCTGCCGCTGTTCGTGCTGGGGATGGCGATGTCCACGCAGTTTACCGCCATGAATACCATTACCCTGGCCGATCTGACCGATGATAATGCCAGCAGCGGCAACAGCCTGCTGGCCGTCACCCAGCAGCTTTCAATTAGTCTCGGGGTGGCCATCAGCGCTGCGGTGCTACGCTTCTATGAAGGTTTTGATAATGCAAGCACGGTACAGCAGTTTCACTACACCTTTATAACCATGGGCGTGATAACCATTATATCGGCGCTGATGTTTATGCTGTTAAGAGCGAAGGATGGCCGCAACCTGATTAGCGAGCGGCATAAACGCTAAGCGGAACCGCGCACCACCAGCTCCGGCGTTAACTGAACGCGCTGCTGTTTTTGCTGCGGATCGGCCATGCGATGGATCAGTACGTCGATGGCCAGTTCCCCCAGCTCATCCTTTGGCTGGTGAATGGTGGTCAATGGCGGCGTCATATAACGTGCCAGCTCAATATCATCGTAGCCCACCAGCGCCATATCCTGCGGAATCTGCAGCCCGGCCTGGTATAACGCCTGATAAGCGCCAACCGCCATCGCATCGTTACCGACAAACACCGCCTGCGGACGCTGCGGCAACGCCAGCAGCTGCTGCATCGCGCTAAACCCGCCGCCAAACTCAAAATCACTGGTCACCACGTATCCTTCGGCAACCGGCAGGCCGCAGCGCGCCATCGCGGCATGATAGCCTTCAAGACGCAGGCGCGCCGGGGTTTTATCCAGCGGGCCGGCAATACAGGCAATGCGTAAATGCCCCTGGTCAATCAGATACTGGGTCGCCATATCGCCGCCGAGCAGCGAGTTATCCTGAATCAGATCGCTATCGCCATCAAAGGGGGCCCAGTCCATCATAACCGTCGGTACCGACGGATAGCGCTGCATGATTTCCGGGGAGGGCTGATGGGTCTCCGTGCACAGCAGGAGTAATCCATCGACGCGTTTTTGCATTAGCGTCTCCAGATTACGATTCATTCGCTGCTCATCACCTTCGGTATTGCAGAGCACGAGGCTATAACCCCGCTCAAAGCAGCTACGCTCCACGCCCCGCACCAGCTCCGAATAAAACGGATTGGTACTGGCGGTGATCAGCATGCCGATGGTACGGGTTTGATTGAGCTTGAGGCTACGCGCCAGCGCAGAGGGGGCGTAGTTGAGGCTTTTGATCGCAGCGTCAACTTTGGCGGTAATCGCCTCGCTGACAAAGCGGTCCTTATTGATGACGTGTGACACCGTCGATGTGGAAACGCCCGCGATGCGGGCCACATCTTTCATCGTAGCCAAGCATTACCCCTGTTGCGCTAAAAATTCATCGATCTCTGTGCGCCAAGGCACGGACGGCTGAGCGCCTTTGCGGGTTACGGCGATCGCCGCTGCGGCATGCGCAAAGCGAATCGCCTCCGGCAGGGCGGTCCCTTCCAGCAGCGCGGTCACCAGCGCGCCGTTAAAGGTATCACCGGCCGCGATAGTATCAATGGCCTGTACGCGAAACCCTGGGATCCGGCGGCTTTCGCCTTCGGCACTGAGCCAGACGCCGCGGCTGCCGAGGGTGATCATCACCGTACCAATGCCTTTGGCATGCAGCACGTCGGCGGCTTTTGCCGCATCTTCGTCACTCTCAACGCGAATACCGGTCAGCTTTTCCGCTTCGGTTTCGTTAGGGGTAATAATATCCACCAGCGCCAGCAGTTCATCCGGTAGTTCACGCGCTGGCGCGGGGTTCAGCACCACGGTGGTGTGATGGTGATGGGCGATTTTCGCCGCCGCTATGACGCTCTCCAGCGGCGACTCCAGCTGCATCAACAACGCCTGTGCGCTGGCGATACGCTCTTTTTCCGCCTCAACCTGGGAGACGGAAAGCGCCGCATTGGCGCCGGCATGAATACCGATGACATTCTCACCTTCGGCGTTAACGAAAATTAACGCCACCCCGGTCGCTTCCCCGGCAACCGCGCGCACGGGCGCCACGTCGATTTTATCGCTCGCCAGCTGACGACGGATGCGTTCACCGATATCGTCATCGCCGGTGCAGGCGATAAACGCGATATCCGCTCCGCTGCGCCCGGCGGCCACCGCCTGGTTGGCCCCTTTTCCACCGAACGCCACCTGATAATGGTGGCCGGTGACGGTTTCGCCCGGCGTCGGGAAAGCGTCAAGGTTAAGAATGTGATCGGCATTGATACTGCCAAGGACGACAAGTTTGCCTGCAGTTTTCATCATTTCTGTTCCCGGGAAAGCGCGCCACCGGGATCCGGTGGCGCATGCCCTGCTTTTCTTTTTTTATATTGTCCCTCGGACCGTTGCCAGTCCGAATCGCATATTACTGCTTAACGACCAGCTTCAGCTCAACCGGGTAGTTAGCTTCCACTTTTTCGCCCTTCAGTACCTTATCAGCAGTCTCAACGCCTTTCGCGCCGATCTGCTCCGGCAACTGTGCGACGGTCGCCGCCAGTTTGCCACTGTTTACTGCTTTTTCGCCATCCGGAGTGCCGTCAAATCCAACCACCATCACATCGGACTTGCCTGCGGTCTGCAGCGCGCGCAGGGCGCCCAGCGCCATTTCATCATTTTGCGCGAACACTGCCTGGACGTCAGGATGTGCGGTCAGCAGATTCTGCATCACGTTCAGGCCTTTGGTGCGGTCGAAATCGGCCGGCTGGCTGGCCAGGACGTTGAATTTGTGCGCCGCCACGGCCTGTTTAAAGCCTTCGCCACGCTCGCGCGCCGCAGAAGTTCCGGCAATGCCCTGCAGCTCAATGACTTTTGCACTTTCACCCACTTTTTTCGCGATGTAATCGCCAGCCATTTTCCCACCCTGCACGTTGTCAGAGGCGATATGGCTCACAACATCGCCTTTTGTCGCCTGACGGTCGAGAGTGATGACCGGGATTTTCGCCTGGTTCGCCATCTTCACGGCGTTGCCAACGGCATCAGAGTCGGTGGGGTTGATCAGCAGCAGCTTGGTGCCGCGCACCGTTAAATCCTGGACGTTCGCCAGCTCTTTCGCCGGGTTGTTCTGGGAATCCAGCACCACCAGGTTGTAGCCCAGCTTGTCAGCTTCTTTTTGCGCGCCGTCTTTCAGCGACACGAAGAACGGGTTGTTGAGGGTAGAGATAACCAGAGCGATGGTGTCTTTGGCCATCGCGTTCGCGCTAACGGTCGCACTTAGCGCAACAGCAGAGACCAGGGTCGCCAGTTTTTTCATATTCATAGTTAAGATGTCCTGTAGAGTTCTTAGTTACTGCTTTTTGTTATCTACCAGTACCGCCAGCAAAATCACCACCGCTTTAACGATCATCTGGTAATAGGAAGAAACGCCTAAAAGATTAAGACCATTATTCAGGAAGCCAAGGATCAGCGCACCAATCAGCGTGCCGACAATGCGTCCTTTGCCACCAGCGAGGCTGGTGCCGCCGAGCACCACCGCCGCAATGGCGTCCAGCTCATAGCCCGTCCCCGCCGTCGGCTGCGCGGAGGAGAGACGCGCCACTTCGATGATCCCGGCCAGCGAAGCCAGCATTCCGCACAAGGCGTAAACGATAATTTTAACTTTATTGACGCTAATCCCGGACAGACGCGTCGCCGCTTCATTACCGCCCAGGGCATAAATATAACGGCCCAGGCGAGTATGGTGCAGCATGTACCAGGCCGCCAGGAAGACAATCGCCATGATCCATACCGGCGTCGGGATCCCCAGCGGACGCCCGATGCCAAACCAGCCGAACAGATCGGCATTATCGCTAAAGCCGGTATTGATCGGGCTGCCGTTGGTGTACACCATGGTTACGCCGCGCAGCAGCAGCATCATCACCAGGGTGGCGATGAAGGCCTGCACGCGGCCTCTCGCTACAATCACCCCGGTGACTGCGCCGATCGCCGCACCTAATGCGAGGGCAGCCGCGACCGCCACCAGCGCATTAACCTCAATGCCAACGATCGACGCTGCCACCGCACCGGTGAGCGCCAGCAGGGAGCCGACGGACAGATCGATCCCCGAGGTCAGTATGACCAGCGTCATCCCTACCGCCATAATGGCGTTAACGGAGGTTTGCTGCAGAATATTGAACAGGTTATTGACGGTAAAAAAGTTGGGGCTCATGGTCGATACCACCGCGATCAGCACCAGCAGGGCAATCAGCGATTTTTGCTCCATCAGCCACGCTTTTGTGAAATAGCGGCGACCAGAAACAGCCTGGGTTGTCATCTTTCTTACTCCTGATTCACACGGTTAAGCTTGCCCACAGCGGCAGCCATCAATACTTCCTGGGTGGCCTGCTCGCGTGTGAATTCACCGCCGAGATGCCCTTCGTGCATCACTATGATGCGATCGCTCATGCCCAACACTTCCGGCATCTCGGAGGAGACCAGAATGATGCTCAGGCCGTCGGCTTTGAACTGGTTGATGAGCTGGTAGATCTCTTTCTTCGCCCCGACGTCGACGCCGCGGGTCGGTTCATCGAGGATCAGCACCTTCGGCCGGGTCATCAGCCCGCGGGCGATGGCGACCTTTTGCTGGTTGCCGCCGGAGAGCAGGCCGATCGCCTGCTCCATGGACGGCGTTTTCACGTTAAACAGGCGGATGAAATCACTCACCGCCTGCTGTTCATCTTTATGCTTAAGACTACCGCCCGCCCGGCTGAAATAGCGCAGCGCCGTCAGGGACATGTTTTCTTTTACCGACATCCCGAGAACCAGACCATCGCGCTTACGGTCTTCGGAGATATAGACAATGCCGTTCGCCAGACCATCCTGCGGCGAACGGGTCACCACTTCGCGGCCATCGAGCGTCACGGAACCGCTGCTGCGCGGCAACGCGCCGTACAGCACTTTCATCAGTTCGGTCCGCCCGGCGCCCATCAGCCCGGCAACGCCGAGGATCTCCCCCTGGCGCAGGGTAAAGGTCACGTTATCCACCCCCGGGCCGCAGAGGTTGTCGACCTTCAGGCGCACCGCGCCGGGCGCCTTATCGAGGTGTGGATATTGGTCTTCCAGCTTACGGCCGACCATCATCTCGATAAGTCGGTCCTCATCCAGCGACGAGACCTCGCGCTCGGCGATAAACTGCCCGTCACGAAAGACCGTCACGTCGTCGCAAATCTCGAAGATCTCTTTCATACGGTGGGAGATATAGACGATACCGCGCCCCTGCGACTTCAGTTCGCGGATGACGCGGAACAGCGATTCGGTTTCGGTATCGGTCAGCGCATCGGTCGGTTCATCCATAATGATGACTTTCGATTCGAAGCTCAGCACTTTGGCGATCTCCACCATTTGCTGATCGCCAATCGATAGATCGCCCACCAGTTTCTGGCTGGTAAAGCGGAGATTCAGCTTTGCCAACAGCTTGTCGGCTTCGGCATACATCTGCTTCCAGTCGATTTTGCCAAAACGGTTAACGAACTCGCGGCCAAGGAAGATGTTCTCGGCGATCGTCAACTGAGGGATCAGGTTCAGTTCCTGATGGATAATGCCGATCCCGGCTTCCTGGGAGGATTTTGGGCCGTTAAAGGTCGTCTCTTTGCCTAACCACAGCAAAGAGCCGGCATCACGGGTGTAGATCCCGGTCAACACCTTCATCATAGTGGACTTGCCGGCGCCATTTTCCCCTACCAGCGCCATCACCCGGCCGGCATAGACATTCAACGCCGCGCCGGAGAGCGCCTTGACGCCAGGGAACGCTTTGTCGATCCCTTTCAGTTGCAATAAGGCTTCCATGACGGCGACCTCAGAACGTGACGCCGGCACAGAGAATGATATTCGCAAACGGGGAACACTCCCCGCTGCGAATTACCGCCTGACTGTCTGCGGTTTGTTTTTTGAACTGCTCATGGCTGGTGTAACGAATTTCAATGGTATTTCCCTGGTGCTGCTGCAGCTGCTCGAGGTGAGTGAGCAACGTCGCGTGGAGCTGCGGATTATGGGTTTTAATCTCTTCCGCGATGACAGCCGCTTCAACCTGCATTTCCGTCGTCACCACTTCCAGCACCTGCATAAATGAAGGTACGCCCTGAGTCAGCGCCATATCAATGCGCGTGCTGCTGCGGGGAACCGGTAATCCGGCATCGCAGACCACCAGCGTATCGGTGTGGCCCAGGCGGGAAATGACCGCGGAAATATCAGCGTTAAGTACGGTGCCTTTTTTCATTTTTTCTCTTTTGCTCCACTAGCGAAACGTTTCGCTAAAATAATTATTATCAATGCGTGAGCAGAAAACCATCACCAGAAGAGAGAAATGTGATCGCCATCGAAACGTTTCGCGAGGCAGCGACAGGACATAACAACCGGAGTGAGAAACAAAAAGCCCTTCGCAATGGAAGGGCTTTTTTGACATCAGATTTCGACCTGGGTACCGAGCTCGATAACCCGGTTTGGCGGGATCTCAAACTGATCCGGCGCCCGCAGGGCGTTACGCTGCAGCAGCAGATAAAGCTTGCCGCGCAGGCGCAGATACCATGGCCGTTTACCGATAATCAGCGACTCATGCGACATAAAGAACGAGGTCTCCATCATCCGGCAGCTGAGTCCTTCCAGGCCACAGCGGTGGAACACCTCTTCAACGTTAGGCGTTTCCCGCCAGCCGTAGCTGGCCACCACCCGCCAGAAGGACGGTGACAGCTGCTCAATCTGCACCCGGCGAACGTTATGCACGTAAGGCGCATCTTCGGTACGCAGGGTCAGGAGGATCACTCGCTCATGCAGCACCTTGTTGTGCTTCAGGTTATGCAGCAGGGCAAACGGGATCACGTTCAGGGCGCGGGACATATACACCGCAGTACCCGGCACACGCACTGGCGGTGACTTCTCCAGCGAAGAGATCATCGCTTCCAGCGAGTTGCCATGCTCGTGCATCCGGCGCAGCAGGCGGAAACGCTCGCTCTTCCAGGTCGTCATCACCGTAAACATCACCATCCCCAGGGACAACGGTAGCCAGCCGCCGGAGACAATCTTATCGAGGTTCGCCGAGAACAGCGGAATATCAATGCACAGGAAGGCCACCAGCATCAGACCGACAAACAGCTTGTTCCAGTGCCAGTTTTTGCGCGCCACGGTCGCCGACAGAATGGAGGTCAGCACCATGGTGCCCGTTACGGCGATACCATACGCCGCCGCCAGGTTAGACGAATGCTCAAAGCTGACGATAACGATGACCACAGAAACGTACAGCAGCCAGTTAATGAACGGAATGTAAATCTGCCCGGACTCCATTTCCGAGGTATGGATAATGCGCATCGGCGACAGATAGCCCAGACGCACTGCCTGACGGGTCAGGGAGAAGACCCCGGAAATCACTGCCTGGGAGGCGATAACCGTCGCCAGCGTGGCGATGATCAGCATCGGGATCAGCGCCCACTCAGGCGCCAGCAGGAAGAACGGGTTTTTAATCGCTTCCGGGTGCTTCAGCAGCAGCGCGCCCTGGCCAAAATAGTTCAGCACCAACGAGGGCAGCACGACGGAGAACCAGGCAACGCGGATCGGCAGTTTGCCGAAGTGGCCCATATCGGCGTACAGCGCTTCCACCCCGGTAATCGACAGCACCACCGCGCCAAGCGCAATAAAGGAAACGGTCTTGTATTGCAGGAAGAAGTGCACAGCCCAGTAGGGGTTCAGCGCCTGCAGAACTTCCGGATTAGCGTAAATGCTTCGCGCGCCCAGCACCGCCAGCAACAGGAACCAGATCAGCATAATCGGCGCAAACAGCTTGCCGACCATGCCAGTCCCGTGCTTCTGGATCACAAACAGCAGGGTGAGCACGATAATGGAGATAGGGACAATCCAGGTATCGAGCTGCGGGGCGATAATTTCTAACCCCTCTATCGCCGACATTACCGAAATCGCCGGGGTAATCACCACTTCGCCATAGAAGAAACTGCCGCCGATAAGGCCGAGGATCACCAGCACGGAGGTCATTCTGGCCGAGGTATTACGTCCGGCCAGCGACATCAGCGTTAAGATCCCGCCTTCCCCGGCGTTATCCGCCCGCATCACGAAGGTGATGTATTTAATCGATACGGTAAAGATTAACAGCCAGAAAATCAGCGACAAAAAGCCAAAAACGGCATCGCGCTCTACGCCAAAGCCAAACTGACCTGACAGGCATTCGCGCAGGGTATACAGTGGACTGGTACCGATATCGCCGTACACCACGCCGATGGCCGCCAGCGTTAACGCCGGCAACGATTGTTTATTATCAGTGCTCATAGACTAGTCTTTTCGTTTATAAAACAAATGTGTGCCTAGTCCCTTGGCCCACAAAAAGCGCACAGTATGCACGATTATTTGTGAAATCGTACCCCTAACAGACACCATATTAACCTGGCTCAAAAAAAATAAATCGATTCTTCAGGCTATTACCGCCCCGGCTCTAACATCTATACTCGTCCCAATAACGATACATGACAAAGCACGCAACTCAATTATGGCTCAAACACATTTACTGGCTGAAAGAATTTCCCGGCTCAGCGCGGCACTCGAAAAAGGACTCTTTGAACGCAGCCACGCGATACGCCTCTGCCTGCTGGCGGCGCTCAGCGGCGAGAGCGTTTTTTTGCTTGGTCCACCGGGGATCGCCAAAAGCCTGATTGCCCGCCGCCTCAAATTCGCCTTCCAACAGGCGCGCGCTTTTGAATACCTGATGACCCGCTTCTCCACCCCGGAAGAGGTTTTTGGGCCACTGTCCATTCAGGCGCTGAAAGATGAAGGCCGTTACGAACGTTTAACCGCCGGCTACCTGCCGGAAGCGGAAATCGTGTTTCTCGATGAAATATGGAAAGCAGGTCCGGCTATCCTCAACACCCTACTGACGGCGATTAACGAACGTCACTTCCGCAATGGCGCGCATGAAGAGAAAATCCCAATGCGCCTGCTGGTGGCCGCGTCGAACGAACTCCCGGAAGCCGACAGCAGCCTGGAAGCGCTGTATGACCGAATGCTGATCCGTCTATGGCTTGATAAAGTGCAGGATAAAGGTAATTTCCGTTCGATGCTGGTCAGCCAGCAGGATGAAAACAGCAATCCAGTGCCCAGCGCGCTGCAGGTGAGCGACGAGGAATTTACCCAATGGCAGCAGCAGATCGGCAATATTAAACTGCCGGACGCGGTGTTTGAGCTGATATTCCAGCTCCGCCAGCAGCTGGACGCCCTGCCAAATGCCCCCTACGTCTCGGATCGCCGCTGGAAAAAGGCTATTCGCCTGCTGCAGGCCAGCGCCTTCTTCAGCGGCCGCGACAGCATCGCGCCAATCGACCTAATCCTGCTGAAAGATTGTCTGTGGCACAACGTCGAAAGTATGAACCTGATGTCGCAGCAGCTGGAAACGCTCATGACCTGTCACGCCTGGCAACAGCAGGCGATGCTGACGCGGTTGGGGGCGATTGTGCAGCGACGCATTCAGATCCAACAACAGCAAAGCGACAAAACGGCGCTGAAGGTCACCCGCCTTGGCGGGATGTTTAGCCGCAAACCGCACTATGAACTGCCGGCGGAGATCCAGGGGACCACCCTGACGCTGCTGCTGCAGCAGCCGCTCAAACTTCACGATATGGAAGTGATCCACATTACTTTTGAACGCGAGGCGTTAGCCAACTGGCTGGAAAAGGGCGGCGAGATCCGCGGTAAGCTCAACGGGATCGGCTTTGCCCAACTACTCAATATGGATGTCGACACCAGCCAGCATCTGGTCGTCCGCGATGTGAGCCTGCAGGGCTCACGCCTCGCGCTGCCCGGCAGCGCAGCGCAGGAGAATATGCCGGCGGAAATTCGCCAGCAGCTGGAAGCGCTGGATGATGAGTGGCACCAGCAACACAACCGCTTCAGCGAGCAGCAAAAGTGCCTGTTTATCCCGGTCGAATGGCTGGGAAGAATCGAAGCCAGCCTGCAGGACGTCGGCGCGCAGATTAAACAGGCGAAGCAGCCATGACGCTCGATATGCTGAATGTCATGCTGGCAGTCAGCGAAGAGGGAATGATCGAGGAGATGCTGCTGGCGCTGTTGGCCTCTCCTCAGCTGGCGGTGTTCTTTGAAAAATTTCCCCGCCTGAAAAACATCATCGCGGCGGATATTCCGCGCTGGCGGGAAGCCGTTCGCGCCCGCTTAAAAGAAGTTAACATCCCGCCGGATCTGGACGCCGAAGTGCAAACCTATCAGCAGGCTCAGCTGCTCTCTACCTCGCAGTTTATCGTCCAGCTCCCGCAAATTCTCGGCAAACTGCACCAGCTCCAGTCCCCTTTTGCCGCCCAGGCGCAGAAGCTGGTGGATGACAATGCCACCTTTACCCCGGCGCTGCATACGCTGTTTTTACAGCGCTGGCGCCTGAGCCTGGTGGTGCAAGCCACCAGCCTTAACCAGCAGCTGCTGGACGAGGAGCGCGACCAGTTGCTCAGTGAGGTCCAGGAACGAATGACGCTCAGCGGTCAGCTCGATCCGGTGCTGGCGGAAAATGATACCGCCGCCGGACGCCTGTGGGATATGAGCGCCGGCGAACTCAAACGAGGCGACTACCAGCTGATCGTGCGCTATGGCGATTTTCTTAACCAGCAACCGGAGCTACTGCAGCTGGCGGAACAGCTGGGGCGTTCAAGGGAAGCGAAATCCGTGCCGAAGAAAGATGCGCCGATGGAAACCTTCCGCAGCCTGGTACGCGAGCCGGCAACGGTGCCTGAACAGGTCGACGGCCTCCAACAGAGTGACGATATTCTACGTCTGCTGCCGCCGGAGCTGGCGACGCTTGGCATCACGGAGCTGGAGTTTGAATTTTATCGCAAGCTGGTGGAGAAACAGCTGCTCACCTACCGGCTACACGGCGATGCCTGGCGCGAGAAAATTACCGAACGCCCGGTAACGCGGCAGGATTTTGATGAGCAACCACGCGGGCCGTTCATTGTCTGCGTCGATACGTCAGGATCGATGGGCGGTTTTAACGAACAGTGCGCTAAGGCCTTTTGTCTGGCCCTGATGCGCATCGCGCTGGCCGATAACCGTCGCTGCTTCATTATGCTGTTCTCCAGCGAAGTGGTGCATTACGAGTTGACCAGCGAGAGCGGACTGGAGCAGGCGATCCGTTTCCTGAGCCAGCGTTTTCGCGGCGGCACCGATCTGGCCAGCTGTTTTCGCGCCATTATTGAACGTTTGCAAAACCCGCAGTGGGTGGATGCGGATGCCGTGGTGATCTCCGACTTTATTGCCCAACGGTTGCCGGATGAGGTGATTGCTCAGGTGGGGGAGTTACAGCGTAAGCATCAGCACCGTTTTCACGCGGTGGCGATGTCGGTTCACGGCAAACCCGGCATCATGCGCATCTTCGATCATATCTGGCGCTTTGACACCGGGCTGCGTAGCCGCCTGCTGCGACGCTGGCGGCGCTAATCGTTACAGCAGCGCGGAAACGCTTTCGCGAACCTGCGCCGGCCATACGCCGCACTGCACCTGACCGATATGGTCAAGCTGCAGCAACAGCATCGTCAAACGAGACTGGCCAATGCCGCCGCCGATAGTCTGCGGCATCTCGCCGCGCAGCAGCGCCTGGTGCCACTCCAGTTTCAGGCGATCTTCATCGCCGGTCAGCGCCAGCTGGCGCTTTAGCGCCTCGGCGTCAACGCGGATCCCCATCGAGGAGATCTCGAACGCATCCTCCAGCACCGGGTTCAACACCAGGATATCGCCGTTCAGGCCGGCAAAACCTTCAGAAACCTCAGTACTCCAGTCATCATAATCCGGCGCACGCACGTCGTGGCGCTTGCCATCAGCTAGTTTGCCGCCGATACCAATTAAGAAGACGGCGCCCAGCTCTTTGGCAATAGCCCGCTCACGACCTTTGGCATCAAGCTCCGGATAGCGGCTCAGCAGCTCCTGGCTGTGAACAAAATGGATCTGTTCCGGCAGGAACGGCGTCAGGCCAAACTCCTGGCTGACCGCCAGCTCGGTGGCTTTGATCCCGGCGTAGATCGCCTCGACGGTTGCCTTCAGGGTGCCGACGTGACGCTCTTCATCCCCCATCACGCGCTCCCAGTCCCACTGGTCAACATAGACGGAATGGATAGGCGTCAGACGGTCTTCATCGGGGCGAAGGGCTTTCATGTGCGTGTACAGCCCTTCGCCCGCGCTGAAGTCGTGTTGTCCCAGGGTTTGACGCTTCCACTTCGCCAGCGAATGAACCACTTCGAACTGGGCGTCGGGCAGTGTTTTCACTTTTACCTGAACCGCTTTCTCGCAGCCGGACAAGTTATCCTGCGTCCCATCGCCCACGCGGCTTAAGATTGGCGCCTGGACTTCAATCAGGCCAAGCTTCTCTTCCAGCTGACGGGAAAAGTGGGATTTAACGAAACTGATCTGGCGTTGTTTTGCGATATATGCGGTTTTCATTTTTATGACTCCTGCGTCCTGTTGCCATTGATTAAGCAACAAAACAGGGCGGCAATACAATAATCAATCAATAAAAAGGCGCATCAACTTTTAATTCATTAAAATATGGCGCTAAAATAGTAAGAACCCTCAAACTTCATAAGAAAAAGATATGGAAAATTATCAGATCGACAATCTGGACCGCGGCATTCTTGATGCGCTGATGGCCAACGCCCGTACCGCCTATGCCGAACTGGCCAAACAGTTCAGCGTCAGCCCGGGCACCATTCACGTGCGCGTCGAAAAGATGAAGCTGGCGGGTATCATTACCGGCGCGCGCATTGACGTCAGCCCCAAGCAGCTGGGCTACGACGTCGGTTGCTTCATCGGCATTATTTTAAAAAGCGCCAAAGACTATCCCTCCGCCCTCGCCCGCCTGGAAAGTCTGGAGGAGGTCACCGAGGCTTACTACACCACCGGCCACTACAGCATCTTTATTAAGGTGATGTGTAAATCCATCGATGCTCTGCAGCAGGTACTTATCAACAAGATCCAAACAATCGATGAAATTCAGTCCACTGAAACTCTGATCGTGCTGCAGAACCCGATCATGCGCACCATCAAGCCCTGATCGCTTTTTTTAATCCCACATTTTTCCACAGGTAGATCCCAGCTCGCTCACAGCGTACAATACGCCACTCTGAACAGTTGAGCGGGCGATCGGCGATCTATGGCAGACATTACACTTATCAGCGGCAGCACCCTGGGCAGTGCGGAATATGTAGCAGAGCATCTGGCGGAAAAGCTGGAAGAAGCCGGCTATAGCACTGAAATCCAGCACGGTCCGCTGGTGGACGATCTGCAGGCGCAAGGGATCTGGTTAATTATCTCTTCCACCCATGGCGCCGGCGACATTCCCGACAACCTGGTTCCCTTCTATGACGCGCTGCAGGAGAAGCAGGCCGATCTTTCCGCCGTGCGCTTTGGCGCTATAGGGATCGGCAGCCGCGAATACGACACCTTTTGCGGCGCGATCGATAAATTAGAAGCGGCGCTGAAGGCCTGCGGGGCAAAACAGATCGGTGAGACGCTGAAGATCAACGTCCTTGAACACGAAATTCCGGAGGATCCAGCGGAAATCTGGCTGGGATCCTGGAAAAATTTGCTCTGAGAATTGTAAAGATCGTCCGATCTTCTGTGGATAACCATGCTTAAAAGCTTGGATCAACCGGTAGTTATCCAAAGAATAACCGTAGTATGGTTTTTGAGCTGTGCATAACCCTTCATTCTGATCCCAGCTTATACGGACCAGGATCACCGATCATTCACAGATAGTGATCCTTCTTAAGCTTTTGATTTTACTTCGCGGATCCGACTTATCCACAAAGAGAGTCGATCCTAATAAGAGATCACAATAGAACAGATCTCTATATAAAGATCTTCTTTTTAATACTCAGGATCCCGGAGTCTTTCTCGAAAGACGAAAGTTGAGTAGAATCCACGGCCCGGGCTTCAATCCATTTTCATACCGCTTTATGCGAGGCAGACCACCATGTTTTATCAGGATCCTTTTGACGTCATTATCATTGGCGGGGGTCATGCAGGCACTGAGGCCGCAATGGCCGCAGCGCGTATGGGTCAACAAACCCTGCTTTTGACACACAATATCGACACGCTGGGGCAAATGAGTTGCAACCCGGCGATTGGCGGCATTGGGAAAGGACACCTGGTAAAAGAAGTGGATGCGCTCGGCGGTTTGATGGCCAAAGCGATCGATCAGGCGGGTATTCAGTTTAGGATACTAAACGCCAGCAAAGGACCGGCAGTGCGCGCCACCCGCGCCCAGGCTGACCGCGTGCTTTATCGTCAGGCAGTACGTACCGCGCTGGAGAACCAGCCGAACCTGATGATCTTCCAGCAGGCGGTTGAAGATCTGATTGTCGAAAACGATCGCGTCGTGGGCGCCGTCACCCAGATGGGCCTCAAATTCCGCGCTAAAGCGGTAGTGCTGACCGTCGGGACCTTCCTTGACGGCAAAATCCATATTGGTCTGGACAACTACAGCGGCGGCCGCGCCGGCGATCCGCCGTCTATCCCGCTGTCTCGTCGTCTGCGTGAATTGCCTCTGCGCGTAAGTCGTCTGAAAACCGGTACTCCGCCGCGTATTGACGCGCGCACCATCGATTTCAGCGTGCTGGCGCAGCAGCATGGCGATAACCCGATGCCGGTCTTCTCGTTCATGGGATCCGCGGATCAGCATCCGCGCCAGGTACCGTGCTATATCACCCACACTAACGAGAAAACCCACGATGTGATCCGCAATAACCTCGATCGCAGTCCTATGTACGCCGGAGTGATCGAAGGGATCGGACCTCGCTATTGCCCGTCGATCGAAGACAAAGTCATGCGCTTTGCCGATCGCAACCAGCATCAGATCTTCCTCGAGCCGGAAGGACTGACCTCAAACGAAATTTATCCGAACGGTATATCCACCAGCCTACCGTTTGATGTGCAAATGCAAATCGTCCGCTCGATGCAGGGGATGGAGAATGCGCGGATCGTCCGTCCAGGCTACGCTATTGAGTACGATTTCTTCGACCCGCGCGATCTGAAGCCAACGCTTGAGAGCAAATTTATTCAGGGTCTGTTCTTCGCCGGCCAAATCAACGGTACCACCGGTTATGAAGAGGCGGCGGCTCAGGGGCTGCTGGCCGGACTTAACGCCGCCCGCTTCTCTGCGGAAAAAGAGGGCTGGGCGCCGCGTCGCGATCAGGCTTACCTCGGCGTGCTGGTAGATGACCTCTGCACCCTGGGTACCAAAGAACCGTACCGCATGTTTACTTCCCGCGCTGAATATCGTCTGATGCTGCGCGAAGACAACGCCGATTTGCGTCTGACCGAACAGGGGCGCGAGCTGGGTCTGGTGGATGACGAACGCTGGGCGCGCTACAACGAGAAGCTGGAAAGCATCGAACGTGAACGCCAGCGTCTGAAATCCACCTGGGTGAATCCGCAGGCAGAGAGCGCCAACGAAGTGAACGCTCACCTGACCGCGCCGTTGTCGCGTGAAGCTAGCGGCGAAGATCTGCTGCGTCGTCCGGAAATGACCTACGAACAGCTGGTTCAACTCTCGCCATTCACCCCGGGACTGGAAGATCGTCAGGCGGCTGAGCAGGTAGAGATCCAGGTGAAGTATGAGGGCTATATCGCGCGCCAGCAGGATGAGATTGAGAAACAACAGCGCAATGAGAATACCTTGCTGCCAGCGACTCTCGACTACCGCCAGGTCACTGGGCTGTCTAACGAGGTGATTGCCAAACTGAACGACCATAAACCGTCGTCGATAGGGCAGGCGTCACGTATCTCCGGGATCACCCCGGCGGCGATCTCTATTTTGCTGGTTTGGCTGAAAAAGCAGGGGATGCTGCGCCGCAGCGCCTGATTGCGGCTGCCTGCCGCGCTGATTTCCCAGTTGCATAATCAGCGTTCGCCTTTATCATTCATAGCCCGGTAAGCGTTAGCGCCTCCGGGCTCATTATTTTTTGAAGGTACTTACCGTGCTCAACAAACTTTCTCGTCTGCTGGATGAAGCGGGTATTTCGCTCACCGATCACCAGAAAAATCAGCTGGTGGCTTACGTCGGACTGCTCGATAAGTGGAACAAAGCCTATAACCTGACCTCCGTTCGCGATCCGAATGAGATGCTGGTGCGTCATATTCTCGACAGCATCATCGTGGCGCCTTATCTGCAGGGCTCGCGCTTTATCGATGTTGGTACGGGCCCGGGGTTGCCGGGGATCCCGTTGGCCATCGTATGTCCGGAGTCACATTTCACCCTGCTGGACAGCCTTGGCAAGCGCGTGCGCTTCCTGCGTCAGGTGCAGCACGAGCTGAAGCTGGATAACGTCACCCCGGTGCAGAGCCGCGTGGAAGCCTTCCCGGCCGAGCCGCCGTTTGATGGCGTGATAAGCCGCGCTTTCGCATCGCTTAATGATATGGTGAGCTGGTGCCATCATCTGCCTGCAGCGAATGGTCACTTCTATGCGCTCAAAGGGTTAGCGCAAAAAGAAGAAATGGAAAGTCTGCCGGAAGGGTATGACATTGTCGAGGTGATTGAGCTGCATGTTCCTCGGTTGGAAGGGGAGCGGCACCTGGTGGTGATTAAGCCAAAATCGAGTTAATTTTTATCAAAAAATGTGGAAAAAATGTGGCCCGCGCATGTTACAAAAATAAAGGACGTCCCCCGATATTAACGGGCTGCATTTAACCTTGTTTTTACTAAGGCTTTTCTTGCAGTTAACTTAGCGTAAGTGATTCACTGACAAAATAGTCAACTTTGAAAATATCAGGGTGCTAAAAATCGACAATGATGAACAGCATAGTGATGTTAAATTTTTATTATAAATGTCAATAAAAGGTTTTTATTGTATGTGAGGTTGTTTTAGATAATGTCCTCACTTTTTATCTTGAATATCAAAAGCATGAAAAATAGTGTTTTATGTCCTTGATTCATTAAAGGGCGCTTGAAATGTTTATTATGTGATCTGATGCACGCTTTAATTGCCGTGTTTCCTCGTTATTTGCAGTTTTGTATGACCGCTCACAGAACGCTGAAATGCACGGAAAGTTGTCCGTTGGAAAATAATTAAACATTTATTCACTATTTTGCTACTTATTGTTTGAAATCACGGGGCGTCACCGTATAATTTGTCCGCTTTTTGATGCTTGACTCTTCGTCTTAAAGGACGTTTTATACGACACGCGACATACCTCAAAGGGAGCAGGAGTAAAAACGTGATGTCAGTGTCGCTCTTGAGTCGAAACGTTGCTCGCAAGCTTCTGTTTATTCAGTTACTGGCAGTAATGGCAAGTGGACTGCTGTTCAGCCTCAAAGACCCCTTCTGGGGCATTTCCGCTGTATGCGGCGGTTTGGCAGTGGTCTTGCCAAATCTGATGTTTATAATTTTTGCCTGGCGTCATCAGGCGCATACACCAGCAAAAGGCCGTGTGGCCTGGACCTTCGCCTTCGGTGAAGCCTTCAAGGTGTTGCTGACCTTCGCCCTTCTGGCGGTGGCGCTGGCCGTTTTAAAAGTGGTATTTTTGCCACTGATCGTGACGTGGGTTTTGGTGCTGGTGGTACAAGTTCTGGCGCCAGCTGTAATTAACAACAAAGGGTAAAGGCATCATGGCTTCAGAAAATATGACGCCGCAGGATTACATAGGACACCATCTGAACAACCTTCAGTTGGACCTGCGTACATTCTCGCTGGTGGATCCGCACAACCACACAGCCACCTTCTGGACGCTCAACATTGACTCCATGTTCTTCTCGGTGGTTCTCGGTCTGCTGTTCCTTGCCATGTTCCGTAGCGTTGCTAAGAAAGCGACCAGCGGCGTACCAGGGAAATTCCAAACCTTCATCGAAATGATCATCGGCTTCGTCCATGGCAGCGTCAAAGACATGTACCATGGCAAGAGCAAGGTTATCGCGCCGCTGGCGCTGACCGTGTTCGTCTGGGTCTTCCTGATGAACCTGATGGACCTCTTGCCTATCGATTTCTTACCTTGGATCGGTGAGCACATACTCGGCCTGCCTGCACTGCGCGTGGTTCCGTCTGCCGACGTGAACATCACCCTGTCGATGGCGCTTGGCGTGTTCATCCTGATTATTTTCTACAGCATCAAAATGAAAGGCGTTGGTGGGTTCGTTAAAGAACTGACCATGCAGCCGTTCAATCACTGGGCGTTCATTCCTGTCAACTTAATCCTTGAAGGGGT
>ERZ791865.1657-NODE-1657-length-19784-cov-4.033098_pt1 | contig 19784 bp, 16 predicted proteins | sample MGYA00509942_ERZ791865 | MGnify/ENA primary metagenome ERZ791865 (study PRJEB30046, sample SAMN00792098) | human gut metagenome | study: EMG produced TPA metagenomics assembly of the A metagenome-wide association study of gut microbiota in type 2...
CCTGCCGCGCCGCCTGTCTCTCGGCGAGATGCAGATTGTTCCCTTTGCGACCAGCCATGATGCGGCCCGGTCTGTGGGCTATTCCCTGTATCACGGCGACTGCAAGATTACCCTGGCGACGGACCTGGGTTGTATTACACCCGATGTCATGACGGCCGCTTCCTGGTCGGATATCCTCATTCTCGAGTCCAATCATGATGAGACGATGCTGCGCAACGGACCCTATCCTTATGCCCTGCAGCAGCGCATACTGGGTAATCTGGGCCATCTGTCCAACAAGACGGCAGCGGAATTTCTCAGTTCCCTGCCGCGGCGGGGCATGATCAAAGTCCTTCTGGCCCATCGCAGTGAACATAATAATACGCCGGCGCTTACGGTGCAGACTATGCGCGACGTCCTTACCAGCCATGGACTGGTCATCGGGCAGGATATTTTATTGCGTCTCGCCTCGGCGACGGGATCCGTGCGCTTTTTGAACGGAGGTACTCTATAATGACACGAAAAAAATGGTTGACAGCGCTGGTGGCTGTTCTCCTGATTGGCGCCGGTATTGCCGGTGGCTTCAAAATCCATGAAACTTTTTTTGGCGGCCAGACCTATTCGGGCAATCTGAACCAGCTGCAGGAACCGGCGAAGAGTGAAGCCATATCCGATGCCCGCAATACGGCCGTAGTGCAGGCAGCAAAAAAGGTGGGTCCCGCTGTCGTCGGGATTACGACTAAAGTGTATAACCGGGATATTTTCAACCGCAAAGTCCTCGTCGGCGAAGGCGTCGGGTCCGGCATCATCTTCGATAAATCGGGATATATTGCGACGAACAACCACGTCGTCGGGACGGCGAAAACGGTCATCGTTTCTCTGGCCGATGGACAGAGTACAGAAGGGACTGTCGTCGGCCGCGATGAAAAGACGGATCTGGCCGTCGTCAAAATCAATGTAGAAAACCTGCCCGTTGCCGAATTTGGTGACAGTGATTCTTTGCAGGTCGGTGAAACGGCCATCGCCATCGGCAATCCCCTGGGGCTGGAATTCCAGGGAACCGTAACGGCCGGCGTCATCAGTTCTCTCAACCGGACCATCGGTGTGGAAGGGGAAGGGATGAAACTGATCCAGACTGATGCGGCTATCAATCCCGGCAACTCCGGCGGCGCTCTCGTCGATGCCGACGGCAAGGTCATCGGTATCAACAGTGCCAAGATTTCCAAGGAAGGCGTAGAAGGCCTGGGATTTGCCATTCCTATCAATACGGCCCGGCCCATCCTGGAATCGCTCATCAAGAACGGTAAAGTTTCCCGCCCCTATCTCGGCTTCTACGGTCTCGATAAGAAGATGGCTGCCCGCTTTGGCATGAAGCTCGATGTGAGCGGCGTCTACGTGTACAAGGTCATTGCCGGCGGTCCCCTCGACCAGGCAGGCCTGCGTCATGGCGATGTCATTACCCAGGTCGGCGATACGACGATTGAAGCTTTTACGGATCTGCAGGATGCCCTCTCCAAGGCCAGACCCGGCGATACCGTAACGGTCACCTTCAACCGCAATGGCTCAAGCCAGAGCGCCAATGTCGTCCTTCAGGAAGCACCAGCCGATGAAGAGGATAACCAATGAAGTACTACATCATAGCGACGGGTAAAATCAAAGAGACCTATCTCACGGCGGGCATTCAGGAATTTCTGAAACGCCTGCGTCCGTATGGACAGGTGGAACTGACGGTCCTTCCGGAAGAAAAAATGCCCGATCATCCTTCCCCGGCCCAGAAAGAGCAGGTACTGGAAAAGGAAGGGGAGAAGATGCTTTCTCATGTGCATCCCGGTTCCCATTTGTTCGTTCTCGATGTAGCCGGGAAACTCATTTCCTCGGAAGAATTATCACAGCGATTCTCCGACCTGGCCCTCTACGGTACGAGTGAACTGACCTTCATCATCGGCGGCCCCTTCGGCCTTTCTGAGTCCCTGCGCCGCCGTGCCGATGAACGCATATCCTTCGGGCGCATTACCCTGACCCATCAGATGATCCGCCTCATCTTGGTGGAACAGATATACCGGGCTATCAAAATCGCCCGCCATGAACCGTACCACTTATAACCGGAAATGGTCCTGTGGACGGGATGTCCGCCATAGAGCCGTTGAAATAAGCAGAACCCCCGGATGCCTTGCTGTATATGGAACAAGGTGTCCGGGGGTTTTATCGCAATTTTACCAAAGTATTCTTCTATATCGGGCAGGAAATTGGAGTTATGTGTCAAATTATATATAATAGGAAATAAAATCATAACCAGCAGGCATCCACGGAAAAAAGCCTGCTTATAAAGGAGTGATTTATATGGCACAGCATATAGCATCAGAAATCATGGAAAAAGCCTTTGTGACAGCTGGTCCGGATACGTCGGTCTTTGAACTGGTCAATTTGTTTGTGAAGAATAAGGTGACGGCCATTCCCATCATCAACGATGACCAGGAACTGGTCGGTATCGTCACCGATGCCGATCTGCTGTACAAAAAGGTAAAACCCCATGTACCGCACTATGTCAATCTCCTCGGCGCCAGCATCTACTACAGCGGCATCAGCGCATATAACCGGGGATTCAAGAAACTTATGGCCGGGACGGCAAAAGAACTCATGACCAAAGACGTGATCATTGCCGCACCGGATGCGCCGGTCGAACAGATTGCCGGCGTCATGGTGGCAGAACATCTGAAAGTCATCCCTATTGTAGACAATAAACATGTGGTGGGCATCGTTACCCGCGGCAACATCCTGGATGAATTGTATCAGGAATATGGGGAATCGCAGAGGAGGCGTGCTATATGGATGAAGCAGAACTGAACAAACAGCCCGGCAGGGAAGAAGAGGAAAAAAAGAAGGCGCCAGTCGTACCGGTTCGCGATGTCATGTACAAGATGTTTGTCTCTGTCACGCCGGATACGCCGGTGCGCAAATTATTCCGCCTTTTCGTCAAACACCGCCTGCTGGCTGTACCTGTCGTCGATGATGAAGAACATCTCATCGGCATCATTACCAGTGCGGACCTCATGTACCGCAGTTCCAAGCCCCACATTCCCCGGGCGCTGCCCATTATCGGGTCCAAAATCATGACCAGCCGCATCAATAAATATGCCAAGGAATTCCGGACCCTCATGGATGAACCCTGTGAAAAACTGATGACCCGCGACGTAGTCATCACGACGCCTGATACGGACATAGAACAGGTAGCGGCGGCTATGGTCATCGAACATCTGAAAGTTATTCCCGTCGTCGTCAACAAACGGGTCGTCGGCATGATTACCCGGGCCAATGTATTGAAGCAATTATACAAAGAATATAATGATTGACAAGACATAGAAAAAGCGGCTGGGGTGCATTACGTAATCACACGTAATGCACCAGCCGCTTTTGTCATTTAACCTCAAACCTCAAACATCAGGCTTCTTTCTGCTGTCTGTACGGAGTGAAGGTGAATTGCTGTCCATCGTAGTTGATGGAGACCGTGTCGCCTTCGCGGACGACGCCGCTGATGATATCGCGGCTGAGGGCCGTTTCTACGGTGTGGACGATGAGGCGGCGCAGCGGACGGGCACCGAACTGCGGGTCATAGCCCTGGTCGGCCAGTGCCTGCAACGCTTCGTCTGTCCAGGTGAGGTGGATCTTGACCTGTTTTTCCAGACGTTCGCTCAGACGTTTGAGCAGGATGGTTGCGATGTTGCGGACCTGATCTTTGCCCAGTGCCTTGAAGACGATGATGTCATCGACACGGTTGAGGAATTCCGGACGGAAATACTTCTTGAGCAGTTCCCGTACGGCTTTTTCTGCCTGGGCAAAATCTTTCGTTTCCAGGATTTCATGGGAACCGAGGTTACTGGTCATGATGATGATCGTATTCTTGAAGTTGACGACCCGGCCTTTGCCATCGGTCAGGCGGCCATCATCGAGAATCTGCAGCAGGACGTTGAAGATATCGGGATGAGCCTTTTCGATTTCATCGAGGAGGATGACGCTGTAGGGGTGACGGCGTACGGCTTCGGTGAGCTGACCGCCTTCATCATAACCGACATATCCCGGAGGTGCACCGATCAGACGGGATACGGTGTGCTTTTCCATGTATTCCGACATATCGATACGGATGATATTGCGTTCGTCGTCAAAGAGGGCTTCTGCCAGTGTCTTTGCCAGTTCAGTCTTGCCGACACCGGTAGGTCCGAGGAAGATGAACGAGCCGATAGGACGATTGGGATCCTTGATACCGGCACGGGCACGGATGATGGCATCGCTGACGACGCGGACGGCTTCATCCTGGCCGACGACACGCTGATGGAGGGTATCGTCGAGGTGGAGCAGTTTTTCCCGTTCGCCAGTCATCATCTTGGAAACGGGGATGCCTGTCCAGCGGCTGACGACGCCGGCAATATCTTCTTCGCCGACTTCTTCTTTCAGGAGCTGGGAATCTTTATGGGCATCCATGAACTTTTCCTGTTCTTCCATCTGTTTCTGCAGTTCCGGCAGTTTACCGTATTTCAATTCCGAAGCCTTGCCCAGATCGTATTCCCGTTCGGCCTTTTCCATTTCATTCTTGGTGGCATCGATTTCTTTCTTCAATGCCTGAGTCCGGGTAATAGCGGTCTTTTCTTTTTCCCACTGTTCTTTCAGGGCGTCTTCTTTTTCTTTCAATTCATTCTTCTGGGCCGTGATTTTTTCCAGACGTTCTTTCGAGGCGTCATCGGTTTCCTTGCTCAGGGACTGTTCTTCGATTTCCAGTTGCATGATCTTATGTGTCAGGTCATCGATCGGTGCAGGCATGGATTCGATTTCCGTACGCAGTTTGGCGGCGGCTTCATCGACCAGGTCGATGGCCTTATCGGGCAGGAACCGGTCGGAAATATAGCGGTCGGAGAGGACAGCTGCCGCAACCAGTGCTTTATCACGGATGCGGACGCCATGATGGGCTTCGTAGCGGGATTTCAGGCCACGGAGAATGGTGATCGTGTCTTCTACAGACGGCGGATCGACCATGACCGGCTGGAAACGCCGTTCCAGAGCGGCATCTTTTTCGATGTATTTCTGATATTCATTCAGTGTCGTTGCCCCGATGCAGCGCAGATCGCCGCGGGCGAGCATCGGTTTGAGGATGTTGCTGGCATCCATGGAGCCTTCGGAGGCACCGGCGCCGACGACCGTATGGATTTCATCGATGAACAGCAGAATCTGACCATCCGATTTCGCGATTTCATTGAGAACGGATTTCAGTCTTTCTTCAAATTCACCACGGTATTTCGCACCGGCAATGAGCGAGCCCATATCGAGAGAATAGAGGGTCTTGTTCTTCAGCGATTCCGGCACGTCACCGGAGACGATACGGCGGGCCAGCCCTTCGACGATAGCCGTCTTGCCGACGCCCGGTTCACCGATCAGCACCGGGTTGTTCTTTCTCCGGCGGGAGAGGATTTCTACGGTACGGCGGATTTCATCATCACGGCCGATGACCGGATCGAGTTTGCCTTTGCGGGCAGCGGCTGTCAGGTCGCGGCCATATTTTTCCAGTGCCTTGTAATTGCTTTCCGGGTTATCGCTGTTGACATTCTGTTTGCGGTTGGTGCGGATGATGGACATAATCTTGTCCTTGGCCAGACCGAATTCACGGCACAATGTCTGTACGTCGCTGTCGCTTTCTTCGACGATGCCCAGCAGCAGATGTTCCGTGCTGATGTATTCATCGTGCATCGATTCGGCATACTGCTGTGCCTTGCCGATGACCCGGGCCATTTCTACGGCCATGGTCAGTTGGCTCTGTCCCTGGACGGACGGAATCTTTTTCAGAAGCTGTTCCAGACGGGCCTGGAGCATAGGCACATCGGTGCCGCATTCCTTAAAAATCGTAGCCAGCAGGCCTTCCGGTTCCTTTACCAGTCCCATGAGCACGTGGACGGACGTGATTTCCTGATTGTAATGCAGAGCGGCTATCTGCTGCGCTGTCTGGAACGCTTCGATGACCTTCTGCGTATATTTTTCATTTCCCATACTAAGACCTCCTTACGTAGGGCGTAAGTTGCATGTAAAAGTAGTGAACAACTAAGTTCAATTATCATTATATCCATAAAAGTCAAAAAGTCAATAAGACAAAAAGAAAAAATTGAACTTTTTTCTTTTTTGCTTCCTGCCAGCCGCCAACGCCCGGTGCATTGACAAGGAACGCCATTGTCCGTACAATCAGAAACAGAATAAGAAAGAGGAGCGATACGATGGAACAGACGTTGTGGCAATGGGAAAAACGGGCTTTTCGGGGTGATGTACAGGCCCAGCGTGAAGTGGGCGACCAGTATTTCTTTTCCGCCTATGAGGAAGAAAAAGAAGAATTGCTGCAGCGGTCTCTGTACTGGTACGGAATGGGTGCCCGGGCGGGCGATGCCGGCTGCCAGTACGATCTGGCCTATCAGTATGAACATGGACTGGGAACGGAGCCGGATACCCGTAAGGCGGCGTATTGGTATGCCCGGGCAGCCGTCCAGGAGCTGCCGGAAGCGGAAAATAATCTGGGCCATCTCTACGAAACGGGGTGCGGCGTCGTGCAGAATTATGAGCTGGCCGTATACTGGTATGGACGGTCTGCCCGCCATGGAGATGCCGATGGACAGTGCAACCTGGCTATCATGTACCAGTTCGGCTATGCCGGGGAAGCAGACTATAAAAAGGCCGCCATGTGGTATACACAGGCGGCAGAGCAGGATAATGCCATTGCCCAGAATAATCTGGGATATTTGTATGAAACGGGCAGAGGCGTAGATCAGGATTATACAGAAGCGGCCTATTGGTACCGGCTGGCTGCTGAAGCAGGGGACGGGCCGGCAGCTAATAATCTGGGCCAGCTCTATGAACAGGGTCTGGGCGTCGAAGAAGACCCGGAAAAGGCTGCCGTGTGGTTTGCCCGCTCGGCCCGGACGGGATACACCGAAGGCATCCGCAACTATATAAGAGTGCTGGAGGCGGGACAGGGGCTTTGTCAGGACAAAAAAGCTGCCGCGTACTGGCGCAGGCAGCTTGAGGAAGACACTAATGGAAAAGGTTGATGAAAATGGTAATGACCGAGGCATTGACCGGGTCGATGATGAGAGAGCCTATGAGGGGGATGACGAAGAATGCTGTCGGTGCCGGGCCGAATAATTCCGTCATGGCCGTCATATTGGCGATGGCGTTCGGCGTGGCGCCCAGACCAAAGCCGCAGACACCGGATGTCATGACGGCCGCTTCATAATCCCGGCCCATAGCGCGGAACACGACGAAATAGGCAAAGAGGGCCATGATGACGGCCTGGCTCAGGAGCATGACGACCATGGGGACGGCCAGATCGCTGAGCTGCCATAATTTGAGACTCATGAGTACGCAGGTCAGGAAGACTGTGAGCCCCAGATTGCCCAGAACTTCACTTTCTCTCTGATACACTTTATATACATGAGTGAAATCGGCAATATTGCGGATGACGGCAGCCACCACCATGGAGCCGATGTAAGCCGGGAAAATCAGGCCCAGACTGTTCAGTAAACCGCTGACCAGTGTTCCCAGCCCCATAGCGAGAAACAAATGGGCCATGGCGTTCATGAAATGATGGTTGTTGATGGACTGGCCGATGATGTGTTCCTGCTTGATGACTTCTGCCGCCTTTTCTTTGCTGCTGGCGATGGAAGACAGCTTGTCTACTTCTTCCTGACTGACCGACGGGTCGAGACGTTCCGTATCGGCCTGACTGTGGAGATGATGCTTTTTTACCAGTTGTTCCCCTACAGGGCCGCCGATGAGGCCGCCGGCTACAAGGCCGAATGTCGCTGCGGCGACGGCAATGGTGGCACCGCTGTCAAGGCCCATCTCTTCCAGGAAAGGACCAAAGGCGGCGGCTGTGGCATGGCCGCCAACCATGGGAATAGAACCGGTCGCCAGCCCCATGTAGGGACTGAGTCCGAACAGGGAAGACAGGCTGATGCCCAGGATGTTCTGGATGACAATGAGTACCGTCGTGATGACAGCCATTTTAAACACCATGATGCCGCCGCGGCGGATCAGACTCAGACTGGCCGTATAGCCGACGCTGGTAAAAAAAAGCATCATACAGACATTCTGCATGACCGCGTCCTGTTCATAGGTCCAGATGCCCTGCGTATACAGCAGGCAGTTCAGGGCAGCGAACAGGATGCCGCCGATGACCGGGGCGGGGATGCAGTATGTCCTGAGAGCGGAAATTTTCATACGCAGAAAAACACCGGCATAATACACCACCATGGCCGCAGCCAGTGTCTGATAAATATTGAGTTGTATAGACAACGAAACATTCCTCCTTTGCGCAACGTGAAATCGATTTGCTGGTATAGAAAAAACAAGTTTAATCATATCAGAAAATGTCCACATTGACAACATGACTTCCGGGAGGAATGTACGGGTCAGACAATTTGTGGTGGCTGGTAGTAATCCTGCCTCGACAGGCGGGCCTGGGTGCTGAAAAAGCAGTAGTATTGCATATCCGTACAGCGCAGATCCAGTGCCAGCTGCTCCCGGCCCAGGGCGGAGAGAGAACCGGCGGCGGTGATGCGGGTGATGACTGGCAGCCGGTTTTTTATTTCTTTTATATAGGGCGATGCATTCCGGGATAGGGCCAGCAGCCGGGCATACTGGGGACCCTGCTCATACGACTGGTCCATGAGATGACGGCTGGGTGAAAGGAGCGTATAAGCTCCCATGCGGCACAGGCGGCTGTAGGCGTAGCGACGGGTCTTGATGGCAGCCAGTGCCTCTTCGTACGTTACGGATTCCTGCATACAGCGATGCCAGCGGTTTTCCAGTCCCTCGTTGAAGGCCGGGAGCCGGCAGAGCGCATCCGGTGTCAACAGCCGGTTTTGGAGGAGAATGAAATCGCCATAGCGGTCGTAGTTGGTGTATGCTCCCCGTAAAAGGAGGGCGTCTATATCTTCCACGGCCTCAGGCGTCAAATAGCGCCGGAGATGCCGCAAGCTGCCACTCTGCCGTAGTTCCCGGCGCAGGGCCGAGGCGCTGGCAAAAGGCTGCAGCAGCGACGGGTCGTCATGACTGCCCTGACGCAGGACTGGCCAGAACTGCAGGGAAAGGTCTTGCTGCACGATGGCTTTTACATAGGCGGCTGCCAGCAGGGCATTGGGTTCTTCCAGCAGGGATGCCGTTTCTTCCGGAATCCGGGAAGCCATGGCCATCGTCTGCATCCGACCGGCCGTTTCCCTGCCCGTGCAGGGCCGGACTTCCTTTGCGGCCCGGGCCAGAGCATAGAAATCGGCAGCCGTACCCCGCTCGACACCGCAGGCCAGATGAGTGCAGCCCAGCCGGGCAGCCAGTGCCACGCCGCCCTGGGCGAATCCATCGGCACTGGACAGACTGTAGACAGCGGGCAGCTCAAAGACCATATCGGCACCACTCTGGACAGCCCAGGCGGCACGGTGCCATTTATCGAATAATGCCGGTTCGCCCCGCTGCACAAAGGAACCGCTCATGATGACCATGATCAGTGACGGGGAACCGGCCTGCTGGCGCACCTGGGACAGCAGCCAGGCGTGGCCTGTATGAAAAGGATTAAATTCTGCAATGACGGCAATACGTTTCATGGAATGCTCCTTGGATATATACGTCCTATATATTATGCTATTTCTTCTTTGACACATTAATCATAACGTATCCATGGGAAAAAGAAAAGGAATCAGGCGATTTGCCGGGAGATTGACAAATTATCCTTTTTCTCTTATGGAGAATATGCTATAATGAAATCAGTCTGTGAGAAAGTATAATAGGTGATAGCATGAAACGAATGAGAAAGTTCCTGATGACGATCCTTGCGGCTTCGACGATACTCATGACTGGCTGCGGAAATACGTCGGTTCTGGAAGAATATAGCTTTGGCTATACACAGTTGAAGAGCGGTAATTCCGAAGTGTACCTCATGTCTCCTATGGAAATGGGGAAATCCCAGAATAATGATGGAACCGTATTGTATGGCGCCAACGACTCCCATTGGTGGATGGCTGCCGAATCGCGTCCGGCCGGTGAAATCACTGTACAGCAGTGGGCCGAAAAGCCTATTTCCTTACTGGAACAGACTCATTATTCAGATCTGCAAACGAAGGTCTCAGAAACGACTGTCCTCGACAGGCCGGCGACAGAAGTCCGCTGTACGTTCAACCTGAATGTACAAGGTCATGCCGTTCAGATGGTCGGCCAGAGTCTCTTCTTTGAAGATAATGGTCAGATATGGGATATTACCTACTTGTACAATCCGGCCGATCCCGTAGGCAAGGAAGTCATAGACCATGTATTTGGCCAGATAAAATAATTTAGTAAACATGAAAGAGGGTAAATTGCATGATCGTATTGGTTGTAAACTGCGGCAGCTCGTCCTTGAAATACCAGTTGGTAAACATGGACAATGAAGAAGTCATGGCAAAAGGGTTGGTAGAAAAAATCGGTCTTCCCGATTCTCTGCTGACTCACAAATGGAATGGCCAGAAGAAAGAAATCCAGCAGTCGATTCCGGATCATAAAGTCGCTGTAAAACTCGTTCTCGATATTCTGACCGATGCCGAATGCGGCGTTATCAAATCCATGGATGCCATTGATGCTGTAGGCCATCGTGTTGTTCATGGCGGCGAAGCCTTTGCCAGCTCCACGGTAATTGACGACGAAGTCATGAAAGCCCTGGAAAAATGCTCGGCCTATGCACCCCTTCACAACCCGCCGAACATCATCGGCATCAACGCCTGCAAAGCTATCATGCCGGGCGTACCGCAGGTCGCTGTCTTCGATACAGCATTCCATCAGACCATGCCGCCGGAAGCCTTTATGTATGGCCTTCCGTACGAACTCTATAAAGAAAACGGTATCCGCCGTTATGGCTTCCATGGCACAAGCCACCGCTATGTAGCCGGCCAGATTGCCAAAGTCATGGGCGTTCCCGTTGAAAAACTCCGCATCATCAACTGCCATCTCGGCAACGGGTCTTCCCTGGCTGCCATCAAATATGGCAAATGCGTAGATACGACTATGGGCTTCACACCGCTTGCTGGCTGCCTCATGGGTACGCGCTGCGGCGATATCGACCCGGCCATCGTAACGACTGTTATGGAACAGAAAGGCCTGTCCACGAAAGAAATGGATACACTCATGAACAAGAAATCGGGTGTACTCGGCATTTCCGGCGTTTCCAGTGACTTCCGCGATCTCGGTGAAGCTGCCAAAAAAGGCAACGAACGGGCGAAACTCGCTCTCGATATGTTCCATTATCAGGTACGCAAACTGATTGGTGCACTGGCTGCTGCTATGGGTGGCGTCGATGTCATCACCTTTACGGCCGGCGTTGGCGAAAACGGTATCGAAGACCGTGCCGCTATCTGCCAGGGCCTGGAATACCTGGGCGCCAAACTTTGCCCGACCCGTAACAATGTCCGCGGCAAAGATGCAATGATCAGCACGGATGACTCCACGGTAAAACTCTATGTCATCCCGACAAATGAAGAAATCATGATTGCCCGTGATACGAAGGAACTCGTTTCCAAATAACACGGCACCTGTCATAAAAACTGGCTGAGGGGGCTGGGCATGCAGTGTAAAACGGCATTGGCTGTTTTGCGCCGCTGCCCGGCTCCTTTTTCGTTAGGGGGAAATCAGTATGGACATAGTATATTGGGATATAGATGGGACACTGGTCAATACAGGAATGGCCGGTATGCACGCCATCCATGAGGTATTTCACGAACTGCAGGGCGATGACCAGGCCGTGCCCAAAATCGCCGCTGGCGGCCGGACGGATAACTACATCTGCCAGCAGCTTCTCTATCAGGCTACAGGCGTAATGCCTACCGATGAAGAAGTAAACCAGTTCTGCCGGAAGTACGAAAAAAAGCTCATGAAATGGCTGAAAAAAATGAAAGGCGAAGTCATACCGCCGGCCCGGGAACTCCTGCCCTATCTGGCAGAGGCTGAAGGATACCATCAATGTCTGCTCACAGGAAACAGTATCTATGGAGCGAGACTGAAACTCGATTTCTTCGACCTGTCCCGGTATTTTGACTTTGACCACTCCGGATTTGCCTGTCAGTTTTACTATCGCGATGACATGGCCCGCCACGCCTACGAACTGGCAAAAAAAGCCTGGGGCGATACCATAGGCACCATGTACGTCATCGGAGATACCCCCTACGACATCCAGTGCGGCAAAGCCATCGGGGCAAAAACCATCTCCGTCGCTACCGGGCGCTATACCTACGACCAACTGGCAGAACACCACCCCTGGCGCCTCCTGCATCGCCTGCCCGGCCCGGAAGGATTCATGCAGATACTGAAAGGATAGGGAAGGATAGTTTGCAGACTGAAGTTTGCAGCTTGCAGGAAAAGCCGGTTTGCAACGTTGGAAGTCGTCTATGAAATAAGAAGATAGGCGGACAGAGTATCTTTGCCGTCCCCGTTAGGTGGAAGGGGGACCACGAAGTGGTGGAAGGGGCCTTACTCAAATACAGAGTTTTATCATGAGTCCGCTTCCACGTGCAGTGATGAAGTCGGTTCATAGGAAAAGAATCGTAGTTCGTTTGTCGTAGGTCGTTCATTGAAAGTGGCGACTTGCTACGTTGGTACCTGTCTGACGTGCCGCGTTCCTCGGACTCAGATACTGGGACTTAGATTATAAAAGGCCCCTTCAGTCAGCAGAGCTGACAGCTTCCCCTCACGGGGACGCCCTGCTACACTGTGCTTTGAACTAATTGATTGTATAGATAGGCAGATGGACGGACAGAGCATTTTTGCCGTCCCTGTGAAGGGCCTTTTCGACAGCCGCCTTGCGCTTCCTTGCAGTCAGCACCTTGTGGGCCGAAAAGGGCCACCCCTTCACAGTGGTGGCTTGCTACACGGTCCTTCGAACCGACAGCAAACATAGCCGGCTTGATGCGTTAGAAGGCGTCCCCGTGAGGGGAAGCTGGCGCCGTAGGCGTCTGAAGGGGCTTTACTCAAATCCAGAGTCCTATTTATGAGTCCGCTTCCACGTGCAGTGATGACGTCGGTTTGCAAGGTTGGATTTTATTCATCATCCTATTATTTTTGCAGGAGAGATATATGCCGGGGAATTATGTTGACAAAAATATACGCTTAGCACGTACATTGAGAAAATCCATGACGCCAGAAGAACGACATCTGTGGTATGATTTTCTGCGTACTTATCCTGTGAAATTTTATCGGCAAAAATGCATAGATCGATATATCGTTGATTTCTATTGCCGGCAGGCAAGCTTAGTCATAGAAATAGACGGAAGCCAGCACTATGAAGAAAAAGGGATATCAGATGATGCACGAAGAACAAAAATCTTACAGTCGTACCACTTATCCGTCATGAGATTTACAAATTTAGATATCCGGCACCATTTCTTGGATGTGTGTACAGCCATTGACCAATATGTGAAACAAAAAGTTCACAATGTGATATGGAGTAAATAATTGAGTTTGCCAGGATAGGATAGTTTGCAGTGGGAAGTTTGTAGTTTGCAGAAAAAGTCAGTTTGCAAGGTTGGCACCTGTCCAACGTGTCACGTTCCTCGGACTCAGATACTAGAACTCAGATGATATAAAGCCCCTTCAGTCAGCGGAGCTGACAGCTTCCCTTACCGAAACCACGAAATTTCTACCTCTCTGACAGAGGACTTCGATAGGGCACTGCGTTTCGGTATAAGCGATTCACACACATTTGTGCGTCGCTATGCTCCTTCAAATGTGGTTCTCTGCTTATCGCGGGGACGCCCTGCTACACTGTGCTTTGAACTAATTGATTGTGTAGATAGGCAGATGGACGGACAGAGCATTTTTGCCGTCCCTGTGAAGGGAAGGAGGGCCACGAAGTGGCGGAAGGGTTCTTACTCAAATTCAGAGTCCTATTTATGAGTCCGCTTCCACGTGCAGTGATGACACCGGTTCATAGCGTAAGAATCGTAGTTCATTCGTCGTTGGTCGTTTATTGACAGGGCCGGCCGCCGCTGCGCTATTATATTCATACATTTAATTATGATAATATAAATCAATAACGTTGACAACAAACTTTATCTAATAGTATACTGTGTATGTCCTCATTATGTGCTTTTTGGTACATAGGATAGATGAGAGTACTCACAATACTGTCTAAGTCAGTAAAAGAGAGGAAACTAGGAACACTCGCCAATGAGCTCTTGGACAATGGAAGTATTCTCATCAGACATACGTTTCTATTAGAAAAGAGGTTACCAAATGAAAAAGAAAATCATTGCATCTCTCGTAGCAACCATGGCTGTTGGCGCTACCTGCGCTTTTGCAGCGAACCCGTTTGTCGATGTACCGACCGATTCCTGGGCTTACAAATCCGTAGTAGAACTTGCTGACGCTGGCATTATCCAGGGTGTAGACGGCTCCTATTTCCAGGGCGACCGCAACATCACCCGCTATGAAGCAGCTGAAATGACGGCTAAAGCTATGGCTCACATGGACAAAGCTTCCGTTGAACAGCGTGCCCTCATCAACAAACTGGCTGACGAATATGCTGACGAACTGAACAGCCTCGGCGTTCGCGTATCCAACCTCGAAAACAAAGTTGGTAACGTAAAACTCACTGGTGATGCCCGTATCCGTTTCCAGCATCAGAATGGCAATGATGATTATCGTAACGATCATTCCTGGGATTATCGTTTTCGCGTCCGCGCCAATGCCCGGGTCAATGACCGTACGACCGTAACCTATGGCATCAGCACAGGTGACCTGAATTTTGGCGATAATGGTGCAGCATCGGGCGCCGATGACGACAATGGCGATACCTTCACCGATGATGCCAAAGTAGATTACAATTTTGGCGGTGACCACTGGAATCTCAGCGTCGGCCGTACCGATACGTATATTCTCGGCGGTGACAATGCCTATGGATTCCAGTATGGCGATGTATTTGACCGCGCTGAATTGAAATACACCAGCGATCATTTTGCCGCTACCGCTGGTTATGGTAAATTTAAAGAAGGATATGCAGCTGATGATGCCGATGCAGAAGTGGTAGGCAATGGCCTCCTCGGTGTCAAGACCGGTTATGGCGAATTGGAAGGCTTCTTTGGCGGTGGCCGTGCAGCTGGTTCGGCTGTTGGCGTATATTACAATGATTTCAGTGGTGGTGCGAAAGGCTTTAAAGCCGATGACCTCTGGGGAGCTTATGCCAGCTTGAATCTCGGTAAATGGAATGCATTTGCAAACTATGAAAAAATCAGCAATGATGTAACCGATGATCCGGAAGTATGGATTGGCAAACTGACCTATGGCAGTGCCGACAGTGAAACCCGTGGTACCTGGGATGCCTGGGTAGAATACATCAACTCCGACAGAGGAGCTCTCCTCGGCGGTGCGACCAATTCCTGGCGTGACGACAGCGTCCTCGACAACGTGAAATCGTGGGGTGTAGGCATCGACTACACACTGGCTAAAAACGTAGTCCTCACAGCTGCCCAGACCTTCGCAACAGAAGCCAAACATGGTTCCGACGATCCTGATGAATTTACCGATGTAGAAATCAACTTCTTCTTCTAAAAGAAATAGTGAACAAGCCGTGTGCCGAAATGGTACGCGGCTTTTTTTTTACGCAGGGAAAGGGGAAAAATAGTTTGTAGTTCCGGGTTTATAGTTTGTAGAAAAAGCCGTAGGGCGTTCATCGAAGCCGGATTGCAGCGTTGGAAGCCGTCTATACAACAAGGGGATGAACGGACGGTACTTTTTTGCCGTCCCTGATAAGGGCCTTTTCGGCCCGCAAGGTACTGACTGAAAGGAAGTGCAAGGCGGCTGCCGAAACGGACAGCAGAGATGAAGGAGGGCCACGAAGTGGCGGAAGGGTTCTTACTTTCATCAAGAGTCCTATTTTTGAGTCCTTTTCTACGTGTAGTGATGAAGCCGGTTTGCTATGCTGGAACCCTGCCCGACATGCAACGTTTCTCGGACTCAGATACTGGAACTCAGATGATAAAAGGACCCCTCAGACGCCTACGGCGCCAGCTCCCGCTTCACAGGGGAGCCATGCTACACAGTGCTTCGAACAGGCTATTTTTACCCCTAAAATCATCAATACAGGACCCACGACCGGTGACGGTTTCCATCCTGAATCGTCAGCGGGGCCGTCATATGCAAGGAGGATGGAGGGAGGCGTAGCGGGGCTACGTTGACCGACGACGACGCAGTAGATGATGGTCACGCTGGCGAGGCAGGGGAAATAAGTCACCGGCCGTGGGTCCTAATTTATACGTTTAACTTCAAATCAATATGATATAAACTTACACCTATGCAAAATTAGCATAAGCAATTGGGGACGTTCAAAAAGTACGTGAAAAACGAGCGTTTTGTCATAGGGCGTGAATGGCGTAACGGTGGGAAAGAGAGGGATTTTTTAACAGTTTATTTTACTGCCGGTTTTTGTTACAAATCCGATACAAATTTAAGAATGATTGAGACAAAATTTAATAAATTTTTAACCGCAGGGTTTACATTTACCTTGTAAAATGCCTGTAAAGCCCATGGTTGACACATTCTTTACGCCATTTTGACAAAAAAACAATCTTGGGGTATAATGTCATCAAGGTCGCAGGTGGGAATGTTCCCAGGCAGTGACCGAGATTGAGAGCATACAAACTTATAGAAACCAGGGTAGTAAAAGAGAGGAAACTAGGACAACTCGCCAATGAACCCCTTGTGGAAATAAGTACAATGCTCGACCGTAATGAGTGGTAAAACTTATTTTTAGAAAAGGGGTAATTCACAATGAAAACAAAAGTTTTAGCAGCTTTAGTTGCAACCATGGCTGTTGGCGCTACCTGCGCTTTCGCAGCTAACCCGTTCGTTGATGTACCGACCGATTCCTGGGCTTACAAATCCGTAGTAGAACTTGCTGACGCTGGCATTATCCAGGGTGTAGACGGCTCCTATTTCCAGGGCGACCGCAACATCACCCGCTATGAAGCAGCTGAAATGACGGCTAAAGCTATGGCTCACATGGACAAAGCTTCCGTTGAACAGCGTGCCCTCATCAACAAACTGGCTGACGAATATGCTGACGAACTGAACAGCCTCGGCGTTCGCGTATCCAACCTCGAAAACAAAGTTGGTAACGTAAAACTCACTGGTGATGCTCGTATCCGTTATCGTTATCAGGACGACAATGCTAAGAGAGAAAATGATAATTCTTGGGATTATCGTGTTCGTCTCCGCGCTAATGCCCAGGTTAACGACCGTACAAAGGTAACTTATGGCATCAGCTCCAACGCCTATTCTTTTGGGGCAAATGATGCAGCAAGTAAAGACGGCAATGATACGTACACTGATATGGCTAAAGTTGATTACAACTTCGGTGGCAGTAATTGGAATCTCAGTGTAGGTCGTACGGATGCTTACGTACTGGGCGACAAAGTTGGATATCAGTATGGGGATGTTTTTGATCGTGCTGAATTAACTTACAAGAATGATAATTTCAAAGCTATTGCTGGCTATGGTAAATTCAAAGAAGGCGCTGGTACCTTCGAGTCTACTGATAAAGATACTTTACACGATCAGGAATCCTATGCTAATGGTGGCGAAGGTATCCTCGGCGTTAAGACCGGTTATGGCGAATTAGAAGGCTTCTTCGGCGGCGGCCGTCTGGCTGGTTCTTCTGTAGGTGTTTACTACAACGATTTCTTTGGTGCTAACAAAGATAAACATGCTTCCTTTGCTGACGATCTCTGGGGCGCTTTCGCAAGCTTCAACTTCGGCCAGAAGTGGAATTTGACTGGTAACTATGAAAAGATTAATGCTAATGATTCCAAAGCTGATGATCCGGATATGTGGTATGGCAAACTCCAGTATGGCACAGCTTCCTTCGCAGCTCCGAAATCTTGGGATGCCTGGGTTGAATACCTCAATGCTGATCAGAATGCATTCCTCGGCGGTTCCACTAACATGTGGAGATGGGCTGACATGGACAATGTCAAATCTTGGGGTGTAGGTATCGACTACACATTCGCTAAGAATGCTATGTTCTCCGTAATGCAGTCCTTCGCTTCCGAAACAAAATCTGGCAGCGCTGCCGATCCGGAAGAAATGACTCGTGCAAACTTCGTATTCGTATTCTAATCCATACGGTACGGAATCAAAAAGACCACTCGAAAGAGTGGTCTTTTTTTTGGTTGGGTGAAAGGATAGTTTTTAGACTAAGGTTTGTGGTTTGCAGAAAAAGCCGTAGGCCACAGGTCGTTCATCGAAGCCGGAAGGGCTGCAAGTTCGCAATTCGACGGACAGAGTGTCTTTGCCGTCCCTGCGTGTCATAAAAATATACCATAGACAGAATATACGTTCTATGATATACTAAATTCATACTATTCGTGTATAGAACAGACTCGTTCATCAGAGGGGGATTCTCTACGGGAGAACTTTCTTTTCTGGCGGACGAGTTCTTTTATTTCTATGGTATAATAGAAAGGAAAGATGAACAATGATGTACCAAATCAAAGACTGGCAGGACCTGACCATTCAGGACGATTACATGTTCAAACTCATCATGAGCCGGAAACGTATCTGCAAGAAAATGTTGGAAAAGATATTGCGTATTTCCATTGATGATCTAGTGTATATCGAGGACAAAAAGTCTATGAAGGCCAGTTATGACAGTAAAGGTGTCCGGCTCGATGTCTATGTCAAAGATGATAAGCACACCGTATACAATATCGAAATGCAGGTACGCAAGCCAGAAAATGAGGGATTGTATAAGAGGACGAGGTATTACCAGTCCATGATAGACGGGGATCTGCTGAAAGCAGGAGTCGATTATGATGAACTAAACCCGACGTACATCATATTTATTTGTCCTTTTGAACCGTTCCATGAAGGGCGGCATATGTACACATTCAGGAATTACTGTACGGAAGATAAGGATATCGAACTACAGGACGGAACGGTGAAACTGTTCCTGAATACGAAAGGTACCATGGATGACGTAGAACCAGATGTAAAAGCATTCCTGGAATACGTAGACGGAGTCATGAGCCCGGATGAATTCGTACAAGAAATAGACGAAGCCATCCGGAACGTCAAGACGCAGGAATCGGAGAGGGTGAGATATATGACCTATACATTGAAATTAAAAGAAGAACGTAAAATTGGTCATGAAGCAGGATTTCGTGAAGGCATGGAAAAGGGAACACAAAAGGGAAAGTTGGAAGATGCATTAGAGATGTTAAAAGACGGAGTAGCTGTGGAAAAAATAGCGAAGTATACAGGACTTTCTCCAGATATGATTACAGCATTAAAACAAGCCCCTGGATTTGTTCGTGAATAGTATATATGTTCATTTGCTGTAAGTAGTTCATCAAAAGGACCGTTTGTAATGTAAGAATCTTGTCCGACATGCAACGCTTCTCGGAGTCAGATACTGAAACTCAGATGATATAAAGCCCCTTCTGCCGAAACTGCGATATTTCTACATCTCTGAAAAGTGGCTTAAATAGGGCACTGTGTTTCGGCATAAGCGAGGGCTCACGGCCGGGGGCGCTTTGCATCGGAATCATCGGCTATGGTGTCAGATACAAGGCGGAGGAAAGAGGCGTAGCGGTGCTACGTCGATAGACGACAACGCCGTAGATGATTCCATAGCCGGTGAGGCAGACAGAAGAAGTTCCCCGGCCGCGGGCCCCTACACGCATTTGCGCGTCGCAGAGCTCCTTCAAATGCGGTTCAAGCCCGTTATCGCCCACCAGGCTACAGCACATCCGGAAGGATGTGCTGTTTTG
>ERZ791865.1662-NODE-1662-length-19744-cov-10.880441_pt1 | contig 19744 bp, 17 predicted proteins | sample MGYA00509942_ERZ791865 | MGnify/ENA primary metagenome ERZ791865 (study PRJEB30046, sample SAMN00792098) | human gut metagenome | study: EMG produced TPA metagenomics assembly of the A metagenome-wide association study of gut microbiota in type 2...
TCCGAACCTGCCTTTGCCGGCGCTGCGCGCGGCTTCCGTTGCGGCGCCTCGGCACCCCGCAAGCGGGTGCGCTCGGCTGACGACACGGGTGACAAAGGGAGGCTTTTCCCGGCATCCTCATGCCGTCGTATTTCCGAGCGAAACAACAGCCGGAGAAATCCGTTTCCCGACATACACGAACCATCCTCCTGCCAAAAGACGGGATTTGCCGCTGCCGCAACTTCCGTCGCATCAACGCACAACGACACGGGGAAAAGCGAAAAAACGATCCGAACGCTTGTTTTTTCGCACGAAACGCCCTATCTTTATCCCCAAGGTTAGTTAGGGCGGCTGCCCGTCCGATCATGCAACAGAAATGATTCGACCGTTTGTCCGACGACAAAACGGAGAGGGAACATAGTGTCTAACTCAAAAACGAAAAGCGTATGAAGAAATTTTTACTGTTGGCGATATGCGCACTGAGCGTATGTCTGACGGGATGCTCCGACAACGACACCCCCGAACAACTTCCCGATCCCGAACTGACGCTGGCGCCCGATGCCCCGATCGTATTTCCGGCAGAAGGCGGAAGCGTCGAGATCACCGTCACGACCAACATGGAGAGCTGGAACGCCGTTTCCGACCAGAAGTGGTGCAAAGTCGCGGTCTCCGCAGGTAAATTCACGGTATCGGCCGTAGAGAACGAGACGCCGGAAGCGATGCCGGCCGCCACCGTGACCGTAACCGCGACATCGGGCGAACGCTCCGTCAGCCGCGAATTGCAGGTATCGCAGGAAGCGGGCAAGGAAAAGTACACCGACCTGAGCATGGAAGGTACTTCGAACTGCTACCTCGTCACCGCCGCCGGCAATTACAGTTTCGACGCGACCGTGCGCGGCAACGGCGCCACGACCGAGGGGGCTCGATGCGCCCACGGCCATCGCGGGCACGAGCGCCGCAGTCGTCTGGCAGAGCGCACCCGGTCTGATATCGGGCGTAACGCTGGCCGACGGCCGGATCAGCTTCAAGATCGCCGGACCGGGCAACGCCGTGATCGCCGTCAAGGACGGAGCGATCCTGTGGAGCTGGCACATCTGGTATCCCGAAGCCGAAGTCGCGGGGCTGAATTCGAAAACCGGATACGAGGTGATGAACATGAACCTCGGCGCGATGCACAACACCCCAGGCGACGTCGGCAGTTACGGACTGCTCTACCAGTGGGGCCGCAAAGATCCGTTTCCCGCAGCACCGACGCTGACCGGAACGACCGCCACCGTCGGTGCGCCGATCTACGACGGCGACGACAACGAAATCAAAATCACCAACTCGTCGCAGTCGAGCACAGCGGACAACAATCTCGCCTTCGCCATCGCCAATCCGACGGTCTGCCTCTCCAACTATGCACAATTCAACACCTCGCGCGACTGGTTGCAGGCCGACATGAGCAACGACGCCCTGTGGGGCAATCCCAAAGGCGCTGAACGCAACGAGACGAACGACTTCCTCAACAAGGGGGCCAAATCCTTCTACGACCCGTGTCCCGTCGGATGGCGCGTTCCGCCTGCCGACGTATTCCGCAACTTCACCGCATCGGGCGGCTACGCTTGGGTGATCGACGATTTCGATATCGCCGACATCAGCGGCGACGGTGCGAAATCGCTCGCCGACTACGACTACGGCTGGACTTTCAATCTGAGCGACAGCGCATCTTCCTACTTCCCCGCAGCGGCGCGCTTCGACGGCTCCTACGCCATGCTGATGGGCAGCATGAGCGGCTTGTGGGGCTCCTATTGGGGCAACGCACCCTACCCCGGCGACATGTTCCAGGGCGGGGCCTACTCGGTGCTCTCGTTCCAGATCAAGGACACGGCCGGCAACGAGATGATTACCACCTCGCCCGCCGGCGGAGGTGCCCGCGCCGACGCCTACTCGGTGCGCTGCATCCGCGAATAAACTTTTCGGATGCATTTACAACGGAATCGGGAGCCGAATGTCGGCTCCCGATTCCGTTTGCGGGGCGAGCTACCTGTCGGGAACGAACAGACGCGCGGTCTCCGCGCCGTCGAGGTATTTGCGCTTGAAGATATGGACGAAGAAGACGAACATCGCCAGCAGCAGCGGGCCGAAGATAACGCCCATGAACCCGAAAAGCGGCAGGCCGATGAGCACGCCGAGAATCGTCACGAGCGGATGCGTGTCGGCCATTCTCTTCTGTAAAATGAACCGGATCACATTGTCCGACTGCGTAACGACGAGCACGCCGTAGGCCATCAGCCCGACGGCGGCGCCCCAACTTCCCTCCACCGCGAGATAAGCCGCGAGCGGAACCCAGACGAGCGCCGTGCCGACGACGGGCAGAATGGTGGCGAAGCAGGTGACGACTCCCCAGAACAACGCGCTGGGAACGCCGCAGACGAGGTAACCCGCATAGGCGATCGACCCCTGCACCACGGCGATCAGCGGAATGCCGATCGCATTCGAGCGGACGATCATATAGATTTCGTTCGTCACGTTGCGTGCGACGGTGGCATTGAACGGAAGCATGGCCCGGCAATAATTCTCCATGCGGGTACCGCCGATCAGCATGAAATAGAGCACGAACAACAGCATGACGATATTGACCCCGAAACTGAAAATACCTTGCAGAAACGCCTGCCCGAATCGGGTGATCACGGCCACCATCGACGAGATGTTGCTGTCCTGCAACAGATCGTAACCGATCCGCAGGCGGATCTGTTCGGAGACATGACGGATCGAGGAGATCAGCGATTGGGGGTCGAGCGTGAAATCCTGTACCTTGTCGACGAACATCCACACGATACCGCTCAACGGAATCAGGAAGCAGACGATGGCTTCGACCAGCAGCACCGACGCCGCCAGACTGCGCCGCCACCGGCGGCGAACCGTCAGATAGCGCATCTGCCGCCGGAGCAGCACATAGATCGTCATGGCGCCGAGCAGCCCGCCGATATAGGGCGTCAGTTCGGCGAAGATAACCACACCCAATACCAGAATGATGACGAAGAGCGAATAACGCCAATATTGTTCCTTGACACTTCTCATCCACCGACCCGTTTATCGTCCGGCATAAAAAGCAAGGAGTGTGCCGGTTTTCCGGCGACAGGGACGAAGAGGCACGCGACCGGTCTGCGTCCGGACTCAAAAAAAGGACCGCCCGTTAAAAACGGACGGATCCTTTCCACGCCTCGCCGTTCTCCGGAGACATCCAGCCGGCGATGCTATAATTCAGGATTGCGATCGAAAAGGTATCCGACCGACAGCCGGAGACCTTCGAGCAGGAAGCTTCGCCCGTACACCTCCCCGTATTTCCAGCGGTCGCGCGCCAGATTGCCGATCAGACGCATCCGCTTCGTCCATGCGCCGCCCGGCGAATCGTTCAGGTGCCGGCGCTCGTAGAGGATATTGTCCAATACCCGGTCGGCGAGCGCCTGCACGCCGGCCGGCAGCGGATTCCGCGCGACGCCCAGATACCGGACGGAGAGGTCGGAGAGGATCTCCGCGAAACGCAGCAGGCGATCTTCGGCCGCGACCTTCCGGAACGCCGTCCAGTCGACCGCGTCGCCTTCGCGGTCGATAAAGACCGCCCAATCGCACAGATGCCGCAGGGAAATGCCCTCGGTCAGGAAATGCGACAAGGCGTGTTTGGCCAGAAAAAGGGCATTGAAATCGGGCGGAGGGACGAGCAGCGCCGTTTCCGGTATGCAGGACAACGGCCCCTCCGCAAGCAATCGTTGAAGATGCCGCTCGAACCGCTTCGCCCGACGGCTCCCGCGAACCGCCGTACAGAACCGGTGGTTTTCGACCGTCAGCCCGCGGAATACGATATGGGAGTGTTTGTAGTAATCGCGTTTCACCTCGGCCCCGACCTGTTCGGCCACCCGATTGCCGCGCTCGTAATCGCCGCAAAGGAAACAATCCAGATCGCCGCAGGGCCGATGTTCCGGAACAGGGTACAACCGGCTGACGGCGAACCCTTTCAATACGACGGTACGAATTCCCGCTTCGGCGTAGGCCGCAGCCAGTTCCGCTGCCCGGCGACGCTGCTGCCCGTACCGGCGTTCGATCCGCTCGACGTTGTAGGCCCAACGCAACCGAAGCTCCCTCGACGGCTGCAACTCCGGCGGCAACCGGCGAATCCCGTCCCAGACGAGGGCCGACACCCCCTGCGATGAGGCTGCGGTGTACAACTCCCGCCACCGGTCGTCCGTCGATCCGCCGATATCCGGAGTGTCGCCGGAACGTACCCCCGCCCGCAGAAAAGCGAACAAATCCATTCGTGCACGATCCTTCATCGTCCTAAAAGCGTATCATTAAATTTCCTCCTGCCGTCCGTTGCAAACCCTCCGCCGGCCGCATGGCGGAGCCGTTATTTCCCGATGGCCTTGTAGGTGAATCCTTCGGCGATCAATTCGGCCTTGTCGTAGATATTGCGCCCGTCGATCACCAGCGGATTGGCCATGACCTTTCGAATCACCGTCCACGAAGGGAGACGGAACTGTTTCCATTCGGTCAGCAGCACCAGCGCATCGGCATCGACGACCGCTTCATACATATCGCTGCAATAGACGACGGCATCCCCTACCCTGCGGCGGCATTCGTCCATCGCCGCCGGATCGTAGACCCTCACCGCAGCGCCGGCGCGTGTCAAGCGGTCGATCGCCACCAGGGCGGGCGCTTCGCGCATATCGTCGGTTTCGGGCTTGAAGGCAAGCCCCCACAGGGCGACGGTCCTGCCGCGCAGATCGCCCAATTCGGCCGCAAGTTTCCGTACGACGATCTCCTTCTGCCGTTCGTTGACGGCTTCGACCGCCTCGATGATCCGCATCGGAGAACCATACTCCCGTCCCGTGCGTGCCAATGCCCGCACGTCCTTCGGAAAGCACGACCCGCCGTACCCGCAACCGGCATAGAGAAATTTGTTGCCGATGCGCGCGTCCGTTCCGATCCCCTTCCGAACCATATCGATGTCGGCTCCGACCTCGTCGCAGAGATTCGCGATGTCGTTCATGAAGGAGATTCGCGTCGCCAGCATCGCATTGGCCGCATATTTGGTCATCTCGGCCGAAGGAATATCCATGAAATAGATTCGGAAATTGTTGACCAGAAAGGGCCTGTACAATCTCGACAAGAGCCGCTGCGCACGCTCCGACTCCGTACCGACGACGATCCGGTCGGGCGACATGAAATCCTTGATCGCCGCTCCCTCTTTCAGGAATTCGGGGTTCGACGCCACCTCGAAGGGTATTTGCACGCCTCGCTTGTCCAACTCCTCCTGAATGACGGCCTTCACCTTCTTCGACGTTCCTACGGGAACGGTCGACTTAGTGACCAGAATCGTGTATTTATTGATGTTGCGCCCGAACGTACGGGCCACTTCCAGCACATAACGCAGATCGGCCGATCCGTCTTCGTCGGGCGGCGTACCGACGGCCGAGAAGACGACCTCCACCTGATCCAGACAACTGCTCAGATCCGTGGTGAAATGCAGGCGTCCCGCTTCGACGTTGCGCCGAACCAGATCGTCGAGCCCCGGTTCGTAGATCGGAACCTCGCCCGACAGCAGACGCCCGATCTTCTTCTCGTCGATATCGACGCAGGTCACGTCGATGCCCATTTCGGCAAAGCAGGCGCCCGACACCAGTCCGACGTAGCCTGTTCCCACAATTGAAATATTCATGCGCGTTCGTCTTAGATTTTTCCCGTCAAACGGAGCGGCATTCTATCCTCCGCATCCGCTCCGCCGCAAGCGACGAAGACAAGCCGTTGACAAAGATACGAATAAGTGAGTGCAATGTCAAATTTATTTGAACATTGCCGAACGAGAGTATCTTCGACGAAGTCAAAGATAACAAAAGTCGGGCGCAGAAACAAGCGTCAGCTTGATTATGCCGAGACGGAGTATCTAAGACGAAATCAAAGACAGGCAATATATTCGGATTTCGATCGAACTTCCCGCACAACGCCGGCGGATAAATCGATCGGAAGGAAACGGGAACGGCGATACCGGACTGCATGATTCCGAATATTTCACTACCTTTGTCTTCCGATGAGCGAAATCGCCGACAAACTGATCGACTGGTACGGAGTCAACGGACGCGACCTGCCCTGGCGTCGGACACGCGACCCCTATCGCATCTGGCTCTCGGAGGTCATTCTCCAGCAGACGCGGATCGCGCAGGGGATGGACTATTACCTGCGCTTCATCGCGCGGTTTCCCGACGTCGGCGCCCTGGCTGCGGCCGACGAAGACGAAGTGCTCAAACTCTGGCAGGGATTGGGCTATTACAGCCGCGCGCGGAATCTCCACGCCGCGGCCCGGCAGGTCATCGAACGCTACGGAGGGCGGTTTCCCGCCGCCTATGCCGACGTGCGGTCGCTCAAAGGCGTGGGCGACTATACGGCGGCGGCCGTCTGCTCGATCGCCTACGACGCGCCGTGCGCCGTGGTCGACGGCAATGTCTACCGCGTGCTGTCACGGCTCTTCGACCTCGATCTGGCCATCGACACCGCCGAGGGCCGCAAAGCGTTCGCCGCGCTTGCCGACGAACAACTCGACCGGCGTCGGCCTGCACGCTACAACCAGGCGATCATGGATTTCGGCGCGCTGCAATGCACGCCCGCCAACCCCTCCTGCAACGACTGCCCGCTGCGGGACGAATGCCTGTCGCTGGCAGCCGGAACCGTAGCGGAACGCCCCGTCAAGGCGGGCCGGATACGGATTCGCCCGCGCTATCTGAACTATCTCCATCTGGAATGCGGCGGACGCATCGCCCTGCGGCGGAGACCGGAAGGAGACATTTGGCAGGGATTGTACGACCTGCCGGCGATCGAGAGCGACCGCCCGCTGGATTTCACGGAGCTGGCCGCCGCCCCGCCCTTCCGCGACATGTTCGGCACGCTTCCCTACCGGCTGGTGCGGACGATCCGTATGCCCAAACACCAGCTGTCGCACCAGACCCTCCACGCGGCGTATCACCGCCTCGCGCTCGACGCATGGCCCTCCGCTGCCGAAGGATGGACGCTCGTGCCGTACGAACAGTTGGAGGACTATGCGATCCCGCGCCTGCTCGACCGCTATTTCGAGCGGATCGGCAACAGCGATACCTGATCCATGCGCCATTCCTATTTCCGTATTTTCTTAACGGTCTGCCGTATGAATCGGAGTGCCCGCGGCTGTGCCGTGTTTCCGGATTAACCTCCGCCATGGCGAGGGCTTGGGGCAAAGCCAGCCTTGACAGTCGGGCTTCGGCGGAGCTCCGGTGTAAAATTGGGAGATCGTCGCCAAAAAGAAACCGGCACCTCGAAGGTACCGGCTCCTTTGCTTTCCATACTCCGATCAGGCGTTCCCGCCCCCGTCGGAGGCATCCCCTCCGCCCTGTACCGCACGCGCACTTTCGGCCGGCTTGCGGCCGCGCCGGCGATGACGTCCCCCGCGGTGACGGCGGCGTTCGGTATTGCGCCCTTCGACACCCTCCGTCCCGGCGATCGCCGGAGACGCTGCACCCGAATCCGGTACGGCCTCCCGCGGTGCCGCCTTCGGCCGTTCGCCGGCGCGGCCGCCGCGTCCCTTCGCCTCGCCGCGACCTTTCCGGCCGCCGCGCCCCCGACGGTCACCCGAAGCCGACGGCTCATACGCGGGGGCCTTACCGAGCTTCTCCGGCAACGGGAGCTTCTCCACTTCGCGCTCCATGAACTCCTCGATACGGCGGAACTTGCCCTGCTCCTTCTCGTTGACGAAGGTCAGCGCCCGCCCCGTGGCGCTCGCACGCGCCGTACGGCCGATGCGGTGGATATAATCCTCGGGGTCGTGCGGCACGTCGTAGTTGACCACCATGCCTATATCTTCGATGTCGATGCCTCGCGCCACGATGTCGGTGGCCACCAGCAGGTCGATCTTGCCGTTCTTGAAATCGAGCATCACCTCCTCGCGCTTGGCCTGATCCAGATCGGAGTGCATGGCCGCCGCATTGAGGTGCATCCGCTTGAAGGCGAAAGCCAGCTCCTTGACTTTCAGCTTCGAAGAGGAGAAGATGATCGTCTTCGATTCGAGCGGTTTGGCGAAAAGCTCCTTTATCAACCCCAATTTCTGCGTTTCGTAGAGCACGTAGGCCCCCTGCTCGATCGCCTCATTGGGTTTCGAGACGGCGATATTGATCTCGACGGGCTTGCGCAGAATCTGCCTGGCCAGCTCGCGGATCTTGGGCGGCAGCGTAGCCGAGAACATCAGCGTCTGCCGCTCGGCGGGCAGCCGGCGGACGATGGTCATGATGTCGTCGAAGAATCCCATGTCGAGCATCCGGTCGGCCTCGTCGAGCACGAAATACTTCACGTGCGACAGATCGACGCCGCTGTTCTGCAAGTGGGCGATCAAACGGCCCGGCGTGGCGATCACCACGTCGGCGCCGCGCAGCATCCCCTGCTTCTGCTGCTCCCAGCCGCGGCCGTCGCCGCCGCCGTAGACCACCGTCGTCGAGACGGGCATATAATAGGAGAATCCCTGCAACTGGGTGTCGATCTGCATGGCCAGCTCGCGCGTGGGAACCACCACGAGCGTCTTGACCACGTTGTCCTCGTTGCCCTCGACGAGCAGCTTGTTGAGCAGCGGCAGCGTGTAGGCCGCCGTCTTGCCCGTTCCGGTCTGTGCGCAGGCGATCAGGTCGCTGCCTTCGAGGATCACCGGAATGGTGGCCTCCTGCACGGGGGTCATCTCCTCGAAATTCATGTCGTAGAGGCCGTCGAGAACCTCGTCTTCGAAATCTATTTCGTCGAATCTCATAATCTTAGGGTTATTTTATCTCTTCACCGAACAGCGTGGCCGACGAGCAGCCCGTGATACGCACGCGCACGTACTCGCCCACGCCGTGTCCGCCGCGGTCGAAGACCACGACCTTGTTCTGCGACGTGCGGCCCGACAGCTGCGCGTCGCTGCGCTTGGAACGCCCCTCCACCAGCACCTCGAATTCGCGCCCCACGTCGCGGCGGTTCGACGCCTCCGACAGTTCGTTCTGCAAGGCGATGATCTCCGACAGACGGCGCGTCTTCACCTCGTCGGGCACGTCGTCGGGCAGGTGCTTCGAGGCGAACGTGCCGGGCCGCTCCGAATATTTGAACATGTAGGCGAATTCGTAGCCCACCTCGCGCATGAGCGACAGCGTGGCGGCGTGCTCCTCCTCCGTCTCGCCCGAGAAGCCCGCGATCAGGTCGGTCGTCACGGCGCAGTCGGGCAGGTAGCGGCGGATGGCCGCCACGCGGTCGAGGTACCACTCGCGCGTATACTTGCGATTCATGCGGCGCAGCATCCCGGTCGAACCCGACTGGGCGGGCAGGTGGATCGCCCGGCAGATGTTGGGACGCGACGCCATCGCTTCCAGCAGCGCGTCGCTCATGTCCTTGGGGTGCGACGTGGCGAAGCGCACGCGCAGCAGCGGCGAGACGTCGGCCACACGGCGGATCAGCTCCGGAAAACCGACCTCGCCGGCACGGTAGGAGTTGACGTTCTGCCCCAGCAGCGTCACCTCGCGGTAACCGTTGGCGAAGAGCGACCGCACCTCCGCGAGGATCGTCTCGGGATCGCGGCTGCGTTCGATGCCCCGCGTGTAGGGCACCACGCAGTAGGAGCAGTAGTTGTTGCAGCCGCGCATGATGGCCACGAAGGCGCTCACGCCGTTGCGGTCGAGCCGCACGGGTGCGATCTCGGCGTAGGTCTCCTCGCGCGACAGCAGGACGTTGATCCCCTTGCCGCCCGCACTGGCTTCGCGCACCAGCTTCGGCAGGTCGCGGTAGGCGTCGGGCCCCGCTACGATATCCACGGCGTCCTCGCCTTCGGTCAGGCGCTCCTTCAACCGCTCGGCCATGCAGCCGATGATGCCGATAAGCACCCCCTGCCGGCGGCGGCGCAGGCCCCGCAGCTCGGCCAGACGGCCCCAGATGCGCTGCTCGGCATTGTCGCGGATCGAGCAGGTATTGATCAGGATGACGTCCGCCTCCCGGGGATCGTCGGTGTAGCGCCACCCTTCGTTCTGCATGATCGACACGACGATCTCCGAATCGCCGACGTTCATCTGGCAGCCGTAGGTCTCTACGAACAGTTTTTTACCTTGCCCCTGTAACGGGCGCAGCGTATTGATTTCCAATTTGACGTTCAATTATTAATTGTCGGATTATCCCACCGCCTGGATGGTGTCCTTGTCGGGGAACTGCTTGAAGCCTTCGCCGAACGTCTCGTAGGCGTCGGTGACGACCATGAAGGCTTTGGGATCGATCTCCCGCACTTTGTTCTGCACCAGATGGACCTCCTTGCGGCTCACCACCACGAAGATCATCTCCCGGTCCTGATCGGTATACATGCCCTTGCCCTTGATGTAGGTGCCACTGCGGTCCATATCCTCGATGATGAAATCGCGCAGTTCGGCATGGTGATTCTCACTGATGATGAAAAGCAGTTTGTCGTACGACGCGCCGTCGATCACATAGGCCAGCACGCGCGACGAAACGTAGATCGTGATGAGCGAGTAGAACGACAGCAGCCAGCTGCCCCCCTCGACCGCCTCGCGGTCGGCGCCGCTTCCCACGCCGAAACCGATGACCAGAAGTCCCGACAGCACGACGCACGAATCGGCGAGCAGGATGCCCGTCGAGAATTTCATCTTGGCGAATTTTTGCAGATACATGGCGATGATGTCCGTACCGCCTGTCGTAGCCTGATTGCGCAACACCAACCCCACTCCCAGACCGATGAGCACGGCTCCCAGCAGCGACGCGAGCATCAGGTCGTTCGACAGGTCGATCACACCGCCGAAGAGCTGCTTGGGATCGAGCGCTTCGAGCGCCTCCTGGTTGGGAAAGGCGATCCACGAGAGCAGGTTTATCAGACCCGGCGTGAGGCAGGCGGCGAAGAGCGTGCGGCCGCCGAACTGCCGGCCGAAAACGATGATGGCGCTCGCCAGCAGCGGAACGTCGATCATATAGCCGAACGTACCGACCTGAATCGAGGGAAAGACGTTGTGCAGGACGATGCCCATGCCGTACACGCCGCCGGGAACGATGTTGTACGGGCTGACGAAATAGGAGTACCCTACCGCCATGATCAGACACCCCAGTACGATGGCGAACATCGAACGCCACCACGCGAAGGTTCCGACCGGTTCGAGAAGCGCTTTCAAATTCATACTCATGCGTCGTTTTAACTGTGCAAAAGTAATCAAATTCCCGGCAATATTCCACCCCTGCCCGGCCATATTTGAAAAAAAACGGCCCGATTTCCGAATTTTAATTATATTTGCAAATAGATTGCGATACATTTGAAGGCTTTTCATCTATGATCCTGACATATTACTGTGCTGTCTCCATGATACTTATAGCCTACCTGTTGGGATCGATTCCCAATGCGGTGTGGATCGGTAAGAAATATTACGGCATCGACATCCGCGAACACGGAAGCCGCAACGCCGGCACCACCAACATGCTGCGCGTGCTGGGCCGGCGGGCCGCCCTGCCGGTCTTCGCGCTCGACGTGTTGAAAGGCTTCGTGGCCGTCGCACTGCTCGGCCTGCTCAAATACGACGACAACATCTCCGACATCTGGCTCATCAACCTGAAAATCATCGCCGTATTCGCCGCCGTGCTGGGACACATCTTCCCCGTCTTCGCCCACTTCAAGGGCGGCAAAGGCGTGGCGACGCTGGTGGGCGCCGTACTCGGTATCCATCCGATCACCGTCCTGCTCTGCTTCGGTATCTGGTTCATCGTGCTGATGATTACGCACTACGTGTCGCTCTCGTCGATGATCGCGGGATGCTGTTTTCCGATCTTCGTGCTGCTGTCGCCCAAAATCAACCACTCGGTGCCGCTCGTCGTCTTCTCGTTCGTCATCGCCGCACTGCTCATCTGGACGCACCGCAAGAACATCGACCGGCTGAAAAAAGGCACCGAGTCGAAAATCTACATCTGGCGCCCCGTCGCTTCCAGAAGGCGCAACGACCCCGATAAATAAGGCTTCTCCCCCTCCCTTCATATACCGAGACTATGCTGCAAGAGAATCTGATCCGAATGTACGAAGAGAGCTTCCGCGCTCACCGCGAGCTGCCGGCGCTGACCGACTATTTCAAGGGCGAAACCTTTTCGTACTACGAGATGGCCAAGGAGATCGCCAAACTGCATCTCTTCTTCAAAAAAGCGGAGATCCGCCGCGGCGACAAGATCGCGCTCGTCGGCCGCAACAATCCGCGCTGGTGCATCACCTATCTGGCGACGATCACCTACGGAGCGGTCATCGTCCCCATCCTCCAGGACTTCGCGCCCGCCGACATCGTACACATCGTCAACCACTCCGAGAGCCGCCTGCTCTTCGTCGGCGACAACTACTGGGACATCATCGAGGAGGACGAAATCGCCCGCATCGACGCGGTGCTGTCGCTCACCGATTTCCACGTCATCTACGAACGCCGCGGCAAATCGCTCGGCGTCTACATGCGCGACATGGTGAAAAACTACCGCGCCAAATACAAACGGGGGTTCTCGGCCGACGACATCAAATATCCCGACATCCCCAACGACCAGATGGTGCTGCTGAACTACACCTCCGGTACGACGGGCTACTCCAAGGGAGTCATGCTGACGGTGAACAACCTCACGGGCAACGTGCTGGTGGCGAAAAACGCCCGGAACACCCAGACCGGCACCCACTATTTCGTACGCGGCGGCCGCACGCTGTCGTTCCTGCCGCTGGCTCACGCCTACGGCTGTGCGTTCGATTTCCTCTCCCCGCTGGCCGTAGGCGGCCACGTGACGCTGCTGGGAAAGATTCCCTCGCCGAAGATCCTCATCGAGGCGATGCAGATGGTAAAGCCCACCGTGATCTGCTGCGTACCGCTCATTCTGGAAAAGATCTACCGCAAGCAGGTATTGCCGCTGCTGGAAAAGGGCCCGATGTCGATCGCCATGAAGATTCCGCTGCTCAACTCGGCGATCTATTCCGCCATCCGCAAGAAACTGATCGATTCGTTCGGCGGCGAAGTGGTCATCTTCATCGTAGGCGGCGCCCCGATGAATCAGGAGACCGAGGCCTTCCTGCTGAAAATCAAGTTCCCCATCACCGTAGGCTACGGTATGACCGAGTGCGCGCCGCTGATCAGCTTCACCACCGACGACCTCTTCAAGGCCGGCTCCTGCGGCATGTACATCAAGGAGTACCTCGACCTGCGCATCGACTCGCCCGATCCGGAGCATACGGCCGGCGAGATCATCGTCAAGGGCGAACACGTGATGCTGGGCTACTACAAGAACGAAAAGGATACGCACGCCGTGCTCGACCCCGACGGCTGGCTCCACACGGGCGACATGGGAACGGTCGATCCCGACGGCACGCTCTACATCCGCGGCCGCTCCAAGACGATGATCCTCACGGGAAGCGGTCAGAACATCTATCCCGAGGAGATCGAGGACAAGCTCAACAACATGTACCTCGTGCTGGAATCGCTCGTGCTGGAACACAACGGCAAACTCCACGCACTGGTCGTGCCCGACTACGAGCAGGCCGAGCGCGAAGGGGTCGACAAGAACGACCTTCCGCAGATCATGGAGAACAACCTCAAAGAGTTGAATACGGTCGTGGCCGGTTACGAACATGTCGCAGCGATCACGATCTACCCCACCGAATTCGAGAAGACGCCCAAACGCAGCATCAAACGCTACCTCTACAACGTGACGCTGCTGGGCAAATAACGGAAAAAGGACGAACGGCGGTCAAGTCTGCGGCCGGCAGGCCGCGTCGCCTGATAATTCACCCGCCGCTCGTCCTTTCCGGTTTCATCCGGCACATCGCGTGCCGGATTTTTCGTCGTGTCTGAGTCGTTGCCGTTTTTGGTTCGATAGCTGGGAAGAAAAGCGGTTGCCTCCCACGCTTCGCCACGTTCGGCCCAGGATGACGATTGGCAATCGTCATCCTGAGAAGAAATTCGGCAGGGATTCCGACGCGAGGATCGACCGCCGGCGTATTTGCGGGGCGAAGTCTGCGGAGGACGCCCTTGCGGCAGACTTCCGCCCGCGGAGGCTTCGGCATGGCGGCGCAAAGCGCTGTCATGCCATGATGCGCCGTAGATACTCCCGCTCGGCAATGTTCGAATAAAATTTGACATTGCTCTCGCTTATTCGTACTTTGGCTGCGCCGTAGATACTCCGTCTCGGCATAATCAAGCTGACGCTTGCTTCTGCGCTCGACTTTTCGTATCTTTGGCTGACACCTTAGATACTCCCGCTCGGCAATGTTCAAATAAAATTTGACATTGCTCTCGCTTATTCGTATCTTTGACCGTCATGAAATACTACAAGAAACAGAAAATCGGCGAAAACCTGCTCTACGTCATGGTCTGGCTGGCGATTCTGCTCGTACCCATCCTCAACTCGAAGATGATGTCCGAGGTGCACGTCAGCCTCTCCAACATCCTGATCGCATGGCAGCAGATCGCCCCCTATCTGTTCATCTTCATCATCCACAACGCCTTCATCGTGCGCTACGTCAAGCGCCACCAGTACATGCGTTACGTCGTCGTCGACGTGCTCTTCATCTCGGCGGTCTTCTACGGCGTCGACATCCTCGACAGCATACTGGGCGACTTCGCCACGCCGGAGCATCTCATCAGCGCCAAACACGCGTCGTTCACCGACCTGCCCGTCTACTGGAACATCGTGCTGGGACTCTTCATGACCTGCGCCAACACCGCCATCAAGATGATGTACCAGTCGCTGCGCGACGAGCAGGCCATGGAGGAGCTCAAACGACAGAACCTCCAGGCCGAAATGGACTATCTCAAATACCAGATCAACCCCCATTTCTTCATGAATACGCTCAACAACATCCACTCGCTGATCGACATCGACGCCGCCTATGCGCAGGACGCCGTGATCGAGCTGTCGAAGATGATGCGTTACGTCCTCTACGAATCGGGGCACGAGGCCATTACGCTCGAGAAGGACATCCAGTTCATGGAGAACTACATCAAACTGATGCGCATCCGCTACACCGAAGACGTGGATATCCGGTTCGACTACCCGAACGACCTGCCGCACGACGTCACCATACCGCCGCTGCTGCTGATCGTCTTCGTCGAAAACGCCTTCAAGCACGGCATCAGCTATTCGCGGCCGTCGTTCATCCACATCCGGGTGCGCTACATCGACGGGAAGGTCTATTACAGCATCATCAACAGCCGTCATACGGCCGAACCCTCGGGAAAGGACGCGGGTATCGGCCTGGAAAACGTCCGGCGGCGGTTGCAGCTGATCTTCGCCAACCGCCACACGCTCGCGATCGACACCCGCCGGCCCAACATGTATCGTGTCAAACTCATCATCCCCGCTACCTCCCATGATTAAATGCATCGCCATCGACGACGAACCGCTCGCACTGCGCCAGCTGCGCACCTACATCGCACGCGTTCCCTTTCTGGAACTTGCGGGCGAATACCGCAACGCGCTCGAAGCCTCCCGCGCACTCGAAGAACAGTCCGTGGATCTGATCTTCTGCGACATCAACATGCCCGATCTCAGCGGCATCGATTTCGTGCGCTCGCTCTCCGCGGAGCAGCGGCCGATGATCGTCTTCACGACCGCCTACTCCGAATACGCCGTCGAGGGATTCAAGCTCGAAGCGATCGACTACCTGCTCAAACCCTTCGGTTTCGACGAGTTCAACCGTGCCGCACAGCGGGCCAAATCGCTCTCCGAACTCATCCGCAGCCGCCGCGAACATTCCGAAGAGACGACGGAAAGCATCTCGCTGCCGCAGGACAGCCGCGAATTTCTCTCGATCAAGACCGACCACATGGTCTCGCTGGTCAAATTCGAGAACATCATCTACCTGGAAAGCATGGGCGAATACGTGCGCATCCACACGACCGAAGGCAAGACGCTCACCGCGCTCTACCGGCTCAAAAACATGGAAGCGGCGCTGCCCGCCGACACCTTCATGCGCGTACACCGCTCCTACATCGTCAACCTGCGCCGCATCGCCGGCTATGCCAAGGGGCGCATCTTCTTCTCGACCGACGAAAACGACTTCGTTCCCATCGGCGAAAATTACCGCGAAACCTTCGCCGCCTATACCGAGAAAGCCTACAATACGCTTTGAACGAAAAAAGAGACCTCCGCTCGGTCATGCCCCGCCGCTTCTTAAAATTCGAACCCGATCTTGATACTGAACCCACCGCAATCGAGCGAATCGGAATAACCATAACCATCGTAGGCTATCCCTATAACCGATTCCGGCTGCCGAAGCAGCCGAAAACTCGCGAATTCACCGTATATTTGCAGGCGCTAACCCGAAAACCCCAACGATGACAAACCCGATGCAGACGGCGGAAGCCCGTATTTCGGCATCCGCATTCGCCGACACGAAACCCCACTACGACATCCTCGACGGACTGCGCGGCGTAGCCGCGCTGACCGTCGTCTGCTTCCACCTCTTCGAAGCCTACGCCACGAGCCATCTCGACCAGCGGATCAACCACGGCTATCTGGCCGTCGACTTCTTCTTCATCCTCTCGGGCTTCGTCGTCGGTTACGCCTACGACGACCGCTGGCGGCGCATGTCGGTCGGCGAGTTTCTCAAACGCCGTCTCATCCGCCTGCAACCCATGGTCGTCATCGGCGCACTCATCGGCGCTGCGATGTTCTACACACAGGGGTGCTCCGTGTGGGACGTCTCGAAGGTCACGGTCGCGGCGCTGCTCGCAGCCACGCTGATGAACGCACTGATGATCCCCGCGACGCCCGGCGTCGAAATCCGGGGCGTCGGCGAGATGTATCCGCTCAACGGCCCCAGCTGGTCGCTCTTCTTCGAGTATATCGGCAACCTTCTCTACGCCTTCCTCCTGCGCAGGCTCCCCACTCGGGCACTCGCCGCATGGGTCGCGCTGGCGGGGTGCGGACTGGCCGCATTCGCCCTGTGGGGGCCTTACGGCGATATCTGCGTGGGATTCGCGCTGACGGAAGACAACATCGTGGGCGGTTCGCTGCGGCTGCTGTTCGCCTTTTCGGCGGGTCTGCTGCTGTCGCGCGTATTCAGACCCGTCGCTGTCAGAGGCGCCTTCTGGATCGGCGGTCTGGCAATCGTCGCCGCAGCGGCCGTGCCGCGCATCGGCGGAAGCGAACATTTGTGGATGAACGGGCTCTACGACGCCTTCTGCGCCATCATGCTCTTCCCGCTCATCGTCTATATCGGCGCCTCGGGCCGGACGACCGACCGGCTGACCGCCCGCCTCTGCAAATTTCTGGGGGACATCTCTTACCCGCTCTACATGGTGCACTACCCCTTCATCTACCTCTATTACGCATGGGTGAAAAACGAAGGGCTCACCTTCGCGCAGTCGCTGCCCGGCGCGGCGGCACTCGTCGCAGGGTCGGTGCTGCTGGCCTATCTGTGTCTGAAACTCTACGACGAACCGGTACGGAGGCTCCTCACCCGACGGTTCCTGCCCACACGCAGGTAGCCGCACGGCCTCAGTCGCCCATGCCGGAACCGATCGAAGGGAAGCGGTCGCACTGGCGATACTCGCCTTCTACGAGTTCGTAACAATAATGCGACCGGCCGTTGGTCAGCACCAGATAGCGGGCGCCGAGCACCGAGTTGTAGCGCACGGCCTGCGCCAGCACATGCCGGTCGATCGGTATTTCGGGCGCTTTGCATTCGCAGAGCACCAACGGCTGCGCATCATCGTCCACCACCACCACATCGGCCCGCTGCGGCGCACCGTTCATCGCCACCGGATACTCCTGCACGATGCGCCGACGGGCTGCGCCGCACCCCGTTTCGAGGTAGGCGATCAGGTGACGGCGCACCCACTCTTCGGGCGTGAGCACCAGCCACATCGCCCGCAGATCGTCCCACACGAGCGTCCGGTCGCCGCGCCGCGAGGCACGCAATTTGACCGCAGGAAAATTCAATTTGGGGTACGAAGACATCGTGTTCCGAAAAAATTTGTAACTTTACGCAGGACAAATATACGAATTATGCGATACATTCCCCTCGTCACAGCCCTCTTTTCGACGCTCGGCGCCGCCGCCCAGTCCTACGACTCGCCCGCGACGGTGGCCATCGACCGCGACGCCCCCCGCAGCGAGATCGTGGCCTACTCCACGCTGTCCGACGCGCTGACCTTCGACCGCGCCGCATCGCGCTACCTGCGCCCGGTCGCCGACTGGCAGGAGGAGCGCAACGAATCGGGGCGTCTGCTCACGGGCGAGTTCACCATGCCCTTCGCATGGATCGACCGCGAACTCTTCCTGCACGTGGCCTCGGCAGGATCGTCCTACGAGGTGACGGTCAACGGCAAACGTGCGGGATATGTGCAGGACGGCGCGACGCCGGCCGACTTCGACATCACCCGTCTGGCCACGGAAGGGAAAAACCGGGTGACCGTCACGCTCTTCGCACCGGCGGTCGCCGATGCGTTGCAGCGCAATCCCGAAGCCAATCCCGCATTGGGCGAATGCTACGTCATGGCCCAGCCCAAGATGCGCGTGCGCGACGTCGTGGTCGACGCTGCGCTCGCCGACGACGGCAACAACGGCGTGCTGGGGCTGGGTATCGTCATGAAGACCCACTCGCTCAATCCTAAGACCACACGCGTCTACTACGAACTCATCGCCCCCGACTCGACGAAGGTGCTCGACGGCTACAAGGATCTCACGCTCGACATGCGCCGCGAGGATACGGTGCGCATCATGCAGGTCGTACCCCGTTCGCAGATGTGGAGCGCCGGACAGCCGAACCTCTACACGCTGATCGTGAAGACGCGTTTCGAAGGGCGGATCAACGAATACGTCCCCGTCAAGGTCGGATTCCGCACGGTAGCGGCCGACAAGGGGCGGCTGCTCGTCAACGGGGAACCCGCCGAGCTGCGCGTCAAGGAGTTCGAGGCCGAACCGCAGAGCGGCGAACTGGATACGCTCAGAAAATTGGGTTACAACACGCTGCGGCTGCCTGCGGGACGCCTCTCACGCGAGCTGCTGAACCGTTGCGATTCGCTGGGATTCTATGTCGTCGATCAATTGCCGATCGACACGAGCCGCGCGGGACTATCGCGCAAGGAGGGAGGCAATCCGTCGAACGATCCGCAGTGGCTCGACGCCTACCTCGACCGCACGCAACAGCACTACCACGCCGTGAAGCGTCACCCGTCGATCGTCGCATTCTCGCTCGCCCGCGAGTCGGCCAACGGCATCAACCTCTACGAGAGCTATTTGCGCCTGAAAGAGTTGGAACCCGACCGGCCGGTCATCTACACCGAATCGGGCGGCGAATGGAACAGCGACCGGCTCGACCTGTAATTTTTTTCGAAAGTTTTTTGGAGATTAAAAAATTATTCCTACCTTTGCATTCGCAATCGGATAACGATTGATGCCTCTTTAGCTCAGTTGGTAGAGCACGACACTCTTAATGTTGGGGTCCAGGGTTCGAGCCCCTGAGGGGGTACAAAGCAAAAGACCGATAATCAATGATTATCGGTCTTTTGCTTTGCATGATTACACCTTATCATAGTACCTTTGGATAAAACAAGAAAGGCAAAGTGCTAAAATAGCATTCTCCGCATCCGGCGAAGTCCGCAGCCCAAGAGGACCTGTCTCGCATGCAACGGAAATGACATCTGGGCAGGTTTCGATTTCGGCCGTCCCGTCGACATCGCCCAAATTGTCTACTTCCGGCGAAGCGACGGTAATAATCTCTATCCCGGATACGAATACTTGC
>ERZ791865.1663-NODE-1663-length-19740-cov-5.516789_pt1 | contig 19740 bp, 24 predicted proteins | sample MGYA00509942_ERZ791865 | MGnify/ENA primary metagenome ERZ791865 (study PRJEB30046, sample SAMN00792098) | human gut metagenome | study: EMG produced TPA metagenomics assembly of the A metagenome-wide association study of gut microbiota in type 2...
GAGGGACCGCTCCTTGCTGCTTTATGTGTGTTTTATTCGTCGTAAATGCCCAAGATCACAATGCCCGCCACCACCAGGGCGATCATGAGATAGTGCTTCCAGGAGAGCTTTTCCTTCAGGAAGATCCGGCTCCACACCACGGACAGCACGCAGTAGGCGGAGATGATGGGGGCCGCCAGGGCCACATGCTCCGTGTCCGCCAGGGCGTAGATGTAGGCGAACTGACCGGCGGTTTCGCACAGGGCGCCCAGGTACTTGGGCCCCTCCCGCTTGGGCACCAGCTTCTGTCTCCGGATGATGACCACATACACAAAGCACACAATGCCCGCCGCCAGGAAGGTCAGCTCATAGGCGCAGTTGGCGCTGTCCTCGTTGAGGGTCTCCAAAACCTTGGAGTCGGCAAAGGTGCCCAGGGCGTCCAGCACGCAGTAGAGGATGGGCAGCACCAGCGCCAGGGCAGATTTGGCGTACTTGTAGTTGCCCGCCTCCTGCCGGGCAAGGCGCAGCTCGTCGTCCTCCCGGGCCTCCACGATGCCCAGGCCCACCACGCCCACGCATACCAGGGCCATGGCTGCATACTGGGCCGGGGCCAGCAGGGCCGCCCCGCCGGTGATGATGCTCAGGACTGCCACCATGGCGCCGGAGGAGTTGCAGATGGGGGAGGAGATGGACAGCTCGATATACCGCAGGCCCACATACCCCAGTGTCATGGAGAGGATGTACAGCAGCGACACCGGCAGATAGGTGAGGATGATAGAGAAATTAATTTCCGTCCCGCCGATAAAGATTTCATAGGCTGCGTGCAGACCCATGACCACGCCCACAGCCATGACCATTTTCAGGTGGGCGTACTTGTCGTCGGCATCCCGACAGCCGATTTTAGAAAACAGATCCGATCCGCTCCAAAAAAGAAGCGCGATCACAGAAAACCAAAACCACATAGATGAAAATACTCCTTATAACATTATAGCGTGATGAGCCCGGCGTCCAGCAGCTTCTGCATGCTCAGCAGGATGCCCAGCTTCCCGTGGTACCAGGTGAGGCCTCCCTGGAAATACACGGCGTAGGGGGGACGGATGGGCCCGTCGGCGGAGAGCTCGATGGAGCTGCCCTGGACAAAGGCGCCGGCGGCCATGATGACCTCGCTCTCATAGCCGGGCATAGCCCAGGGCTCCGGGGTCACATAGCTGTCCACGGCGGCGGCGGACTGGATACCCTTGCAGAAGGCCACCATGGCTTCCTTGCTGCCCAGCTCCACGGCCTGGATGATGTCGTGTCGACTCTCGGCGGAGCCGGGCACCACCCGGAAGCCCAGCTTTTCATAGCAGGCGGCGGCAAATACGGCGCTCTTCACCGCCGAGGCCACCACCGTGGGCGAGAGAAACAGCCCCTGATAAAAGGCGGGCATCAGCCCCAGATTTGCGCCTACCTCCTGCCCAAGGCCCGGGGCACTGAGACGGTAGGCACAGCGGTCCACGCATTCCCTGGTGCCGCAGATATAGCCGCCGATGGGGGCCAGGCCGCCCCCGGGATTCTTAATGAGGCTCCCCACGATCATGTCTGCTCCCAGGTCTGAGGGCTCCTGCATCTCCACAAATTCGCCGTAGCAGTTGTCCACCATGCAGAGCACGCCGGGCTTGCACTGCTTGCAGAAGGCGATCAGCTTCCCAATTTGCTCCACGGAGAAGGTGGGCCTCGTAGCGTACCCCTTGGAGCGCTGGATGGTGATGAGCTTGGTTTTGTCCGTAATGGCCCGGCGGATGCCCTCATAGTCAAAGGTGCCGTCAGGCAGCAGCTCCACCTCCCGGTAGCTCACGCCGTATTCCGCCAGGGAGCAGGGGGAGGGACGGATACCGATGACCTCCTCCAGTGTGTCGTAGGGCCGGCCCACAGGGCTTAAAAGCTCGTCTCCGGGCCGTAGATTGGCACTGAGGGCCACGGTGAGAGCATGGGTACCGCAGGTGATCTGGGGGCGCACCAGGGCTGCCTCCGTGTGGAAGCAATCGGCATAGACCCGCTCCAGATTATCCCGCCCCTCATCGTCGTAGCCGTAACCGGTGGTGGCGGCAAAATGGGTAGCGTTGACGCGGTTTTTCTGCATAGCGGCAAGCACCTTGCACTGGTTGTACTCCGCCACTGCGTCGATCTCCCGGAATCGATCCGTAAGACCACCGAGAGTCGCCTCGCCAAATTCATAAACGGCCTGGGAGACCCCCAACTGCCGATACATTTCGTTCATCATGATTCGCTGTCCTCCGTGTTTTGCAGAATTTCCTGAGCCACCCGATCCAGTACCTCCGGCCGGGAGACCACCAGACCCTGACTCTCACTGCCCAAAATCAGCAGCGTGTCTCCGGGGTGGATATTAAAAAAATCCCGGGCCTCCTTGGGGATCACGATCTGACCCCGGTCGCCCACCTTGGCGGTGCCAAACACCCGCCGGGTAGGGGAGCGGCCCAATATATGCTTGCCCTGGGGCATGACCTCACCTCACAAAAATCATCTTTTTCATACTTGTGTGACAGATGGCAGTATATCACACCCGCCGGAAAATGCAAGCCCTTTTCGCGAAAAAAAGCCCGTATTCCGCAGAATACGGGCTTTTGTCCACTTCACTCCAGCTTTTCCGGAAACTCCACCCCGTTCAGCCGCAGGATCATCCGCAGAGGATAGTCCCTGTCCAGGTAGTTCCGGCAATACCAATCAAAGGTAGCCTCCGGTAAATGCATAAGCTCCGGGGCCTCACAGCGGAACAGCTCAAAGGTTTTCTGATCCCCCGAGAGCAGGGCTGCCAGCACATCCAGCCTCTTTTCCTCCGCCAGGCGGTTCAGACACGCATCCATGATAGAGGCGCAGGCCTGCTCATCCGGGGGGGCGAACTGCTCCTTGTTCCCCAGCCAGTAAAGAAACTCGTTAGGGTCCAGATCCAGCTTGGTGGTGATTTGGCTCAGCTTGTAAAATTCCTGCCAATCTCTCTTTTTCAGCACCTGGATAAGGTACTGCACCAGCCCGTCATCCAAGGCGATACAATCCAAAAAAACCTCAAAGGCGTGCTTGCCTGCGTCCGGATCCGGCTCCTTCTGTACAGGCTCCTCCGCCTGCTCCTCCCGGGCCTGGCTGGCCAGGACCCGGGCGGCGGAGAGCGCATCGTCCAGAGAGAAACTGTCATAAGCCGACTGGGGGACTTCGTCTCCCGCTGCGGCGGCACAGGCGCGCACAAAGGCGGGGATGCCCATAGCGCCGATCTGCCGCTGCAGCTCCATAGCCCGATGCATTTCATCGGTTTGCGTAAGTGTGATACCCTCCGGGGCGGTTAGGGAGCCCTCGCAGATCTGGGTCATATATTGCAGGTAATAGTCAAACAGTGTCATAGTACAGCCTCACTTTCCAGCCTTGACTTTACCACACCCGGCGGGGAATTGCAAGACGCCTGCAAATATGGTAAGATGGCCCAAAGGAGGGAAAGCCCATGCAGGAATATTACGCCGCACCCATGGAGGGCCTCACCGGCTGGCGCTGGCGGCAGGTGCAATCGGAGCTGTTCGGCGGCGCGGACCGCTACTACACGCCCTTTCTCTCGCCCAATGCCAATTTTGAATTTCAGACCAAGGAGCTGCAGGAGATCGACCCGGCGCATAACCGGGGCCTTTTCGTGGTGCCTCAAATTTTAACCAACCGGGCGGAATACTTTGTCTGGGCGGCCAGGGAGTGCCAAAGCCGGGGCTACGGCGAGGTGAATCTGAACCTGGGCTGTCCCTCCGGAACGGTAACGGGGAAAAATAAGGGCGCAGGACTCCTGCGGGAAAAGGACATCCTGCGAGCACTTCTGGACGGCATATTCGATGCCCTTCCGGACCTGAAAATTTCCGTCAAGACACGCATCGGCTGGGATGATCCCGACCAGTGGCCTGATCTGCTGGCCCTGCTGAACGACTATCCCATCACCCTGCTTATTATTCATCCCCGGGTGCGAACGGAGTTTTACAAGGGGAGAGTCCACCGGGACGCCTTTGCCTGGGCGCAGGCGAACACCGGCCTGCCTCTGTGCTATAACGGCGACCTGCTGACCCCGGCGGATGTGTCTGCCGCTCCCAACGTACCCTTGATGTTTGGACGGGGCCTCCAGGCGGATCCGTCCCTGCTGCGCCGCCTCCGAGGCGGGGAGCGGGCCACCATAGCGGAGCTGCAGGTGTTCCACGATGCGCTCTATGCCGCCTATCGCCGGGACTACAGCGGCGATGTGCCGGTGCTGCACCGGATGCGGGAGCTGTGGAATTATTTGGCCGGGAGCTTCCGGGACACGGAGCAGCTGCTGCGCGCCGTGCGCAAGGCCCGTACCTGCGATGCCTATGACCAGGCGGTCCGGCAGTTCTTTGCCCGGGCGGAACGGATATAAGAATCAATAAAAACTGCCCTTCCGGATACGCTCCGAAAGGGCAGCTCTTTTTGCAGTTCAGTTCAGCACAAATACGGTGCAGTTGCGGCGGCCGAAGCGGCAGGCCTGGTCGTATTCATCAAACCAAAGGTCCAGCTTGTGGCCCTTGATACTGGTGCCGCAATCGGCGGCGGTGGCCATGCCGTAGGTCAGGTACCCATCGTCTGTGTAGATATAGAACCGTGTGCCGTAGGGGAACACGGAGGGATCCACAGCAATGTTGCCATACTGAGTGGGCCGGCCGGAAGCCGTCCGGCCGTGGATGGCGTAGGCACTGGCGTTGCATGTCACCTGAGAGGAGAAGGTCATGGTGTCGCCGGAGGCAAAGAGCAGATACCCGCTGCCGTCGTCGTTGCGATAAACGGACACCAGCTCGTCACCGTCGGCCACGGAATCCACCAACGTACCGTATTCTACCACTTGGGTGACGGAATTGTCCTCGGTGGTGGAGATAAACTCGGTCCTTTCCAGCTTACCCTTGACGAAAACATCCATGTAGGTTTGGGTCACAGTGCCGGGCACACCGGGGGTGATGATCTCCTCCGTGCCTTTTGCCATCAGAGGATCGGCAATCCGCTCCTCGGCAAAGTCTGTCTGCACCTGCACGTTGCGCAGGCGAGTGTACTGGCGGCATACAGTGATGCTGGGGGTATCAGCGGTGAGGTCCACCACCACCATCTCATCGTCTGCCACCTTCACATGGCTGCGGCGCAGCAGATTGGCCACAGTCTCGTGGCGGGTGGTGACAACACCGGTGTCCACGGTGTCGTCTTCTGCGGAGCCGCCCAAAGAGGCGGACAGCAGTTTTACTTCTGTTCCGGAGTTTTTCACGGCGGCGGAGGTTCCCTCCTCCACGGCGGTGAGCTGCACCTCCTGCCCCTTGGGCAGAATGAGCTGCACATCTGCGGCGCCGGCGTTGTTGGAGCCGGTGTAGAGCGCGTCGCTTTGGTAGTCCAGGTCAGAGTCTGCGGTGACGGTATAGGTCTCCTGACTGTCGATGAGCAGGTACACATCCTCGTCTACCGGAGCGGGACCCATGCAGATGCAGATCACCAGGCCCAGCAGTGTCAGCGGGGCCAGGACAGTGAGCAGGCGGCGGCGCTTAAGCGGCCCGTCCCGCAGAGTCCCCAGGTGGGTCAGAATCGTTTGGATCATACAGTGTTTCCTCCGCTGCGCCGGTTTTTGGGGCCGGGCCGGAGGCTCCTTTCGGTAGTTTTATTAAGAAGCATCCCTTGAAAAGTTAAAGGAATGATGCTTGTTTGTAATCAAAATGTAACACTTGTAACAAAAATAAATTTGACAGGAGTATAGCACTTTTTTGATGATGTGTCAAGTTTTTCCGGAAAGGGGCGGGTTTATGCACTTTTGCCAGGGGAAAAATGGAAGGACCGAAAACGAAACGGAAACAAAATTGTTACCGATCCCATGGCGAAAAAAGTCACGGATTCGGTGTTGCCTCATGGGAAAAGTTTCGGTATAATGGGAACGGTATTTTGAAGCGAGGAGGGAGCGCTGTGCGTCCTGCATATATTCCCGTGGGCCATATCGTCAACGCCCATGGCATCAAAGGTGAGGTCAAGCTGAATCCGGAGGGATTCACCCCGGAGTTCGTGGCGGAATTTGACACGCTCTATATAAACGGGGAGCCCGTGCGGGTGAAAAGCCGCCGGGTCCATAAGTCCACGCTGCTTTTGACCTTGCCCGGGGTAGAGGACATGGACGCCGCCCTGGCCCTGAAGGGGCGGGAGGTCTCCATCCGCCGGGCCGATGCGCGCCTGCCGGACGGGGAGTATTTCGACGCCGAGCTGGAGGGCCTCACGGTCCTGGACGATGCTTCCGGGGCGGAGCTGGGCAAAATTCACCGTGTTCTCCACTATCCTGCCCACAAGGTCTACGAGGTCCGGGGCAGCCGGGAGTATCTCATTCCCGCGGTGCCGGGGGTGTTCATCGCCTCCGTGGATCCGGACGGCGGCGTTATGCGTATCCACATGATGAAAGGACTGGCCACCGATGAGAATTGACATCATGACCCTGTTCCCCGATGCCATCGAGGCCATGATGGGCCAGTCCATCATCGGCCGGGCCCGGGACCGGGGCTATATCCGGCTCTATACCCATCAGATCCGGGACTATACCACCAATAAGCAGATGCAGGTGGACGACTACCCCTACGGCGGCGGCCGAGGGGCGGTGATGCAGGCGGACCCCCTGTACCGCTGCTGGGAGCATATCTGCGGGGAGATAGGCCAGCGGCCTCATACGATTTATATGTCCCCCTGCGGCCGGACCTTTACCCAGGAGGTGGCCAAGGAACTGAAGGCCGCCCACGAGAACATCATCCTGGTCTGCGGCCACTATGAGGGAGTGGACCAGCGGTTCATCGATGAGTGCGTGGATGAGGAGCTGAGCATGGGCGACTTTGTCCTCACCGGCGGGGAGATCCCGGCCATGGCCGTGGCGGACTGCCTGTTCCGCATGGAGGAGGGGGTACTGCCCGAGGAGAGCTGCTACACCGATGAGAGTCATTGGAACGGGCTGCTGGAGTACCCCCAGTATTCCCGGCCCGAGGAGTGGCACGGGCGCAAGGTGCCCGCCATCCTCCTCAGCGGCAACCACGGCGGCGTGGACGACTGGCGCCGAAAAGAGAGCTATAAGCGCACCATGGCCCGGCGGCCGGACCTGTGGGCCCGGTTCGATGAGAGCGCCGTGAAGACCAAGCACGACAAAAAGGTTCTCCAGCAGGCCAAGGACGAATTCGCCGCCGAGCAGGAACAAAAAGAATAATATGCATTGCAAAGAACGGCAGGGATGCTCCATCGCATCTCTGCCGTCTCGCTGCCCGCCGCCTAAGCTCCGTACAGTGTATCCGCAGGGGCCTATGCCTATACCGGCTCGCCTGGACATGCATAATATTCCTTATTCTCTCTCTGTAGGGGCGGACGCCTCTGTCCGCCCGTTGCATTGTACTTCTTACAATGCTTCATTGCGCATCTGACGCCCACGCCGGCTGTGACGATCCGCATCCCCAGTCCCCTCAAAAAAATCCCGCCTATCTCCAAATTTCCCTTGACTTTTCCGGGGAAATAGGGTATCATTAGCAATGTTGTAAAGCTGATTTACTTTACAGAAGGAGGGCGAACCGTGAAAAACCAGACCTACCGCATGACCATGCTGCTTGATTTTTACGGCGAGATCCTGACCCAGCGGCAGAGAGAATTCTTTGACCTGTACTATAACGAAGATCTGAGCCTGGCGGAGATCGCGGAGAACTACGACATCAGCCGCCAGGGCGTCCGGGACGCCATCGTCCGGGCGGAGACCGCCATGGAGGAGCTGGAGGATAAAACCGGCCTGCTCAAGCGCTTCATGCGCCTGCGGGAGAAGATCGACGCCATTGAATCCGCGGCGGAGGAGATCCAAAAGCTCAACTACCGCCAGTATGAAAACCCGGAGCTGGAGCGCCTGGCGGGGGAGATCCGCACCTGCGCCGCCGCACTGAAGGAGTAAAACTATGGCCTTTGAGGGACTGAGCGAAAAACTGAATGAAACCTTTAAGCGCCTGCGGGGCAAGGGCCGGCTCACGGAGAGTGATGTCAAGGCCGGCCTGCGGGAGGTGCGCCTGGCCCTGCTAGAGGCGGACGTCAGCTACAGGGTGGTCAAGGACTTCATTGCCAAGGTCACCGAGCGCTGCGTGGGCAGCGACGTGTTGGACAGCCTGACCCCCGCCCAGCAGATCATAAAGATCGTCAACCAGGAGCTCACGGAGCTCATGGGCGGCAGCAACGCCCGCCTTGCCACCGCGTCCAAGGGGCCCACGGTGGTGATGATGGTGGGCCTCCAGGGTGCCGGTAAAACCACCAACTGCGCCAAGCTCGCGGGCCTCATGCGCCGCCAGTACGGCAAGCGGCCCCTGCTGGTGGCCTGCGATGTGTATCGCCCCGCCGCGATCAAGCAGCTGCAGGTGGTGGGCCAGCAGCTGGATATTCCCGTTTTTGAGATGGGCCAGGGCGACCCGGTGAACATCGCCCGAGAGGCGCTGAAATACGCCGCCGACCACGGAAACGACCTGGTATTCCTGGATACCGCCGGCCGCCTGCATATCGATGAGCAGCTCATGAACGAGCTGAAGAATATCAAGGAAAATATTCATCCCCACGAGATCCTCCTGGTGGTGGATGCCATGACCGGCCAGGACGCCGTTAACGCTGCCACCGCCTTTGACGAGGCCCTGGGCATCGACGGTGTGCTGCTGACCAAGCTGGACGGCGACGCAAGAGGCGGCGCGGCCCTGTCCATCCGGGCGGCCACAGGCAAGCCCATCAAGTTCGTGGGCACCGGCGAAAAGCTGGACATGATCGAGCTGTTCCACCCGGAGCGTATGGCCTCCCGCATCCTGGGCATGGGCGATATGCTCACCTTCATCGAGAAGGCCGAGCAGCAGTACGATGAAAAACAGGCCAAAAAGCTGGAGGAGAAGCTGCGGAAAAACCGCCTGACCCTTTCGGATTACCTGGACCAGCTGGAGCAGCTGCAGAAAATGGGCGACCTGAGCCAGATCGCCTCCATGCTCCCCGGCGGCCTGGGCAAGAACTTTGACGCCAGCCAGATCGATGAAAAGCAGATGGCCCACAGCAAAGCCATCATCCAGTCCATGACGGTGAAGGAGCGGGAAAATCCCCAGATCCTCAATGCCTCCCGCAAGCGGCGCATCGCCGCCGGCTGCGGATTGGAAGTGGTGGACGTGAACCGCCTGCTGAAGGCCTTTGAGGCCATGCAGCAGATGACCAAGGCCATGACCAAGGGCAAAATGCGCGGCATGGGCAGCCTGATGGGCGGTATGGGCGGCGGCTTCGGCGGCGGCAGCATGCGCAGCTTCGGCCGGAAAAAGAGGCTCAAGTAAGGCTCACGACCGAAAAGACTGTCATTGCGAAGCCGGTGCGCACACCGGCTGTGGCAATCCGTCCTTTTGCCAGTTTCGTAAATAAGTGCGACTGCATTTATCCATAAAAAAATTTATTTTATATTTGGAGGAAAATAACCATGGTTAAGATCAGACTGAGAAGAATGGGCGCCAAGAAGGCTCCTTACTACCGCGTCGTGGTGGCCGATTCCCGCTATCCCCGTGACGGCCGCTTCATCGAGGAGATCGGCACTTACAATCCCTGCGTGTCCCCCGCTGAGATCAGCATCGACGCTGACCGCGCCCGTGAGTGGATCAAGACCGGCGCACAGCCCACCGACACCGTTCGCGCCCTGCTGAAGAAGGTCGACGTCCTTTAATCCGAGGGTACGGCCATGAAGGAATTGCTGCTCTATATCGCCAGGAGCCTGGTGGACCATCCGGAGCAAGTCACCGTGACGGAGGTCGGCGAGGCGGAGGATCTGACGCTGGAGCTGCGTGTGGCACCCGAGGATATGGGAAAGGTGATCGGCCGCCAGGGCCGTATCGCCAAGGAGATCCGCACGGTCGTGCGGTCTTATGCCCAGCGCACCGGCGTGAAGGTTTCGGTCGATATCGTTGATTGATGAAAAAGGCCCCGGAAGGATTTCCGGGGCCTTTTTATTATTGCCGGATTATTGTCGGAAAAATCTCTGGGATTTTTCCGACAAAAGGTTTGCAGCCTGCCGCGCGCATAATTTGTGCGCCATTGGCGCGCAAATTCCACACTTGCAGGCTGAGAGGTATTTTTCCCCACGCGCATGTCGCGGTGAAAAATGATTGGAATTCTTTGCCGCCTCCGGGCGGCAAACTCTGCGAGGCTTTTTATACGCCCAATGTCCAAGCGGGCTGCGGGCAGAGATGTGGAAAGTTTTTCCCCTGCACATACTTGACAAATTTTAGCCCGTGGTGTACTCTAATCATAGACAAAATACCACAACTTTGTGCCTGTATTGCGGACTTTTGATGGGAGGAAACCCTATGCTGTCTATGGAAATGCTACAGGATGCCCAGCGTGTCCTTGACCCGGTGATCAACCATACCCCCGTAGTCTCCACGAAAGATATTGTCCCGGACTGCGATTTTTATCTGAAGGCGGACTGCCTGCAGAAAACCGGCGCATTCAAGCTCCGGGGCGCCTACTACAAAATCGCTACCCTATCCGACGAGGAAAAGGCCCGGGGCGTCATTGCCTGCTCCGCGGGAAACCATGCCCAGGGCGTTGCCTTTGCCGCCCGGGATATGGGGATCCCGGCCACCATCTGCATCCCGGAGGGGGCACCACTGAGCAAGATCGAGGCCACCCGCAGCTACGGTGCCCGTGTGGTGCTGGTGCCCGGCGTGTATGACGACGCCTACATGGAGGCCGTCCGCCTGCGGGACGAGGAACGCCTCACATTTATCCACCCCTTCAATGACTATCGTGTCATGGCCGGCCAGGGCACCATCGGGCTGGAAATGTATGAGCAGCTTCCGGACTGCGATATATTCCTGGTGCCCATCGGCGGCGGCGGGCTCATTGCCGGCGTGGCTTATGCCATCAAGCACCTGATGCCCCGGTGCAAGGTCATCGGCGTGCAGGCGGCAGGCGCCGCCAGCATGGTGGATTCCATCCACGCCAATAAGATCCTCACTCTGCCCTCCGTCCACACCATTGCCGACGGGATCCAGGTCAAGACCCCCGGCGACCTGACCTTTGACCTGGTGCGCCAGTATGTGGACGATGTGGTCACGGTGAAGGAGGGCGAGATCGCCAGCGCCATCCTTACGATCCTGGAAAAGCAGAAGCTGGTGGCGGAGGGCGCCGGCGCTGTGGGCATCGCCGCAGCCATGTATGGCAAGGTGGATGTAAAGGGCAAAAAGGTCTGCGCCCTGCTCTCCGGCGGCAATGTGGATGTGACTATGCTGGAGCGCATCATCACCCGGGGCCTGGCCAAGGAGCGCCGCACGGTCAGCTTCTCCACAGTCCTGCCGGACCGGCCCCACGCGCTGACCCGCTTCCTGAATATCATCTCTCAGACCGGTGCCAACGTGCTGGACATCCACCACGAGCGCCGCAATACCCGCACCGATATTGGCTCCTGCATCGTGAGCATGTCCCTGGAGACCCGCGATGCCCAGCATATTAAGGAAATCTATGATAGGCTGCAAACCAGCGGCTACGAAATCAATGAGTAAAGGAGAACAGATCATGAAAAAGAATATCATCGCCACCACCAGCGCTCCTGCCGCCATCGGCCCCTATTCCCAGGCCATCGACTGCGGCAGCTTCATCGTCACCTCCGGCCAGATCCCCATTGATCCCGCCACCGGCAACCTGGTGGAGGGCGATGTCGCCGCCCAGACCCGCCAGTCCCTGACCAATGTGAAGGCCATTGTGGAGGCGGCCGGCCTGACCATGGATCATGTGGCTAAGACCACCGTGTTCCTGCAGAATATGGGCGATTTTGCCGCCATGAACGCCGTGTATGCCGAGTTCTTTACCGAGGGCAACTATCCCGCCCGCAGCGCCGTGGAAGTGGGCGCTCTGCCCAAGGGCGCACTGGTGGAGATCGAGACCATCTGCATCAAGTAATTGCAAAAAATCTTCGGATGCGGCATACTGTCTGCACCCGGGACAATAGCAGCATCGTATAAAACCGGCTGGCAGCTTGAGCTGCCAGCCGGTTTTTTCTTGTGATGGGCCGCCTACGGAGCGGGCGGACTGTTTCGCACTGCGTCCACAAACAGCGCCGTCAGACCGATGTACACGGCACACGCCAGGGCCAGCACAGCGCAGAAAACGATGCACAGGATCTGCAGGGTCTGGCGGCTGCCAAGGTATTTCCGGACCGGAACGATCCCGGCCAGCGCCAGCAGCAGGATCACTGCGGCAAGCCATGTGGGCATACTTTTCGCCTCCTTTTTACATGGGACGGAACGCGTCGACCAGGTCTGTAAACCACTTCAGCTCCCGGGTGAAGCGCTGGCGCAGCTGCTCGGGTGTCTCCCGGCCCTTGCCGGCGTCAAAGAAGCCCCGGCCGCTGTGGACGGCGATGTAGAGCTTTCCGTCGGTGTTGAGATTGACGGCAAATTTGCCGAAGGAGCTCTCCGCCAGCTGCACGATCCGCTCCATCCGGCTGGGGCTCAGGATGCGCAGAGCCTCCTGCTCGTCGCCGCCGGTCAGGTTGAAGCGCTTGTTAAACACCTCGTTTTCTGTTTTGATGGTCCCGGAGCGAAGCAGCTTATCCAGCCCTTCCCGGGGCCAGATGGTCAGCCAGGTGGAAAATTCCCGACCCAGCTCGCACAGCATCCACTGGCCGGTGTAGACCTCCCGCTCATTTTTCTCCCACAGGCCGGTCTCCTCCCGCTGGATCTCGGTTTCCTCCGTCAGCCGGACGGTACACATTTCCGCAGTCATGCCCCGATACGTTCCCCGGATGGCTCCGCTGCTGCCGCAATGGCTGTGGCTGGGCAGGGGAATATTCGTGTCCTCCGCGCTGAGCAGGCGGGGGGAGGGATCCATCTGCACATTTTCAAAGACGCCGCCTATGACGCCCGGGGCAATGGCATCAAAGGCCTGTCGGCTGGCACTGCTTTTGGACTTGCCCTGCACCATCTGCCCCAGGGCCAGGACCACGCCGCCGATGACGATGACCACGATGCTGCCGCCCAAAACGATGCCCGCCACGGCGATGACCACGCCCACCAGGGAGAGAATTTTGCCGCCCAGCTTACCGCCTCTGCTTTTGCGCAGCTCCTGGGCCAGCTGTTCATCCGTTTGGTTTCTGTTCTGCTTTTCCATATTGTCCTCCTTATTTTTCTGCGCCGGTCAGGGCGGGACTTTCCAGCAGTATATCCAATAGCCCGCCCATGCCGGTGAGCGAAGCCGTGAACCACTTGCGGATGCCGTCAACATCCCGCATGTCCAGCTCCGGCGGGATGCCCGCAAAGACATATCGCGTCTGCAGCGCCAGGGTCAGATCGCCGCCCCGGAGGATGAGGCTGCATACCTTGGCATTGCTGGAGGCGTTTTCCAGCCGCTGCACCAGCTCCCGCAGCTGCGGCGTCACCAGCGCATCCGCCCCCTGCCCGTCCCCGGTGCGCGCGGAAAAGTACCAGCTGAACACAGCGGGATCGGTGACGTCCTTCTGCTTGCGCTCCTGGTACAGGTCCCGGATGGCTATATCCAGCGCCGGGTCACAGATGCCCTTACAGCGGACGATAACGCCCCGGAAAACGGTCTCCGTGCGGTTCATCCAGTTGTCGTTGTCGGGGCCGGATCTTTCCTCTATTATGTGCTGTATCTCAGCGTTGGCGGCGGAAAAACGCATTCCTTTGTACTCGCCCTCGTGAAACTCCGTGATGGTGGCTTGCTCCCAGGGACAGGCCAACAGCTCCACCTTTTTCAGATAGGTATAATCAATGGGCAGCTCCGGCGTCTGCGGCTCCGGGCCAAAGGCCCGGGTCAGCTCCGTGCGGAAGAAGCCTCCCATCTGCTGCTCCATCAGCGCCTTTTTCTTTTTCTGCGCCGGGAGCGCCAGCAGGAGGATCAGCCCCACCTCGGCGAAAGCCAGTATGCACACAAGCAGCAAGTTGTGCTGCACAAAGGCCGAGATGCACCCGGCGATGACCAAAAGAGCGCCCAGCAGAATGCCGATGCTCTCCCGCCGCTGGTACCGGCCAAAGGCCTGGGACAGCTCCTGGTCGGTCATTTTTTCTTTTCCGATGGAATCCACGTTTTTCTTCATGCTCTTTTCCTCCTGCCTATTTGTTTCTCAGCCCAGATCGGCCCGGGCCGCCGCCGGAATGTCCGCCTCCGCCACGGGGGAGAAGACCATTCCGTCCTCCGAGTTTTTCAGGCTGCCGTCAGTCTGGCGCACCAGGGACCCGGCATAGCCGTAGCCCACCATGTAGAGGATGATCTCGTCCTCCCGGGGATCTGCATCGCCGGTGTTGATGATCTCGCCCCTTGCGTCCACGGTGTCCCAGTGGGTGCCGGCGTAAATGCGCAGCCAGTAGTCCTCACCGCTGGACCAGTAGCCCACATAGGGCTGCATAAGCTCGTCAGTGGTCTTGGTGATGACAGGCCTGAGGTAGGCGTCATTCTCGCTGCCCCACCAAATGCCCTCCCTGTCCAGGGAGGTGCTCATGTCGTAGCACACGTCTTCGTTCTGCCGGGAGTGGGCGTAGTAGTCCTCTTTGATGGTGTCGTGCTGGACCAGGTAGCCGTTGTCCACGGGGCTCTCGCCCTCGTACAGCGTCCACTCGCCGTTATTGTCAATGTCCAGGACACTCTCCGCGTTGGGATCGCCGTCCAGGTACCATGTGCCGGCGATGTCCTCGAAGCCGCCCTTGGTGTTGGGGGCGGGGACCTTCCGCTCAAAATAGCCGAAGCTGTAAAGCTCCATGTCCCCGTTGTTGGAGGCGAACAGGTAGGCGCAATCGTCGGCGTCGTTAAAGATAGATAAAGGCGTGGCCCGGCACCTGCTGGGCGGAGCCGCTGGCGGCCAACTCCTCTCCCTTGTAGAGCTCAAAGTGCATCCCGCCGTCGGCCGGCGTCACCAGCATGGTGGTGTACTCGCAGTCCCGGATGCCCACCCATTTGCCGAAATAGTCGCTGTAGTCCCCCTGGGCGTCGGGGTCATAGACTGCGTCCTCGATGATGTCCGGGGCGCGGTAATCCTCCTGTCCGCCGTCCTTGCTGCCGCAGGCGGCCAGGCACAGCGCCAGCATCAGCGCCGCCGGGAGCAGCAGATACTTTTTCCAATGCTTCATGTCCTTTCCTCCTTCGCTTCTGCCGGGGTCAATGGGCCTCCTCGGCCATGGTGAGCAGCTCGTCGTGGCTCAGCTCCACGTTGCCGAACCGAATGAAGATGCCGTTGGTCACGGCGCTGCTCCACAGCTGCGGGTCCGCCAGCGGGCGGAAGCGCAGCTTACCCAGATACGGCTTCATGTCCAGCAGCAGCCGGCTGCCGGAGACAAAATCCACCTGCAGGATGTAGTTGTCCAAGGGGGCCACAGCCGAGATATATTTTCGGTTCAAGTTGGGGACACTCCTTTCCCTGAAATGCAAAACCAGCGTGTCGAAAAAGTATTTTCGCCCCGCTGCCTAAGTTTTTGAAACTTTGTAAAAGTTTCAAAAACTACTGATTTCAATGGTGAGGGACACCCCTTTTGGGTTTCCCTCACACACCGACGTGGCAAAAATGCTTTTTGTCACGTCGTTTGCGTTTTTGAAACTTTGAAAAAGTTCCAAAAACGATTGATTTGAATGGTGAGGGACACCCTTCCAGGGTTTCCCTCACACACCCTTCCTTACCGTTATCGCACCGTTATCGCTGATCTTGACACTTTATCGACAATCTCAAACGATCCACTGTACGCATTGTACAGTGGATCGTTTTCCGTTTCCATTCACTATTGGTTAGGTATTTACAAGCTCTGCCAGCCGCTGGCGCTTGAGCCGGGTGTCGCCCTCGATGGCAAGCTTTGAGTAGATCTGGCTGATGTACTGCTTCACGCTGCCCTCGGACAGGTGCAGCTTTTCTGCGATCTCCCGGTTGCTCAGGCGCCTGGCGGCCAGGGCCGCGATCTCCTGCTCCCGGGGCGTAAGGCTCGAGAGAACCGGGCAGCTGCTCCGGCTGCGCCTGTCCTCCGCCGCCGCGCCCAGGGCCATGATCCGCTGGAGGAAGTCGGACTGCACCGCCTCCGTAAGCAGGGGCTTGAGATAGCGGAAGTTTTCTGCAAAGGGCATCACAAAATCGTCTGCGGCGGCATCGGTAAGGGCCTGGGTCAGCAGCGCCCGGGCCTCTCCGTGCTTGCCCAGCATTTCATAGGCGGATGCCGTCTGCAGCCGGATGTGCAGCGCCACCAGGGCGTAGTGCTGCCCCCGGCAGGCGGCCAGCTGCCCCTCGCTGCGGCCAATGACCTGGGCATAGGCACCCTGGGCCAGGCAGACCTGGTTTTCAATCAGGTCTATCATGGGCTTGCCCGGGGCCAGGAAGTTGATGGAGGAGAGCCGATGCTCCCGGAATACCGGCGGGACCTTGTCGGGCCGGCCCAGCAGCGCATAGTAATAGGCGCAGGCGGCGTCCAGCATGTGCAGCCACTCCGCGTTGTGCTGCCGCAGCAGTGCGCTCCGGCGCTGGGTGAAGTCAAAGCGGGGGGTGAAGCCGGTCTGCGCCGCCAGCCGCCACGCCAAAAAGTCGCAGCACAGGGCCATGCTCACCTGGCCGTTGTTTGCGATCTGGGCATAGGCGCGCTCCAGGTCGATCTGCGCGTCCACGAAGCGGCCCTGTAAAAACGCCGCCTCCGCCCGCATGATGGTCTCCGCTCCCTGGCCGTGGCCGCCGGTGACTTTGTAATAGTGGGGCATGCACTCGTCCATCTCCGCCAGCTCCTTGTCCAGGTCTCCCGGCCGGCGGTGAAACATCATCAGCACCGACGGCGACCCGAAGGTCCACCCGCCTTCACTGCGGATGGTGATGGCCGGGCGGGACATCTGTGCGCTGGCGCTGCGGTGCAGGCGGCTCATGGCGCTGATGTCGTTGTAGCAGAGGAAGCTCTCGATGAGGTCACATTCCCCCAGCAGGTCGCCCCGATCCTGGGGCGAGAGGGCGGGGTGCTCCGCTATGGATTCCAGCAGCAGCGCCTTCAGCGCCATCATCCGGGGCACCTGCCGCCAGGTAAACAGCCGGCGCATCAGCACCAGCAGGGCCAGGGGATGCGCCTTCAATACGGCAGCAGGGCATTCGTCCAAAAATGCCGTCACGTCCGCCGGATCCAGGGCCGCCAGGAGGATGCCGGCGTCGTGCTCCACGGTGCGCAGCAGGGCATCGCGGTTCCCGCTTTCTTCGTAAGCGGACATGGCGTGGAGATACTGGCCGTGGGCATCGTACCACGCGCCGCAGCGGTCCAGATAGGCGGCCTGCCTGGCCGGGTCCATGGCCCGGAATTCCCGCTGGGCGCACTCCTTCATCATGTGGTGAAACCGGAAGGTGACGCCGTCCGGCAGACGCTTGACAAAGGCATTTTGCTCCGTCAGGGCCAGGAGGAGAGAATCAGTGTCCTTGTTTTCGGTGATGAATCGGGCCATGTCGGCGGTGAACTCGTCGGCCAGGCCCATCACCGCCAAAAACTCCCGCTGCTCCGGCGGAAGGGGGGCGATCATGGCCGCGGTGAACATGGAATAAATATCAGAGGTGTGGTCCGGCAGAGCGCCGCTTTCCGCCAGGGCCCGCAGCTGCAGATACACGGCAGAGAACCAGCCCTCGCTGGAATAGAGGAGCGTCTCCACCTGCCGGTCGGTAAGGGCCGTGCCGCAGCGGCGTGCATAGACGGCCAGCTCCGTGTGGTTCAGCCGCAGCTGTTCCACGCCGATTCGGCAGACCCTCCGGCCCAGGCGCAGAGCCTCCTCCCCGGGGAGAAAACGGTCGCGGCTGGCCACGATCATATGGATATTTTCCGGCAGACGGTTGGCCAGCATGCAGAGAAAAGCGGCGATGCGGCCATCGGTCAGCAGGTGAAAGTCGTCGATAAAGAGGTAGAGGGGCACATCCCCGGCCAGGGCGTGGCAGAGGTCGTCCGCCAAAAGGCTCCCGGCGGCGTCATCGGCGGGGCAGGGATATTCTCGCAGGAAGGGAAAACCGGCGTGGTCAAAGGCATCCTGGACGCTTTTCCAGAAAATGGCAAGGTTGTCGGAATACACGCTGATGCGGACGATCTGCAGCGGCTCCGTCTTGGCCCGCTCCGCCAGGTACCAGTTGACGGCCGTGGTTTTTCCGTAGCCCATAGGCGCCACCACCGTGGTCAGAGCGCAGCGGGAGATGGGCCGCAGGCTCTCCTGCAGCCGCTCGGATATATAGATGGCGTTTGGATCCCGCTTTTGTTTCGGCATGGCCCGTTCCTCCACGAAAAAAATTTCCTTTGCACTTGATTATACCTGTCTTGACGGAAAATGGCAAGGGCGGATGGAGAAAAACGAAAAAGAGAGCCGCCTAATTGCCCGAGCGCGTGCAACAGAGTGGAAACAATGCCGCCCGGATTTGGGAAAGACAGGGAATCCGGTAGAAAAACGACTGGACTGCCACAAAAAAGGAGAGGAGATGAGGAAGATGTACATTGACGCAAGCACCATTATCACGGCGGCGTCCGTGGTAGGGGGCCTGGGCGTTCTGGGCGGTGCGGTGGCCCACGTGGTGCGGATCGTGCAGCGGGACAAGCGCCAGTCCGCAGCCATCAAGGCCATGCAGGAGGAGCAGACCATCATCTGCTACGGCCTGCGGGGCGCCCTGCAGGGCCTGATCGAATCCGGCTGCAACGGCCCCTGCAAGGATGCCCTGGGTAAGCTGGACAAGCACCTGAACCAAAAGGCACATACCAGCAGCACAGAAGTATAATGGAACGTGCCCGATTCGGGCACAGAAAGGAGCAAATCATGAAAATCCCTGACAAGCTGTATGACATCCTGAAGTGGGTGGTCATCATCGTCCTGCCGGCCATCGCCACGCTGTACGCGGCCCTGTCCGCCGTGTGGGCCTGGCCCTACTCGGAGGAGATCGTCACCACCATCACCGCCGTGGACACCTTCTTCGGCGCGGTGCTGTGCATCTCCACGGCAACCTATCACAAGGAGGAAAACGGCAATGGCTAAAGTGTATCTGTCCCCCAGCAATCAGACCGACAACCGCTATGCTTACGGCAATACCACCGAGGCCGTCCAGTGCGGCAAGATCGCCGACGCCTGCCGCATCGCCCTGGAGCGCAGCGGCGTGACCGTGAAGGTGGGGCATATGCCCTCCATGCAGGATAAGTGCAAGGAGTCCAACGCTTTCGGCGCGGATCTCCATGTGCCCATCCACACCAACGCCTTTAACGGCCAGGTCAGCGGCACCCGCATGTTCTGCTTTAACAGCGGCGGCGAGGGTATGAAGGCCTGCAAGGCCATTTTTAACCGCCTGGCCCCGGTGACCCCCGGCACCAGCGAGAATATCCGGGTGGATGCCTCCCTCTATGAGGTGCGGGTGCCCTCTGCCCCCACGGCCTATGTGGAATGCGAGTTCCACGACAACACTGCCACCGCTAAGTGGATCGTGGAGCACACTGCCGACATCGGCGAGGCCATCGCCCAGGGCATCTGTGACTACTTCGGCGTGACCTACAAGGCCCCGGAGCAGCCCAAGCCCGCCCAGCCCGCCAAGGCTGCGGAGGGTAAGCTCTACCGGGTGCAGGTGGGTGCCTTCGCTAACCGCGCCAACGCGGAGAAGATGCTGGCCCGGCTGAAAGATGCCGGATTCGAGGGGTATATCCGGGAGTAAGCTTGACCATACCGGCAGATGAACAAAGTAAAAAAGATGAGGCCCTGTTGCAGCCCTGCAACAGGGCC
>ERZ791865.1671-NODE-1671-length-19600-cov-5.068406_pt1 | contig 19600 bp, 14 predicted proteins | sample MGYA00509942_ERZ791865 | MGnify/ENA primary metagenome ERZ791865 (study PRJEB30046, sample SAMN00792098) | human gut metagenome | study: EMG produced TPA metagenomics assembly of the A metagenome-wide association study of gut microbiota in type 2...
CGAACACCGGCGAATAGTACCCGTAGATGAGGCTGTCGAGATACAGCGACCCGGTGTTGAGCACCGTGATGCCCAGCTCACCGAGCACGGCCAGCAGCGCGAGCTGCCGCGGCGTGCAATCGTAACCGTGCCGCGCCGACACCGCGCCCACGCACAGCCCCAGCAGCACATACGGCGCGATCCAGAGCGCGGTCGTGGCGCTCACGCCGAAGCGCAGCAGCTGGTACAGCAGCGTACCCACCCCGCCGATGGCCAGCCCGTCGACCGGGCCGAGCAGCAGCGCACCGAGAAACACCGGCAGCGCCTCGACGGTGATCTTCAGGTTGCCGGTGCTGATCGACACCAGCCCCAGCACCGTGACCATGGCGGCAAACATTGCGTCCGCCGCGAGGCGGCGGGCGGTCCATTTCGTATGCATTTGCAAGACTCCTTTCGTGACAGTTGCCACGGCGGGGGTCTTCCCTTGGTGGCAGCGGAAGCGGCAACAGCACCGCGGGGCGCGCAGCCCCTTCGTCGCCGGACAACTTCCCATCCCGGCGCACTTGACGCGCTGTTCCTACTCTGTCCAATGCATTGCTCAGATTTCCGTGTGCATCATAGCACACGCGGCACGACTTTGCAACCGGAAAAAGGACGCCCGGGTGGGCGTCCTTTTCTGCCTTATGTCTTACTTTTTCTCGCGTGCCAGGCGGCGCGTGAGCTCTTCGACCAGCCCGTCCACCAGCTCCTGATGGTCGGCCAGGTTCAGCTCGGCCTCGCGCACGATCGTGTAGCCGAACACGTCGTCGTCCATGATCTTGGCATACGACAGCAGCTCCGCCTGCATACAGCGGATGGCCGCCATGCTCAGATGCACGGCCGCGAGCGCGCTGCACGCGGTCAGGTCGTCGCCCTTGTCCACGACCTCCTTCATGAGCTCGATGCAGCGGCACATGATGTACACGATCTCGTTCGGAATGTCGCTCGCAACGCGCAGCGCGCTGTCGAGATCGGTGCGCGTGACGTTCTCCTCGACTCTGCGCCGGTCAAGCGGCTCGCGCGCGCGCAGCTCCTCGTCGATCTGAAAGACCATGTAGTCCGTCATCTGGCGCAGCTCCTCGGCCGTTTTCTGCATCTGCGCATCGTCCGAGCGCAGCGCGCGCACGGCCAGCGACCCCATCGCCGCCGCCAGCGCCGACACGACCGCGCCGACACTGCCCGCCTGCGGCAGGCCGTCCGGATCTGCCACCGCAGCCACATAGTCCTTGACCGGCATGGCGCCGAAGGTCTGCTTCGGCTTGTGCTCCCCAACGGAGACCACGTGGTCGCCGTCCGCCGTGTGGATCAGGATCTTTTTCTTCTCTTCCGCCATAAGTGCCTCCATTCCCCGCGCGCATAGCCGCGCGCAGATATACACACATTATTATAATAGGAATATAGCACGACAGACGGCACATTGTCAAGATTGCGACGGCCGTTCGTTTGTGGAAAAGGCCATATTCTGCACAAAAAACGCCCTGTTTTTTCGTCAAATTTCGTCACACGCAAGTGCAATTCCGGCATTTATCTTTGCACCGCTTTCTGCTATAGTGAGAGGTAAGCGCAAAAATATCACAGAGGGAGCGTGAAGCGTTTTGGGGATCAACAATGTGATCTCTCTGCTTGGCGGCGTGGCCCTGTTCCTGTTCGGCATGACGCTCATGGGCGACGGGCTGAAGAAAGTGGCCGGCAACAAGCTCGAGATCATACTCTATAAACTCACGAGCACCCCGCTCAAGGGCGTCCTGCTCGGCACGGGCGTCACCGCCGTGATCCAGTCGTCCTCGGCCACGTCCGTCATGGTCGTCGGCTTCGTCAACTCCGGCATGATGCAGGTGCGCCAGGCCATCGGCATCGTGCTCGGCTCCATCCTCGGCACGAGCATCACGGGCTGGATTCTCTGCCTGTCGGACATCAGCGGCTCCGGCTGGGTGTCGCTGCTGAGCACCGCGACGCTCACGGGCGTCGTCGCCGTGGTCGGCATCGTGCTGCGCATGTTCTGCAAGGACCTGACCAAACACCACATCGGCGACATTCTGCTCGGCTTCGCCGTGCTCATGTACGGCATGTCCTCCATGAGCGGCGCCGTGGCCCCGCTCAAGGACAGCGCCGCGTTCATCCAGCTGCTGACCCGCTTTTCCAACCCGCTGCTCGGCGTGCTCGTCGGCACGGTGTTCACCTGCATCCTGCAGAGCGCGTCGGCCGCCGTCGGCATTCTGCAGGCGCTGGCCATCACGGGCACGATCACGTTCTCCGTGGCCTTCCCCATCACGCTCGGCATCGCCATCGGCGCGGCCGTGCCGGTGCTGCTGTCCTCCCTCGGCGCGAGCGTCAAGGGCAAGCGCACCGCCTATGTCTACCTGCTCATCGACGTCATCGGCGCGGTCGTCTGGGGCGTCGTGTTCTACGCGGTCAACGCAGCCGTGCACTTCCCGTTTACGGACACGACCATGACCACCGTGAGCATCGCCCTGCTCAACACGATCTTCCGCTTTGCGACCGTGCTGCTGCTCACGCCGATGATCCCCCTGCTGGAAAAGCTCGTCTCGTTCCTGTTCCCGGACAAAGCGTCCACCGGCGCGCTCGCCGACATCGACCGGCTCGAGGAGCGCTTTCTCGCGCACCCGGCGCTGGCCATCGAGCAGAGCCGCCTGGCCATCGACTCCATGGCCCGTCAAGCGCAGGACAACATCCTGTCCGCGTTCTCCCTGCTCGACAAGTTCAGTGACGAGCAGTTCGCCGCCCTGCAGGAAAACGAGGAAGCCATCGACCACTACGAGGACAAGCTCGGCACCTACCTCATCAAGATCACGAGCAAGGAGCTCACGCCGCGCCAGACGGCCGACGTGTCGAAGTACCTGCACACGATCAGCGACCTCGAGCGCATCAGCGACCACTCGCTCAACATCGGCGAGACGGCGCAGGAGCTCTACACGAAGAAGATCGTCTTTTCGCCCACCGGCGCGCGCGAGCTCAAGGTCATGCTCGCGGCCGTGACGCGCATCCTCGAGATCACGATCAACGCTTTCCTCGACAACGACGTCGCCGCGGCCTACCGCGTCGAGCCGCTCGAGGAGCTCATCGACAACCTCTGCGACGAGATGAAGCTGCACCACATCGACCGCCTGCAGACCGGCGAGTGCACGCTCAACCACGGCTTCGCGTTCAACGACCTGCTCACCAACTGCGAGCGCGTGTCCGACCACTGCTCGAACATCGCCGTCGCCATGATCGAGCTCGAGTCCGACTCGTTCGACACCCACGAATATATCAACAGCGTCATGGCCATGCACTCGCACAGCTTTGACGAATACTACTCCGAATACAGCAAAGAATTCCAGATTTAATGCATATATCCGCCGCCTATCCATTTGTAAAAATGGCCGGGCGGCGGTTTTTTGCCCCCGTCGTCCGGCAAATGTCCCAATTTCGCGTGGTCAGGTATGTACATGCTGCACAAGGCATTTTTCCCTCGCTGGGCGTGTTTTTTCAAATTCCACAAATCGCAGTGGATTTTTCATGAATGTCTTGCATATTTATTCGCGTGGTAGTATATTAACCTTATATAAATGAATTTTTATCCGCTTGTGAGGGACGAGATATGCATAACGAAAAAACGACCATTTTCATCGACGGCAGCTCCGGCACGGCCGGCCTGCGCATTTACGACCGGCTGGCCCAGCGCGAAGATATTGACCTGCTGACCCTGCCGCCCGAGCTGCACCACGACATGGAAGCCCAGCGCGAGCTCATCAACCGCGCGGACATCGCGTTTTTGTGCCTGCCGGACGCGGCGGCGATCACGGCGGCGGATCTGGTCGAGAACCCGGACACGGTCGTGCTCGACACCTCGACCGCGCACCGCACGGCCCCCGGCTGGACGTACGGCTTCCCGGAGCTGTCGCCCGAGCGCGAGGCCGCGATCCGTACCGCCAAGCGCATCGCCGTGCCCGGCTGCCACGCCAGCGGCTTCATCGTGCTGGTCTACCCGCTCGTCGAGGCGGGCATCCTGCCGCCGGACGCCCTGCTGACGTGCTACTCGCTCACGGGCTACAGCGGCGGCGGCAAGAAGATGATCGCCGAGTATGAGGCGGACACCCTCGACCCCCTGTACGTTGCCCCCCGGCAGTACGGTCTTGCGCAGCAGCACAAGCACCTGCGCGAGATGTGCGCCATCCCGGGCCTGACGCACGCGCCGGTGTTTGCGCCGATCGTGGCGAATTTCTACAGCGGCATGGAGACGAGTGTCGCGCTCTTCGCCTCCCAGCTCTGCCCCGGCAAGACGGCCGAAGATATCAAGGCCGCCTACGCCGCAAAATATACCGGCCCTGTCGTGACCTACCGCGACCCCGCGTGTGACGACGGCTTCCTGTCCGCCGCCGCCATGTCCGGCAAGGACAGCATGGTCGTGTCCGTCTCCGGCAATGACGAGCGCATCCTGCTCACGTCCGTGTTCGACAACCTCGGCAAAGGCGCGTCCGGCGCCGCGCTCGAGTGCCTGAACCTCGTCATGGGCAGGGAAAAGGGCTTCGGCCTCGATCTGTAAGGAGGAACGAACGATGAAGCAAGTCACCGGCGGCGTGTGCGCCGCACAGGGTTTTTCCGCCGCAGGCATCCACTGCGGCATCCGCAGAAATCAGTCCAAGCGCGACCTCGCGCTCATCTACAGCGCCGTCCCGGCCAGCGCCGCGGCGGTCTATACATCGAACCTCGTCAAGGGCGCGCCCCTGACCGTGACGAAGGCGCACCTGGCTGACGGCAAGGCCCAGGCCGTGATCTGCAACAGCGGCAACGCCAACACCTGCAACGCTGACGGCGTCGCCGTCGCCGAGGAGATGAGCGCGCTCACGGCGGCGCAGCTGCACATCGCGCCGCAGGACGTCATCGTCGCGTCCACGGGCGTGATCGGCCAGCCGCTCGATCTCACGCCCATCCGCTCCGGCCTGCCGCAGCTCGCCGCCGCGCTCGGCGACCACTCCGACCAGGCGGCCGAGGGCATCATGACCACCGACACGCACCCGAAGGAGATCGCCGTGCAGTTCACCGCCGGCGGCAGGACCTGCACGATCGGCGGCATCGCCAAGGGCTCGGGCATGATCCACCCGAACCTTGCGACCATGCTCGTCTTCCTCACGACGGACTGCGCCGTCAGCCCCGCCATGCTGCAGGCCGCGCTCTCCGGAGACGTGCAGGACACGTTCAACATGGTCAGCATCGACGGCGACACGTCCACGAACGACATGGTCGCCGTGCTGGCAAACGGCCTCGCCGGCAATGCCGAGATCACCGCGCCCGGCGCGGACTTCACGGCGTTTTGCAGCGCGCTCAACAGCGTGACCGTCTGGCTCTGCCGCCAGATCGCGGGCGATGGCGAGGGCGCGACGCGCCTGCTCGAGTGCTGCGTCACCGGTGCTGCTGACCACGGCACCGCGAAAACCGTGGCCAAGAGCATCATCTGCTCGTCGCTCGTCAAGGCCGCCATGTTCGGCGCGGACGCCAACTGGGGCCGCGTGCTGTGCGCCATCGGCTACAGCGGCGCTCCTGTAAACGTGCACAAGGTGGACGTCGCCTTCCGCTCGGCGGCCGGCACGGTGCGCGTGTGCGTCGACGGCGCGGGCATTCCGTTTTCCGAGGAGGAAGCCAAAAAGGTCCTGCTCGAAAAGGAGATCGAGATCCTCGTCGACCTCAAGTCCGGCGACGAGGGTGCGACCGCCTGGGGCTGCGACCTGACGTATGACTATGTGAAGATCAACGGCGACTACCGCACCTGAACCGGGAGGAACACCATCATGGACATTACGAATCCGCAGCGCGCGAAGGTACTCGTCCACGCGCTGCCCTACATACAGGAATACAGCGGCAAGATCGTCGTCATCAAATACGGCGGCAACGCCATGATCAGCGCCAAGCTCAAAGACTCCGTCATGCGCGACATTGTGCTGCTGTCGCTCATCGGGGTGAAGGTCGTGCTCGTGCACGGCGGCGGGCCCGAGATCACGGAAACGCTCGAAAAACTCGGCAAGCAGACTCAGTTTGTCGACGGCCTGCGCGTCACGGACGCGGAGACGGCCGACGTCGTGCAGATGGTCCTCGCCGGGAAGATCAACAAGACGCTCGTCAACCTCATCGGCCACAAGGGCGGCCGGGCGATCGGCCTGTCCGGCATCGACGGGCAGATGATCCAGGCGCGCGTGCGCGATGAGCGCCTCGGCTACGTGGGCGAGATCACGAAGGTCGACGTGCGTCCCATCCTCGATGTGATCGACAAGGGCTACATCCCCGTCGTGTCCACCGTCGGGTGCGACACGCAGGGCCACGTCTACAACATCAACGCCGACACGGCGGCCGCGCGCATCGCGGGCGAGCTGGGGGCCGAGAGCCTCATCGCCATGACCGACATCAGCGGCATCCTGCGCGACAAGGACGACCCCTCCACGCTCATCCCCGTCATCCACACGGCGGACGCGCTGCAGCTCATCGAGTCCGGCGTCATCAACGGCGGCATGCTGCCGAAAGTGACCTGCTGCATCGACGCCATCCGCTGGGGCGTGCACCGCGTCTTTATCATCGACGGCCGCGTGCCGCACGCCATCCTGATCGAAATGCTGACAAACGAAGGCATCGGCACCATGTTCGTTGCCGGGCAAGGAGGAAAAACAGATGAACATTCCGCAACTTGACAGTACCTATATCGCCAACACTTACGCCCGCTTCCCCGTGACGATCGCGCGCGGCAAGGGCTCGCTCGTCTGGGACGCAGACGACAAGGTCTATATCGACATGGCGACGGGCATCGCCGTCAACAGCTTCGGCATTGCCGACCCCGCGTGGATCCGCGCCGTGACCGAGCAGCTGTGCACCGTGCAGCACGCCTCGAACCTGTACTACACCGCGCCCGACGCGCAGCTGGCGCAGCTGCTGTGCGAGAAGACCGGCATGAAGAAGGTCTTCTTCTCCAACTCCGGCGCGGAGGCCAACGAGTGCGCCATCAAGGCCGCGCGCAAGTACGCCGCCGACCACAAAGGCCCGGAGTACCACACCATCATCACGCTCAAAAACAGCTTCCACGGCCGCACGATCACAACGCTCGCCGCGACCGGGCAGGACGTGTTCCACCACGACTTTCTGCCGCTGACGGAGGGCTTTGCCTACGCCGAGGCGAATAACCTCGACGATCTCAAGGCGCAGGTCGCCGCGCACAAGTGCGCCGCCATCATGATGGAGGTCGTGCAGGGCGAGGGCGGCGTCATCCCGCTGACGCAGGAATTTGTCAAAGGTGCTGCCCAGCTCGCCGCCGAGCAGGACCTGCTGCTCATCTGCGACGAGGTGCAGATCGGCAACGGCCGCAGCGGCAAGCTCTACGGCTACATGCACTACGGCATCACGCCGGACATCGTCTCCACGGCCAAGGGCCTCGGCGGCGGTCTGCCGCTGGGCGCGACGCTGCTCGGCGAGAAGGTGCAGGACGTGCTCACCCCCGGCAGCCACGGCTCTACCTTCGGCGGCAACCCCGTCTGCTGCGCCGGCGCGCTGAGCATTCTGCACCGGCTCGACGGCCCGCTGCTGCAGTCCGTGCAGGAAAAGTCCGACTTCATCGTCAAGGCTCTCACCGGCGCCAAGGGCGTCAGGAGCGTCACGGGCTTGGGCCTGATGCTCGGCGTGGAGACCGAGCGCCCGGTCAAGGACGTCATCAGTGAATGCATGGCGCGCGGCGTGCTCGTCATCTCGGCAAAGAACAAGGTGCGCCTGCTGCCAGCGCTCAACATCCCCATGGCGCAGCTCGAGCAGGCGGTCAGCGTGCTCAAAGACGTCTGCGCCGGAGAATAAGGAGGAACACCGTCATGAATCTCAAAGGCAACGATTTTCTCAAGCTGCTCGACTACACCCCCGAGCAGATCGACTATCTGCTCCGGCTCGCCGCCCAGCTCAAGGCCGAGAAAAAGGCCGGCATCCCGCACCGCCTGTGCGAGGGCAAAAACGTCGCGCTCATCTTCGAAAAGACGAGCACGCGCACGCGCAGCAGCTTCGAGGTCGCGGCGCACGATCTGGGCATGGGCAGCACGTATCTCGACTCCACCGGCTCGCAGATCGGCAAGAAGGAGAGCATCGCCGACACGGCGCGCGTGCTCTCGGGCATGTTCGACGGCATCGAGTACCGCGGCTTCGGCCAGTGCATCGTCGAGGAGCTGGCGCAGTACGCCTCCGTCCCGGTCTGGAACGGCCTGACGGATGAGTTCCACCCGACGCAGATCCTCGCGGACTTTCTGACCATCCGGGAGCACTTCGGCTCGCTGGAGAACATCCACCTCGTCTACATGGGCGATGCGCGCTTCAACATGGGCAACTCCCTCATGGTCGGCTGCGCGAAGATGGGCATGCACTTCACGGCCTGCGCACCCAAGGGCTACTTCCCCGATGCGCAGCTCGTCGCCGAGTGTCAGGCCATCGCGGCGCAGACGGGCGCGACGCTCGACTTCATCTCCGACCCCGCCGCGGCCGTGCAGGGCGCGAACGTGATCTATACCGACATCTGGGTCTCCATGGGCGAACCCGAGAGCGTCTGGGCCGAGCGCATTGCCGCGCTCGCACCGTATCAGGTCAACGCGGCGCTTATGGCCAAGGCCGACCCCAACGCCATCTTCATGCACTGCCTGCCGGCGTATCACGACAAAAAGACCGCCATCGGCAACGAGATGTGCACGCGCTTCGGCCGCGAGGCGATGGAGGTCACGGACGATGTGTTTGAAAGCGCGCAGTCGGTCGTGTTCCAGGAGGCCGAAAACCGCATGCACACCATCAAGGCCGTCATGGCGGCGACGCTTGCGGAGATCGAGCTATGAAGCGCTATCTCGTACTCGAAAACGGCGAGGTCTTTGCGGGCCTCGCTTTCGGCGCACCGTGCGACACGGTTGGCGAACTGGTGTTCACCACCGGCATGAACGGCTACATCGAGACGCTCACCGACCCGAGCTACTGCGGCCAGATCGTGCTGCAGACGTTCCCGCTCATCGGCAACTACGGCATCATCCCGGCCGATTTTGAGGGCAAGTGCTGCGTGCGCGGCTATGTCGTGCGCGAGCAGTGCCAAACGCCGTCGAACTTCCGGTGCGAGGAAACGCTCGACGCATTTTTGAAAGCCAACAACATCCCCGGCATCGCCGGCATCGACACCCGCGCCGTCACGCGCATCCTGCGCGAGGCCGGCACGATGAACGCTGCCATCTGCGACACGGTGCCGGACGATCTCGCGCCCCTGCGCGCCTACCGCATCACGGACCCCGTGCCGCAGGTGACAACGCCGGAGCCCTACACCCTCCAGCCGGAGGGGAGGGCGCCACACTGCACCGCGTGGCGCTCATCGACTACGGCGCCAAGCGCAACATCGCGCGCGAGCTCTGCCGCCGCGGCTGCGCCGTGACGGTGCTGCCCTGCTCTGCCAAAGCGAAGGATATCCTCGCCGCCGGGTATGACGGCGTCATGCTCTCCAACGGCCCCGGCGACCCGACGGACAACGTCGACCAGATCGCGGAGATCGCCAAGCTCTTCGGCCGCATCCCGATGTTCGGCATCTGCCTCGGCCACCAGCTCATGGCGCTGGCGCAGGGCGGCAGCACCGTGAAGCTCAAATACGGCCACCGCGGCGTGAACCAGCCGGCGCGCGACGTGTGCGGCACGCGCACGTTCCTCACCAGCCAGAACCACGGCTACGCCGTCGTGCCCGAGAGCGTGAAGACCGGCGTCATCCGCTACATCAACGCCAACGACGGCACGTGCGAGGGCGTGGACTACCCCGACCTGCGGGCCTTTTCCGTGCAGTTTCACCCCGAGGCGTGCTCGGGCCCGCACGACACGGCCTTTCTCTTCGACCGATTCTGTGACCTGATGGGAGGTGCGCACCATGCCGATTGATTCCAGCATCCGCAAAGTCATGGTCATCGGCTCCGGCCCGATCGTGATCGGTCAGGCGGCGGAGTTTGACTATGCCGGCGCGCAGGCGTGCCGCGTGCTGCACGACGCGGGCGTGAACGTCGTGCTCGTCAACTCCAACCCCGCGACGATCATGACCGACAAGGCCCTCGCGGATGAGATTTATCTCGAGCCGCTCACGCTGACCTCCGTCAAGCGCATCATTGAAAAGGAGCAGCCAGACAGTCTTCTCGCCGGTCTCGGCGGCCAGACGGGCCTGACGCTGGCGATGGAGCTCGACAAGGAGGGCTTTTTGCAGCAGCACAACGTCCGCCTCATCGGCACGAACGCCAAAGCCATCGACAAGGCCGAGGACCGCGAGCTCTTCAAGGAGACCATGGCCGCCATCGGCGAGCCGACCATCCCCTCCGGCATCGCCAACACCGTGGCGGAGGCGCTCACCGTAGCAGACCGCATCGGCTACCCCGTCATCATCCGCCCGGCGTTCACGCTCGGCGGCGCGGGCGGCGGCGTGGCCTACAGCCCGGAGGAACTCACCGTCGCTGCGCAGACCGGCCTCGATGCGTCCCCGATCACGCAGATCCTTGTCGAGCGCTACATCTACGGCTGGAAAGAGATCGAGTTTGAGACCATGCGCGACGGCGTGGGCAACGTCATCGCCGTGTGCAGCATGGAAAACTTCGACCCCGTCGGCGTGCACACCGGCGACAGCATCGTCGTCGCCCCGGCGCTGACGCTCTCGGACAAGGAGTTTCAGATGCTGCGCAGCGCGGCGCTGAACATCATCTCCGCGCTCGATATCGTCGGCGGCTGCAACTGCCAGTTCGCGCTCAACCCCGACAGCTTTGAGTACGCCGTCATCGAGGTCAACCCCCGCGTGTCGCGCTCGTCGGCGCTCGCGTCGAAGGCGACCGGCTACCCGATCGCCAAGATCACAACGAAGATCGCCCTCGGCTACACGCTCGATGAAATTCAAAACGACATCACCGGCAAGACCTGCGCCTGCTTCGAGCCCGCGCTGGACTACGTCGTCGTGAAGTTCCCCAAGTGGCCGTTTGACAAGTTCGTCGGCGCGTCCCGCCGCCTCGGCACGCAGATGAAGGCCACCGGCGAGGTCATGGCCATCGGCACGAACTTTGAAAGCGCGCTGCTCAAGGCCGTGCGCGGCGCCGAGATCCATCTCGACACGCTGCACGCCAAACCGCTGTCTGACCGCCCGGTGCGCGACCGGCTCGCCGACTGCGACGATCACCGCCTGTTCACCGTCTTTGAGGCGCTGTGCAGCGGCGTGTCCATCGACGAGATCCACGACATCACCCGCATCGACCGCTGGTTTTTGTCCCGGCTGCAAAACCTCGTGGACTACGAGGCGAGCATTCAAAACGGCCTGACGCCGGAGCTTTATCAGCGCGGCAAGTACCTCGGCTATCCGGACGCGGCGCTGCGCCGCCTGTCCGGCAGCGAGACGCTGCCCCCCTTCCGCGCGGGCTACAAGATGGTCGACACCTGCGCCGCCGAATTTGACGCGCAGACGCCGTATTTCTACGCCAGCGCGGACGCGCGCTGCGAGGCGCGCACCTTCCCGCGCAGCGGCAAGCCTGTCGTCATGGTGCTCGGCTCCGGGCCGATCCGCATCGGCCAGGGCATCGAGTTTGACTATTCGTCCGTCCACTGCGTGTGGACGCTCAAGGCCATGGGCTATGACGTCGTCATCGTCAACAACAACCCCGAAACCGTCTCCACGGACTACGACACCGCCGACCGGCTGTATTTCGAGCCGCTCACGGCTGAGGACGTGCTGCAGATCATCGACGTGGAGCAGCCCGTCGGCGTCGTAGTCGCCTTCGGCGGCCAGACCGCCATCGCGCTCACGCAGACGCTCGACCGCCACGGCATCCGCATCCTCGGCACCTCGGCCGAGGGCATCGACATCGCCGAGGACCGCGAGCGGTTTGACGAGCTGCTCGAGCGCTTCCACATCTCCCGCCCGAAGGGCATGGGCGTGCAGACGCTGCCCGAGGCCCTGCACGCCGCGCAGACGCTCGGCTACCCCGTGCTGCTGCGCCCGTCGTACGTCATCGGCGGCCAGAACATGAAGATCGTCCACGACGACGCCGAGGTCACGACGTACATGCAGCGCATCCTCGCGCAGGGCATCGACAACCCCGTGCTCGTGGACAAGTACATGATGGGCACGGAGCTGGAGGTGGACGTCATCTCCGACGGCACGGACGTGCTCATTCCCGGCATCATGGAGCACATCGAGCGCGCCGGCGTGCACAGCGGCGACTCCATCGCCGTCTACCCGCCGTACAACCTCAACGACATGATGACAGACAAGATCGTCGACAGCTCGCGCAAGCTCGCCCTCGCGCTCGGCACGAAGGGGCTTGTGAACATCCAGTACCTCATCTGGGAAAACGAGCTCTACGTCATCGAGGTCAACCCCCGCGCCTCGCGCACCGTGCCGTACATCAGCAAGGTCACGGGCGTGCCGATGGTGGACGTGGCATCGCGCGTCATGCTCGGCGCGCCGCTGGCTGGCCTCGGCTACGGCACCGGCCTGCACCCCATCCCGCCGTATTACGCGGTCAAGGTGCCGGTGTTCTCGTTTGAAAAGCTCGGCGACGTCAACGCCTACCTCGGCCCGGAGATGAAGTCCACGGGCGAGGTGCTCGGCCTCGGCAAGACGATGCAGGAGGCGCTGTTCAAGGGCCTGACCTCGGCCGGCATGGTCGTCGGCCAGCACCCGGACGGCCGCCACGGCGTGTTCGTGAGCGTGGACACGCACGACCTCGGCGAGATCGTGTCGCTGGCCAAGAAGCTCGACGACCTGCACTTCGCCCTCTACGCGACCGAGGAGACCGCCGCCGCCATCGCGCGCCTCGGCATCGACGTCGTGACCGTGGACGGCATCCGCGAGAGCGACCACGCCTTCGCCCTGCTCGAGAGCGGCTGCATCGACTACATCGTCTACACCGGCGCGCTCAAGGACGCGACCATGGACGATTACATTGCCCTGCACCGCCGCGCGCTGCAGCTCGGCATCCCGTGCTTCACCTCGCTCGACACGGCCAACGCCCTGGCGGACATCATCGCCAGCCGCTACAACGAGCGCAACACCGAGCTCGTGGACATCAACCACATGCGCACCGAGCGCCAGAGCCTGAAGTTTTCGAAAATGCAGGCCACCGGCGACGACTATATCTACGTCGAGAACTTTGACGGGCACATCACCTGCCCCGAGTCGCTGTGCATCCCGCTCTGCTCGCGCCACCGCGGCATCGGCGGCTACGGCATCGTGCTCATCGAGCACAGCGACGTGGCCGACGCGAAAATGCGCGTCTTCAACCGCGACGGCAGCGCCGGCGGCATGGGCGGCAACGCCATCCGCTGCGTGGCCAAGTACCTGTACGACAACGGCATCGTGCCGCGCGACGATCTCACGATCGAGGCCGGCGGCACCGTGCACCGGCTGCACTTGTACACGCGCTTCGGCACGGTCGGCCTCGTGACGGTCGACATGGGCAAGCCCGCGTTTGAGCCCGCCAATGTGCCCGTGATGCTCGAGGGCGAGCGCGTGATCGACCGGCCGGTGACGATCGCCGGCGGGGAGTACCGCATCACGTGCCTCTCGATGGGCAACCCCCACTGCGTCGTCTTTGCCGATCGCGTGGATGAGGTGGACGTCGCGCACCTCGGCCCGCAGTTTGAGCACGCGGACATCTTCCCCGCGCGCACGAACACGGAGTTCATCCGCGTCGTCAACCGCACGACGATCAAGATGCGCGTCTGGGAGCGCGGCAACGGCGAGACCCGCGCCTGCGGCACCGGCGCGTGCGCGGCCGTGGTGGCCGCCACGGAAAACGGCCTGTGCCCGAAGGGCGAACCCATCACCGTCAAGGTCAGCGGCGGCGACCTGATCGTCACCTACGACGACGACGGCGTGCGCCTGACCGGCAACGCCGAGCTCGCCTTCACCGGCGTGACCACGTACTGAGACTCCAAAAAGCAAAAAATCACCCGCATCCAGACCGGATGCGGGTGATTTTTTCTGCCGTGCCGCTCAGCCGCGCATGGCGGCGGCGAAGGCGTCGATGCGCGCGATGTCGAGTTTCGGCTCGGCATACTGCGCACGGTACTGCGGCGATGTCATCAGCGCGCCGAAGAGCTGCTTGTAGGCATAGCTCATCTTCTCGTACTGCATCTTGCCGCCAAGGATGTCCTTCGCGGCCGCGTGCGCAAGCAGCTCCGGCGAGAAGAAGTGCTCCAGATACCCCTCCGTGCCGGGCGTGGTGTAGCAGCACAGGTACACCCCGAGGCGCTTGCCCATGAGCGTCTTTTCGTTCCGGCGCAGGAAATGCCGGATGTGCTTATCGAGCTTGAACATGTACACGCAGCTGCCGATGATGACCGTGTCGTACCCGTCGAGCGTAATGCCGCGCTCGCGGATGTTGCGCACCGTCACGTCGCCGCCGACGGCGCTTTTGAGCATATAGGCGATCTCCTCCGTCGCGCCGTAGCGCGAGGCGAACAGGATCAGCGTTTTCATGCAGTGACCTCCTTTGTCCGCCCTGCCGGGCGGCCCCTTCTTTATGTAAGAGTATAGGAAGCCGCCGCGCCGCTGTCAAGCGCTACGCGCGATTTTTTTACCCGACCGGCACGGGCTCGCCCTGTTTCGGCGCCGGCTCTCTGCGCCGCGCCTTGGGGATGTTGATCGTCAGGATGAGCGCTTCGTCCGTCTCCTGCCGGTGCATGCCGGCGTCGATGCCGCCCTGCTTCATGAGGTCGAGGCTGTGCGAGATCGTGTTGAGAAACACGCGCACGTCCTTGAGGATGAAGGTCTTCTGCTGCTCGCTCTCGGGCGCGGTCTTGGCCTCGAGCAGGCGCTCGATGTAGGCGTCCGTTGCGGCGACGTTCAGGTCGCGGCTGAGGATATAGGCCAGCGCCTCGCGCTGCTCGGCCGGCGTCTCAAGGCGCAGCAGCGCGCGGCCGTGCCGCTCGGTGAGTCCGGCGTTGCGCATGGCGTTGAGCACATCCTCCGGCAGGCGCAGCAGGCGGAGCTTGTTCGCCACGGCCGACTGCGACTTGCCCAGCCGCCGCGCGCACTCCTCCTGGCTCAGGCCGAAGAGCCGGATGAGCTGCGCGATGCCGCGCGCCTCCTCGAGAAAGTCCAGGTCGTTGCGCTGGAGATTTTCCACCAGCGCGATGAAGCTCGCCTCCTCCAGATCCAGCTCCATGATGATGCACGGCACCTCACTGAGCCCCGCCATGCGCGCGGCGCGCAGGCGGCGCTCCCCGGCCACGAGCTCATACCCGCCCTGCCGCGGCCGCACGGTCAGCGGGCTGAGCACGCCGTACTCGGCGATGCTGCGCGAGAGCTCCTCGAGCTGCGCCGGGGAAAAATTCTGCCGCGGCTGGACCGCGCTCGGCGCGATCGCGTCCACCGCCAGATACACGATGCTGCCGCGGGCCGCGCGGCTGCGATGGTTGGAAAACTGCATAGCACACCCTCCATATCTTGTGTTTTACAACACAAAAATAATCCACATATTGCGCAAAACGCGGCGAAATCGGGCGCGCGCAGAAAAAAAGAGGGCGGACTGAAAACAGTCCGCCAAAAACAGGGTCGTGGGATAAAGATATGAGCCGTGGTTTCCAAACTGCGGAAGTCAATTGGATAAGCTGTAATGGTATTGTAGCGCCGGGCGCGCAAAATGTAAAGAGCGAACGGTGTCGGTCGGGCACTTGTTTTGTCGGCGGCGGAATCTTTTTTCGCGCGCCGGGGCATACTGACCGGGAGTACACAGCAAAGGAGATGGAAGCATATGCAGGTGATCGACCGCATCGCGCTGATCCTTGCGATCATCGGCGGGCTCAACTGGGGCAGCATCGGTCTGTTCCGGTTCGATCTCGTGGCGTGGATCTGCGGCGGGCAGGCCTCCGTGGTCGCCCGCGTGATCTACACGCTCGTGGGTCTGGCCGCGATCTGGTGCATTTCCCTGCTCTTCCGCGGCCGCGACGAAATCGACGGCGACACGGAGGAGGCATAATGCCCCGGCAGCAAAAAAACGGCATGGCCGACGCCATGCTGTTTTTTTCTCCAACGAAAACCGCTTCGCTGGGTCCTCGTTGGAATATGTTTATCCAAGTCTCTGCATCGCCAGCGCGCTGCTGCCCGGGAAGCGGTCGAACGCATCGAGCGGCGGCAGATGCGCTTCCAGCGCGTGCACCAGCTCGCCGCCGAGCAGGCCGCCGAGCGTGTTGAGCATCAGGTCGTCCACGTCGCACAGGCGGTACGAGCCGCGGAACACGAAAAACAGCCCCGTGAGCTGCCCCAGCTCAATGAACGCCGAAAACGCGAGCGACGCGAGCGCGACCTTGCCGAGATCCAGCCCGCAGACATAGCGCAGGTACATACCAAACGGCAGCAGCATCAAAATGTTGCACACGACCTGCAGCACCGTGCGGTCAAAAAGCGCCGGCAGATACGTGCGCGCATCGGAGAGCACGAGCGGCGTCTCGCGCAGGAAATCGGCCACGAACTGAAACGGCACGAGCTGGATCTCATACCCGCTCAGCCGCGCCGCCTGCGCCGCATCCGGCAGCGGGAAGAACACGAGCGCCAGCACGCACAGCACGTAAAACAAAAACAGACCGCCGAACACGGTGCGCACCCAGTTGAAGCAGCGCGCACGCACCTGCCGGTCAAAAAACGGCACGGCCACCAGCGCCGCGATGAGCGGAAACGCATAAGCCGCCAGCCGGATACTGCCCAGAAGATTTGTCATGATCCTTGCCTCCCATCGGGGCGCTCCCGCCCCGGTTTCTGGCATCAGTATAGCCCCGGACGGCATCACATCGCCATCGTTTTGGCTTACAGTTGGCTTACATCTTCGTAAGGCAGCGCGCAGGGCGCAAAAAACCGGGCGCGTCCATTCAGACGCGCCCGGCCGTGCGGACGGATATTTTTCCTCAGGCAACGAGGAAGAACTTCACAAGGAAGATCACCGAGATGACATACGTCAGCACCGAGACCTCCTTGCCCTTGCCCGTGCAGAGCTTGAGCACGGAATAGCTGATGAGGCCCAGACCGATGCCGTGGCCGATCGAGCCGGAGATCGGCATGGAGATGAGCATGATGGCCACCGGCAGGCTCTGATAGATATCGTCAAAGTCGATCTTCTTGAGACCGCCGAGCATGAGTAGGCCGACGTAGATGAGCGCGGAGCTCGTCGCAGCGGCGGGGATGATGGCGGCGATGGGCGCAAGGAACATGCTCGCAAGGAAGAGCACGCCGGTCGTCAGAGCGGTCAGGCCCGTGCGGCCGCCGGCCTCGACGCCGGAGGCGGACTCGACGAACGTCGTGACGGTGGACGTGCCGGTGCACGCGCCCGCGACGGTGCCGACGGCGTCGGCCAGCAGCGCCTCGCGCATGCGCGGCATGTTGCCGTCCTTGTCGACCATGCCGGCGCGGCTCGCCGTGCCGACGAGCGTGCCGATGGTGTCGAACATGTCAATGATGCAGAACGTGATGACGAGCGTCACGACCGTGAACCAGCCGATCTCGCCGAGGGCGGCAAAGTCGAACTTGAACAGGGTCGTCTCGGCCATGTCGCCGAACGCAGGCACGAACGACGCGCCCTTGAGCGACGCGAACGGGTTCGTGTGCAGGAAGATGGCCTCGCCCGCCCAGTAGATGCCGGACGCGCAGAGCATGCCCAGCAGCACGGAGCCCTTGATCTTCTTGTGCGCGAACAGCACGATCAGGAACAGGCCCACGAACATGGTCACGACCGTGAGCACCATCTGCGGGTAGCCGTCGCCCATGTTGGCCTTGGCAAGGCTGGGCGTGAGCGCGCCGAAGAAATCGCGCATGACGTAAAACGGGCCGCCGTCGCTCGAGTACACACCGGCGTTGGAGCCGATGCCAATGTTGAGCAGCATGAGACCGATGGCCGGCGCGATGCCGAGCCGGATGCCGAGCGGAATGGCCTCGACGATCTTCTCGCGCACCTTGAGCACCGAGAGAATGATGAACACGATGCCCTCAATGAGGATGACGCACAGCGCCGTCTGGAACGACTGCAGGTAGCTCATGCCGGTCAGGGTGACGATGTTGGCCACGACGACGGCAAAGAAGCTGTTGAGACCCATGCCGGGCGCCATGGCAAAGGGCTTGTTGGCCGCGAACGCCATGACGAGCGTGCCGACGGCGGAGGCGATGCAGGTGGCGAGGAACACGCCGTTCCACAGCTGCGAGCCGCCCTGGGCGCCGAAGCCGGTCAGCAGGTTCGGGTTGAGCGCGATGATGTACGCCATGGTCATGAACGTCGTCAGGCCGGCGACGATCTCGGTGCGTACGGTGGTGTTGTTTTCTTTCAGGTGAAAGAGCTTTTCCATTGGGATCCCCTCTCCATAAAGTTTTTGCCGGGAACGCAAAACGCCGTCAGTATAACGCGATTTGTCCCGCCTGTCAACGACAAAAACCGGACACGGAATGTCCCGTGTCCGGTCCTGCTGTTTTCGCGTGTTTTACGCCTGCGCGGGGCAGTCGCGCTCGTGGCAGGTGAAGAGAATGACCTGCCGGTGCTGCGCGATCTCCCGGAAGAGCGCCATGGCGCGCCCGGCGCGCGCATCGTCGAAATTCACGAGCGTGTCATCGAGCACGAGCGGGCACGGATCGTCCGCCGGGCACGTCAGCTCACACAGCGCCAGGCGCACGGACAGGTACAGCAGATCCGCCGTCCCGGCCGAGAGATAGGCCGTGTCGCGCGGCGTCGGGTCGTCGGTGCTGCGCGCCTTGGCCGACAGGTCGCGCGCGAGCACGAGCTCGTCATAGCGTCCGTCGGTGAGGTAGTCCATGTAGTCCGCCGCCTTCTGCGCCAGCTGCGGGGAAAAGCGGCTCTGCAGCTCCGCGTCCGCACGGCCGAGCGTCTCGATCGCAAGCGCGATGGCCGCATACTGCCGCTCGAGCGCGTCGCGCTGTTCGAGCAGCTGCGCGTGTTCGCTTTTCAGCGCCATCGGGTCGCCGATGGCGAGGGCCGCGCCTGTGAGCTGCGCCTGCTGCGTGCGCAGGCGCGTGCACACGCTCTCGAGCGCGCTCCTGCGCTGATAGAGCGCGGCGGCCTCGCCCGTGCCGCTCTCAAAGTCCAGACTCTGCAGCAGCCGCTCGTGCGTCTCGCACTGGTGCTCGCGCGCATCCTCGAGCGCGGCGGCGGCTTTCTGCTCCGCCTGCATGGCGGCCGCGCACGCGCGGTAGGCAGCCCGGTGCACCTCCGCCTGATAGTAGATGCCGTCCGCGTCCTGCGCGCCGTAGCTGCGCAGGAGCTCCCCGAGCGCGGCGGCGGCCTGCTGCGCGCGCTTCTTGCCGTTATTGGCAGCGACCAGCAGCACGACGGCCAGCACCGCGAGCGCGATGGCCGCATAATACAGCGGCTGCGCCACAAGATAACCCAGCACCGCGCACAGTGCCGAGAGCACGAGCGCCGCGATCCAGAAGTACGGCTTGCCGCCGTGGGCTGCCGTGTCAGCAAGGGCCTCCGCCCGCTGCGCGTCGCGCTCGGCGGTCTCGCCCGCCTCGTCCGGCGTCTGCACGCCGAAATGCGTCTGCTCGAGCGCGGTGCGCCTGGCCGCGGCGTCCCGCCGCGCCTGT
>ERZ791865.1674-NODE-1674-length-19523-cov-5.840816_pt1 | contig 19523 bp, 19 predicted proteins | sample MGYA00509942_ERZ791865 | MGnify/ENA primary metagenome ERZ791865 (study PRJEB30046, sample SAMN00792098) | human gut metagenome | study: EMG produced TPA metagenomics assembly of the A metagenome-wide association study of gut microbiota in type 2...
TGCGGTTCATGATGGCGTCGATGCCCACGGTGTGGGCGTCGGTGCCGGTGGAGGCACCCACCATCACGACCTTGCGGCCGATGTGCTCACGGATGTAGTCGTTGGTCTCCTCCATGCTCATGACATCGGACTCCACGGTGATAACATGGATGTCCTCATAGTTCACGGTATGCACGCAGCTGCCGTAAACCACATAGAAGGTGAACTCCTTATCCAGCGCGTGGTGATAAGCCACGTTGGGCTCTTCCAGGCCCATCTTCTTGGCGATCTGACGGGCAGCCTCCTCGCCGCGCTCGTCATCCTTGATGGGCAGGGTGAAGCTGGTCTGCACCTTACCATCGTTCATGGTGTCGCCGTAAGGCTTGATGCGGGTCAGGTCCAGCGTGGTATCGAAATCTATTTTATGGGTATTATACAGTCCGCTGCTCATTCTCCTGCCACCTTGCCTTTCATGACTTCAACGAAGGGGTTGAAGTATTTGTCGTCCTTGACCACAACACCGGCCAGGCCCTTGCCGCCGTCCTTAGGACGCTTAACATCGGCGAAGATACCCTTTTCGATAGTGGTGAACAGGCCCAGCTTCTCGATCTCAGCCAGCAAGTCGGTGGCCTTGGTCAGCACCTCGTTGGCGCGGTTGCGGATGATGCCGTTCTCTTTGTAGGTCAGCTCGCTGCCCAGGTCCTTCATGGTGCGGAAGATGTACTGCGCATTCTCGATGGACAGGGCACGGTCAGACATGAAGGGGGTGTGGATAGCCTCGGTCATCATACCCAGCAGGCACAGGCGCTGATTGGTCAGGATGGTGACCATGTTGAACAGCGCGTCCTGGATATGGCCGCGGAAGATGTTGCCGGTCATGAACTTCGTGGGCGGCATGTACTTCAGCGGTGCATTGGGGAAGATCTCGCGGGCCATCTGTGCCTGCGCCAGCTCATACAGGAAGGTGTTCTCCACGGAGGGATCCATCTCGAAGGCGTGGCCCAGGCCCATCTGCTCCTCGCGCATACCGGCGTCCTTGGCAAAGGCCTCGTTCAGGAACTGGGAGGCCAGCACCGTGTGGGCGGCGGTAATAGCGTCGTCGGTGGTCAGATAGTTATCCTCACCGGTGTTGATGATCACGCCGGCATAGCCGTTGATCACGCGGGAGAAGAACTGGTCCACGATGGTGCGCTGCATGTTGATGTCGCGGAACAGGATGCCGTAGAGGGCGTCGTTCAGCATAACATCCAGGCGCTCCAGAGCGCCCATAGCGGCGATCTCGGGCATGCACAGGCCGGAGCAATAGTTGCACAGGCGGATGTAGCGGTGCTGCTCCTCGCCCACTTCGTCCAGAGCGGCGCGCATCAGGCGGAAGTTCTCCTGGGTAGCGTAGGTGCCGCCGAAGCCCTCGGTGGTAGCGCCGTAAGGCACATAGTCCAGCAGGGACTGGCCGGTGGTACGGATCACAGCGATGATGTCGGCACCCTGCTTGGCGCCGGCCTTGGCCTGGATAATATCCTCATAGATATTACCGGTGGCCACGATGATGTACAGGTAGGGGCCTTCCTTGTCGCCCCACTCCTTCAGGTAAGCGTTGCGCTTGGCAACGTTCTTGTTGATGCGCTCCACGGTGGCGTTCACCACGGGGGTGATAGCGGCGCGGATCTCCTCGTCGGAGTGAGCGGGCAGCTTAGACAGGTCCAGCTCGCCGCTGTCCACAGCCTCAGCCACAGCCTGGGGATCCTTACCGGTCTCCACCATAGCGTTGCCGATGGCCCAAGCGGCGCCGGCGGGCAGCAGAGAAGTCGCCAGCAGATGGTCCACCAGCACGTTGGGCATGGGGACATCCATCTCATTCACGCCATCGATGCCCAGCAGGCGGCAGACAGCGCGCTCCACGGTGACCGTGGTGTGCTGATCGATGAAACCCTGGACATCCGCTGCCACATGGGCAGCGGATGCACGGGCTTTCTCGACCAGTTCCATATTCAAGCCGAGTTTGCTTTCCATATTTTTACCTCTTACTTCTTCACATGGCGCTCATTGCGCAGCAGCTTGGTGGGCTCCAGATAACGCTGCTTGGTGCCTTCGGCAACCCATGCAACACCGGTCTTCTCCACCTTCTTCTTACCCATGCAGACGTCGCAGTGGCAGTTCTGCACATAGTGCTCGGGCTGGGTGTAAGAAGTGATAACGCCCTCGAAGTTACGCAGGATAACCTTGCGGGGAGTCTCGGAGATCAGGTAGTTGGGCATAACGGGGGTCTTGCCGCCGCCGCCGGGGGCGTCCACCACGAAGGTGGGGATGCAGTAGCCGGAGGTATGGCCGCGCAGGGCTTCCATGATCTCGATACCCTTGGAAACAGGGGTACGGAAGTGGCTCAGACCCAGGGAAGGATCGCAAGCATAAATGTAGTAGGGGCGCACGCGCATCTGCACCAGGCCGTGGACCAGATCCATCATGACATGGATGCAGTCATTCACGCCGGCCAGCAGCACGGACTGGTTGCCCAGGGGGATACCGGCGTCAGCCAGCATAGCGCAGGCCTTGGCGGCCTCGGGAGAGAACTCCTTGGGGGTGTTGAAGTGCGTATTCAGCCAAATGGGGTGATACTTCTTCAGCATGTTGCACAGCTCGGGAGTAATACGCTGGGGGCACACCACGGGGGTGCGGGAGCCCAGGCGGACGATCTCCACGTGAGGAATGGCGCGCAGGCGCTTGATGATGTACTCCAGGTTGTCATCATCCACCATCAGGCAGTCACCGCCGGACAGCAGCACGTCGCGGACCTCAGGATGAGCGGCCACATAGTCGATGCACTTGTCGATCTGAGCCATAGGCACTTCGCAGTCGTTCTGACCGGCGAAACGGCGACGGGTGCAGTGACGGCAGTACATGGAGCACTGGTCGGTGATGAGCAGCAGCACGCGGTCGGGATAGCGGTGAGTCAGGCCGGGGGTGGGGGAGTCGGTATCCTCGTGCAGGGGATCGGCGTCCTCATAGTCGGCATACTCCAGCTCCTCGGCGCGGGGGATAGCCATCTTGCGGATGGGATCAAAGGGATCGTCCAGGTCGATCAGGGACAGATAATAAGGAGTCACTGCCATACGCAGCTTGCCCAGGGTCTTGCGGACGCCCTCTTCCTCATCGGGAGTCAGGGTCATGTACTTCTTCAGATCCTCAACCGTCTCAGCGCGGTTGGCGACCTGCCAGTGCCAGTCGTTCCACAGATTTTCGGGGACATCGGCAAACAGACCGTTGCGAGTCTTCATATTTGTATCTCCTTTAATTCTCAATAGTAATGTTATCCGGGAATAGGCCGAAGGCAGGGGGCGCAAAAGCCCCCCTGCACTCGGCGTTTATGGAATTAGCAATACTTCTCGTCGAACAGCTTGCGCAGCTTGGGATTCTCGCGCAGCACGTCCAGGGTGATCTGAGCGTGGTTCTTGGTATAGCCGTTGCCGATGATCATGGTGACGTCCTTGCCGATACCCTCAGCGCCCAGGGCAGCCTTGGTGAAGGAGGTAGCCATGGAGAAGAAGTACACCAGGCCGTCGTCATGGACGGGCAGGATGGCGGACATCTCGCAGGACTCGATGTTCACGCAGCAGATGGACAGATCGTACTCCTTGCCGTCGTTGGCAGCCAGAGCAGCCTCCATAACCTCAACGGGCTTGGTGCAGTCGGCCACGATGACGTCGGTGTACACGCCCAGCTCCAGCAGACCGGGGACCTGCTTGGGGTTGCGGACAACGCCCACGACCTTGCCCTTGGGGCCGACCTTCTTCATAGCTTCCCAGCCGCACAGAACGCCGGACTTGCCGTTGGCGCCCAGGATCAGAACGCTGTCGCCCTCCTTGGGCAGCTTGCGGGCCTGAGCGGGAGCGCCGGCCACGTCCAGAGCGGCCAGGGCCAAAGGCTCGGACATATCCTCGGGCATCTTGGCATACAGAGCGGACTCGAACAGGATGGCCTTGCCGACGATGTCCACGCGGTCAATGTCCTTGTGGATGGCCAGGATCTTGTCGATCTTCAGCGGGGTCATGGACAGGGAGACCAGGGAAACGATCTTGTCGCCTTCCTTCAGGTCGAAGCCGGGCTTCTTCTTCAGATCCTCGCCGATGTGAGCGACGACGCCCTTGAACATACCGCCGGAACCGGTGACAGGATTCTGCTGCTTGCCGCGCTCAGCGACGATGCCCAGGATCATTTCGCCGATCTTCTTCTCGTCGCCGCCGCAGGCCTCGGAGATCTGGGTGAAGGAAGCGGAGTCAATGTTCAGGGAAGTGACATCGCAGACGATCTCGTTGGAGTAGACCTTGGACATATCGTTGTCGATCTTCCATGCAGCCTGGGTCAGAACGCCCTTGGGCTCGATAACGCGGTGGGTACCGTACTTGTTGCCTTTCAGTTCAGCCATTGTAATATTCCTCCTAAAAAAATATGTAAAGTTTGTTTAGCGATTACTTCAGGGGCTTCAGGGACAGGATCTCGCGGGCCTCAGCGGGGGTAGCGATCTCGCGGCCCAGCTCCTTGGCGATGCGGACGACCTTGGCCACCAGTTCGCCGTTGGACGCGGCCTTCTGGCCCTTGCCCAGGTAGATGTTGTCCTCAAAACCAACGCGGACGTTGCCGCCCATAGCGATGGCAGCGGCAGCCATGGTCCAGGCAGCGCGGCCCACGCCGGACACGGTCCAGGTGGCGTCAGCGGGGATCTTGCTGGCGAAGAAGGCCAGGTTCTCCACGGAGGCGGGGGTGCAGCCGTGTACGCCCAGGACGAAGTTGAACTGCATGGGGTGGCCGGGGACCTCGCCCTTCTTGGCCATGCCAAGGACAGTGTCGATGTGGCCCAGCTCGAAGCACTCGTACTCGGGCTTGATGCCGTTCTCGATCATGCGCTTGCCGAAGGCACGCATAGTGGGCATGGTGTTGTCGAAGATCTCATCGCCGAAGTTGCAGGTACCGCAGTCCAGGGTAGCCATCTCGGGGAACAGCTCGGTGGGCTGCAGACGCTCCTCGGGGCTCATGCCGGTGGCGCCGCCGGTGGAGGGGATCATGATGACGTCGGGCAGCTCCTTGCGGATAGCGTCCATAACGACCTTGAAACGCTCACGATCCTGGGTGGGGGTGCCGTCGTCCTCGCGGACATGGATGTGCAGGATAGCCGCACCGGCTTCGTAGGCGGACTTGGCCTCGCGGACCATTTCCTCGACGGTGTAGGGCACAGCCTCGTTCTGAGCCTTGGTGACCTCAGCGCCGCAGATAGCAGCGGTAATAATCAGCTTTTCCATACTCTCCGCTCCTTACTTCTCGATCTTGTTGCGCTGGCAATCCTTGGGGGTGACGCAGGTGCCGTGGGCGCGGCAGACCACAACGGGCTCAGCCAGCACATCGGCAGCGGAAGCGCTGATATCGGGGCGGGACACGATGACCTTGCGGGCCTCGAACTTCATGGTGCGGGAGGTGTTGCCGATCTTCTCGATCTCGCCGTAAGCCTCGATATAATCGCCGGCATACACGGGAGCCAGGAACTCGACGTTGTCATAAGCGCAGAACAGACCCTCGTCACCGTCGCACTTGATCAGCAGCTCGGTGGCGACATCGCCGAACAGATGCACCATGTGGGCACCGTCCACCAGGTTTCCGCCGTAGTGAGCATCCTTGGCGCTCATACGCAGACGCAGCAGAGAAGTCATCTTTTCCATGATAAATTCCTCCTAAAAAATATTTTTTACAGAGTTTCTTATAACGCCGGCCGAGCGGCGCCTTTTGGGCATGAAAAAGGCGCTACTGGTCAAGTTTATGACCAATAGCGCTCCATGTCTGCATAGGACATGACAGTTGTGCCGCTTACACTGCACACCCAGGAACGCGCCGCAGGACACGCGCGCACCTTCGGCAAAAGACCCCTTCGCCGCTTCCCATCGGGCTCCCTGCTGCCCCGGAAGAGACTACCCTGTCCTCTGCGCCTCTATTGTCTGTTATATGGAATTCTGCACTTCAAATTATAATACATTCAGCCAATTTGTCAAGGGAGATTGTGAGAAAAATGACAATAAGTTTTTTGCATGATGCGACAGATTTTGCATTGTTTCGAGCCACGAAAAAAGGACGGCATTTGCCGTCCTTTTTAAGCAAGTCTCACGGAGTTCGCGTCCTGTTTTCTCAGTAATTTTCCTCGATCAGATGCAGGATCTCCGGCTTCAGCGACAGCATGCGGCAGATGTTCAGGGCATCTCTGGGGCAGTCGGACTTCCCCTCCACCCGGTACAGGCCGTAGTTCATGTGCCGGGCGATGACCCGGATGCCGTCCTCCCCGCTGACCGCCAGCTCCCGGCGGATGGCCTCGGGGTCGATGTCCCGCAGACCGATGATCTGATAGTGGGCCCGGCCGCAATCGGCCACCTTGTCATAGTGGGTGGTGAGCAGGGAGATGGCATTGATACCATTGAGATATTTCGTCACCGCCTGGACGATCACCGCGCCCTCGTCGGGATTGGTGCCCCGGGCGAATTCATCCAGCAAAAACAGGGAGTAGCCCTGCTCCGCCTGATCCAGCGCCTTTTGGAACTGCACGATCTCCGAGCCGAAGCCGGACAGGCCCGATTGGATGGACTGCATATCCTCAAACAGCATAAGCACACTCTCGAACAGAGGCATTTTGGCCTTCTTGGCGCATACCAAAAAGCCCGCCTGCATCAGCAGCACATTCAGTGCCACGGTTTTCATGGCCACACTCTTGCCGCCCATGTTGGCGCCGGTGATGACCGTAGCACCCCGGTCCAGGGCGATGGATACCGGCACAAAGCTGCGGCCCTGCTCGCTCAGCAGGTCGCACAGCTCCGGGTTCATCATGTCCGTCAGCTCCAAGGGGCCGTCGGTAATCTCCGGCATCACGCCGCCGTAGCGCACGGCAAACATGGCCTTCTGAATGATAAAGTCCAGGCGGCCTGCGCTCTCTGCATCCTCCAGCATAGCCTCCGCCAGGGGCGCCAGGCGCGCGCCCATATCCCGGCGGATCTTCGTCTCCTCGCTCTCCTCCTCGGCGCAGATCTGCGTGCGGCGCAGGCGCAGCTCGTCCTTTTCCGCATCGGTCTTGGCCTCATGGAGCTTCTCCTCCAGCTCCTTCTTGGTCCGGCGGACCTGGCGGAGCTTTTCTGTCATGCTGTCGGGAATGTAAAAGCCACGGGACCGGGTGTTGTCCGGGTCCAGGATGGCCAAAGCCGGCCTGGGATCGTGGAAGGAGAGCTCCCGCAAGGGCGCAACCTCGCTCATCTGCGCATACAGGGGCAGCAGACTCTCCAGCCGCTGCAGATAGCCCTTGATCTCAAACAGCTCCACATGGTCCGGCACCTCTCCGTCTCGGCAGCGGCGGATAGAGTTGCGGATGTCCTTCATCTGGCACAGCAGGATACAGATCTTGTCATACACGCCCTTGAGCTGGTCGGCGTGATCCGCCGCCTGCTGCACGTTATAAAGCTCTGTCTCCAGCTCCGCCCGCTCCGCCGGGGTATAGTACCGCAGACGGCGGATCTTCTCCTGGCCGAAGGGACTGCACCCGTGGAGGGTCTCCAGGGCGTACTGCAGGCCGATCTGCTGCTTCTCCTCAAACCGAATGGAAATCATGCCAGCTCCTCCTTCACATTGATGACCGGCACCTTCACGCTCTGGCGCATCCGGTCGATAAACACATCCTTGTCAAACTTCCACCCGTAGGCCGACACGGGGTTCACCGTGACGCACAGGGTCCGGGCGGCATCCTTGGTCTGCAGGGCCACCTCCCGCACCGCCAGCTTATCCAGGGTGTCGGGCTTCAGGAGCACCTTGCTGGGGTCAGCCACCACCAGGCGGCCTCCGCGCAGCAGGCCGCTGCGCAGCAGCGGCACCACCATGCTGTCCGTCAGAGCTCCGGGAATGTATGCCTCCCCATGCTCCTTCAGGCACTTCTCCAACCCCTCCGCCGCCTCCGGCGGCAGCGTCTCCGCCTTGGGCAGATCCATGAGCCGGCAGAAGTTGGCCGTGTCCTCTATGACCTTGTCCATGCTCATGTTATAGGACGCACCGGTACACAGCACGATGCCGTCGGCCACGTTCCGGGCCCCCAGGGATTTGCGGCCCAGGGCGCCATCGATGATGGACTGGGTGGCCCCCAGCTCAAAAAACGTTTTGGATACCTCTTTCAGCTGGGCCGTAATAGACGGGCCCGCCAGCTGCACATAGCCGTCGCTGCGGGCGCGCATGATGATCACCTCGCCCAAAGGCGTGGGGATGCCGGTGGTGACCAAAATCTCCTGGGTCACGTCGCCCAGGCGCAGCATGTCCTTGGCGGTGGCGATGAGGGTGCCCGCCGGGACAAAGATGCTGGGCTTTTCCGTGCCGGTGACCACGTCGGTGCTCTCGCCGTCCCGGCCGATGGAGGTCAGGCCCAGGACCTGCTGCCGGCCGGTGTGGGCCAGGAGCCAGTTGAGCATGGTGGTCTTGCCGGCGTTTTTGCACATACCCACGATGGACATGCTCTGCACCTGCTGCAGCTGCCGGACCAATTCTGCTGTTGTCATATTCTCTCTCCTTCCGGGGAAAAATGCCGTTCAATTTTTGATTATACCGCAAACGGCAGAAAAAAGAAAGAGGGAAGTTTTTAGAGAGGAAAGATGAACGGGGAAAGCGGAAAGATAGGGGTAGGACAAGGGGTGCGGTGGGGCGGCGTGCCCTCACGCTGCCGCGATGATGCGGCACAGGATGGGCGGCGGGCTGGGGGGCAGCCCGCCCTACGAATTTGCAAAAAGATTGCGCGAAACGGGGCGGGCGGGGTAGAACCCCGCCCCTACGCATTTGCCTGGAGTTTCATGCAAGCCCGGCCTGGGATTTTGTGGCGTGAAAAAAGGGCGGGGGTACTCCCCGCCCTTTTTCAGTTCAATTCCCGGCCCGCGGCAGTTCACCTCATGCCGATGGCCACCACGATGATGCCGAACAGCAGCGCCGCGGCGGCGGCAAAGGCAAAAAGCATAATGGAGCCCACCCGGCCGTACTTATTGCTGATGCGCCTGCACCCGCACAGGCCCACGATGGCCAGCACCACCGCACCCAGGCAGCAGCCCGCCGCCACAAGGTACGACCAGCCCAGCACCAATCCCACGCAGGCGATGCCCGCCAGGGCCAGAATGCCGCAGCCCAGCAGCACCAGCCGCTTCAGGCACTTATCCTTCACCAGCAGCGCCGCCGAAGCGCCGCCCATCAGGGCCGTTATAAGCAGTCCCGCCCCCGTGGCAAGCGTGGCAATAAGGGCAAAGCTCAAAAGCGGCAAAAGCACAATGGCCAAATGAAACATAGCCCCTCCTGTTTACTCCACCGTCACGCTCTTGGCCAGGTTCCGGGGCTTGTCGATGTCGCAGCCCCGCTCCAGCGCCATGTAGTATGCCAGCAGCTGCAGGGGCACCACGCCCAGCTGGGGCAGCAGCATGTCATGGATATCCGGAATGGTCAGGACCATGGGCACATGGCGGCCCATCTCCTCGGCGTGGCTCTCGGTGGTCAGGGCCAGGACGTTGGCGCCCCGGGCCTGCACCTCCACCACGTTGCTCATGGCCTTGTCAAACAGTGGGCCGTAGGTGCCCAGGGCGATGACCAGCGTACCGTCCACAATGAGGGAGATGGTGCCGTGCTTCAGCTCGCCGGAGGCGTAAGCCTCCGAATGGATGTAGGAAATCTCCTTCAGCTTCAGGCTGCCCTCCAGGGACAGGGCATAGTCCAGATTCCGGCCGATGAAGAACACATCCTCGCTCTTGCAGATCTTTTTAGCGATGTCGTGGATGCTCTCGGCGTTTTCCAGGATCTTCTCGATATACTCGGGAATGCGCTGCATATCCCGTACCATCTCGCTGTAGGTCTCCCGGTCGATGGTGCCGAGAATGTCGCCGAAATACAGGCCCAGCATGTTCAGCACGGCCATCTGTGTGCTGTAGGCCTTGGTGGTGGCCACGGCGATCTCGGGGCCGGCCCAGGTGTAGAGCACGTCGTCAGACTCCCGTGCGATGGACGAGCCCACCACGTTCACGATGGACAAAATCCGTGCGCCCCGCTTCTTGGCCTCCCGCAGGGCGGCCATGGTGTCCAGGGTCTCGCCGGACTGGCTGATGGTGATGACCAGGTCGCCCCGCTGCACGATGGGATCGCTGTAGCGGAACTCGGAGGCCAGCACCACCTCCACGCTGCGCCGGAGCATCCGCTCCAGGTTATACTTGCCCACCATGCCCACATGGTAGGACGAGCCGCAGGCGATGATGATGATGCGGCCGATGTTGCGGATCTCCTCCGGTGTCATGGTCAGGTCCTGCAATATCACACGCCCGCCCTGGAGCCGGGCAGCGGTAGCCTCCCGGATGGCCCGGGGCTGCTCAAAGATCTCCTTGAGCATGAAGTGGGCGTAGCCGCCCTTTTCGGCGGCGTCAATATCCCAGTCCACATGGTGGTGCTTCTTTTCCACCGCATGGCCCTGCTTGTCATACACAGTGATGCCCTCCCGGGTCAGCACGGCCATCTCCCCGTCCTCCATGTAGGAGATGTCCCGGGTGTGGCGGATGATGGCAGTGACGTCGGAGGCGATGAAGTTCTCCCCTTCGCCGTAGCCCAGCAGCAGCGGCGCGTCCTTCCGGGCGGCAATGAGCGTATCCGGCGCGTCGGCGGACACGATGCCCAGGGCATAGGCGCCCTCCACGGCGCTGAGCATCCGCCGGACGGACTCGATCATGTCCCCGCACTGCTCATAGTAGTAGTCCAGCAGCTGCACCACCACCTCGCTGTCGGTCTCGGATGTAAAATGATAGCCCTTGTGCAGGAGCTGGCCCTTCAGCTCCGCGAAATTCTCGATGATTCCGTTGTGTACCAGGGCGATGCGTCCGCTCTGGCTCACATGGGGGTGGGCGTTGATGTCGTTGGGCTCGCCGTGGGTGGCCCAGCGGGTGTGGCCGATGCCCAGGGTGCCGGGCAGATCCGCGCCGTCATGGGTCAGGTCCTTCAGCACCTGCAGGCGGCCCTTGGCCTTCTTCACCTGCATCCCCTCCGGGCCGCTCACGGCGATGCCTGCGGAGTCATAGCCCCGGTATTCCAGCCGCTGCAGTCCGTCCAGCAAAATGGGCGCGGCCTGCTGCTTGCCTACATATCCTACGATTCCACACATATAATTTTTCCTCCTGATCGTTAAACGGTTGTTATTTCACAATCGGAAGGACAAACGCACAGATATTTGCCATTCCTGTCCGGCCGCAGCTTCTCTGTTTTGCGGTCGCCCGCATATTTGCCCGCTGCGTGCGCACCCGAACGGTGCGGGAGAGCTTCCGCCGAAATCTTCGATACTCTCTCCTCCTCGTCGTCCCGCCATAGGCGGGCGCTGGCGCTTATGATGGGGCCTGCCCCATAGTCCTCCTTTCTTCTCTGTGGCTTTTTGTATATTTCTACCTCTAACGGCAGATACTGCCGCAAAGGAGGTATACCCTATGATCACCGCTTTTTTCCGAACCGCCATACTCTATCTGCTGCTCATTGTGGGGCTCCGGCTCACCGGCAAGCGGCAGATCGGTGAATTGGAGCCTATCGAGCTGGTGCTGACCATGCTCTTGTCGGACCTGGCGTCCGTGCCCATGCAGGATTTCGGGATCCCCCTGGTAAACGGGGTCATCCCCATTATCACGCTGCTGGCCATGAGCATGCTCCTCAGCTGCCTCAGTCTGCGCAGCGTGCGCTTTCGCACACTGATCTGCGGCGAACCCGCCCTCATCATCCGGGACGGCCAGCTCCAGCAGGCGGCCATGCGGCACAACCGCCTGACCCTGGACGAGCTGTTTGAGGAGCTGCGCACCCAGGGCGTCACGGACATCCGGGACGTGAAGTACGCCATCCTGGAGACCGGCGGGCAGCTGTCGGTGCTGCTGCGCACAGCGACGCAGCCGGCCACGCCCCGGCAGATGGGCCTAAGCTGTGAAGACGACGTGTTCCTCCCCACGGTCATCATCAACGACGGCCGCCTGCTGCGGGATAACCTGCGCCGGGCCGGTCGGGACGAAGCGTGGCTGCACAAGCAGCTGCGGGAGAAAGGCATATGCTCCCCCACCCAGGTCTTTCTCCTCAGCGTGGATGAGCAGGGGGAGGCGATTTGTATTGTAAAGGATGCTGCCCAATGAGATCTTTCCGAATCCCCATTTTCATTTTGCTGCTGACTCTCTTGCTGTGCCTGTTTGCCGGCAGCAGCGTGGCCCGGTATACGGACGCATGGACCCGGCAGCTTCAGTTCGCCGACGACCTGGTCTGCCGGGAGCAGTGGCCCGACGCCCAGGCAGCCCTCTCGGACCTCTACGGCCGCTGGACGGAGCAGCAGGGGTGGCTGCATATGATCATCGTCCACCAGGAGCTGGACGAAACGGAGGCGCTGCTCCAGCGGTGCATCGCCCTGGCCCAGCAGCAGGATGACGCCGGGCTGCGCTCAGACATGGCGGAGCTGCGCACGCAGTTCACGCTCCTGGCCGAGATGCAGCGGCTGACCCTACGGAATATCCTATAGTCACTTCTCGCTGAGGAGCTTGTTCAGCTCGCTCATAAAGGTGTTGATGTCCTTGAACTGCCGATAAACGGAGGCAAAGCGCACATAGGCCACCTCGTCGGCCTTTTTCAGCTTATCCATGACCATCTCGCCCACCAGCTCCGTGCTGATCTCCCGCTCCAGATTGTTCTGCAGCTCCTGTTCGATCTCTGTGGCCATGCGTTCCATGTCCGCCACGGGCACCGGCCGCTTTTCGCAGCTGCGCTGGATGCCCCGCAGCACCTTGCTGCGGTCAAAGCTCTGGCGGCTGCCGTCCTTTTTGATGACCACCATAGGCAGGCTCTCCACCGTTTCATATGTGGTGAAACGGCGCTCGCACCGCAGGCACTCCCGGCGGCGGCGGATGCTGCCCTCGTCGGCCGGCCGGGAATCCACCACCTTGCTCTCCTGATATCCGCAATAGGGACACTTCATTGCCATTCTCCTTTTTGCACCGCGTCCACCGGGTCGGGCGGAACAGGTTATTGTCTGGGAATCCATTGTACCACACTCCGTCAAGATGTGGTAGTAATTTTCAGCCCCGGCGCGGCATTTTCCGCGCGGCAACCCGCTTCATCTTATATAGTATGCTGTCCGGCAGCTGCCATGCAGTCAAATTCTCTGTGCACATTCCACGAAATTCGCGCCGAAAAAACAGCAAAGTGCCGGGTAAAAATTCTTCCATGCTCCATTGACAATTTTTCCCTTTTCCGATACCATTATTTGTATCAAAAAAGAGAAAGACGGGGAAAACTGTATGAAAAAGCGACTTATCAGCCTGGTTTTAGCGGCACTCCTGGTTTTGTGCCTGCTGCCTGCCACCGCTTACGCCGCAACAACCGCCTCCGGCGCCTGCGGTAAAAATCTCACCTGGTCCCTCAGCAGCACCGGCACCCTGACCATCAGCGGCAAGGGCGCCATGGCGGAATACAGCAATGGCAATATGCCCTGGGCCGCCTATAAAAATCAGATCAAGTCCGTGGTTCTGTCAAAGGGCGTGACTACCATCGCCTACCTTTCCTTCAGTGACTGCGGCAAGCTCACCAGCGTTCAGATCCCGGACAGTGTAACGGACATCGGTGCCGCCGCATTTAATAAGTGCACCGCCCTGTCTGACATGACCCTCCCCAGGAATCTGAAAACCCTGGGCTGGTTGGCATTTGCCGGCTGCAGCAGTCTCAGGACCCTGACCATGCCGGCCAGCCTGACCGAGGGCGGCGGCTCCGCCTTTTCCAAATGCACCGGTCTGAAGGAGGTATATTTTGAAAAAGGCTCCAAGGTCGTGGAATCTACGCAGTTCCTAAGCTGCACCAGCCTGGAAAAGGTCGTCCTTCCCGAGGGCCTGGTGAGCATTGGCACGGACGCTTTCACCGGCTGCACCAGTCTCAGGTCCCTCCGCATCCCCGCCAGCGTGTCGAAGATCGGGATGTACCCCGCCCGCTCCTGCACCGGCCTGCAGGCGATCACGGTAGCCTCCGGGAATAAGAATTTTGTCTCCCGGGACGGGGCCCTGTATACCAAGGATATGAAAACGCTGATTCAGTATCCCGGCGGCAGGACCGGCGGCATAGTCATCCCCCAGGGGGTAGAGACGCTGAGCATGGATTCCCTGGGCTGCCCCGGCATGACCTCCATTCTCCTCCCGGTCAGCCTGAAACTGATCGGAACCGGCGCGTTTTATGGCTGTGACAACCTGACAGATGTGTATTACGCAGGCACGGAAAAGCAGTGGGCCCTTGTGGAAAAGGGCAGCGTGGAAAAAGGCAGCATGAACGAGGCGCTCGGGCAGGCTAAAATGCATTACAATTACAAGCGAGCCCTGCCGCCTGTCACAGCCGAGGCAAAGTGCATCGTCTCCACCGGCAAGCCCTATATCAAATGGACCGCCGTCACCGGGGCTAGCAAATACGAGGTGTACCGGGCCACCAGCAAAACCGGCACCTATAAGCTCCTGGGCACCACCGCAAGCCTCAGCTACACGGACAATAAAGCCGGCGCCGGCTACACCTATTACTACAAGGTAAAGGCCGTGAATGCAGCGGGATCCAAGAGCGATTACAGCGCCGTGGTGACCGGCATTTGCCGCTGCGCGAGGCCTGTGGTAAAGACAAGCTATGCAGCATCCACCGGCAGGCCCTACATCAAGTGGGATGCCGTGGCCGGAGCCGTCCGGTACGAGGTGTACCGGGCCGCCAGCAAGAATGGCACCTATACGCTCCTGGGCACCACTGCGGCCACTCATTATACCGACAAAAAGGCCAGCACCGGCTGCACCTATTATTACAAGGTAAAAGCCGTCAGCAAGGTGAAGGCCTCCGCCAACTCCTATTACAGCGCCGCCGCAGCGGGCATCTGCCATTGCGCCAAGCCCAGCGTGAATGTCACCGCCACTTCCGCCGGCAAGCCCAGGCTGACCTGGAACGCCGTGGCGGGTGCCGGCCAGTACGAAGTGTATCGGGCCACCTCTCAAAACGGCGCATACACCAAGATGTATACCACCACCGGTCTGAGCTACACCAACACCTCCGCCAAAGCGGGCACCACCTATTATTATAAGGTGAAAGCCATCAGCAAGGTAACGAGCACCGCCAACTCCGCCTTCAGCACCCCAGTGAGCATCAAGGCCAAGTAAATTTCACAGGAAAAGCATTGCCGCAGCCGGTCCACCGACCGGCTGCGGCAATGCCATGTTTTCCGCTAACGCCGTACCCTCTTGAAAAACAGGAAATAAACCAGCAGCCCGACAATGATGAGATCGTCGATCCGCAGCTGTTCAAACAGCATCAACGTCGACACCACGGATACCCCTACGATCCCCACCCGCAAAAGCCCGGGGATCGTTCCCTTTTCCTTGCTCAGCCACGCCAGATATGCCATTCCCGGGGACAAAAGCGCAAATACCGTCCACCCGACGATATAGCTCTCCCCGTACACCCCGTGGGTGATGACGGCCACGGCATAGTAGGCCGCCAGCATCCCCAAGCAGAAGGGCAGGATGTTGGCCATGGCCCGTTTGGGAGTCGGGCTGTATATGGCGATGAGCGTCCCCAGGAGGATCCACACGGCCATCCGGGAAAAGATCTCCCCCAGGGTGACCGTATAAATGTCCAGCAGCCGGACGGCCGCGCCTATGGCCAGGCCGCACAGGAGCATGGCGGCCGGATGCAGCAGTTTTCTGATAGTACCCACCTCGATTTCCTTTCCATTGGATATTCTCCATTTTACCTACCGATAGGTAGGCTCTCAAGTCGTCGTTTTTTTTCTGCAAAGGCGCAGCCAGCGCAGCGGTGTCCATCGCATGACGTTTATAAGTAAAAAACGGAGAGGATATATCCTCTCCGTTTTTCATGGTCTGTCCCCGCCCGGTATGTAGCTGCTCCTCATACCAGGCGCTCATGAGGCAGTCCGAAGGACACCGCGATAGCCGCATCCACCTGCTGCATGATGTTGTCCTCCACCCGTCCCATTTTCTCCCGCAGGCGTTTTTTGTCCAGCGTGCGGATCTGCTCCAGCAGGATGATGGAGTCCCGTGGCAGGCCGCTGCTCTGCCCGGGCAGCTCAATATGCGTGGGCAGCTTGGCCTTGCCGGTGCGGGAGGTAATGGCCGCCGCGATGACGGTGGGACTGTGGCGGTTGCCGGTGTCGTTCTGCACGATCAGCACCGGCCGCACGCCGCCCTGCTCGCTGCCCACCACCGGGCTGAGGTCGGCATAATAGATTTCGCCCCGTCTGACAGTTGATTCCACAAGGTTCACACTCCGCCGGAAAAAAGTACCCATGTATCTGGGTCACTTTCATTGTCCCACGCAGCCTCGAAAAATATACGCCCCACGGAAAAAACCGTATCGTGTCCGTCCCATATCAGTCTATGCCCGCCGGCGGCCGGCGGTGCCTTTAAAAGCGCAGCAGCAGCTCCCGCTCCGTCTCTTTTCCGTTTTCAACGTACACCCGGGGCACCCGCTTACTTACGGCGCAGGTCAACTCGTAGGGGATGGTCCCCGCCAGCTCCGCCAGCTTCTCCACCGGGTTGTGGGGCCCGAAGATCTCCACCTCGTCCCCCACGTTCACCTGGGGCAGGTCCGTCAGGTCGATCATGCACATATCCATGCAGATGCGCCCCCGCTGCGGTGCGGGGCCATAGGCGGTCATCAGGCTGCACCGGTTCGACAGGCACCGGAAAAAGCCGTCGGCATAGCCGTAGGGCACCACGCCCATATGGGTGGTGCGCTGGGTTTTAAAAATACGTCCGTAACTGACGGAGGTACCCGGCTCATAGATCTTAATGGTGCTGATATTGGTCATCAGGCGCATCACCGGGCGCAGGCCCAGCTTCTGCGCCCCGTCGCCATAGCCGTACAGCAGCAGACCCGGGCGCACCATGTCCAGCATCATCTCCGGCCAGTAGGCCACGGCGCCGGTGTTGGCGCAGTGACGCAGAGCGAATTTCCGCCCCAGCTTCTCCTCCGCCTTTTCGATAACGGATGTAAACAGGGCAAACTGCTGTTTTGTGTAGGCCCTGCTCTCCTCATCCTCCGGCTCATCGGACACGGCAAAATGGGTGAAGATGCCCTCCGCCTCCAGCCCCGGCAGGCGGCAGGCCTCGCAGATACCCTCCACGCCGCTCTCAAAGTGGTCGCCGCTGACCAGGTAGCCCAGGCGGGACATGCCGGTGTCCACCTTGATATGGATCTTCAGCGTGCCGCCGCAGCGCTGGGCCTCCTCGCTGTATTCCAGTGCCTTGGCCTTGCAGGTGACGGCCTGGGTGATGTGGTTTTGGATCAGGTTTTCCACCTGCTCCTTGGGGGTGTGGCCCAGGATCAGGATGGGCATGGTGATGCCGCCCAGGCGCAGCTCCATGGCCTCGTCTATGCTGCTCACAGCCAGGTAATCCGCGCCGCTCTCCTGCAGCACCCGGGACACCTGAATGGCACCGTGGCCGTAGGCATCCGCCTTCACCACGCCCAGGAACTTCACGCCCCGGCCAATGTGCCGGCGCAGCTTTTCGTAGTTTTCCTTCAGGGCGTCCAGGTCAATAACCGCCCAGGTCCTTTTCAGTGTAGATTCCATAGATTTCATAACGTCCGCCTCTTTCTCTTTTTTATCCGGTGAAAACTTCCGTCATAATGGCTTATCTCTCCCCGCGCCGCATTTCGCAGCCTGCAGGGGGCAGACCCCGCCGGGTGCCATGAGGGGTTTTAATTCTCCGTCTGGCAGGTAAACTGCGTAAACGTCACGGTCAGCAGCACTTTTCCGTCCCGGCTCAGCTCGGATGCATAGGGTGCCAAGGTCTCCGGCTGCACCCACAGGGTACAGGCGAATTTTCCCCCGTCCCTGCCGGATGCCTCGGTGGTCAGGAATATGTACTCCTGGCCGCCGATGCGGTCGCTTCCCTCCCGGGTCACGAACCCCTCCCCCGCCGCGTACAGCAGCATGGGCAGGCAGTTGGCCGCCGATAAGTCCCCGCCGTCGCCGGCCGGCCACACGCTGCCGTCATACAGCAGCTGCATTTCCTCTGCCGACACCGTGGCGCTGAGCCCCCGCAGGAGCTCCGGCTCCACAATGGTAGTGGTCGCGCCCTTCTCCCGGTCATAGGCCGCCGTCACAGAAAACGTCCGGTCATCCGATGAAAGATGCACCACCACCTGCGCCTCCATCTGTGCCGTTTGGATGCTTTTGTAGTAGGCCTGCACCGCCTCCCGCCTGGACGGCGCGCAGCCTGCCAGCAGCAGGCACAGGGGGAGAATCAGCAGCAAGTATTTTTTCACGGTATCGTCCTCCCAGTATTGAATTGGTAGGCTCTCCGTATCCCAAAATATTGTCATTGCAAAGCCAGTGCGCACGCCGGCTTCGCAATCCGTTCCCCTGGACCTTCGTGCCGGGATATTACGGATTCCCCAGGGCCTCGCGCTCCCTGGTCATGACATTTTTATATGAATAGGTCTTTCAGCGCATATGGGATCTGCTCCAGCAGGTCCGTGGGGGTCATGCCCCGCTCGCCTTTGTCGGCTGCGGCCAGGTCCCCTGCCCGGCCATGGAGCCACACCGCCGCGCAGCAGGCATCAAAGGTCTCGCACCCCTGCCCCAGCAGGGACAACAGCATCCCCGCCAGCACATCGCCGCTGCCGCCCTTGGCCATGCCGCAGTTGCCGGTGGTGTTCACGGCCATCCGTCCATCCGGGGCCGCTATCAGGGTGCGGTGTCCCTTCAAAATCAAGTATACGCCGTATTTCTGAGAAAATGCCGCTGCGGCCCGCTCCCGTCCCCGGGACAGGTCTCCGCCCAGCCGGAGAAATTCTCCCTCGTGGGGCGTGAGCACCGTCACCGCCGGCCGCTTTTGCAGCAGCTCCGTACTTCCGCCCAGGGCGTTGAGCCCGTCAGCATCCAGCACCAGGGGCTTTTCTGTATTCAATAGATTCTGCACCAGGGCATCCGTCTGCCGGTCCCGGCCCAGGCCGCAGCCCAGCAGCACTGCGTCACAGCCTGCCGCCCGGCGGCGAATGGGCTCCTCCGCCAGGAGGGAGAGCTTGCCGTCCGCAGTCTCCGGCAGAGGAAAGGGCATAGCCTCGTCGCTTTTCACCGCTGCCACCGGCCACACGCTCTGCGGCACGCCCAGGAACACCAGCCCCGCCCCGGTACGCACCGCCGCCCGGCTGGCAAAGATGGGCGCGCCGGTATAGCCCACGCTGCCGCAGACACACAGGACTTTACCGAAATCGCCCTTGTGCCCCTCCGGGTCCCGCCGGGGCAGACACCGGCGCACAGCGCCAGCCGTTATGGTCTCCATGGTCCGTACCCCCCTTTGTTCTATAGGATTTATCAAACACATACAGGTATTTTTTTAATGTATTATAGTATTATAGCACGTTTATCCCCATCCGGCGAGATTTTTTCGCTCCACCACAAAATTTTTCCCGTGAAAAAAGATGAGGCCCTGTTGCAGGGCTGCAACAGGGCCCCAGCTCACCCTGAAGGT
>ERZ791865.1680-NODE-1680-length-19437-cov-3.856723_pt1 | contig 19437 bp, 11 predicted proteins | sample MGYA00509942_ERZ791865 | MGnify/ENA primary metagenome ERZ791865 (study PRJEB30046, sample SAMN00792098) | human gut metagenome | study: EMG produced TPA metagenomics assembly of the A metagenome-wide association study of gut microbiota in type 2...
AATGCGGATTTCTGCAAAGCGCGAGGCTTGCGGCAGCCATCTCGATATCGTATAATGGGACGAGAGAAAGTGCCGGTAATTCCTATTTGCCGATCCCTTATGCAAAAAGTTGTAAAGTGACGATGGATAAAAAGGTATTTTATAATATTATCAGTTATAGAAGTTATCCTCAAGGTACATCTGTCCGGACTTTTAGTATGGATGAGTATAATCAATCGCAAATATTGATTGACAGTGTAGGGCACGTTTTGGAAAGAGGAGTGTACGGAGATTTGGCTTCTACAAAAAATACGGAAGCTTATTCTTTTCATAAGACTTTGCGGCCACAAGAAAAAGAAACGTTGCTTATCCGGAAAAAGCAGAAAGCCATTGAACAGTTGGTATTCCAATTAGATGCAGAAGATTTTGACCAAGCATTACGTTCAACGGTATTGAAGATCTCATTTGATGGAGAACAGACTGTTTGGACTCCGTTAGGGGACTTCTTTAACATAGGAGTTGGATTGAAAACTTATCAGATGTGGGAAAGAGCCGTACAGGAAGATGGAACCATGATTTGCCGGTGGATTATGCCTTATCAACATATCGCAGAGCTGGAGATAGAAAACATGGGAAAACAAGACATACAGATGTCAGTAACAGCTAAGGTAATGCCTTATACCTGGAATGATCGGTCCATGTATTTCCATTCATCTTGGCGTATGGATGATCCTACACCTGGTTTCCCGTTGTTCGATTATAATCTGGTTAATGTGAAGGGAAAGGGAATTTATGTAGGTGATCAGTTTACGGTATTAAATCCGGAAGAAGGCTGGTGGGGAGAAGGTGATGAAAAGGTGTATGTAGATGATGATATATTCCCATCGTTGTTTGGTACCGGAACGGAGGATTATTATGGTTGGGCCGGAGGCGTTGTTCCTAATCCGGAGGATGAATTTTATACACCATTTTTAAGTAATGTCCGAGTGGCAGCTCCTAATTCTATGGGATATAATACTTGTACAAGAACACGCGTATTGGATGCTATTCCTTTTAATCGGCAGTTGGATTTCAATATAGAGTCTTCGGGTTCCAACCGAACCAGTTGGTTCCATTTGCAATATGCGGTGAATACCTATTGGTATGCTAAACCAGGTGCTTCTTGTAATCGGAAACCCTTGCCGGAAATGGCCTCTCGTAAAATCATGACATTACAGGAGTTACAAGTCTATAATGAGAAATGTAAGGCGGATCGATATATTTACCCGGGTGCGATAGAAGCAGAAAATCTGGAAACCTATCAGTCGGGAGATGCTGTTCGGCCAGTAGAAAAAATGGATGTTTGGGGTGAATTGAGTAATAGCGAAGCCAAATGTTATCAGTTTATCCAAGAAGGTAAGCCGGTGAATGTCCGTCTGACGGAGTTGTTTAATGATGTGCCATTAAAGGTTTGTCTGATTACGGGAGATGCGTGTGGGGAATTTGATATTCTTGTAAACGGGACTTTGGTAAGGACGATAAATTTGCTATCGGAACATTCAGCTGTAACAACGATTGATTTGGGAGTACATAAACCTGTTAATAATGCGTTGGATATACAATTTGTATGTAAGAAAACAGGTCAATTGGGAATTGATTATTTTTTGATTAAATAGGAGAGAACAAGGATGAGAAAAATAGTTTTGACATGGGTTTTGAGTATTTCGGCGTTTTTATTGTTTGCGTCAGTTCCGCGAAAGGAATATCCTCGTCCACAATTTGAACGAACGGAATGGATCAATTTGAATGGGACCTGGAGTTATCAGATAGATCCGAGTGGAACAGGCATAGAACGGAATTTCAAAGAATCCAAGGGTTTTGATGGGAATATTCTAGTTCCTTTCTCACCAGAAAGTAAGTTGTCGGGAGTAGGATATACGGACTTCATAGAACATTTGTGGTATCAACGGAATATCCAGATACCGGCAGAATGGTCTGAAAAGAAAATCCTGCTGAACTTCGGTAGTGTCTATTATGAATCTGAAATTTATGTGGATGGGAAGTTCGTAGATCGTCATTTGGGTGGTAGTTCTTCTTTCTCAGTGGATTTAACGGATTTTGTCAAACCGGGAAATCAACATTCTCTTGTTCTATACGTCAAGAGTGACTTGAGAAATAGAGTTCAGCCCGTGGGAAAGCAATCAACGCATTATTCCTCTTATGGTTGTAATTATACGAGAACGACAGGAATTTGGCAGACTGTTTGGATGGAAGCTGTTCATCCCAAAGCTTTAAAATCAGTACAGGTGATTACTGATATAGACAATGCTCAAGTAATTGTTAATCCGATGTTTTATAGTTTGGGTGGTACAAGATTACGGGCTATCTTGCGAGATGGAGAAAAGGTTGTTGTTCAAAAGACGATTACGGCTTCGGAAAGTACTCCGCTGATTTTACCGGTGAAAAAGGCAAAACTGTGGAGCCCGGAATCTCCTTTTCTCTATGATTTAGACTATGAAGTACTGGATGAACAAGGGAATGTGATAGATCAGGTCTATTCGTATATAGGAATGCGTAAAATTCATGCAGAAGGAAATCGGTTGTACTTGAATAATGAGCCTTACTATTTAAGGATGGTGTTAGATCAGGGCTATTATCCGGAAAGTCAGTGGACAGCTCCTTCCGATTCGGCTCTAAAGAATGATATATTGTTGTCGAAGGCTATTGGTTTTAATGGAGCCCGTTTGCATCAGAAGGTGTTTGAGGAACGTTTCTATTATTGGGCAGATAAGTTGGGTTATCTTACTTGTGGAGAGATGAATAGTTGGGGACTAGATTATAATCTTCCTATTGCCGGATCAATCTTTATGCCGGAATGGTTGGAGGTGGTGAAACGCGATCGGAATCATCCGTCCATTATCATGTGGGTTCCCTTAAACGAGCAAAATAACGTGGATAAAGTTTATTTTCCTCGTTTCTCGGCACAACTTTATGATGCGACAAAATTGGCTGATCCGACTCGTCCGGTGTTAACTAATTCAGGCGGTACGCATTATAAGACCGATATTGTATCGTCTCATCTGTATAATCAAGATTCTGTTTCTTTGTATAAAGATTTATGGAATGAAGGAAAATTATTCCCGGGGCATCGTTTTAATGAAGATCCTCGTGTTTTGTATAACACGGGTTCAAATTTCCGGTTTGACAATCATGAAACACGTTGGTTTGTTTATGATGGCTCATGTCCTTATTTGTTTGATGAGTTTGGCGGTGTCTCTTTCAATACGAATCAAGGAGGTTGGGGATATGGTGGAGCAGCAACGGCAGAAGAATATTATAAGAAGGTTGCTTCTTTGGTGAATGTGGTTCTAAAGATGTATCCTTTTATCGGAGGTTATTGTTATACGCAATTGACGGATGTGGAGCTGGAACAAAATGGCCTTTATTATTATGATCGCCGACCTAAGTTTGATATTCAGAAATTGAGAGAGATATTTGGAAAACAACCTGAAAAGGCAGGTAAAAATGAAATGGAATAAAAGGAGATGTTTTTTGGATAAAAAGAATTATCTTTGTTTATTCAGGAGATCTATCCAGTACTTCACTAAAAGTTCTGGATAGGTCTCTTCTTGGTCTTACATGGATTCTGTTTGATTATGAGAAGAAAACAATGGGTGATTATAGGTCTTTTATTCAGTCTGGTTCTAATTGGGATAGGTAATTGGATTGGCAGTAAAGATCTTTTTGTTTCAGGATGGATAAAGGGGACACAATGGTATTTGCAAGGTCTTGAAGTTTTTAATTTTAGATTGGAGAAAGTTGATTCTCTTTATGATGCGAAAGAATACCGCTACTTTTTGTTCGTTCGGGAGTCTGTTGATTTTCGTTTAAACGATGAGGTTCTGGATTCGTTGCTTGTATTGACAGCTGATCATGTTACGGTATTACCAGGGCATCAAGATGTTGACAAGATCTCTTTATCGGGATCTGCTTTTGATTTTCTAATGAAGCCGAACCTAGTCATAACCTTGTTTCGGGTAGTTCATGTAACAAAAGAAAAGAATGGGTATTTGTATCGTTTGGAGCGAATGAAATGATTGAAGGAAACGGATAAATATTTTATAATTAACTTATAAAGGGGATGAGTTTGCTATGTATGGGAAAAGGAAATTTTGGATGAGTGTTCTCTGTATGGTAGGAAGTCTGAGCTTGTATGCACAAGAGCAGATCTATGTTTCTCCGCGAGGAAACGATAAGGCAGATGGTAGCTTGAAGAAACCGCTACGAACGATTCAGGCGGCCGTTGATAAGGCTAGCCAGAAAAAGGATGCAGATGTAGAGATTGTATTGCGTGGCGGTGCTTATGAGCTGGATAGGACGGTGGAAATAGGAAAAGGTTTGTATGCTTCTCTGCGGATAAAACCTTATGGAAAGGAAGTTGTTTCTGTTTCGGGTGGTCGGACAATTGCTTTGAGTCGTTTGAAGAAGGTTTCGAATCCGGATGTGAAGGCACGGTTGCAGCCTCAGGAGAGTTCCGTTGTACGCGAATTGGATTTACGGAAGTTGGGAATAGATGTGCAAGGATTGCGTCCGTCGGGTTTTGGTCGTCCTAGTAGTGCGGCTTGGACCGAATTGTTCATGAACGAACAGCCTTTGCAGATTGCCCGTTGGCCGAATGATTCGACTGTCTTGATCGGGAAAGTATTGAAGGCAGGAACCGGAGAACATGTGGCAGAGGCAGAGTTACCGGTATTCTGTTATAATGAAGATCGCCCGTCTGCTTGGAAAAATGCTGGGAAGTTTTGGATTGGCGGATATTTCGCCCATGGGTATGCAGATGATATGATACCTGTTGAAAAGATTGATCCTTCGGATAAGACAATCCATCCGGCGATGCAAACGGTTTATGGCTTTATGACGGGAGCAGACTGGCGACGTTGGTATGCGTTGAACTTATTGGAAGAATTGGATTTGCCAGGCGAATATGTGATCGATGAGGAAGAAGGCAAGATGTATGTATATCAGAAAGATACACTCACTTCATTGCATGTATCGGTGTTGGATGAACCTTTGGTGGCTTTGGAGCATTGTTCGGATGTAACATTGGAAAATCTGACATTTGAATATGGACGGTATATCGGTATCTATTTGGAGGATACTAAACATGTGCGTATTCAGGGATGTACGATCCGGAATATGGGCGGTGTAGCTGTATCAATGGGAAAAGGTTCTTTTACTCCTGGAAAAGTTACGTTAAAACCTCATGCAGCAGAGGCAGGTGGTGAGCCAACTTCACGTGTTATTGGAGATTTGATAGGTAAAGTATATCAAGAGACTTTGTATAATAGAGAGGCTGGAAGCGATAACGGCATTGTGGATTGTTATATATACCATGTAGGAGCAGGTGGAGTTAGTCTGGGTGGAGGCGATCGGGCTTCATTGATTCCGGCAAATAACTTTGTGGAGAATTGTCGGATACATGATTTTAACCGAATTGAGAAATCATATCGTCTGGGCGTGTGGATCGATGGAGTAGGAAACCGGGTTTCTCAGTGTGACATTTATAATGCGCCCAGTATGGCAATTCTGTTTCATGGGAATAACCATGTAATTGAATATTGTAAGATTACGAATGTTTGTGGTGAAGTGGATGATCAAGGGGCGATTTATTACGGACGTGATCCTTCGGAGCAAGGCAATGTCATTCGGTATTGTTATTTCCATAAGTTAAGTCCGCGTCATCGGGTAACGGCCACTTATCATGATGATGGTGCTTGTGGTGGTGAAGTCTATGGTAATATTTATCACAATGCTGGTTCTTTACCCGTATTGATCGGTGGCGGACATTATAATCATTATCATCATAATTTATTTATTGATTCACCCTGTGCCATTCATTTGGATAATCGTATGCAGAATTGGGGTACGGGAATGGTGGCTCCGGATGGAATCATTGATCAGCGTTTGAAGAAAGTTCGTCATACCGAATCTCCTTATAGCGAGGCTTATCCGGAATTGGTAAACTATTGGCAGGAAGATCCGGCTTATCCACATGGAAATCTGATTGAAAGTAATCTCTTCTATCGAATTGGTAATGTGGTTCATGGAGAGACGCAATGGGCCGAGTTTCGGAATAACTGGATAACCAATGAAGATCCGGGTTTTGTCAATCCTGACAATCCATTAGAGGGATTCAAGACTGATGCCGATCTATTCAAGTATATTCCGGGTTTCCCTCAGTTGCCTTTCGATAAGATTGGATCGAAACTTCCGTAATGGATTGCTAAATAATTCGGATTTTATTTCTCTATCTCTGTTTTTTTGCGTTTCTTGTACACCAATTAACGTAATAGTCATTTTATTTAAGATGATAGAAAAATGAAGAGACATTTGAAACAAATCTGTTTAATGGCTTTGGTTTGTTTGGAGGCCTTTTTTCTTTCGAGCTCAGGGAAAAAGGCTGAAACAAATCAGGTCACGGCGTCTTCGACGAAGAGTAATGTATTGCCTGAATGGGCATTGGGTGGTTTTGTGAGACCGGAAGGCGTGAATCCGATCATTCAACCTCGGCCGGAAAGTAAATTCAACTGTCCGATGCGGAAAGAACCTGTCGGTTGGGAAGAAAGTGACACCTTTAATCCGGCAGCTACCCTGAAGGGTGATACGATCTGTGTGTTGTATCGGGCAGAAGATAATTCTGCTAAAGGCATTGGTATGCGTACTTCCAGAATTGGTTTGGCTGAGAGTACGGATGGTATTACGATGGTCCGACGTGATAAACCGGTGATGTATCCGGCAGAAGATAATGCCAAAGAATTTGAATGGCCGGGTGGTTGTGAAGATCCGCGTGTAGCCATGACGGAAGATGGACTCTATGTCATGTTATACACCGCTTGGAATCGAGATGTACCCCGTTTGTCGGTTGCAACTTCCAAAGATTTGCTCACTTGGGAAAAGCATGGGCCTGCTTTTGCCAAGGCTTATAACGGGCGTTTCAAAGATATGGCTTGTAAGTCCGGTTCGATTGTAACAAAGCTGGTGGATGGTAAGCAAACGATCGCTAAGGTAAATGGGAAATATCTGATGTATTGGGGAGAACACATGGTGGCTGCTGCTACTTCTGATGACTTGATCCATTGGGAACCGGTGTTGGATGATCAAAACGAGTTGCTCGGACTTATTTATCCTCGGGAGAAATACTTTGACAGTGCTTTGACCGAATGTGGTCCTCCGGCAGTGATTACGGAAGATGGTATTCTTTTATTATATAATGGAAAGAACGAAACCAACGAAAAACGGGATCCCCGCTTTAATGCCGGTACATACAGCGCCGGTCAGGTCTTGTTCGATCTTCAGCATCCTTATCAGGCGATCGGACGGTTGGATGTTCCGTTCTTCCGACCTATGGCAGACTTTGAAAAGAGTGGTCAGTATGTGGATGGAACGGTCTTTATTGAAGGTTTGGTCTTCTTTAAAGGGAAATGGTATTTATATTATGGTTGTGCCGATTCAATGGTAGGCGTGGCTGTTTATGATCCACAGAACAAAGCCGAAGGGGATATGTTACCTTGATTAGGAAAAACGTCAGTTACTCTGGTTACTTCGAGTAGCTGACGTTTTTTTCTTATGGAAAGATTTTCATTTTTCTGAAAAAATTTACTTCTTTTGTAGGTTTGTTGGCCTATGGAGAAAACAGAAGTACATATCTTGACAGAAATCGCAGCCGGAAATATCCAAGCATTCGAGCAGTTATTCTTTCGATATCAGCCGAAGCTGGTTTGTTTCCTGACGGGTTTGACGCATGATTCGGAATTAAGCCGCGACATGGCGCAAGAGATGTTCCTTTCTATTTGGAAAGACCGCGAGAAACTGGTACAGGTGGAGTCTATTTCTGCCTATCTTTATCAAATGGCCCGCTATAAAGTCTATGATTACTTTGATCACCTAGCTGTGACCGAACAGTATGCCCATGAATATCTGGAAAATACCTCCGAAGCAGAGTCGGAAGAAGAACAATTGTTTGCCCGTGAGCTTCAGACGATGATTCAAGCGGCTGTTCAGCGAATGCCACCCCAACGTCAATTAGTTTATCGGATGAGCAGGGAAGAAGGCTTGTCCAATGATGAAATAGCTCTCCGTCTGCATATCAGCAAACGAACCGTAGAAAATCACCTGACGGCTGCATTGGCCATCTTGCGTAAGGTCGTATATTTATGGTTGCTCCTCACGATCCGATAATACTCCTTAATGAAACTCGTTAGAATTAAAAACGAAAGCTACGGGAATGGATAATGAATCTCGTTAGAAACCTTCCAAAGACTTTGCCTTTTCTTTTATTCACAACGTATTCATGTGAAACAATCATGGACTTTGTGGAAAAATTATTTGATTGAAATAATTTTTAACAAAAAAATCTCCATTTGGCTTGTGTGTGTTTCAGTGTTGAACCTACTAACGTATAAAAGCAGATAATATGGAAGCACACGGATCAATTAAAAAGTTATTCCAACTATATGTTGGAAAGCGTTTTTCCAAAGTAGGGAAAGCCCTATTTGGAAAATGGTTGCGTGCGGAACAAGATCAGGATATAAAAGAACATTTGTTGCGGCAACATTGGGAAACGACAACGGGCGAGATATCAGCAGATACGTGGGAAGATTGGAACCGGTTGCGGTCTCAGCTGGATACTTCTTTCCACCGGAAAAAGCAAATCCAGCTGATGTGGTTGAAATATGCCGCTGTGGTGACTTTGTTTTTGGTTTCTGTGGGTGGAACCTATTGGATAACGGAGCAACATACGTTACGCCAGTCGGTTGAAATGGCTGAATTGTTTGTCCCTTATGGCGAGACCCGCGAAATTCAGTTACCGGATAGTTCCCGTGTGTGGGTGAATGCCGGATCAACCATGCTGTATCCGAAGGATTTTCGGAAGATGGATTCTCGTACAATCTATCTGACGGGTGAAGCTTCTTTTCAGGTTTATAAAAACAAGAAGAAACCGTTTATCGTCAAGACTTCCGGTGTGGATGTCCAAGCTTTGGGAACTGTTTTTACTGTAAAATCGTATGCGGGTGAAGATTATACGACTACCACGTTGGAAGAAGGTAGTGTGAAAGTCAGTCTGAAGGATGGAATGACGCAGTCGTATGTACTGAAGCCCAGTGAGCAATTGGTGTATTCGCATCGAGATCATAGCGTGCAACGAAATCGGGTAGATCTGTCTTTGTATAAGATGACACGCGAAGGCTATCTGATTTTCGAGGATGTTCCTTTCTGGCAACTCGTTTCGACGCTGGAAAAGAAATACGGAGTTACGTTCCAATACAACGCAACCCGTTATGGGAACGATTTGTATCATGTGAAGTTTGCCCCGGATGAAACGATTGAGGATGTTATGGAAATCCTGCATCAGTTGATGGGCATACAGTATGCAATTAAAGGGAATAATATCATTGTCAAATAATAAAAAAGGAGGATATCATGAAAAAAAGAAAAACCGGAAAGAATAGCGGTCAACTTCCCTTTCCGGTATTTGAAATGCTAGTCTTTTGCGTTCAACAGAACAGGAGAAATCAATCAAGTTTCTAATACTAAAATTTCAAACGTACAAATTTATGAATTTATCAAATCTAATGCCAGGAGAGAGTAGAAAAAAAATATCCCGGCTGCTGTGTGTGACAGCATTATCAACATGTAGCGTATTCGCTTACGCGCAACAACAACAAGTCAAACTGACCGGAAGTAATCTTCCGTTGAAAAGCGTCTTCAAGCAAATCGAAAAGCAAACGGATCTTTCTATCGACTACAGATCGCAGGATGTCGATGATTCCCGTATTGTGAAGCAAATGCCGAAGGCAACCACCGTGCAACAAGCCATGAACCAATTGCTGGCAGGTACAGATTGTGTGGTGACTTTCAGTAACGGACACATCATCATCAAGAAACAGGCTTCTAATACTACTAACCAGCAATCCAAACGGGTAAAAGGAACCATTGTAGATGCCACAGGCATGCCGGTAATCGGTGCCAATGTGATGGTAAAAGGTACTACGAATGGAACCATTACTGATATGGACGGTAATTTCTCGTTGGAGGCAGATAATAATGCCATCCTTGTTGTATCTTACATTGGATTTGCCAATCAGGAAATTAAAGTAGGTAATCAGACAAATTTGGCTATCACCATGAAAGAAGATGCGGAAGCTTTGGATGAATTGGTGGTTGTAGGGTATGGTGTACAGAAAAAAGTAAATGTTGTGGGATCTATTTCCCAAGTCAATAGTAAAGCTTTGGAAAACCGTTCAACCCCTCAATTATCAAATGCTTTGACAGGACAGATGACAGGTGTTACTGTGATTCAGCGTTCAGGAAGGCCTGGTTATAGTGATGGCGAGATACGGGTTAGGGGTGTCGGTTCTTTTGGTGCAACACCTTCAGCTTTGGTATTGATAGATGGCGTTCCTGGAAATATGAACGAAGTCAATATGAATGATGTTGAGAGTGTGTCGGTATTAAAAGACGCTTCTACTGCTGCCATTTATGGTGCAAGAGCTTCTAATGGCGTTGTTTTAATAACAACGAAATCAGGAAAATCAGGAAAGGTCTCTGTCAACTATAATGGATATGTGGGAACCAGTATTGCAACAGCAATTCCTGAATTTGTAGATACATGGGAATATTGTACTTTGATAAACCGGGCACGCGGAACAGAAGTTTATAGTCCAGAAGAAATAGAGCATTATAAGAATGGAACAGGTGATCCAGACAAATACGGTAATGCGAAATATATAGATGAAGTACTTTCTCGAAATGGTCTTCAGACAGGGCATGATCTTTCTATCAATGGCGGAAATGACAAAACAAAATATATGTTGTCTTTTGGATTTTTGCAACAGAACGGGTTGGTAGAAAAAAATGATATGAGCCGATATAATGTCCGTGCTAATTTGTCCACACAATTATTGTCTAATTTGAAATTAACGACACGACTTTCTGGTGTTTATTTGGATTTGGATGAACCGTCTGTTCCTGCTGGAGATGAACAATCTACAATGTTAGGAATCATTTATAAAGCGTTACGTATGCCGGGATTGACGCCTTCTATTTTGTCCGATGGAAGTTTCGCTTTAGGTAACGAATTGCATGGGGTACCACTTGGATGGATTCGTAGTGCTTCTTTTTATAACAAGAAACAATATCGTTTCAATGCGAATGCCAGTTTGGAATATACTCCGATAAAGGATTTGAAATTGATGGTTATGGGAGCCTATGATAATAATAGTATAGAAGATAAACGGTTCCGTTCAACCCAAACTCTTTCGGGAGGTTTGACATTGGGCCCTTCTACTTTGAAGCAACAGAATGATAGAACGATTTATAAAACATTCCAAGCAACCGCTGAATACAATAAGAGTATATCTCAACATAATATCGGCGTTTTGTTGGGTTATTCTTGGGAACAGGAAGATTATACCGGTTTAGGTGGTTTTAGGGATAATTTTCCTGGAAATAACTTACCATATATAGATGCGGGTTCTCCGGGTAATCAGCAATCAAATGGAAATGCTTATGGTTGGGCTTTGCAATCTTATTTCGGTCGTGCTCAATATAACTATGCGGAACGTTACTTGTTGGAATCTACAATCCGTTATGATGGTTCTTCACGTTTCCCTAAAGGAAATCGTTTTGGCCTTTTCCCTTCTGTGGCTTTGGGTTGGAGAATATCAGAAGAATCTTTTTTTCATGAAAATGAAAATTTAAGTTGGATTTCAGGCCTGAAGTTAAAAGCATCATGGGGACGTTTAGGTAATAATAATATTGATAATTATCCCTATCAGTCAGTATTTACATTGAATAAAGATTATCCGTTAGGAGGAACCCTTAATCAAGGTGGTGTTATTCTGACCGCTGTAGATCCCTTGGTGAAGTGGGAGAGTACGGAAACAATAGATGCTGGTGTTGAGTCTGTTTTGTGGAATGGCTTGTTGAGTTTTAATGCTTCCTATTTTTATCGTAATACGTATGATATCCTATATAAACCCAATTCAAGTGTTTCTTTAGTGTTAGGTAAAGACCTTTCAGAAATGAATATCGGTGAATTGAAAAATAAAGGATGGGAATTTGAACTTGGACATAAAAATACGATAGGCGATTTTTCTTATAATGTGAATGCTAATTTTAGTATCATTCATAATGAAGTATCTTCTTTAGGTGTTGGCAATGTAGAACAGTTGAATGGATTAGTTGGTGATGGGTCAAGTCTGTTTATTGGACATCCTATGCAATTATATTACGGTTATAAGACAGATGGTGTATTTTTGGATAAAACAGATATTGAGAATTGGCATAATCAAAGTGCTGTAAATCCTAATCCTCAACCAGGAGATATCCGTTATGTTGATATCAGTGGTCCGGATGGTGTGCCAGATGGAAAGGTTGATCCGAATTATGACCGTGTTCCATTGGGTTCAAGAATTCCGAAATATACATTTGGTATTAATTTGAATATGGCGTATAAAGGATTTGATTTTTCAGCTTTGATACAAGGTGTTGCTGGTGTAAAGGGCTATTTGAATGGTTATGCAGGGTTTGCATTGGCGAATCAGAGTAATATTCAGCGCTGGCAGGCTGATGGATGTTTTGATCCCGAAAATCCGGTTCGTTATCCGGAATATCCCAGAATTCAGGATTTGGGTAACTCAACGCCACCGAATTATCAAATGTCGGATTTTTGGGTCTTGAATGCTTCTTATGTGAGACTTAAAAACGTACAATTAGGATATACTTTGCCGAAATCTGTGCTGTCAAAGATAAATATTGCAAATTTGCGTTTTTATGTACAGGCTGAAAATCCTATTTCTATACATGGTTATAGAAAAGGATGGGATCCTGAAATCAATACAGATGGAAGTCAGTATTATCCTATTTTATCAACATATACTTTTGGAGTAAATTTAAAATTTTGAGGACTTATGAAATATAGAATAGCAATTATATTAGCCGGTATATTGTCTTTAGGAGGGTGTGATCTGGAGCGGAATCCTTTGTATGAATTGGCAGATACCAATATTTGGGAAAGTGAAGAAACTGCCAAAGTGGCTTTGGTTGGATTGTATAATGTGGATAATTCTAATCCTCCTACACCTACTGACTGGTGGTCAACCTCTGGATTGGTTTTTTTGGAATTTGCAACAGATAATGCCTTTGATCGTAGAGGCGTGAATTCTGAGTATCATCGGTTGACGGATGGAACTCTGCTTACTACGAATTCTTATATAAAGGCTTATTGGAAAGCTTCTTATAGAAGAATTTCCTATTGTAACGATTTTCTAAACGGAATAGATAAGTTACAAGCAGATCCTTCTGTTAGAAATCGATTTAAAGCTGAAGCGAAATTTATTCGTGCGGCACAGTATTTTTATTTGGCGCAGTATTTTCAAGATGTCCCTTTGGTGACTAAACCATTGAGCTTGGACGAAGCAAATAATGTTAGTAAAGCTTCAAAAAGTGAAATTATAGAGTTTGTAATAACGGAACTGAAAGAGGCTGTCAATGAATTACCGCGGTATAAGGATTTGACTAATTCTGAAATAGGACGTGCTTCTAAACAAGCTGCGTTGGCTTTTTTAGGTCGTACATATTTGGGAGAAAAATTATTTAATGAAGCTGCTGCAGTTTATAAAGAAATCATTGATTACGGAGATAATATTATAGATGATGATTATGAATCATTATTTATTCCTTCAAACCAAAATAGTAAAGAAAATATCTTTTCAATTCAATATTTGCAAGATAAAAGGAAAAATGATTTGGCGCAACGCTGTTTCCCGGCAAAAGATGGTGGATGGTGTATTATGAATCCGTTGGGTAGTTTGTTTGAAGCATATCAGTTTACAGATGGTACTGATTTTAGTTTTGAAAGTCCATTGTATGATGCTGATGATTTGGCTAAGAATCGTGATCCTCGGTTAAAGGCAACTCTTTTGTATGATGGAACAATGTTCAAGGGAACTGAATATATTTCTCATCCCGATTCGAAAAGCCCGGATAGAGTTGAAGGTGGGCAAACAACCCAAACCGGTTTTTTGATTCGGAAATATATGGATGAAAGCTATACGGGTGGTTTACAAAATTATGGTGGTAATACTCCTATAATTCGTTATGCAGAAATCCTTTTGAGTTATTTGGAAGCTCAATTGGAGGGTGGTGCAGTTATCACACAGCAGTTATTAGATGAAACGATTAATAAGGTGCGTGGTAGGCAATCTGTACAAATGCCAGCTATACGGGAAATGAATCCGGATAAACTTCGTAGTATTTTGCGTAATGAGAGACGCGTTGAATTGGCTTTGGAAGGAATTCGTTTATGGGATTTAATGCGTTGGGGTATTGCTCACGAGGTTTTGAATGGAGAAGTTTACGGTGCTCCTTTCCCTGGAGCAGTAAGGCAAAAGCCAAATCCAGATGGAGTTGTAGATAAATATGGTCGTTGGTATGTGACTACAAGGGCTTTCCGAAAAGAGTCTGATTATCGTTGGCCTATCCCTCAATCTGAACAAAATATAAATCCAAATTTAAGATAATTATGATAGGGAGATGTTGTGGTATATATCGTTCCATAACCTCTCTCTTTTTTATTAACATCATGAAACGAAGATCATTTATCAAAACAGCAACCGCTGGCTGTTTGTTAGGAGCTGTGACACCTTCTTGTATGGTAAGTTCCGAAAAAGAGTTAGAGACTAGAGGAATTCGCTACATAGCACCTCAGTTAGAAGAGAAGTATAAACAACAGTATACCGGTAAGACAGCTTTCAAAGACAAGCCATTACCTACCGGAAAGAATATCCTGTTCATAACAAGCGACCAACATCATTATATGTGTATGGGATATAACGATCCGAAGATCAAGACCCCAAACTTGGATCGTTTAGCAAAGATGGGGATCATTTTTGACCGAAGTTACTGTCCAAACCCGACCAGTACGCCAACCCGCGCATCAATGATAACTGGTAAATATGCTAGCCAACACGGAGCGTGGTCGTTGGGAATGAAGCTTTCGGAAAAGGAATTGACTATTGGCGATTGCTTCCAACAGGCAGGTTACCGTACCGCGTTGATCGGAAAGGCGCATTTCCAACCATTAGAAGGTACAGAGGAATATCCTTCATGTGAAGCCTATCCGATTTTACAAGACTTAGATTTCTGGCGAAAGTTCAACGGGCCGTTCTATGGTTTCGAACATATTGAATTATGTCGTAACCATACTGATGAAGCGCATGTCGGGCAGCATTACGCCATTTGGATGGAAGAAAATGGGGCTGTAAACTGGCGGGACTGGTTTCGCAAACCGACTGGCAATTCTCCGGTTCAACAATACGTTTGGAATATCCCCGAAAAATATCATTATGACAATTGGATTACAGAACGAACGAACGCTATGCTTGAGCAATATAAGAAGAACAATGAACATTTCTTCTTATGGGCAAGTTTCTTCGATCCACATCCCAGTTATCTCGTTCCTGAGCCATGGGCTTCGATGTATAAACCTGAGGATATGGATGTTCCTGAATTTACTTCGGGTGAATTTGATGACAAACCCCTTCATTTTGCCTTGACCCAACAATCGAGCCCTGATTTCTCTTACCTGAATGAGGATGGAGATGAACGACCGCATTGGGTACACGGTGCGCACAGTCATTTGCAGAATCGGGAAAAGATGGCCAAGAACATGGCAATCTATTTCGGCATGATCAGTATGCTGGACCATTATATTGGCAAAATTTTGGATAAATTAGAGGAACTAGATTTGGTGAAAGATACGGTCATCGTGTTTACGACCGACCATGGTCATTTCTATGGGCAACATGGTCTAACAGCCAAAGCCATACACCATTATGAAGACTTGGTTCGCATTCCGTGGATCGTAGCCACGCCTGATTGTAAAAAGCCAGGTACACGCTCGGAAGCTATGCAGTCGAGTGTCGATTTAGCGAAGACTTTTTTGAGTCTTGCAGGATTGGAACAGCCCATGACGATGACGGGGATTGATCAAAGTAAAGTATGGAATGGTGAAATAGAAAACGTTCGCAACCATGTGCTGGTGGAAAATCATTTTCAGCCGACCAAGTTTTATGCCAAAAGTTATATAGATGCCCGTTACAAGCTGACGATCTACATGAACCAAACATATGGGGAACTTTTCGACCTGGAAAAAGATCCTAAAGAGTTGGTTAATCTTTGGGATCATCCGGAAGTACAACAATTGAAAATGGAGTTGATGTTGAAGATGCTTCATGCAGAACTTCAGAAAGAGCCGTTGTGTATGCCTCGTATTGCTGTGGCCTAAAAACATGTTTTTCATCTAAAAATAGCAACATGGATCGAGTCTTATTATTTTGTTTTATACTACTTTTACATTTGGATGTCGGATGGGCAACTTCATTTAAATATCAATCAAAAATCACCCCTTTTGAAGGAGAGAAATGGTGGGGCGGTACTGTCGGCTTGGGAAGAAAGATGCCTTTTGAAGGAAACCTACGTTTATTCGACCTTTCCGCCGAGAATTTAAACAATCAAAACGTACCTTTTCTGCTCTCTTCAGAGGGACGGTATGTTTGGAGTGACAAGCCATTTTCTTTTCAGGTAAAGGATGATGAGTTGTATCTATATTCAGCGTATGAAAAGCTAGAACCGTTGAAGGTAGGTAACACATTGAAGGATGCCTACATGGCTGCTTCGGGCAGGCATTTCCCGCCGTCCGGCGATTTGCCGGATTCGTTGTTCTTTTCCATACCGCAGTATAATACTTGGATCGAACTGATGTATAACCAGAATCAGAAAGATATCCTGAAATATGCAGACCATATATTAGAGAATGATTTTCCAGCCGGAGTCTTCATGGTAGATGACAACTGGCAGAAATATTATGGTAATTTCGAGTTCAAACCCGAACGTTTTCCCGATCCAAAAGGGATGATCGACCATCTGCACAGGCTGGGATTCAAGATCATGTTCTGGATTTGCCCATTTGTCAGTCCCGACAGCCCGGAGTTTCGTGAACTTCAGCAGAAAGGATATTTGATCAAGAAGAAAGGGACGAACAATGCAGCCATTATTCCTTGGTGGAACGGTTATAGTGCCTGCTATGATCTGAGTAATCCAGCTGCCGCAGAGCATCTGAAACAGCAGTTGCGTAACATGCAGAACAAATACGGAGTAGATGGTTTCAAATTCGATGCCGGAGACATCAGCCATTATAACGATCCTGAATTGGAGTTTTATGATAAGTCGTCCTCTTCAGTAGATATGTGCTGGTATTGGGCGAAGATCGGGTTAGATTTCCCGTTCAATGAATATCGTGCCGGATGGAAGATGGGTGGCGAGGCATTAGTTCAGCGCTTGGGCGATAAGGACTATTCCTGGAAAGCAGTCGGTCAGCTGATCCCCGACATGATTGCCGCCGGTCTGTTAGGCTATGCCTATACCTGCCCCGACATGATCGGCGGAGGGCAATTCAGCTCTTTCTTAGGAGTGGACCAGACGAAGCTTGACCAAGAGTTGATCGTGCGTTCTTGTCAGGTACACGCCTTGATGCCAATGATGCAGTTTTCGGTTGCCCCGTGGCGCATACTCGATGCAAAACACTTAGCGATCTGCCGTGATTATGCCCACCTACATGAAAAGATAGGTGGGTACATCCTCGAACAGGCCCGCCATGCCGCCAAGACAGGAGAACCGATCGTGCGTCACATGGAATATGGCTTCCCACACCAAGGTTTTATCGATTGCAAAGACCAGTTCATGCTGGGAGACAAATACCTGGTGGCACCGATGGTAGAAAAAGGAAACAGCCGGGTTGTCAGATTGCCGAAAGGACGATGGAAGGATGACTTGGGAAAGATTCACAAAGGGGGAAAGTCGATCACAATCGACGTTCCGCTGAATCGTTTGCCTTATTATGAAAGATTGTGTGATTAAAATAAGAAGCCTCTGTCTCTATACAAAACTGTATAAGAAACAGAGGCTCTTTCACATTTCCAGTGCCCCGTAATGCTGGATTAAGTTTACCTCTACGCTTCGTTGGTCGAACAAACCCCACATCGAATTTTGGGTATGACTTCCATGGATTAAACCATTGTCCCATTTCCACAGATACCCGCTGCGTTTATCCCCATCGTATAAGGATTCCCTGCAACTATATTCAAATCTTTTGATGTCGGGAAATAAACAGACGGATCGAGTAGGATGGGAGATGATGGCATCTCATCCGGCAATTTCCATTGTATTTCATGCTCTTGTTTTAACGGATTCGGAAGGTCAATAACATTCTCTTGAGAATATATTTGCTGCGTATATCCAATAATGAAGAAGCTCAGTTCAAACAGATAAATATTCGTTTTTCACATTCTATATCCTCATCCTCCTAAAGAAAACTCCCGTCCTCTTGGCTTCCGGGTCGTGAAGTCGAGGACGGGACTTTTCAGTGTTATGCCGGTTGCTCGCCTTTCTTGCGGTTCAGCTGGGCGATACGCTGGTTGTAGCGTGTGTTCACCTCGTCGATCAAGGCGTTGAGCGAAGTGACAAAAGCTGCGGTTGCCTCTGTCGGGTGCGCCACGCTTTGCACAAAAGCCATGGTCGACATGTAATCGTACAGCTTGATCATGCGGGCACGTACCGATTTGGTTTCTTCCAGTCGGGCTGCGGCATTCTCTTCGGTCCGCTTAGCCATCAGGATAGCATATTCTCCATTCGTTTCCTCCAGGCCGACGATGATCTCATTCAGTCCCAAAGTTGTTACCAAACTGGTATTCTCCGGCTTCTTCAGATCGATCAGGAGACCTTCGATTTTACTCGTTTCCTGCATGCCGGCCAAGCGATAACAACCTGTGTACGGTTTAATGATATTGTACAAAGAAATAGCGGCTTCGCGGCGGCTGGCAACCTTCGATGCCTTTCCCGAACGCACCTCGGCAAACAGGCTGACCACCCATTCGTCTCTTTCCTTGTCGATACCCAGCAACTGGGCCGTATAATCACTGATCCGGCTTTGATCTACCAAGTCTTTGATCAGGTTCAGGTCACTGCCGAAAGCTTCCAGTTCCGTTATGGCAAAGCCCAACGCCGATTTCTCTTCTTCCCCTTCCAACGTCCCGGCTTTGGAAACCAGTTCGTCAAAACGGGTCATGAAAGCCACGAACTCAGCGTTATTCAGCTTTTCCAATCCTGGAGCTTGAATTTTTACAATGTCTTTCATCTTCATTATTGATTTAATGTTAGAAACTCCTGTTCCCAAAGGCTGCGACCCGTCAGCTTGAAGGCGGAAACAGATTTAAACTCTCAGTTGGAACATGTAACAGGCCTCGAAAAGAGACCTTGAAAAACGTGCAAAGTCCGAGACAGAGGCTTTCTGGCATTTCGCACGTCGTGCAAAGTCCGAGACAGAGGCTTTCTGGCATTTCGCACGTCGTGCAAAGTCCG
>ERZ791865.1689-NODE-1689-length-19377-cov-4.254632_pt1 | contig 19377 bp, 15 predicted proteins | sample MGYA00509942_ERZ791865 | MGnify/ENA primary metagenome ERZ791865 (study PRJEB30046, sample SAMN00792098) | human gut metagenome | study: EMG produced TPA metagenomics assembly of the A metagenome-wide association study of gut microbiota in type 2...
CGATCCGCCAGCGCAGAGAGAAATAGGACTGGCTGTGAACCATTATGATACGGCTGTACCGGCCGTACAGCGGTTCGTTCAGACCGTACAAAAAAGCGTTTCCAATGGCACGCTGATAATTTGATGATATATACTAAAAAAATCTTCTGTATTCCTGTGCAGAAGATTTTTTTATGAGTAAATCAAATAGTCACCATTTTAATAGCTCGTTTTACTTATGTTAAGTCTTTCCGTAAAATATAAGCAGGGTAAGAAACGATAGAGAGAAAAAGTTAAATTATTAAATTATGGGAGGATGTATTCATGAGTGAACAATTTTATCAGATGACAGAACGGGTACAACATTTAAAAAAGATGCTGAATGATGAGATTCCAGCTGTAAGTGCGGAACGAGCAAAGTTGGCTACGGAAGCTATTCGTAAATATGCCTTTGAACCTCCGGTTCTGCAAAAGGCATATATGCTGGACTATATTTTACGTCACAAAAAAATATTCATCCTCGATGGGGAGTTGATTGTGGGGAACCAGGCAGATAAACCTCGTAGTGCTCCTGTTTTTCCTGAGTATACGTCAGAATGGATTCTTGATGAAATTGATGATTTCAGTACCCGGCCTAGTGACCCTATGATTGTCACGGATGAAGACCGGGCGATTCTGGAAGAATACCTGCCGTATTGGAAAAATATCAGTTTTGATAAGGTCGTAGAACGGGAATTGCCAGAAGATGTCAAACATGCCGAGGAAAGTGGAGTGGTAACTGTTGGAAACCGTGATTGTGGCACGGGACATATTTTGCCGGATTATTTTAATCTGTTGAAACGGGGACTGACATATTATAAAAAACAATGCCAAAAAAAGATTGCTGAAACGGTCATTGACTGCCAGGAAAAACAGAATCAGGTAGATTTCTGGAATGCTGTTATCATCGACATCGATGCAGCCGGTGCCTATGCCGCTCGTTTTAGTGAACTGGCATCCCAAATGGCTGTTACCGAAGCAGAACCCCGGCGTAAAGCTGAACTTCTTGATATCGCAGCGGCCTGTGCACAGGTACCACTTAAGCCAGCCCGGACATTTCAGGAAGCCGTTCAGTTTGTCTGGTTTATGCATGTCATTATGAATATTGAAAATAATGGTCATGGAGAATCGTTCCACCGGTTTGATCAGTATACCAACGAGTTTTATGAAGCGGATCTGGCCGCCGGGCGGATTACCGAAGACAAAGCTATAGAAATCATTGAATGTTTCTTTATCAAAGTTACGAGTATTATGAAACTGCGGGATAAGTTTTATAGCCAGTCTTTTGCAGGATATCCGCTCTGGCAGAATATCATTATTGGCGGGCAGAAGCCAGAGGATGGCAGCGATGCGACGAATCCTGTTTCTATGTTGTGCCTGAAGGCAAACCAGGCCGTGCAGATGTCTATGCCGACTATGTCTATCCAGTGGCATGATCATCTGGACCAGAACCTGATGAATGAAGGCCTGCGCATGATTCAGGCAGGCATGGCGACGCCAGCCTTTTTCAATAATAATCTGGTCATTCCCATGCTCATGGAAAAATCAGGATGTACCCTGGAAGAAGCGCGGAACTGGGGCATCCATGGCTGTGTACAGCCCGGTGTAGCCGGTAAGTCGGATGGGCGGCCTACTGTAGGATATGTGAATCAGCTTAAATGCGTAGAATTGGTCCTTCATAACGGCATCAATCCCGTTACGGGAGAACAACTGGGACCACAGACTGGAGACATTGAAACGCTAGATAGTCTTGAAAAATTGCAGAAAGCACTCTACACACAAAATGATTATTTTGTAGATATGATGATTAAAGGATTTAATGTTGTTGGTGCCCTTCATGCATCGCGGATGCCTGTTGCTTTTACCTCGATGCTTGTTGATGGATGCATTGATAAGGAAAAATCGCTACAGGAAGGCGGTTCCAAATATTTTGAATCAGGTGCTTTTTGTGTCAGCGTTGCCAATGCTGCAGACGCTCTTGCTGCTATTGATACACTGGTCCATAAAGAAAACGTTCTTGATATAGACACGATTATGGATGCCGTGCATTGTAATTTTGAAGGAAAAGAACCGGTGCGCCAGATGCTTTTGAAAAAGGCCCCCAAATATGGCAATGATGACGCCTATGTGGATGCTATAGCGGCTGATATTATCCGTCATTATGGCAAGAATCTGGAAAAATATCGTGATTCCCGTGGCGGACATTACGTTGAAGTCGTCGAATCCCAGTCGATGAACGTTTCTCAGGGGAAATGTATTCTTGCGACTCCCGATGGCCGGTTTGCCCATGAAGCGGTAGCCGATAATTGTTCGCCTGCTATGGGGCGCGATGTAAGCGGGCCTACGGCCTGTGTCAAGTCTGTAGCACATCTGGATCAGAAAAATGCGAAGGATGGGTGCCTTTTCAATCTGCGGTTTGACCCGCGCAGCATCCAGGGGAAAAAGGGCATTATGGTTCTCGACGCAGTAGTCAAAACGTTCTTTAAAAACATGGGTGAACATATTCAGATTAACGTAATAGATGATAAGACATTACGTGACGCCCAGATACATCCTGAAAACTATCGTAATCTGCTGGTCCGTGTTGCCGGATATCTGGCATATTTTGTGGAACTGGACAGCGAAGTACAGGAGGCTCTGATCCGGCGCACAGCACATACTCCTGATTATTGAAGCAGAAACTATATATTTCAGATTTGAAAGATACCGCAACGAAACGGGCCGATTTCTCGTTTTGTTGCGGTATTCTTTATATTAAAGTTTCTTATACTGACTATGTAGATTGTCCGTTTTACTAGTTGACTGGCTATGGATACAATATAGTTAAAGAAATGAGACATTTCAACTACAAAATGAAATATTATATAGGAGGAGAAAGAGATGAGTGAAAAATTTTATCAAATGACACCGCGCATTGCCCGGTTGAAACAGATGCTGAATGATGAAGTCCCCGCTCTTTCGGCAGAACGGGCCAAATTGGCGACAGAAGCCATCGAACTCTATGCAGCGGAACCACCGGTCCTGCAAAAGGCGCATATGCTCGATTATATCCTGCGCAGGATGACGATTTTCATTCAGGACGGGGAACTCATCGTTGGAAATCAGGGAGAAACACCACGATGCGCCCCGCTTTTCCCGGAATACACATCGGAATGGATTCTTCGGGAAATTGATGATTTCGAAACCCGTCCCAGTGACCCCATGCGGGTATCGGCAAAGGACCGGAAACTGGTGGAAGAATATCTGCCCAAATGGAAAAATAAGAGTTTCGACCATTTTACCGAACAGGAACTGCCTTATGATATTAAACATGCTGAAGAATGCGGGATTCTCACCGTCGGTGGACGGGACTGCAATACGGGCCATATCCTGCCGGACTATTTTAATATCCTGAAACGTGGGTTTACATACTACCGGAAAGAATGCGAAGACCGGATTACCAGCACCCTCATAGATTGCAAAGAAAAGCAGGAACAGGTGGATTTCTGGAATGCCTGCATCATCAGTATAGATGCGGCCGTTGCTTTTGCTCAGAGTTACAGTGAACTGGCTAAAGATATGGCAGCTAAAGAAACGGACCCGGCACGGAAGGAAGAACTGATGACTATCGCTGATATTTGTCATCACATCCCTCTGAATCCGGCCAGAACATTCCAGGAAGCTGTACAGTTCACCTGGTTCATTCACCTTATCATCAATATTGAAAGCAATGGGCACGGTCATTCGTTACATCGTTTTGACCAGTATACAAATGATTTCTATGAATCTGATCTCAAGGCAGGCCGCGTAACGGAAGAACGGGCTGTTGAAATCATTGAATGTTTCTTCATTAAACTGACCAGTGTCATGAAACTGCGCGATAAGTTCTATAGTCAGTCTTTTGCCGGATATCCGCTCTGGCAGAACATGCTTATTGGCGGTCAGAAACCGGAAGACGGGAGCGATGCGACAAATCCTGTTTCTATGCTCTGTCTAAAAGCTAATCAGGCTGTCCAGACGTCGCAGCCCTCTATGTCCATTCAATGGCATGATACGCTCAGTCCGGAATTGATGCGCGAAGGAATCCGCATGATCCAGGCTGGCATGGCGACGCCGGCATTTTTCAACAATAATCTCGTCGTGCCGATGCTGCAGAAGAAAAGCGGCTGTACCATTGAGGAAGCACGGAATTGGGGTATCCATGGCTGTGTACAGCCGGGTGTTGCCGGGAAAAATGATGGACGTCCGACCTCCGGGTACCTGAACATGCTGAAGATATTTGAACTGGTCATGCATAATGGTGTCAATCCTATAAATGGTGAACAAATGGGGCCGAAGACAGGCGAATTGGAAGAACTGGATACATTGGAAAAACTGCAGCAGGCCATGTATACCCAGATTGACTATTTTACCGAAATGGTAGTCAAAGGCTTCAATATTGTCTGCTCCTTTCAGTCTACCCGGATGCCGACGGCCTTTTCTTCGCTCGTCGTCGATAACTGCATTGAAAAAGGCAAGCCCTTGCAGGACGGCGGTTCCAAATACTTTGAAGTTTCTGCTTTCACCGTAGCTATTGGCAATACGGCAGACTGCATTGCTGCTGTCGATACGCTGGTCAACAAAGAACATCTCATCGACATTACGACATTGCGGAAAGCACTGGATGCCAACTTTGAAGGATATGAAGATATCCGCCAGATGTGTCTGAAAAAGGCTCCCAAATACGGCAATGATGATGCCTATGTCGATGCCATCGCTGCCGGAATCGTCCGTCATTACGGGCAGGAGCTGGCCAGGTATAAAGACAGCCGTGGCGGTTTTTATGGGGAAGAAGTAGAATCCCAGTCTATGAATGTGTCCCAGGGCAAATGCGTACTGGCTACTCCCGATGGCCGGTTTGCTTATGAAGCCGTCAACGATAACTGTTCGCCCGTTATGGGGCGTGATGTCCATGGTCCGACATCGTGCATCATGTCTGTTGCACATCTGGATCAGAAAAACGCTGTCGATGGCTGCCTGTACAATCTGCGCTTTGATCCGCGCAGTATCCAGGGCGAAAAAGGGATTGCTGTCGTTTCCTCTATTATCAAGACATTCTTCAAAAATATGGGCGAACATATCCAGATTAACGTCGTCGATGATAAAACATTGCGGGATGCACAGAAACATCCGGAAAACTATCGCAATCTCCTCGTGCGTGTAGCCGGATACCTGGCATACTTCGTAGAACTCGACAGTGAAGTACAGGAGGCCGTCATTGAACGGACGACGCATACACCGGATTGCTGAGAAAGAGAGGTGTATTTCCCTTGCAAACGAGCTATATAGGTGGTATTCAGAAGTTTTCGACAGAAGATGGACCAGGTATCCGCACGACGATTTTTATCAAAGGCTGTCCATTGCGCTGCCAGTGGTGCCATAATCCGGAATTGCTCGATGGTTCCTATACGGTCAATTACCGGGAAAAACAGTGCATTCATTGTGGCCGCTGTATCAAAGCCTGTCCGGCCGGAGCTATTACAATCGAAGAAGGCAGGCTGAAACGCCATGATGACCGCTGTATCCGCTGTGGTGCCTGTGTCAAAGCCTGTGTCAGTGAGGCTATGTTTACGAAATCCAGAGAGTACACGTTAGATCAACTGATGACGGAAATCGGCAAGGACCGGGATTTTTATGAAACATCCGGTGGCGGTGTGACCCTCAGCGGTGGTGAAGTGCTGGCTCATGCCGGGTATGTCTGCCAGCTGGCTAAGTCTATTAAAGAGCAGGGGTATACGCTGGCTATCGAGACAAGCGGCTTTGGAAGATGGGAAGATTTGCAGGCATTGGCTGCCTATTGTGATTACATCCTTTTTGATTTGAAGGTTATGGATGTAGAAAAACACAAGACCTATGTGGGCATTTATCCAGCCGTAATCTGGAGCAACCTGGAACGGCTTTGCCGGGTAGATGGAATGAAAGAAAAAATCATCATCCGTCTGCCAACGATACACGATATCAATGACGATGCGGAAAATGCCCGGGCCGTCATTGACTTTATCAAACCGTTAGGTCTGCGCCGGGTAGACATACTGCCTTACCATAATATGGGAATCAGCAAGGCCAGAGAAGCCGGTATCAGCCAGAAAGAATTCGAAACGCCGTCTGATGATATTCTGGAACGGAACCGGAAAATCTATGAGGATGCCGGTTTTACAGTGACTGTCATGGGACATGAAGAGTAATGACAATTACATAAAAGATAGTAAAAGCATGTGCTGTTTATATAATGGCACATGTTTTTTATTATAAAGAACTGACGGTGAAGTATGAAAAAAAACATTTTTACAAGTATATTGGGATTTTTGTATAATATATAATAATATATTTGCCTTGTGCCATTAGAGAAGGTGAATTGCATGGATATCAAAAAATATGAAGTATTATTGGCCGTTGTAGATAAGGGAAGTTTTATTAAAGCGGCAGCAGATCTGGGATATACGCAGTCGGGCATTACGTATATGATGAACAGCCTGGAAAAAGAATGCGGATTTCCTCTCCTGCAGCGCAGTAATAAAGGAGTCATGCTGACACTGGAAGGAGAACGGCTGATTCCGGCTATCCGCCGGCTGGTCAATATCAATCTGGAACTGGAAGAAGAATTTGATGCTGTAAAAGGGTTGGTGACGGGAAAGGTGCGGATTGGCTGTTATCCGACTCTGGCCTGTGCTGTTATGCCACAAATCATGAAATTATTCCGGGAAAAATATCCCCAGATACGGCTGGACCTGGTAGAAGAGAACAGTGTCCGTGTGCTCGAAGACTGTCTTGCGTCAGGAGTCATCGACGTTGCTTTTATGAGCCGGCAGCCGGAACAGACATATGATTGGTTTCCACTGAAAAAAGATCCCTATCTGGCTGTATTTCCACAGGACCATCCTCTGGCAGCCTATGACATCATCCCGGCAGAAAAAATGATGAGTGAATCTTTTTTTATGTACCGCTCTATGGATGGCATTGATCCCGATGTGTACCGCTATTTTAAGCAGTGTAAGACCACGATTACGTCTACGTGTACGTCTAATTCTGATTTTGCAGTCCTGTTCATGATCGAACAGGGACTCGGCATCGGGATGGTACCAGAGATTTTTTGGAATCTCTGCTGCCATAAATTTTCCACATTGACGACGCGCCGGCTGCAGCCAGATGCATTCCGGGAAGTCGGACTGGCCGTAAAATCCTATGACAATAGTACACTGGCGACGATGCGCTTTGTCCGGGAAATACAGAAAAATGTAAAAACAGAATCTATAATTTTGTAATTAACAAAATTACATTTACATTAAGGTTGAAAATTATGATTTTCATAATTTTCAACCTTTTTATTATGATATTTACTTTTAATGATATAGGAAAAACTCACTGCAGGGAATTTCTAATAATGAGTATAAGGTATAGACTTTTTACATGTTATTGGTAGAATGATAAAATTACATTAGATAAAAACGATAAAACCAAGCTAATTTAAAGTTATATTGATATTTTTTTAAAATAAAATACAAGCGCAGAGAGGAGGGTATTAGTTTTGCGTATAATATCAATGTGAACAGAAAGGAGTAAAAAATGGAAACGGGAACGATTATTATGCTGATATTTTATTTTATCGTCGTAGGCGGTGGATCCTTCTGGACAATGCGCCGAAGCTTGAAAAGCGGAGGGGCTTATGGAAGTGATGATGAGAAATAACGACTTTTAACTTAGAAAGGAGCTATATTCTATGTCTGGCAAAAAGAAAGAACAATTCGGCTCATCTCTGGGATTTATTTTTACCATGATTGGCATGGCTTTTGGGTTAGGAGCCATATGGCGTTTTCCATATGTTACAGCACAGAGTGGCGGTGGCGCTTTTGTATTAATGTTTCTGATTATTACACTGGTATTGGCTGTCCCTGCTGGAATGGCAGAAATTGCATTAGCCAGAAAAATGCATAGTGGTCCGGTCGTCGCTTTTAAAAATATTTTAGGTGAAAAATGGGGGAAGATTGCCTGGATTTACCCTGTTATTCCAACTGGGTTAAATATGTTTTACATGGTTGTTACAGCCTGGACATTAGCATATATTTGTTTCAGTGTTGTTTATGGAGACCAGATTATGGCTGATCCTGTGGGCTTTTTCAACAGTTTTAGTGATGATCGCATGGCTGTTTTTGGATGGACCATCGTGACAATTTTACTGAATGCCGTGATTTTATGGAAAGGAATTCAAGGAGGTGTTGAACGGTTTTGTAAATATGGAATTCCGCTTTTATTTGTTATATTAGCACTGTTGATGGTACGTGTACTGACATTGCCGAATATTGCTGCAGGCGTTAATTTGTTCGTGAATCCTGATTGGTCACAAATGCTGAATTTTTCTATGTGGGCCAGAGCAACGGGGATGGCATTGTTCGCAATCGGTTTGGGACCTGCAGCTCTTATGGCTTATGGGGCGTATCTTCCGGAAGACTCTGATATACCAACTGATTTTCTTACGGTTGCTTTTTGGAATCTGTTGGGATGCATTTTGGCAGGGTTAATTATCGTACCTGCCGTTGTAGCTTTTGGATTGGATCTTAATTCCGGACCTAATTTAACATTTATAACACTGCCGTTTGTTTTTGCCCAGTTGCCCTTTTCTATTGTTATAGCATTAGGATTTTTTATTGCCATGGCTTTGGGTGCGTTTTCATCTTCCATTGGTATTATGGAAAATTCTGTTACGACTATCAGTGGTGGCTTGGGATGGAGCCGGAAAAAAACTATCATCTTCATCACCGTAATTACGATTTTAGGTGCCATTCCTTGTATCTGGAGTGAAAAATTTCTGGCAGCGATGGATTTTTTCATCGGCGATGTTGGATATACGCTGACTGCTACAATAATGGCTGTTTTATTGGCATGGTACGTAGGTGCGAAAAAAGTACGGGAAGAATGGATTCAGCAAGGTAGCAGTTTTATTATTCCTAAAGTATATGATCCATTATATAAATTTATTATCTGTCCAATCTTATTTCTTCTATTTATTCAATCTTGTTTGAATATTCCAAAAGTGCTTAGTTCCATTTTCATGTAATCGGTTTTTTGTTACAGATCCTCAAAATTTTCTTTTAATATGGCAGATAGATGGAAAACCAGATTCCATTTGTCATAGAGTTACACATCCTCTTTTGTGCACTGTGTTACCATTTTGTATCATCCGGTTCCGGCTTCTCCTGTCCCGGGCCGGATGATACGCTTTTCCTAAAGATTCATGTCTGTATGGTGATACTCCGTTCGTTGCTATGAGAATTGCTGGGAGAAGTATGAAATTTTTCGTTTTTACAATTTTTACAAAAACATGTACGATATATACATAAACAAAACGGAATTTCTCAACGGCGAGAGTACATAAAAAATGGAATGGAGAAACATATAAAACAGGTTCATACAGATATTTTTTCATCTGTGTAAACATAGAACGATATCAGCTGATAACAAGAAGAAAAATGGAATTGCAATGATGCGCAACATTGCAGAAGCAGTTGTAGAATTCCTTTATAAGGAGAGGTAAAAATGGATGGTGCAACTTGGTTCATGTTAGGTTTTTATGTTATCGGAATTGGTGGCGTTGCAATCTGGACACTTGTGCATAGCCTCAATGACAAAGATAGCTGGAATAAGTAAGACAGGAGGATGTGTGAATTATGAGTGAACAGACACAAGCCGCAAATGGCCAGGAACGCGAAGTCTGGGGTTCGCGGATTGGTTTTATTTTATCGACTATCGGTATGGCATTTGGCCTGGGAGCTATATGGCGATTCCCTTACGTTGCAGCAGAAAGCGGCGGCGGGGCCTTCGTACTCGCTTTTACAATTGTTACTATTGTCATTGCACTGCCGGCCGGCTGGGCTGAAATTGCCTTTGCCCGCAAAATGCGCAGTGGCCCTATCACGGCTTTTCAGAAAGTACTCGGCAAGAAAGGTAAAATTGCCTGGATTTTCCCGTTCATTCCGTTGGGACTCAACATGTATTATCTCGTCGTCGTATCGTGGACACTGGCCTATACCATTTTCAGTCTGTATTGCGGACAGGATTTCATGGCCGATTCCGTCGGTTTCTTCCAGTCCTTTACGGGAAACAGACTGGCTATCTTTGGCTGGACCGTGGTTACGTTGCTGATTATTTCTTTTGTCTGTATGAAGGGCATTCAAAAAGGCGTTGAAAAATTCTGCAAATTCTGTATTCCCCTTCATTATGTCATCCTTTTTGCACTGGTTATCCGGGTTCTGACCCTGCCAGGCATTGAAGACGGCCTGACCATGTTTGCAAAACCGGATATGTCCATGCTGCTGGATCCGTCCTTGTGGGCACGGGCAACCGGTATGGCACTCTTTGCAGTAGGTCTTGGGCCGGCATACCTTATGGCTTATGGCAGTTACCTGCCAGAAAAGTCCGATATCCCCATGGATTTTCTGACGGTCGCATGGTGGAATCTGTTTGGCTGCATCGCTTCCGGTCTTGTCGTTATTCCTGCCGTTGTTGCTTTCGGCCTGAATCTGCAGTCTGGCCCGAGCCTTACATATGTAACTCTGCCTTATGTATTTGCGCAGATGCCGTTTTCCGGCCTGATTGCTTTTCTGTTCTTTTTTGCCATGCTCCTTGGCGGCCTTTCTGCTGCGATTGGCATCATGGAAAACTCGGTAACGACGTTTAGTGATGGCCTTGGCTGGAGCCGCAAAAAGACATTGTACACGATTATCGTCGTGACCATTATCGGAAGTATCCCCTGTATCTGGAGTGATTCCTTCCTGGCTAAATTCGATTATATTATCGGCGATTTGGGATATACGCTGACCGCTGCCATTATGGCTATTGTCCTCGCATGGTGTGTCGGTGCTAAAAAAATCCGCATGGAATGGCTTACAGGAAGCAGCCTTCCTCTGGGCCGGTGGTTTGATGTCATCTATAAATACGCCGTCGTACCGATTTTGTTGTTCCTGTTATTCCAGTCGTTGTTGAACATTCCGAAAATTTTCTTTTAACTTCTGATTCACCTGGGAAGGCGGAATGATATATGAGTTATTCAATATTGATTGATTTTGGCAGTACGTTTACCAAAGCTGTGGTTGTGGACCGGAGTGAACGAACGGTAAGACAGACATTTCGTACGCCATCTACAGTGGGCACGGATGCATCGATAGGGCTTCGCAAATGCCTTGATGCCATTCGCGACTGTATAGGTCCGTCGGCTCTGGCGGAAGCAGATACAACTGCTTCCAGCAGTGCTGCCGGGGGACTGCGGATGGTCGTTGTCGGACTGACTCCGTCTCTGAGTCTCATGGCCGGTAAAAATGCAGCGTATGGGGCCGGTGCCAAAGTCATCCGGGCTTTTTCCGGCCGGTTGTCCGACGAAGATCTAATTGCCATTAGTAAAATACGGCCGGAAATCATTCTGCTATGTGGTGGGTATGAAGGTGGAAATAGCAGCTGGGTACTGGAAAATGCAGAGAAGTTGGCTTCCTGTGTGACTATCCAGTCCCCGGTTGTCTATGCCGGAAACAGTCGTGTAGCCGGCGAAATACGATTGCTTTTTACAAGTCATGATCAGCTCTGCATTCTGGCAGATAATATTATTCCCGCCATCAATGAACTGGATATTGCCTCCTCCGTGGCGGCAGTACGTGATATTTTTATGAAGCGCATTACCCATATGAAGGGGTTCGATACAGTCCGGAAGTACGTAGGCGATATTGTCATGCCGACTCCCGCAGCGGTTCTGGAAGGAGTACGACTTCTGGCTGAGGGAACAGAACAGCAGAAGGGCTGGGATGAAGTCATGCTTGTCGATATGGGTGGTGCTACGACCGATGTCCATACGTATGCCGTTCAGGACTCTCTCGAAGGTGTGCGTATCGTAGGTGCTCCGGAACCTAAAGCAAAACGAACCGTAGAAGGTGATATCGGGGCCAGAGAATCAGTCAATTCGTTGATTGAAGCAGCTGATATGAGACGGCTTCAGAGTATATCCGGTCTTTCGGAGGACGAGATTGCAGCCTGCCGGGATAAACGTCTGGCTCATCATGATTTTGTTCCTGATACAGAAAAGGAAAAACGGTTTGAACAGGCCATTGCCATGGAAGCTGTACGGGTTTCGGTACGGCGTCATGCCGGACGCATATACGATGGATATGCCGAAGGTGTACAGCGTATCCAGAAAGGGAAAGACCTGCTTCACATCAAGGCCGTGATTGGTACAGGCGGACCGATTATTGATAGTGAAAATCCACGCCGGATTTTGGAACAGGCGCTGAGAAGACCAGAAGAAAAAGATATCCTGCTTCCTGATTCAGCGGCGTTTTATCTGGATACATCGTATATATTCTATGCAGCCGGCCTTCTGGCTCAGAAAGATCCCGGGACGGCACTGCATATATTGAAACAAAACTTGGTTCCCTTAGTCTGATATGAGGTGGTAATGAAGATGAGTAGTACGGTATTGCTGAAAAAAGATCTGGTTCCTAATGAGGTTCCCGATTTGGAAGAAATTCTTTCTCAATCACGTAAGGAAGCACAGGGATTGTCTGTAGGAACGACGTTGTTCATGAAAGAATATGGCGTTCGCTCTGAAGCCGAATACAAAATGAAAATGGCTAAAAAAGGCAAAGTCATGCACCATGCACACATCGGCTGGAACTCCTGGGAAGAAACCGCCAAAGGGTTCCGATATATCTATGAAGAACTCAAAAAGCGTGATGTCGTTCTGGATAGATTCGGCGTAGCGCTGGACTGGGTCATGGGCGTGCCGGAACAATACCGCGACAAAGTCATGAAAGGTGGCAGCCTGATTTTTGAAACGCCGGAAGAATGGGCCGCTGTTGGTCAGGTAGTACCTATCCAGCCTCATTTCGGGGATCATATGATAGGTTCCCTGAACTCTACAGAAAATGTCAAACTGGCACTCAATGCCGGTGTTACATGTATGGGTAATATTGCCCAATATTATACCTATGAATATCCGGGAGTTCCTATTTCCAAAGAAGACCGGGTCATCAATATGTGTACCGCCATCGGTATTATGGGCCTTTTCCGGGACCAGGGAGCCGTTATCCATTCCAATCTGGATGATGGTTTCGGCGCCATGTTCCATGATCTGGCTAATATGACCGGCTGGGCGATGATGGAACGGTATCTGGTAGAAGAACTCTTAGGCGGGCGTCTTTCCCACTGTTTTGGCAATTTGTTCAGTGATCCGATTTTGCGTATTATTTTCCTTATGGTCAATAATGCTATCAATAAATACCATACACCGGGTTCCATGATGTATGGCAATACCATTGATTTTTCCAGCGATTATGACCGCAACTACGGTGCGCTTTGTTCCTTTGTCCTGGCTGATTCCTGTGCAGAACTGCTTTTCCCGTCGGGACATGCCGTGACGCCGATTCCTATTACAGAAGCTATCCGGATTCCGTCGGCAGATGAAATCATCCAGGTCCATGTTACAGCAAATATGCTGGAACATAAGGCTCATTATTATAAGGCATTCCTCGATGTAGAAAAATTAAAGGCCCAGCGGGATATTCTGCTGCAGGGCGGCAAGGTGTTCTTTGAACGGCTCATGAACGGTCTCGATGATATCGGCGTTGATACAAAGAATCCCTGTGAAATGTTCCTTGCGCTCAAGGCGATGGGTCCGGCACGGATGGAAGAACTCTACGGGGCTGGCAAAGAAGATCCCCGGGCAATGCGGGGGCACATTCCCATTAAACCGACGGATATCGTTGCTAATATTGGTAAACGGCGGGATGAAATCTGCGACAGCATTGATAATTTGGCAAATTCTCTTACCGGTGTTAACGCCGTGGTCGGCGCAACGGATGTTCACGAATTTGGCAAAGAAATCGTCAAAGCGGTACTGCAGGAAGCCGGAGCTACCGTATTCGATCTGGGGGCAAACGTTACTCCCGATGAAGTCGTTGATACGGTTGTTGAAACAGGCAGTCATTTCATTCTCATGTCTACATTCAACGGTATTGCCCTGACATATGGCAAGACACTGCTGAAGGACCTGAAGGAAAAAGGGCTGGGTGATACGACCATCATCATGGGAGGTCTCCTCAATGAAAATATGAAGGGTGAGTCTCTGCCCGTCAATGTAGACAAAGAATTGACGGAACTTGGGATTATTTGTTCCGCAAGTGCCGATGAATTAGTAGATATCATCAAAGACCATATGTAAATATATATCATGCATAAAAAGGAGAGAAATTATGAGTACAGTATCTATTATCAAAACACAGGGTCATGACGAAACGGCCGTACTGGCAGCTGTCCGCAAAGCGCTGGATGCCATCGGAGGCATCAGCGATATTATCAAACCGGGATACAAAGTCCTTATTAACCCGAACCTCGTAGCACCGGGCTCCGACCGTTTTTCCGGTGCTGTGACACGCTATGAAGTCTGCAAAGCTATTTATGATATCTGTAAGGAAGCAGGTGCAGAGCCGTTCATTGCTGAATCTTCTGCTGCCGGTGTTGATACGGAAAAGGTCATTGAATTTGCAGAATACACAAAACTCCGCGAACAGGGATACACCGTACTGGACTTGAAAAAAGAAAAGAAAGCGGTCATTCCCTTCCTGCAGGGTGAAATCGTACAGGAACTCGATACATGGCAGCCTGTTGTCGATGCCGATGCCATCATCAGTGTCCCGGTCATGAAAACTCATGATCAGACAGAAGTCACACTGGGAATCAAAAATCTCAAGGGCCTGATCCAGGATACGGAAAAGAAAGAATTCCATAAGAAAGGCGTTTTCGGTGGTGTCGTCGATATCAACCAGTGCATTCCCCGCGTTCTCACCGTCGTCGATGGGATTGTAGGGCAGCAGGGGCTGGGACCCATCTTCGGGGAACCCGTACCGATGGACCTGATTATTGCTTCTAAAGACTGCGTAGCCTGTGATGCCGTAACTGGTGCTGTCATGGGGTACGAACCGGAAGAAGTCAAAGTTACGAAGATGGCCTATGAACGGGGCCTCGGGGAAATGCATCTCGATAAGATTGACATTGTCGGGGAAAAACTGGCCGATGTACGCAAACGCTTCAAACGGGCCAGCGAAGTTGAAATTGAAGGAGTCCCGCCCTTTACGAAAATAGAAGATGCCAAAGCCTGCACTGGCTGCAAGACGACGATGATTAGCGCTATCATGGATATGAAAGCCCAGCACATCGAACATCTTCTCGAAGGCAAGACCATCGTCCTCGGACCGGTTCCCAAGGAACAGATTCCGGCTGGCATCAAAAAAGAAGACCTTATCCTCATGGGCGTCTGCACCCGCCATCTCTGGGATATGGGCACACCGTGCAAAGGATGTCCTCCTAACAATGCATGGTTTGTACAGGCCGTAGCCGGTGACCGTGCCCAGGTACAACGCCGTTATGCAACAGATGATAAAGCAGAAAATCCCGATGCATAAGCAGCGGATTTGACAAGTCCATATGGGAACGGCAGGTTCCATCAGATGAAAAGGGACCTGCTGCTGCCCATGACGAATATATTATTTCATAATGATATTATTAATAACTATTTGGAGGTTGATCAGTCATGATTGAAGTACGTTGGCACGGCCGCGGCGGCCAGGGCGCTTTTACAGCAGCCCGTCTCCTGGGTCAGGCTGTGGCGATTCATGAACACAAATACGTGCAGGCTTTCCCATCATTTGGGCCGGAACGCCGGGGAGCCCCTGTTCTGGCGTTCACGCGTATCGATGACAAGAAAATCACAGACCGCAGTGAAGTCGAAACCTGTGATTATGTCGTCGTCCTCGATGATACGCTGTATGGTGACAATGTGACCAAAGGCCTCAAAGACGGAGGAATCCTCGTTATCAATACGACAAAAGATGCATCGGCATTTCCGAAAGTTGGCAACTACCAGCTCGTTACTATTGATGCGACGGCGCTGGCACTGGATATCCTGGGCCGGCCTATCACCAACGTTCCCATGCTGGCTGCACTGGCTGCTGCATCGGGCAATGTCAGCGTTGACTCGGTCCTTGCTGCTATCGATGATCAGCTGGCACCGCGGATCCGTGAAAAGAATAAGAAATTGTTCGTTGCAGCTTATAACGCTGTAAAGGGGGATAAATAACATGAATAAACCGTTGCCTGTAGAATTTGTACCACCTAAGAAACTGGCTGATTATCCTCTCGGTCCGTGCTGTCCGTCAGCACATATTGTCGGTATCAATGCCGGTATGCGTACATTCCGCCCAGTTATCGACCATGACAAATGCGTTCATTGCCTTCGCTGCTTCCTCGTATGTCCGGAAGGTACGATTGATAAATCGGAAGATCAGCTGCAGATTGATCTCAATTACTGCAAAGGCTGTGGTGTTTGCGCCCATGAATGCAAAGTCGGCGCCATTACTTTAGTAAAGGAGACAGAAGCATGAGTGAAAAAATGTTTATCTGCGGCGATGAAGCGGTCGCTCTCGGCGCAAAACTGGCCAGACCACAGGTTATTGCAGCGTATCCGATTACGCCGCAGACTATTGTTGTTGAACGTCTTTCCGATTATGTAGAAGATGGCAGCCTCGATGCCCAGTACCTCCATGTCGAATCGGAACACAGTGCGATTACGGCTTCTATCGGCGCGGCATCTGTCGGAGCACGGACCTTTACGGCAACTTCTTCCCAGGGCCTCCTGTATATGGCAGAAGGACTCTATTATGCCAGCGGCGGCCGCCTGCCTATCGTCATGATGGACGCCAACCGGTCTCTGGCCCTTCCCTGGAATATTTATGGTGACCAGCGCGATTCCCTGTCCCAGCTTGAAGCCGGATGGATCCAGCTTTATGCCGAAGATGCCCAGGAAGCACTGGATCTGACGATTCAGGCCTATAAGATTGCCGAAGATCCGGAAGTTATGCTGCCTGTCATGGTCTGCCTCGATGGATTTGTCCTGACACATACCTATGAAGTCGTTGAAATCCCGGAACAGGATAAGGTAGATGCCTTCATCCCGTATCAGAAGTATGCGAACAGAATGGATCTGGAACATCCCATGAGTAATTGTGTCACAGCCGGTCCGGATTATAATATGGAACTCCATTATCAGCAGCACCTGGCTACGATCAAAGCTGGTGAAAAGCTGGAAGCAGCCGATAAAGAATACGGAAAACTCTTTGGCCGCACCTACGGTGGTATGATTGAAACGTATCGGACCGAAGATGCTGATGCTGTGATTGTTACCCTGGGCAGTGTTGCCGGGACTACCCGTTGTGTCGTCGATAAAATGCGCGATGAAGGAAAGAAAGTCGGCCTGCTCCGTATCCGCTGCATGCGTCCGTTCCCTGTTCAGGAAATCGTCGATGCACTCAAAGGTGTCAAAGCTGTCGGTGTACTGGAAAAAGATGTGGACCATGGTTTTGAAGGCGTTGTATATACGAATGTCAACTCTGCACTCATGCGGGCTGCAGATAAACCGGCAACCTTCAGTTTCATTGCCGGACTGGGTGGCCGTTCTATCTTAAAGAGCGACATCGAAAACTGCTTTGCTAAGTTATTGCGTCAGGCTGCTGGAACGCCGCAGTCTCCGACCGTTGAATTTGTGAAATTGGGGTGTGAATAAGATGGGCTTGAATGCACAGAATATAACAAATGAAGAATTATTCTACGGGCATAAGGCCTGTGGCGGCTGCGGTGCAGCATTATCTATCCGGCTGGTCATGAAAGTACTCGGAAAACGTACCTTTGCTATTGTTCCGCCAAACTGCATGTCTACGGTTGCTTTCATTTATCCCAGCATGACCTTTGGATGCAGTGGCGCTATTACGACTTTTGCCGGGACAGCTGCTTTTGAATCGGGTGTTGAAGCCGGTGCCAAAGCCCTTGGTCTTACGGATTATACCGTTGTCGGTTTTGCTGGTGACGGCGGTACTGCTGATATCGGTCTTCAGTCCCTTTCCGGGGCCATCGACCGGGGCGACCGCATTATGTACATCTGCTATGATAACGAAGCCTATATGAACACGGGTGTCCAGACATCGGGCCTTACGCCGTATGGTGCCAAGACGACGACTTCTCCGGCTGGTGATCGTCTGCCGGGCAATACGAAACCGAAGAAGAACGTCTTTGAAATCGTTGCGGCTCACGATATTCCCTATGCGGCTACGGCAAGTCTGGGTTACCCTGAAGACCTGCTCAATAAAGTCGCCAAAGCCAAAGCGACCGATGGTCCGTCTTATATTCATATTTTCGCTCCCTGTCCGACTGGCTGGGGCTGTGCTTCCGAACTGACTGTGGATATTGCGAAAAAAGCGGTAGACAGCGGCCTCTGGTATCTGGCAGAATATGAAAACCATGAATATACACTGAACCGTAATCCGAAACAGTTCAGTGATGTCAGAGACTATCTGAAAAAACAGGGGCGGTTTGCCCATCTGAAAGATAAGGATATTGAAGAAATCTGCAGTATCCGTGATGCCAAATGGGCACAGATGCGTAAACACTGGAACTGCAAATAATTCTGAACATCCGACTGCACTATATAGATATAGACCTTACAAGCCCTGTCCAACAGCCACCGGGACAGGGCGCAGGGGGGTCAGTGATTACAAAAATGAGGTACATTCATTATGATGACAGGTAAGGAATATAAAGAAAGCTTGCGGAAACGCAATATCGTCGTATATCTTCAGGGCAAACAGATTCCGGCCAAAGAATTGCCGGACCATCCCTTTATCCGTGGCCATGTCAATTCCGCTTCCGTAACGTATGACCTGGCCTTTGACCCGGCATATGAAAACCTGATGACGGCTACGTCCCATTTGACAGGCAAAAAAATCAACCGGTTCACCCACATCCATCAGAGCGTGGAAGATCTGGTCAAAAAAGTTAAGATGCTGCGCATGCTGTCCCTTAAAACTGGTACGTGCTATCAGCGATGCGTCGGCTTCGATGCCATGAACGCCACCTATGGCACGACCTATGAAATGGACCAGAAATACGGCACGCACTATCATGAACGGTTCAAGAAATTCCTCGAATACATCCAGGATACGGACTTCATGGTAGCCGGTGCCATGACCGACCCGAAAGGCGACCGCAGCAAACGGCCGAGTCAGCAGAGCGACCCGGATCTGTTCGTCCACGTCGTCGAAAAGAATGACAAAGGCATCGTCATCCGCGGTGCCAAGGCCCATATGACGGGGATGGTCAACAGCCATGAAATGCTGATCATGCCGACTATGAGCCTGAAACCGGAAGATAAGGACTATGCTGTCTGCTGTGCCCTGCCGGTCGATGCACCGGGGGTACTGCATATCTTCGGGCGCCAGAGCAATGATGGCCGTAAACTGGAAGGAGATATCGATCAGG
>ERZ791865.1691-NODE-1691-length-19363-cov-7.829242_pt1 | contig 19363 bp, 18 predicted proteins | sample MGYA00509942_ERZ791865 | MGnify/ENA primary metagenome ERZ791865 (study PRJEB30046, sample SAMN00792098) | human gut metagenome | study: EMG produced TPA metagenomics assembly of the A metagenome-wide association study of gut microbiota in type 2...
CTAACTCGCAATGAATTAGTTGCCTTAAATTTTATTATTTTAGGAATATCCCTAAGTATAATCCCACATACTAAAAACCAAAGGGCGAAAGCACGGCTGTAACTGTCATCTGTGGAGTTTATTAATCCATCTTTTATCATGTCCGTAAAGTCCTCTTTCCCAAGTAATAGTGCATATACTGTATGGATTACTCCTGTTATAACAAGAAATGTCCCACTGTATTTCCAAAGTTTCATATTTTTATTCATTGTCATAGATAATATTTTATTAATGTGCTTTTATAGTCTTTATTACTTTCTCTTTTTCTTATAGTTCTGATGGAGTTGTGTTTGCCAAATTTTTAGCTTCTTTTACAAAATGGGAAAAGTCGGTATATCCCAATTCGTCGTATAAATCATAACTACCATTTGCACGATAGTTCTTCAATGCAGTTTTAAAGCGTAAAGCTTTAAAGCATTGTTTGGGTGATATACCTAATACTTCTTTGAAATATCTATTGAGTGTAGGATTTGACACCCCAACTTCCTTACTTACTGTGTTCAATTTGTAATTACGGTTATTATTGATATAGTAAATTGCTTTTATTACAGTATTGAGTTTGAAATCAGAACTAAAGATTTTCATATTACTTAAAAGCCAATTCTCTACAAACTGAACTCGCTCGGCAAAAGAGCTTCTCAATTTTAGTTCGTCTATTACTTTTTGATTTAGATACTTTTGCAGCGACAAATGATTGTCCACCAAAGTTGAAATATCTTTAGACAAACAGGAGTACAAAACTCCCGGCTTGAATTTTATTGAAAATTCATGGGTTCCGGGAGCGTGTATTACAGTGATCGCTTCTGTTAAGCTACCAGATATCTTATCCCCCGATGTATCAATTATACCATGTTCACGATGTACTTTGAATGTCTGACTACTATCGGAAATATAAATTGAAACTAAGATATTAGCATTGGGCAAAGCCACAAGTGAAAATGGAGTTATAGAATTGTTAGGAGTACATATTTCAAAATAATACTCAACAATATCCTTTAATTCAAAACAAGGATATTTAATCTCTACCTGTTCTTCATCTTCAAATATGACTTTACTCTTTACCATGTTTATTTAGTTAGGTGATATAATACCTGAATACCAAGCCCGAATGTCATCATTCGCTCTTTTTTGTTGGTTAATAGCTGTTGTGTCCAATCAAGCAATCCACCGTCAGCAATTTCAATAGTATTGCCGCCGATCACTATTTGCTGCTTTATTCTGAAACCATGGTAATAGTTATTATCATGTTCCGGTGCTATAACCAAGACCTCAAGATTACTATTCTTTTCCCGGACATACGATATTGATTCCATTATAAGCGGGCTTTGACTGTCATAACCTTTGCATGGAATAATCTCATAATATATTTTTTCCACACCGTAACTTTTACATATTTCATACGATGTAGTTAAATGTTTTAATAGTTCTTCTTTCTCAAAATTAAAGCTACCAGTATCTCTACCACACGAAATAAGGGCGAGAACAGTAAAATGAGGAGTGAAATTAGGATTATTAAATACCTGTGTCCTTATTACTCGTGAAATGTTACTGTAATTGTAAGTTTTGTTATCTAATTCTCCTTTTTTCTTTAACGATGCGTAATGTAATGCTATTGCATTCGTCGGGTCTGCCTGTACTTCTGTGTTTCTTAAAGAAGTAAGGACTTTTTTCTGATCTACTGTTGCTATAATACTACTTGTCCCAAACTGAGCGACCGGGGAAAGTTCTATGGGGTCAAATCCTCTACCTGCTATTAATTTATAGCACCGTAATTCATTTTCTTTATATTTTAAAACATCTTCTAATAAGGCGGGCTTAACAAGCTTGTTGCCCTCATATTTACTTAGTAAAGACGAGGGAGTTTCCTGCTGAACACGCTTGTTAAAAACGTCCAGTAAAACAGTGTTCAGTTCCGACCCGCTTAATTCATCGGACAACACTTTAGCTATATCCTGCAAATCTAACTTACTAATAATGTGATCGCCTATATCTTTTTTCATTTTTTTCTAATACTATATAAATATTCATCAACTATTTGTCCCTCTTTTATAACTGAGGACTTAATAATGTCTTCCTTTTCAAAACCTGTTTTTATTATGTAATCGTATCATTTTAATATGCTTATTGTTTTTTGCAAAGGTAATCTCATATGTCATATTAATAAGTGTAAAAATGAATCAATCTGCTAATTCTTTTTTAATAGCCTAATCATTAATCAAATTGTTCTAATAGTTAATCCTGAATTTTATCTTTTAGTTCTTTTTTTAATTCTGATGGAATATCATTCCAGTGTAAGTTTAATAGAGCTCCTTCTAAAGAATAGAGATAATAGCACACAGGTATAGTCTTTTCAGGATGTTGTTCACGTATCTTTATAAAAGCTTTGACAGAGGTTGTTTCTGCAAGATCGGCTAAAGTGAATATACCAATTTCATTAAGGTATTTCTCGATAGTTGCACCTATGTTCTTCGCATTTCTTAAATTGTTGTCTATTTTTGATTTCATTTTTACTATGGATTACGTAATATATATTTTCTTTCTACAAATTCGGTAATATTTTATCATTTCGGCAATACTTATTCTACAATGATTCAATAGATCGCTTTAAACATCTGATCGGTACCCAACCTTCCTTGGTTGAATTTTCTTTTCGACACCATAACCAACCATTTAGGCATCTTGAGCCGATTACTATCTCGTCTTGATTTACTAGTAACCCTAAGTTCAAGTTATAAATGCGACAGTTGATTGAGAATATCGTGTAGAAATATAATTTTAGAGAGAAGAAGATGAAAAAAACTCATCTTTCTTCTCCCTTGGAAAAAAAGTTTCTATCTTACTCCCTCAATCTCCTACCAAATCAGTCGTATGATGAAACAGTTTACCGAATTACAAAGATACGAATTGCAAGCGTATCTGCAAGCAGGAATAAAAAAAGATGAAATAGCTCATAAACTGGGCGTCCATCGCAGTAGTTTATATCGTGAACTTCGTCGTAATAAATGGAACCCCTCAGACGTATACGATGCAGCCTATGCCCAGTATCGTTATGAGCTTCGTAAAGAGCAACGCGTCCATTCGAAAAAGTTTACGACATATATGGAAGCTAGAGCTGAGACCATGCTTGTTCAACTTGATTATAGCCCTGTGTGTCCCATTGTCCATAGAAGTTCCTGCTGCTGTTAATATCGCTATATGCTTAAAGTGAGAAAATAGATTGGTCAATAGACTTCTCATATATTGTTTTGTACCATTCTTAGCTAATTCCTCAGTTGTCCTTATCTCTTCGATAGGTCTTTTTTGCTCAATGCCATTAATGTACCAATAGTCTTCATTAAAACTAATGCTTTGATTTCTTGATATATACAAGTATTTCATATCGGATAACCTTTATTATTCTACAAATTTGTTAAGTTCTTCTTCAACTTCCTCAATTGTTGGCAATTTACTTTTCAGATTATCAGGAAGTAACTCCTTTACATTAAACTCGCTAACCCCAATTGGAGAGGATATATTTTGCAATGCATATTCTACTTCAATCCTATCTTTATCTCGACAGAGTAGCATCCCTATGGTCGGATTATCATATTCTCCTCTTAGCGTGTTGTTGATAAGGTTTTGATAGAAGTTTAGCTGTCCCAAGTGTTCAGGTTTAAAGTTTCCATTTTTAAGCTCTATAACTACGTAAGCTCTCAAAGGTATATGATAGAACAAGAGGTCGCAGAAATACTCCTTGTTGTTCAAGTTCAAACAATATTGCTCCCCTACAAATGCAAACCCTTTACCTAATTCAAGAAGAAACTGAGTAATGTGAGTTACAAGTTGTTTTTCTATATCTCGTTCTCGTGCTTTTTGAGATACAGACACAAAATCAAACCAATACGGGTCTTTTACTACTTCCTGTGCCATATCCGCTGTTAGGGCTGGTAAGGTCTGCGAGAAGTTTGTTTGTCCTTGTCCGTAATGTTCGTAGAATTGTTGCTTGAACTGATTTTCTAAAATGCTTCTGCTCCAACTATTAGATAGAGTTTGATGTGCATAGAATAATGCTTCTTCTATATTTTGAGCTTTACTAATTATCACCTTTTGATGTCCCCAAGGAATATCAAAGATAATCTTATAATTATCAGCTATTTGTAATTGTCCCTCAACTTGGGGGACAATTGAGCTATTGGGCGAAATATGCATTTGCCCTGCATAAAACTCATAGAAATTCTTACTGTAATATAGGTTCTGACGGGAAAAGCCCTGCATGTCAGGAAACTCATTGCGCAAGTCTACTGAAAGCTTATTTATTACCTTGTCACCCCAATTCTGTTCTTTCAGTTTTTGAGAGATCATTTGTCCCAACCGCCAATAAAAGTGTATCAACTCTGTATTGGCAGTTTTTATCATTCGTATTTTGGTAGAACGAATTTGCTGTTTGATGGCTTTTAGCCACTCTATATATTCGCTATCTATTGCGTTTATAGGATAATCCTTCATGTAACTATGTTTTTTGCAAAGGTAAATAAATTTATGATAGTATGTTTTTGAAATACATTCTTTTAGCACGGTTTAGATGAAAGTCATGAAACGGTCTTGAAGTATTTCTCTGAATTAAAAAGTATTGCATTTGTGCTTGATACCGGAAATCTGTATCTATTAATATTGTATAATTTGTATCTGTTTCTGTGAATGTGTATCAGAGAAAAAAAGGAAAAAATATATGTTATGATTGAGTGTTTGCATCAGATACACCCATTCCCATTCGTTATACTCCATCTTTTGAAACCAACTAAAAAATCATTTCCTTTTGCTTGAAAAAACATTGAAATTTATATCTTTACTGCAAAAAAGAAAAATATATGAATAGTTTATTTGATTCATTTGAAAGAACATGTCTCGAATTTGCAAAACACAATGATAATACTTACGAGTATTATAATAACAGCGCACGAACTGATATGTCAAAAGTGAGAGATACTTTAGAGAGATGGTTCTATAATTATCCTGAAGAAGAAAAAAAAGAGCTAAAGAGTCGATTTAAAAAAGATTTTGATTCTTCATTTTATGAATTATTCTTATATGAACTATTTTGTAAATTAGGATATAATATTACCATTCATCCCGATTTAGCTTCTTCTCCCAAGAAACCAGATTTTCTAATATCTAAAAATAATTTAGAGTTCTATGTTGAAGCAAAGGTTGTTAAGAGCAAAACTATGGAACAGGAGGCTTTTGAGCGAAAAAGAAATGAGCTATATGATAATCTAAATAAGTTAAACACAAAAGATTTCCTTTTAAATATTGAACACCTTTGTTTTCTCACTCAGAAACAACCAAGTACAAAAAGGATGATAAAATATATAGAGGAAGAATTAAAGAGAATAGACCCTGACATATTAAGTGAAGAATTAGAGAAAAATGGCATTGAAAATTTCCCGAAGATAGAATATAAGAATAGGGATGTTCATATTATAGTAAGCCCTATCCCTGTAAGTCTTTCGGCAAGAGAGGAAAAGGCGCTTCCGATAGGTATATATCCAGCAGAAGCGTTTTGGGGAGGAGGCGAAGAATCTCTCAAGAATTCTATTGAGAAAAAGGCTAAAAGGTACGGAAAGTTGGATAAACCATTTATTATATGCTTAAATTCGTTAGACATTAGAACATCGGGAAAAATAGACGTTGATAATGCTATTTGGGGGACATTAGCATTATCATGGTCGACAAATCCGGAAAGCAAAGACGAAAAATGGATACGACAATTAGATGGAGTGTTTTGTGATGAGAAAGGTGCTCGACTTAAAAATCTTACTGGCGTTTTGGTATCCAAATTATATCCACATAATGTTCCTGTTGCTAATTATTGGCTCTATGAACATCCCCTTTCCGAGAATAAAATGGATTTCAATAAAATAGGATTGAAATTCAACTATATAAATAAAGGGAAAATAATTGATAATACAGGCGATGATATAGGTAATATACTTGAGATTTCTAAAGATTGGCTAATCTAAATGATTATCGGGAAAGCATTTTACTTTCCCGATAATTATTTAGAAATTGTTCTCATTGATTTCCCTTTCAGGGAACCTTCTGTTTCGTCTACCCTGTTTGTAGATTTTACTATCATTTTCAGATAATGCATATTTTCCTTGAATCGTTTCCGCAAGGTTGGTCATATCCTCATTGATTTTGGTACGGGTAACTTCCGCATAAATTTGAGTAGTCTTTATCGAGAGGTGTCCCATCATTTGGCTAAGGCTCTCAATAGGAACACCTTGTGTCAAGCAGACCGTTGTAGCGAAAGTAAATCTTGACATGTGAAATGTCAGCCGTTTATCTATATCGGCAGCTTTGGCAATACGTTTTAATTGCCAATTCATATTCACATGGGTTTGAAATTTAAAAACTTTTCCACCTGTTCCGGCAAACTCCGTATTTCTGTATCGTTCAAGAATGCGTTTAGGAATATCCAGCAGTGGGATATACGAAGTTGTTCCGGTCTTTTGCCTGTCGAGAATAATCCATTGGCTACCGTCTTCCATTTCCTGAATATTGGAATGTTTAAGATTTCGTAAATCAATGATTGCAATTCCTGTAAAGGTCGAAAAAATAAACATATCACGGGTAAAACGCCATGTGGCAAGTTTGAGCTTGGCTTGCATCATTCGTTGTATCTCATCATTAGATAGCCACGGACGTTTAGGAATTACCCGTTCAGGGACAAAATCAAAGAACGGGTTCTGACGTAAAACTCCTTTATTGCAAGCCCTTACAATAACTTGCCGAAAAGGGTTCATATTGGTTTTAACCGTTCGGGGTGTCATTTTTAAATCAATTTTCAGATAATGGAAATAGCTCTCCGCGAATGGCGTATCAATCTTGCCAAAAGGTAAATCGGAAAGATTGTACTTTTTTTGAAGAAACTCTTTCATGTGACGGTAGGCATTGGTATATACCGGAAATGTACTTTCGGTTATCCGTATTCCGATACTTTTCCGTTTTTCATCCAGCAGTTCGGCAAATTCCTGCATCAAGGTATTGCGATTTACACCGATACCACGCAACGCATTTTTAAGGGCTTCAGCAGTAACGTAGCCATTGTTATTCACCATATTGTTATAATGGGAAGATATTTCGTTGCGGAGCTTCTCTATCTGCTTATTGATAGTAACGGATTCTTTAGATTGCCCCTTTGCCGTACCTGTCTGATTATCCCAATCATCGGGCATTATTTCCAGTCCGGTGCTGAATGTGGTGTTCTTGCCGTCCACGGTTATCCGTCCGACTATCGGGCAAGCTCCTGATTTTTTAATTTTACTGGTGTTCGGGTAAAATAATATACTGAATGTGCTTCTATTCGTTTTCATTATTATTGGTATTTATTGTTCGACATAGGTGTATTTATCAGAGATACGGAGCGATAGTAATTTCATATCATTGCCTATCTTCTCATTATTGACACGTGCGTAGCGTTGGGTAGTCTGAATATTCTTGTGCCCCATCATCCGGCTGACACTTTCAATGGGTACGCCTTGCGAAAGGCATAATTCGGAAGCGAAAACATGCCGCCCGACATGAAAGCTAAGTTTGGTCGTGATATTGCAGAGTTTAGCTATGATTTTCAGCGCATAATTAATACGTCCCGGTCCTAACATGGGAAATACATTTTCTCCTTTTGCCAGCCCCTTGTATTTCTCTATAATCTGTACTGGTATATCCAACAATTTGACATTAAACGGTGTTCCGGTTTTTTGTCTGTCGGTGGAAATCCACAGGCTACCGTCTTCTTCGGTAATAATCTCTTTCCACGTAAGTTGTTTCAGGTCAATGTAAGGAAGCCCCGTAAAGGCTGCGAATACGAACATGTCACGGATAAAGCATTGGCTTTTGGATTCTATCGGAGTGGATATAAGCCTTTGAAACTCTTCTTTTGTGAGTGAGCGTATTTTGAAATCGGGCTTCTTCAACTTGTAGCCAAAGAAAGGAGGATTGATAATCAATTTACGATGCAAGGCGATACGCACGACTTTGAAAAGCACCAACATAGTACCGGAAACTGTTTCATCCGTCATTTTTCTTTCCACTCTTAAATGAAAATCGAACGCTTCGATAAAGGTCAGGTCTAACTGGTTCAGGGGTACATCCTGAATGTTATACTTGACTTTCAGAAAGCGTTTGACTTGTTTTCTGATGGTAACATATTTGTGGTAGGTGGCTTGGGAACGGTCTATTCCGATACGTGTTTGGAAATCCTGCATCATTTCATCAAAGAGAGTAAGCAGTGTTTTTTGTGCGGTCGCAATCCCTTGAAATGCGTTCTTAACTTCTTGGGCGGTCACTGTTCCAGTACGCTCTAAAATACGCCTGTAATGCGTGTGTATGGAGAGATTAATAAAATTAATCTCTCTGTTGAGTTCAACGGCTACACGACTTTTTCCGGTAGCCCTACCGGATTTTACACTCCAAAGCCGTTCTTCGATTTTCAGTTTGGAACTGAATTGGGCGATGGAGTTGCCAATAATGATTTTCCCGACAATCGGATAAATGGCATCGGGGTTTACTTCTGTTTTTTCTGTACTTCCTCCCCGTTTGAGGTAAAAGGACACTTTAAGTTCGTTGTTCATAACGCTCACATTTTAAGTTCGTAAAATTACTTTCTTCGTGAGTTATTTGAACAATGTAACAAGCAGACAAACAGTGCTATAACCAGACGTTTAAGGTCATTGGTTTGCTGTGTTTTTCTCCAATCTCAATGGGTAACGATTTAGAAACGGAAAGTTTGCTCAAATATACTTTTTCCTGCAATTTCATCATCGGACACCCAAAGACACTAAAAGACGTACATTTCTATCATTCAATCAATTACCTTGCTTTTCTCTTTCTTGCTTCTACTGTAATAAGTCGGTATAACAGCTAAAAATGAAAATATCCCGTACTTGCTCCAATCGCTTTGAAGCAAATTCCTTATTGCATATCCGGTTTATTTCGTCCTTGTCAAGATAGCCTCTTTCTATATACTCGAATTTCAGCTTGTAATGGGCGAACGGGTCTGCGGTTATCAATCCTGTGCCTTGCGCAAAGTTCACCACTGTACGGAAACGCTGTATGAACTTCATTGCCGTATTGGGTGAACAGTCGTGGTTCTTTATTATATACAGGTAGAAGTTCTCAATAAAAACTTTGTTGATTTTGCGTATAGGCAAATCCGATACACGATATTCGTCTTTCAGGAATTGGGTCAGGCGTAACTTTGTCAGTTCGTATCTGCTATACGTTTTTTGGGTGGCTTCTCCTGCTTCGACCTTTTTCTTGTACTGGTCGTTGTGTTGCTCGAAAAAGGAAATGATAGTCAGTGCTTCTTCCTCTTTTCCCAAAAGTGCATTTTTCACGCTTTCGGGGGTAACATAGCTGTCACGCATTAACTGGTTGTGGAAGTGTGAACGGATATTGGCTTTGATGTCGTCCAGCATGGAGTTCAGCCTTTGTATTTCCATAGTTTTACCTACGGCTCTGCCGGATTGCCAGTTAGTTTCTAAGACCTCTAACTTGGTATTGAATTGGGTTTGTTTGCCGTCGATTGTGATACGGGCATGAATGGGTACTAAACCATTCTTTTTCATCTTGTCTTTTTTCAGGTAAAACAATACGCAGAAAGTACTTTTTTCATTCTTCATAATCTCACTTTTTTTAGATTGCAAAACTAATTTTAATCCTTGATAATGAGATAAATGGAATATAGACAAATCCCGTCAAAAGTAAGCCATTTTCCGACAATCGTACCCCCTAATCGTTTTTTGGGGTAGGGGGTACGATTTGGATACTGAGGCTGTGTCTTTTCGTGCCCTTTTTTTTGTCTTTCAAGCAAGACTAAAACATAAAAAAAAGTCCCGCAATATCTTGATATTGTGGGACTTGTCTGTTTTTTGTCGCCTTTTGGCTTTGTTCCTATGTGATCCGCCTGGAATTCTCCTTTTAGAGTTACCACGCTGATATTTAAAACTTTATATTTTTAGCTTCAAGCATATCCCATGAATTATCCCACTAATTTGCTACGTGCTTTTGCGATAGTTTGCTCATGGAGAATACTGAAAGCAAAGATAAGTACTTTCTTTGAATCTACAAAATTATGGGTAATATGCATTTGTTCCATCAGCAAGAGAACTATTATTGTATCTCTATTGATGACCAATCTTTTATGTTTTCTTAAATTTGGAATCCCACACGATTTAGCACACGATTATTTTTCATCGTTTTGCTCGCCATTTGCACGATTTCGATTGTAAAGTTACGTAAGAATATTAAATCAATCCATCATTTGCCCAAAACTTAAACCAATTAGTCATTATATATGCAGCAAAAATAGTGCTTTATGGAAACAAAATAACGTATTGAGATGAATTAAGGACATCTCTGTTTTATCGACAAAACGAAAAGTGAAAGAGGTTTTTCTCATTCACTTACGGGGTGACTTGCTGGCTGACTTATTCGGTCGACTTGCATGTTAACTTGCATGGTAGAAGGGAACTATTGCCTTTGAAAGAAGTATCTATTAGCTTAAAATCCGTTAAAATTGCTTGCATATTCAAACTTTTGCCTATCTTTATAACTGTCGTAACTGTTACGAGCATAACAAAAACAAAGAACATGAAGTTTTATAACAGAACAAGCGAATTGGCAGAGCTGCAACAGATACAAAATTTATCGTTCAGTGACCATTCCCGCCTAACAGTAGTAACTGGAAGAAGAATTGGTAAAACAAGCCTCATAATGAAGCCGCTCGAAGGTTTACCGACTGTCTAATTGTTTGTTGGTCGTAAAAGCGAAGCTATGCTTTGCTCGGAGTTTATTCCGATTCTCAAACTGCTACCTAAGTATCAGGTTGAGATGGTTTGTTAGTCATTGAAGTATATGTAAGGATTTTTATTATATAATTATGACAATAAAAAGAAATTGTTTTACGCAACCGACATTAGAAGTTATCTCTAAAATATTGGGAGATACAAATGAGGGATTGACAGGTAGTGAAATTCAATATTTATTAATGCAATGCCAGATAGCGGATATAGAACCTACAATAACAAAATGGAGAAGGTTATATAGTGCATTCGCTGAATATCAGAACAGAAATCAATGTTCAAATCATATACTGAATTTCATTGCACTTGCGTTAGCACCAGCGAAGTTTGTTGATAATCCTGAAAAATTTGCAGAAAAACGGAACCTGATAAATCAACAATTAAGTTTTATAGGATACCAATTTAATGATAATGGTAAATTTAGTGAAATTACACAGGCAACTACAATTTCCGAAGCTCAAAGAAAGGCTGATGGTTTGAAAACGAAGTTGGGACAGAGAAAAGTACATACTGATATTTTCAAATACTGCAAAGCAGAACTATTAGCAAATAATTACTTTCACTCTGTTTTCGAAGCTAACAAGGGACTGTTTCAAAGAATTAGGGAGTTATCCTTACATGATGACGATGGGAATAGACTAATTGAATATGTTTTCAGTAGTACTCCTGTATTAATAATAAATAACTATCAGTCACAATCGGAACAGGATGAACATAAAGGATTCTGTAATATCCTAAAAGGCTTATGTGGGATGTTTCGTAATCCCGAAGCACACGAACCCAAAATCAGCTGGGAGATTACAGAGCAAGATGCGCTTGAAATATTATCAATGATTTCATATTGTCATAGAAGATTAGATAATGCACAAAAAATAAGATAAATTATGAGTAAACTACATGAATTATCGTGGCGTACAAACATCAATACATATACATTTCGTGGTAAATATATAGTTCTTTATGACGACCATCGAACTCTTTTAAACATACTTTTTGAAGCGAAAAAACTTGGTGAATTTGCAGAAACTCCCAATCTTATTTATTTTGACCTTCATGATGATGCTTGTACTCTTTTGCCTAAAAGCCAGTTGTTAGAACGGATGGGTGTTAAAGATTTATCGGAAGCAACAAGTAAGCAGTTTTGGTCTTTTGTTGAATTTGATTTAGGAGTATTAGACGATGATTGGCTATTGACCGGAATGGAATTAGATTTAATTAAAAATGCTATCTTAATCGGACAGGAAGAGAATCATCATATTCAAGATATGAATGGTCGATATAAATCAGAAGATAGAGTAGAACATGAGTTATATAGTATCTCACATCTGCAATATAGTCTTAATAATAGGGGTTGTTTAGGTGTAAGCATTCGGTAAACCACGTTGCAAATTTTGTGAATTAGTTCCGAATCGGTGCTATTCGTAGTTAATTCGGAACTAATAGTATCTATTCGGAACAAGTTTGATTGGATTTTGCCCAATTACGTGGTAGAAGTTCTGTCATATCCTTTTTATCCCTTTCATAATATGGGATTTTACTCAGGACATCTTCCATCCAGACTCTAGGGTCTACTTCTGCAGACTTGCAGGTGGCTATCAGAGAGTACACGATGGCAGCCCTGTATGCGGATGCGTCGTTGCCGCAGAACAGATAGTTCTTTCTTCCCAAAGCCAAAGGTCTTATGACATTTTCTATGCGGTTGTCATCAATTTCTATTCTTCCATCGTTTACGTATCTGGAAAGCCTGGGAAGAAGCGCGTACGTATATTCGATAGCTTTACCCATGCGGCTTTTAGGAAGCACTCTAAGATAAGCATCCTGCAGCCACTTTTCAAATTCAAGTATCAGCGGATAGGCCTCACGAATACGTTTTACCTTACGCTCTTCAGCTGTGAGTCCGGCTTCACCGGCATCAGACTCTACCTTGTACAGCCTACCGATGTAATGAATCGCCTGTGTGGCCAGCGTCCTGTTTTCTTCCAGGGCATCCACGTACTTCCTTCTGACATGTGCCCAACAGCCGACCAGAGTGATTCCTTTCATCTGCTCAAACTGTTCGTAAGCTGCATAGCCATCGCATTGCACAATGCCATGGTAGCATCCCAGCAGTTCACGGGCTACCATACCCGAACGGCTGCCACGGTCATAATGGAACATGACGTCTCCCGTGATGCCGTCGCGCACGCACCACTCATACCCCTTTTTCGCTTTATGTTTCTCATTGTCCATCACAGGAATGACACTCTCGTCCACTTGTATATAATCACTGGAAAGTATCTTCTGTTTGAGCAGGTTGTACAGCAGCTTGAGTTTCTCCACCGCCATTTCATACCATCCGCACATGGTAGATTCGCTTATGCTAATTCCTGATTCGCGATACTGCTGTATCAGACGGTAGAACGGGAGATGATACATGAACTTGCCGATGATAATGTCTGTCAGAACCGAGGAGCCTGCCATACATTTGCTGACCGGAACAAGAGGTAGCGGGTGAATCAGAATCTGCCTTTCCTCGGGGTATTTCTCCATATCGGATTTACTTATCACTTTGTGACGGACGGTCTTCAGAATATATACTTTTGCCGGAACACGTTCCAGGCGTGAACTCTCTTCCTTTCCGATTTCAATGAAATCATCCTTAAGCCTGCCTTCCTCGTCTGTTGTCCCTTCGGGGTAAAGATCAATAATCTCTACAGGCAGTGAGGAAGTGTCCAGAGACTTGCGGACCGGTTTTTCCTTTACTTTTATAGTTCTGGTGATTTCTTCTTCACTCTTGTGGACTTCCTCCTCAAGCCGGGATATTTCCATGGAGGACATTGCTTCCTTTGAGAACAGAAACAGCTGGTTGGGATCAAGCGGAAGACTCTTCTCGCTCATCCGGCCAAAGACTTTTTTCCGGAGCCAGTACAGGGATTGTTCCAGCGAGGAAACCCTGCTGATAAGCGCCGCTTTATCCTGACGGAGCTTCTGAATTTCTTCCAATAAGGCTTTTTCCTGTTCTTCTGTAAGCATCTGCATCTCATTGTTTCACAATGTAAATATACTAAAATCCCATGGCATACAAAAGCGAACGGAGTAAAAAGCCGGTACTATTTTCGAAGCTTTTGCAGGTTTTCAAGTCTCGTGCGTCGCGAATCGCGGGCTTCCATGATACCCTCCACAATCATGACAAGTTCCCGCCATTCTATATTTGCACAGACCTCATTATCGCTGGCAGAATCAGGCTTGCCTAAAGTGCCGGCTTCCAGAAGTTTGGAATACAGCACCATGCCGCCTGGCTCCCAATGCAGGAGTTTTATACGGTCACGGGTACGGTTTATGAAGATATACATGTTGCCGTTGCAGGGGGCCTGACCCATGGCGTCGGTGATGATACCGCTGAGGGTATGGAAGCTTTTGCGCATATCAGTCGGGCGGTTATACAACAGATAGCACATACTGTCATTAAGGCTGAACATGGTTGCAGGCCCGGATGATTGAAAACAGTTCCTTTTCATTTAGCTCACCGCAATGCGTATGGCACTACCGGCCGGTGTACGTATTTCCATCTCTTTCAATCCGCTTGGCGTAGCCGGTGTATTTTTCTGTTTCCGTCCGGTTGTACCGGCAAATGAAGGAACCGGAACAAAAGATCCGCTGTGTGGAAGCTCGATAAACTCACCTTGAGCCGTTTTACCCGATGATTGCTCGGCGGCATAACGGGATTTGCTGTCGTAAAACCGCCATACAGGGATGTTGAGTTCCTCTAGTCTTGACTTATAAGTCACTTTGTGCTCTTTGCAGTAGTTCATCATCTCTACCACTTCTTCTCGTGTCATCATAACTTTGCTTTTTGGACGTAAAGTTAATGACGGAAGTTTGAGGAAAAAATACGTGGTTTACCGAATGCTTACGTTTAGGTGATAGTATTATAAAGGAACCATATTATCAAAATGTCCGTGATATTATGCAATATCATCAAGGTAGGTTTGATGGAGAAGATATTAAGCCCTTTGTTTTAGATTTTGATTTAGATTGCTTCACAACTGAATGTCGAGAAAAAACATACGCATGGCCTGAAGATATTTTCAGAAAAGAATATATTGAAAGCTATAATGTGAGATTCTTTATGGAAAACTTATTAGACAGAGCTTCATTTATCACAATTTGTAGAGAACCTGACTGTTGCGGTGGCATTGGAGAGGCGAATAAGATACTCAATTATTTAGATAGATATTTTTTTGATGGCGCATTGAGTACAGAACCTATATCTTAGCCTATTGTAACAAACCGATTCATATATTCAACGCAGTTTGCCAACTCTATTTCTAATACAGATTTCCAATAATTATGACCAAAAGCAATTTTATCCCGGTTGCTTTTTTCAATAATTGAATCTCTTATTTCGTCTAAAGGTAATTTGCCGACAAACGAAATTATTGTGTTTTCTAATGATGTTATTACTTCATTAATGTTAGCACTAAATCGTTCAAGCAAATGGAGTTTGTTATAGTGAGTTTTAATAATTTCAAAAATATCATTTGGTATATTACCATTGTTTTGCAAATAAAACGTTGTTGTTACAACATCTCCAGCAATAGCTAAATTCACGAACAAATATTGTTCAGTAGGTAATGGGTCAAGATACAGATTAAGAAAAACTCTTTTACCACCTTCAATCCAAACATAATTTTTATATCCATTACAAATAGTACAACTTGGAAATAGATTTTTGGGATTAACTACAAATTCTGGAAATTCATCTTTTGGTAAATAATGGTCAAATGAATTTATTTCACTAATAGTGCAATTAGGACAAGTATTTATAATCCTATTAGCATCAGTAGTTGTAATCTTAACTTTTAAACGTTTAATTACAGAATTCTTGTAAGAATACAGTTTCAACAAGTCGTTTTTTTCATCCTCTGTATGACCATAACTACCGATGCTTTCTAATACGTTTTGGGTAAAGCATTCATCGTAAACAGAAAATTGACCTTCAATGGCATCTTCCATGCTTTCAATACGTTCTTTATATGTAGGGTCTTTTTTTGTCTTATTCTTACTTTCAAGAACTTCTTTATGAAATTCAAAAGCATCATCTGTATAGTGTTGTAAGTTTTTCATAATAGAGCATTATCCCTTTTGTTTATCATACTTTTAATAAAAATACGAGCATTTAGACTTAATGGGATTTCATCAAATTCCAACATTGACACTATATCTTCATATGATTTATCTAAATCAACCAGTTCTTGTAAAATCTTCTTGTGTTGTTTGGGGATACCCTTATTACCAAATATCTCTTCAGTCAGTACACTTAAATTTTCACCAAATGATTCTAATGGAATACGTCTGATTGATGGAAAATTATCTTCTCTATCTAATATATACACATTTTTAGAAAACAACTCTCGAACAACAAGAGGTGAGTGTGTCGCAATAATACAGTATGATTGAAATTCTTCAACTAATTCATAAATGGTATTCATTAATTGAGTGATGGCATTTGGATGTAAATGGGTTTCTGGCTCATCATACAAAAGAAGAGTGTCATACCTTATATTTGCTACAATTTCGGTTATAATATATAAAATTATTGCTTGTCCTGAACTTAACTTGTTTTTCATGCCAGTAAACCCCTTCATATCGACTTTATATGAATTGTGGGAATAAACATAGCTATCATTTCGTTCAATCAAGAATAAGTTTATCAAATCTTCATTAATAAATGTCAGTAGAATTTTTCGCCATTTATCAATCCTTCCTAAACTTTCTATTTTTCTGCATGATTCGTTAAATCTTATAACTAATTCTTTATCTGAAAACTGTTCATTGTTTTCTTTTCTAATTCCACAGTAGCAATAATTAAATGTAGTTGTTTTCTTAGGTATTGAAAATCTATCAAACACACTATATGATACAGCTATAATTTTACTAAATAAAGGAGAACGAGGAACAAATGATTCTTCATTTTTTCGTGAAATCATAATTGGCAATGACGTTATTAACTGTGTTTTTCCGGTTCCATTTTTACCAATTAAAGCATAGATTCTATTAGGAATTGGGGGAGTTGCATTAAAATCAAACTCTATATCAATCGCTTCATCAGAATAGGCTGGCTTAAAATTATATTTAAAGCTATATAAGTTATTTAAATCATAACCATAAATTTTGTAAGGAGCTTCTCTTAAAAGTCTTTCAGCATCATCATACCTTATTAAAGAACTTTTGAAAGTATGATTATTTATAAATCTATCCTGCATATCAGGAAAAAAAGCAGCATCTCTAATAGCATATAAAACACTCTGAAAATTTCTGCCTAAAGTATCCTTCAATGTAACATAATATTCATAATTTTGGCCCAAAGAGCAAAAATTCTCATCTAATGAAGTAAAACTATCCGATAAAAAATCAAGAGTATTTTTCTCATCATTGTAGATAATCTTATTTGCACCTATTTCAATGGGTTGATCATTTTGATTTTTATAATAGTATAAATAAAAAGAACTCTTTACGCTATAATCATTCCAACCAGTATTAAATACTAAAACAAAAGAGGGATAAGTTTGTGGTTTTTTGTGAGAATTGATATTGTTAGTTCTCCCTGTTGGATTTTTTTCTACATAGAAAACAATATCATTAGGCTTTATATCTGTTGGTACATTTTCTTTCGGTATTAAGTCTATTTTATACAATGGAAATCCATCTTCATCATAATTTTTTAGAATTAAAGTATATCCTTCTTTTTCTAGATAGGGATTGATTAGTAATGTATATTTAAAAATATCATCTTCGCCATCTCTATATTTAGGGGATAATACTGTTTCTATAAATAACGTGAATTTTTCATCATCATCTAATAATTTTAGTCGTTCTTGAAAAACGTAATCGTAACTATAATCCTCTGGATTTCTTACCAAATGTTGAACAAAATCCCCTAAAGCATTATTATATCTGTTATCTTCTGATTTCATGGAACTTAAATCCCATATATCACTTAGAAATGGAATAATGCCATCATCTCCATTATCCCCAAAGGCATTAGGTTCTTTGTTTAACAGGTTATATAATTCTAACTTTATCTTTTTGGATAGCTTCATTATAATATTCTTATTGAAGTAAAATTTGTGCAAAATTAATAAGTTATTTGGAATAAAGAGCATAAACGATAGAAGTTATTCTCGTGCCGTTGGTTATTCACGTGGACTTCCGTCCTCCAAACGGCAGGGAAGTTATGAGCGGTAGATAATCGACATAGGCGGGGGAAATAACTTCGGGAACAATCGTACTACCGCCTGAACCCTCTTTTGGTTTTCTTCTTTTTTATCGGAATATACTCTTCTTCCTTGTTAACATCAGGAGTGATTAAACCGAAAATGGAAGATAGACCTAAATCCGGCATATTAATATGAGGGTGCTTATCACCTGACTGTTGTAACATTGGTCTGTCTGGCTGTATGTCTGTCCTCACGTTTAGCTGATTAGCTGGCTGTATCTCCGTACTCGCAATTTGCCATTCTTGCATATTGAGTTGTTTAGAGATACTACCGTTCTTCATCGTGTTGTAGTATTCAAAAGATTCAGTTAATTGCCGTTGATAGCCGAATAGCTTATCAAATCCCTGTTCTGCCTGTTGAAACAGGTTTTTCCTGTCGAAACTGCCTTTAACTGTTCCTTTCTTAGTGTTCTTGTGGTTGGTAAACGGAGATATTTTTTTCTTATTGGATTGGTCTTTACGGCTTACAATCAAATGGCAATGCATATTCAGCTTGTTGTTTGACCTGCCCCGACTGAAATGTATCTTTCCGTAAAACTTTATATCTTCTGCTAACAATTCTTTGTTGAAGTTCTTGGCATATTGATTAAGTGCATTTATCTGTTTGGACTGGTTGTTAATCACGTCAGCATGATTGCAGAATTGTTCGCTTAACTTTTTTAGTACGGCTGTTTGTCTTTCCTGATTGGCTTCCAGTTGAGAAAGTATAAGAGTTTCCAGAGTTTTGCCGATAGCATCGAAGCGTAAAGCGATAGAATTCGTAGCCCGTATCATGGGATTCAGTTGTTCTTCCTCATAATGACGGATGAACCGGATAATATCGTCCTGTCTCTTATTTATTTTCGCCAGTTCTGATTTTACGGATTCAGGTGCTTCGGATGGGTTGATATGCGCCTTATCTATATACCCGAACGCCAACTTTACAACTTCACTCTTTTTCAGTGAATAGCGTTTGCATATCTTCTCTACCAAGGCTGCCGTTTCCTTGTCTATGGAAATGGTAGTGAATATCGTTTTTCGACTGCTGCTTGGCATGGTAATTACTTTTTTATAGAAATATGAATAGATAAATACCTGATAATAAGCATTACAAAGAAAATGCTTATTATAGGTGTCATTACAGCGTGTTCTTGTAACACGCTAAAGCCGAAGGCTTTGCCTCGCAGAGCAAGAGGGAAGAACAGGACTTGTCCAGTTCCCTCTTGCTCGATTTAGCGAAACG
>ERZ791865.1696-NODE-1696-length-19307-cov-10.410243_pt1 | contig 19307 bp, 15 predicted proteins | sample MGYA00509942_ERZ791865 | MGnify/ENA primary metagenome ERZ791865 (study PRJEB30046, sample SAMN00792098) | human gut metagenome | study: EMG produced TPA metagenomics assembly of the A metagenome-wide association study of gut microbiota in type 2...
TCTTCTGTCATCACGTCATTTTCTTCTTGTTTCTACTCTTATATACAAGCTTTCCTGAAATCAATTACCCCTAAAATGAAGAAATCTTCTATTTTTTTTGGAAAAACCGATGCAAAGGTAATAAAAAACTAGATAAAAGCTTACTCTTTCGAATAAAAAGTGTATCTTTGCACCAAGAAACAACATCATTATATTATGGGTAAACGAGCCATCATAGAAGCTTTACGCCATTATTTCAGCACCCAACCCGTACTGAAAGCCTGGCTGTTCGGTTCTTTCTCCAGAGGGGAAGAAACGAAGGATAGCGATGTCGATATTATGGTTTCTTTGGACAAGAGCAAACCTATTGGTTTAAAATTCTTCGGCATGTGGAGTGATTTGGAAGAACTCTTAGGTAGAAAAGTTGATTTGGTATCAGAAGGAACCTTACTCCCTTTTGCACAGGAATCAGTAGAACGTGATAAAATCTTAGTTTATGAGAGAACGAAGTAGAGATAAAAACCGCTTAGAGCACATACTCCAGGCGATAGAAAGAATCTGCCGATATACAAAAGGTAAAAACTTTGAGGATTTTATCGCAGACGACATGATGTATTACGCAGTAGTCAAGAACATAGAAATTCTTGGAGAAGCATCGAATATGCTAACTGAAGAATTTCGACAAGCGCATCCTAAGACTCCTTGGAAACAAGTGAACGGCATGAGGAACTATATCGTTCATGAATATTTCCAAGTTGATAACAACGTTGTTTGGGATGTGATTACAAACGACCTTCCTATATTAGAGCAACAAATAAAGGAGTATCTAACTGAAGAAAAATAAAAACATCGGTCAAGCAAAGAGCAAACCAACATGGTTTTGCCTTCGCTTGACCGATTGTCATATATTCATTGTTTATTAAGAGAGTTTCTTCCTAACAAGAACTACAAGCGGCTCTTTTCTGCATTACCAGCACCCGTACCCTTATACTTGCTCTTGGTGGCATTGAAGTTATAAGATAAGCTCATACCTACACAACGCTCATAGCCATAACAGTCTTTTTCCATTACAGTATGGCTGCCATACATTGTCCATTGTTCCGTGTCGGTCTTGAACAAGTCGTTGGCATAAACGCCTATTACAAGAGCGTCGTTGAGGAACGACTTTGTGAATTTCATATCCACACGAGCAAATGACTTTGTTTTTTGCAGGTCATTAAGCCTACCCGTCTTATATCTCATATTGAGAAAAGCCTTTAGTGTAGGCGTTATGTTGAAACGATTGTTTAGACGGAAGTTGAAGCATGGTCTGTTTGACAGTTTGTTGATATCAAAAGCGTCAGTACACAAGAACGACTGTGTGTAGTCTATCTCTGCCATAGGATTATACCAACCAAAACGGGGCGAAGCCACTATCGAAACATACACATCCTGACTATTATTGAAGTTGACATTGCGTAGAAATACAATGTCTTTGCCTTGATAGAGTGTGGCTACCCACACCATCGGCTTGTCTATATAGTTGTAGCCAGCATTCAACGACAACCAGTCGTACGCCACATTCAAATCAACATTATTTGTTATACATGGACGGAGATAAGGATTTCCCCCCTCATAAGTATAGCGGTTGTCATACTGCACCTCATCTCGCAGACTGTTATAGCTTGGGCGCCGTGTCTTGCAGGTATAGGCAAGTTGCAATGCCCATTTGCCACTGTTCCATGACATAGAAGCAGAAGGAAACCAATCGGAATATCTACGACTCGGCTCAGTCTGCAATTCCCCGAAATAATAATAATCGGACTTTACATATTCGTATCTTACACCTGCATTTGCAGAGAATGCTCCAAACTTCAAACCATACTCAGCAAAGCCGGCTATGCTCTGTTCGTTAATCTTTGTATTCGATGCATCTACATATTGCTCGGCATTGGCATATTCGCCACGAATACGGGATGAAATAAATTCGGAGCCTACACTTAGTGCTCCCTTCCAAACGGGGTAAGACAAAATGAGTTTGGCAGCAGCCATGTCACTATGCTGTCTGTTACGTGTATGAACGTCGCGACTCTCAATATCTGCGCTGCTTTCTTTGATTGACATAGTCCTGCCTTTCTTTTTCCAGAAATAAGTGGCGTTGAAATCCACACCCAATTTACCAATCTTACCCACATAATAGGCGTTAGCATTATGCACCGGACTAAAGCAATCACTTATATTGACCGCTTCGTTTACGAATGCTGTTTGCACCCCGTCTTCCATTATCTTCTGATAAGAGTCGGTCGTTCCTCCTTTGCCCGAACCATACTGATTCTCATAGCTCAATCCAAATGTATTGTCATCATCTATAGAATAAGCAAAAGCAACCTTTGCGCCAGTTCCCTTTGAGCGATACTTAATCGGTGAAGTCTGTTCTATAAATATATTCTTCGTGCCATTGATTTCGGTAGACAACACATTATCCTCACCGCCTGGTGTCGTTGTTCCCCAAAGTTCGCCAAACACTTCTGCTTTTCCTGTGCGATATGTTGACGATAGGTATTGCGAACCACCCCACCACTTGTTGAACTTTGTAGTAGTATAGTTCTCGCCACTCCATCCTTCGCCTTGACGGCGAATTGTTCTGATACGAATTACAGACTTAATCTCCGCATTGTATTTGGCACCAGGAGCGGTTACTATCTCTACATTCTTAATATTATCCGACTTCAGTTGATGAAGCTCTTTGAGATCGTTCACCTGTCGGTTGTTGATATAAATAAGCGGTGAACCTTTGGCAAACACATTCACCGTTCCATCCGAACTGACATCAACGCGAGGCATTTCGCGCAACACATCAGTTGCAGTACCAATTTTGTTTAGCTCTGAGTGCTCTATATCCACAAGCATTCCCTCTTTGCCCAACTTTATATTCTGGCGCATAGCTTTTACCTTCACGCCTTTAAGGTTTATCGTATTCTCATGCAACACGATAGTTCCTATCTTACCTATATTATATGTATTGCTTGTCGTAATATAGCCCACGCAACTTACTCTTACTATCGCCTTTCTGGCTCCGCAGGGAATCACGAACTGGCCGTTCTCATTTGTCACACCGCCATTAATCAATGAAGAGTCACGAACATTCAGCAGGGCTACATTGGCGAAATCTATAGGGCAATGATGTACATCCACAATGCGACCTATCATCTTGGTGGGAGTCTTCTGCGTACACTCCACCATGATATTATCCTCCACCTGCGTCATCCTGATGGGATAGAATCCAATCAGCTGCATGATGGCATCGGGAACGCTTTGGTTCCTGATGCTCTTGGTTACCCTGAAATCCTCCAGTTCATCATACACGAAGTTGATGGTGTACTTATGCTGGCGGGCGTTCAAATCCTTCAACGCCGCAGAGAACGACATATTATTATATTGTCGGGTGATGCGCTGGGCATAAGACTGCTGAACCAAAAGCAACAGGAAGAGAAGAAGAAGCTCTCTGATAAGCTTGCCGTTAACGGGCATTGGTTTCCAAAAATCTCTCATAAATATATCCTCCTATCTTATTTCACCAACAATGTACCGTCAATATACTCTATCTGTATGCGGTCGAAAGCATTCAAAATCTCCAGGTTCTGCTCCAAAGTCTTCGTCTTGTTCCAGTTGAAGAAGAGACGGATGTGCTGGGCACCGGCATCCACATATTCCACCTTGACATGATAGAAACCGGATAGCTGAGCCAGAATGGTTCCCAATTCAGCATCATCAAACACCACGGGTTTCATATCAAGCGAATCCTTACTCTCTGCTGTTGCAGCACGAAGACTGTCATTCGACAGCGCCTGGGTTGTTGCCAACTGTTCTGTCGCAGCCTTGTTATCCGCTGCCTGATCAGAAGCCGGGAAACCCAACCAGCCGTTGTGAATCGCAGCCAAGGCTACACCCGAAAGGAAGATGATGCCGACGATGGATGCAGCAATCTTCACCCGGTTGCGATAAGCGCCTTTGGATTTGCCGGCATCTATCTCCATCTTACCCTCGTGATGTGCCTGAACAAACTCCTTCCAAGCCTCATCCACATCCACATTCTTCGGATTGGCTTTCTTGCCAGCCATTCTCGCCATCGCCAGTTCATGGAAGAACTCCTTCACTTCCTCATCGGCAAGCAGGCGCTCCACCTGCTCGTCGGTATATTTCTCGGGATGCTCCTGCATGTCAAAGAGCATCATCCGCTTTTCTTCTTTACTCATGTTTGTCATTGTCTTGCTCATTTAAATTGTTCCTTAATCCAGTCCATCGCCTTCGAGAGATGGTTGAATACCGTCACTTTGCTCACTCCCACTTCATCAGCCACCTCCTGATAAGATTTCTCCTGAAGATAGCGTAGACGGAAAATGAGTTGCCGGATTGGCGGTTCCAGGTCTTCGATGAGAAGCATCAGCCGGTCGAGTCGTTCATCGGTCTCTTCTGAGAGAATCATATCGGCATCATCCAGCAGCAGCTTCGCTACCCTTTCTTTCACGCTCTTATGAGCTATCAGGTTGAGACAGCGGTTGCGTACGCTCCGCATCAAGTAACCGTCCTCACTCCCAGGCACCAGAACCACATCATCGGCAAGAATCTGGGCGAATACTTCGCTCACCACATCCTTGCTCTCGTCATCATCCGAAAGAATGCATCTGGCCAGATTGTACATCTTCGCATAATGCTGACGGAATAACTGTTCTATGTCCTTTTTTCTGTTCATATACTATCTATACAGTTGAGCCAAGCGAAAAACTAAGCAAAACATCAACTTTTTTGTTTTTTTCTTTAAATCCGAATCGAAATCACCAAGATTCTCCCCGGATTGGAATGCAAAAGTACACAATCTATCGGAGATAGAAGACAAATGGTAAGGATAAATCGATTTTCAGTTGATTTATTTGTTCATTCCAACATTTTTTAGTACTTTTGCCCACCAAATTACGAACAAGTAAATAAGATTGGTATAAAATAGGTATTACCAAGATAAAATAAAGAATAGATTAGATAAAGGAGAATAAGATTATGTCAACGATTATTTATCCATCACCGATATTCGGTCCGGTAAACTCCCGTCGTCTGGGAGTTTCACTGGGCATCAACCTCATGCCATCTGATGGCAAGGTCTGTTCATTCGACTGCGTTTATTGCGAATGCGGATTCAACGCCGACTTCCGTCCTAAGAAGAAGCGCCCTACCCGCGAGGAGGTAAGAGAAGGATTGGAGAAGGTTCTGAAAGAGCGCCACGACAACAACCAGCCTCTGGACGACATCACCTTCGCAGGAAACGGTGAACCAACGGGACACCCTGACTTCAAGGGAATCGTGGAAGATACGATGGAACTCTGCAAGAAATATTTCCCTGAAGCACAAGTATCCGTGCTCAGCAACGCCACCTATATATATAAGGAGGAAGTGAGAGAGGCGCTGATGCTCGTGGATAACAACATTCTGAAACTGGATACCGTGGATATGGATTACATCAAGAAGCTGGACCGCCCTCAGCAGCCTAACTACGACGTGAAGGATGTGATCAAATATCTGAAGATGTTCAAGGGGCACGTCATCATCCAGACCATGTTCCTGAGAGGTGACGGTTTGGACAATACCAGCGAGCATTTCGTAGCTCCTTGGCTGGAGGCAGTGAAAGACATCCAGCCTCAGCAGGTAATGGTTTATACCATCGCCCGCGAAACACCAGACAAGTTGCTGGAAAAGGCACCAAAGGAAGTTCTCGATGCCATCAAGGACCGTGTAGAGGCATTGGGTATCAAGTGTACAGCCAGCTATTAAGAGATAATCAGGATAAGAAAGAAAAGCAAGTAGAAAAAAGAAAGAATGAAAGCGAAAAGTAATATCCTTATTATCAGCGACATGTGTGGCTACGGAAAGGTATCTGCTGCAGTTCAGATGCCTATCCTCTCTTATATGGGACTCGACGTGTTCAATCTGCCCACCATGCTCATCAGCAACACCTTCCCATACGGCAAATACGCCATTCTGGAATGCACTTCGTATATCGAGGAAGCCTTGCAGAAGTGGAACGAACTGGGCATTCACTTCGATGCCATTACCACGGGTTTCATAGCTTCGGAGCGTCAGGCTAAGTTGGTGGCATGCTATTGCAGAGAACAGGCAGCGCTGGGCACCGACATCTATGTGGATCCAGTAATGGGCGATTACGGCAAGCTCTATGGTGGAGCCAGTGAGAGTACCGTGAGATGCATGAAGGAGATGCTGAGCGTATCGCATCTCTGTTTTCCCAACTATACCGAGGCTTGCCTGCTGACGGATTCGAAATACAAGGAAGAGGGAATCTCGGAGAAGGAAGCCTATGAACTGATAGATAAACTGAGAGCCATCGGTTCCCACTCCGTGCTCATCACCTCGTGCATCGTAGAGGGTCAGCATGCCGTGGTAGGCTTCAATCATCTTACAGAAGAGTATTTCCTCCTGCCCTACGAAGAAATCCCTGTTCAGTTCCCGGGCACCGGCGACATATTCTCCAGCATCATCGTGGGCAGACTGAAGGATGGCGATCATCTTCGCCATGCCACCCGCATCGCCATGGATACCCTGCGCAACTGGATAGACATCAACAAGGATGACAAGGACAAGAACCGAGGAATTCCTATAGAAAGACATCTGGGGGACTTGTAGATTGCCACTTTGCAAACACAGAAGCAAGGGAATACCAATTAAGTTATAATGGAAAAGAAAGAAACAAATACACTCAGTATATTTCAGCGCCCAGTATGGGTAAGCCTGTTCGCCCTTACGGCTGCTATCTCGTGGGGATGGGCTTACCCATTGATAAAAATGGGAATGGAGGAATATCAGATTACAGCAGACATGACCGGAAGCAAGATGCTTTTTGCAGGCATCCGCTTCTTCATCTCCGGCATCATCATCCTTGCCATCGCCAGAAGCTCGCACCGTAAATTCGGATTCAAGAAGAAAGCTGTTCAAGAGAATGTCTGGTTCCTTCTCCTCTATGCACTCCTCAACACTACCCTTCATTATGCTTTCTTCTATTTCGGACTCTCGCATAATGCAGGAGCACGTTCGGCGATACTCAATTCTATGAGCGTCTTCACGGTGGTTATCTTTGCCTGCATCTTCTTCAAGAGCGACAGGATGACGTGGCGAAAGGCATTGGGCTGCATCATCGGATTCCTGGGCATCCTTGCCTTGAACCTTGGCGGAAAGGAAAGCGGTAGTTTCACATTCCTGGGCGATGGTATGATTATCCTCAACGCCCTGTGTGGAGCCAGTGCTTCCCTGCTGACCCGAGGCTTGAGCAAGAGGGTGGATGTTTTCGTAGGAACCGGTTATTCGCTGAGTATCGGTGGAGCCTTGCTGGTGATTCCTGCATTGTTAATGGGTGGCTATCTGCCAGTCATCAGCCTCTGGGGCATCACCATCCTTCTGCTGCTCATTGCCATCTCAACCATCAGTTTCGCTCTCTACAATAAACTATTGAGCTGCAATCCCGTAGGAAAGGTAGCAATATACAATTCGCTCATCCCCGTAGTAGGAGCCATCACCTCCTGCCTCTGTCTTGGTGAAACCTTCTACTGGAAGTATCTGATAGCAGGCGCATTGGCTACTGCCGGAATTTATATCATCAATAAAGGGAAGAAATAAATATTTAAAAAACTAAAATGTCATACTTATTATTTGGCAGTTTTCAATCTTCTTCATACCTTTGCTGCTAAAATACAAAAGGAGCAAAGATATGAAGAAGATTTTTTTGATAGCAGTTGTCTTGCTGATGCTGATAAACTTCATCATCAACTATCACCATGAGGTTACGAAAGAGCAGCATACACCGATGGCGGATTTCAAGACCAAGGTAGAGATGGCGCCCATGAAGGAATACAATGATCCGGACTTCGGCTACGTTGTCAAATATCCTTGCTTCTTCCAGCAGGAGGATACTTCGGTATCGGGATATCAGGGCTATGCCCGCTTCTCATTCACCAATCATGCCAACATCATCCTGGAAAGTTACGTTACCCCCAACTATAGCAACACCCTTCAGGCTTGTGCTGATTCTCTAGCCCAGAAGCTTCATTCGGAGCGGACGATGCAGGCATCGAATAAGGCATTCATCCTCTCCGGTCCTGTCTATGAAAACGGAGTAAGAGTAGATGGCTACAGTCATTATGATAAATTCATCAAGAGTGGCAGAATACTCTTCGTCTATTCCCTCACCTATCCCGACAGTTACAAGCCAGCCATGCCCCGACTGTTCAAACTCATAGACGACTGGAAGGTTTTAGGAGCATATTAATCTGCCTTGATGATATCCTCACAAGCCTCTTGGAATTGTATAAAAACAGCTTTTAAAGAAGATAAAAGCACTTGATTATTTGCATATATCAAATAATAATTGTACATTTGCGGTGTAAATATAAACATCGAAGATTATGTCAATATTCAGTCGCTTCTTTGGAAGGAAGAACAATCTCACCGTAAGCTCTGACATCAAGAAGAAAGATGCCAGAAGCAGGAACATTGCCTTCGTGGATACCGAAGTGGGACTGAAAGACCACAAAATACACGACATCGGAGCATTGCGTTATGATGGAGCTACCTTTCACCAAGCATCACAGACGGCACTGAACAAGTTCCTGCAAGAAGGAAAGGTTGACTATATCTGCGGTCATAACCTCATTCATCACGATGCCCGCTATCTCCAACTCAACGGCATACTGATAGATACCCTCTATCTCTCCCCGCTTCTCTTCCCCAAGCGCCCTTACCATCATCTGGTAAAGGACGACAAACTGATGAGCGAGCAGATGAATAATCCAGTCAATGACTGCGAGAAAGCCAAGGAACTGTTGATGGATGAAATCGCTGCATGGAATCAATTATCAGAAAGGAAGAGGAAAATCTTCACCTTGCTGCTCCAGAATGAAGAGGAATTCAAAGGATTCCTGATGTATGTGGGAGCCATCGAAAAGGATGATGCAATCAGAGACGTTTCTGAATTCATTCTTTCTGAATACAAGAATCATATTTGCGCCCATGCCGACATTCCGGCTCTTGCAGCCCAGTCTCCTTGCGGCTTGGCATACGCCTTGGCTCTCATAGGCACAGACGATTACCAATCTGTTACCCCAGGTTGGGTACTCTTCCATTATCCCGAAGTAGAACATATCATCTATATGCTCTGCCATACTCAATGCACCGATGGCTGCGAGTATTGCAACCGCATGCTCGACATTCATCACAACCTGAAACAACTCTTCGGCTATGATGCCTTCCGTACCTATGACGGCGAACCGCTGCAGGAACAGGCATCGCAGGCAGCAGTAGATGGCAAGTCATTATTGGCGATATTTCCTACGGGTGGCGGCAAGTCGCTCACCTTCCAGTTGCCAGCCCTGATGGATGGCAGAACCATACATGGACTCACCGTGGTTATCTCGCCCTTGCAATCATTGATGAAAGACCAGGTAGATAACCTCGCAGACCGTGGCTTCACCGATGCCGTAACCATCAACGGTCTCCTAGACCCTATCTCCCGCTCCCTAGCCATCGAACGAGTGCAGAGCGGAGATGCCACCTTATTATATATAGCACCAGAGATGTTGCGCTCCAAAACCATCGAGCGCATCCTGATGGCACGGCATGTGGTGAGATTCGTCATTGATGAAGCTCACTGCTTCTCTGCATGGGGACAAGACTTCCGTGTGGATTACCTATATATCGGCAAGTTTATCAAGGAATACCAGGAACGTAAGTTTGGCAAGGACGCTATAGCCCGCAACCATGGTCAAACCCTGATACCCGTATCTTGCTTCACCGCCACTGCAAAACAGAAGGTGGTACAGGACATCTGCGACTATTTCAAGCATTGGCTGGGCACCGACCTCCAGCTCTTCGCCTCATCAGCCTCACGTACCAACCTGCACTATTCCGTTATCCACGTAGATAGTGACGGCACCAAATACAATCTCCTGCGTTCACTGGTGGAACAGGCAGATTGCCCTACCATCATCTACGTATCCCGCACCAAGCGCACCCGTGAACTCGCCCAGAAACTGACACGTGACGGTATATCCGCCCTGCCCTATAATGGCAAGATGGATGCCGATGAGAAAATACACAATCAGGATGCCTTCATGAGCGATAAGGTTAAAATCATCGTTGCCACCTCCGCCTTCGGCATGGGAGTAGATAAAAGCGATGTGGGGCTGGTTATCCACTACGACATCTCCGACTCTCTGGAGAACTATGTACAGGAGGCTGGACGTGCAGGAAGAGATCCACACCTCAATGCCAAATGCTATGTACTCTATAGCGATGAGGACTTGGATAAGCACTTCATCCTGCTCAACCAAACCAAGCTGAGCATCAGCGAGATACAACAGGTATGGAAAGCCGTTAAGGATTTTACCAAGCAGCGTCCACATGTAAGTTGTTCGGCACTGGAGATAGCTCGTCAAGCCGGTTGGGATGACTCGGTATCCGACATAGAAACCCGTGTCCGCACCGCCCTTTCTGCTCTAGAACAGAGCGGATACATAGAGCGTGGCAACAATATTCCGCACGTCTATGCCACAGGTATCACTGTCAAGAACATGGACGAGGCAAGACTTCGCCTCACCGAATCACCTCTGTTCTCGGAAGATGAGATGAAGAATGCCATCCGCATCATCAAGTCGCTCATCACCCAGAAGCATATAGCCAAGGCACAGGATAGCGAGGCAGAATCCCGCATCGATTACCTCGCCGACATCCTAGGACTCAGCAAGCGAGACGTCATCTCCTCCGTTGACCGAATGCGACAGGAAGGCATCCTTGCCGATACCCGTGACATCTCAGCCTATCTGCAAGACATCAGCGACAAGCAGCGCAAGCCTCAGCAGATGCTGGAGAACTTCGCCAAACTAGAAAGATACATCCTGGAACATATCCCGGATGAATCGCTGCATATCACATACAAACAACTCAATGACAATGCCGTACACGACGGCATCAACACTTCAACCGAAAAGAAAATCCGCACACTGCTATACTTCCTGGCAGTGAAGAGATATGCGCACAAGAAGGAAGACGGCGTCCGCAATCTCATCGTAACAAGAGACAAGGATATAGAGACCATCATCAAGCGATTCGAAAGACGAATTGAGGTTTGCCGATTCATTATCGAAAGACTATACAGCCTGGCTGAAGAAAACAGTAAAACTATAACAGAAGAGAGCTACAATAGCTCTTCTGAAGAAAAGAATCCTTCTGAAGAAAAAGGTTTAGGAAAAGCCTCAGGCGCAACAGACAATAGAAAAGATAAGCCTCTCCAATTCTCGGTAGTCGAACTTCTGAACGATCTGAAATCCAGCAACCAGTCACTCTTCTCCGACTTCTCTTCCCTGCAGTTGGAGGACGTGGAGGAAGCCTTGCTCTATCTCTCCAAGATAGGAGCCATGAAGCTGGAAGGAGGATTCCTGGTACTCTACAATGCGATGGCGATTAAGCGCACCAAGGAACTTCGCCTGCGCTATAAGCAGGAGGATTATCGCATGCTCAATGAGTTCTACAAGCAGAAGATTCAGCAGATTCACATCGTGGGCGAATATGCCAACCTGATGGTACGGGATTTTGACGCCGCCCTGCAATATGTGCAGGATTATTTCCAGATGGACTACCATCGCTTCATCTCAAAGTACTTCAAGGGCAACCGGGAGACAGAGATAGAGCGCAACGTAACACCTTCGAAGTATAAGCAACTCTTCGGAATGCTCTCCAAGCGACAGAAGGAAATTATCGACGACCATGAGTCTCGCTGCATCGTAGTCGCTGCCGGTCCTGGCAGCGGCAAGACACGTGTGCTCGTACATAAGCTTGCCTCTCTCCTACTGTTGGAAGATGTAAAGCACGAACAACTTCTGATGCTTACTTTCTCTCGTGCAGCCGCTACCGAATTCAAGCAGCGACTGATGCAACTCATCGGCAATGCCGCCCATTTCGTAGAGATCAAGACCTTCCATTCCTACTGCTTTGACCTGCTGGGCAGAGTTGGCAATCTGGATGAGGCAGGAGATGTGGTTAAGCAAGCTGCCGAAATGATCAACAATGGAGAAGTGGAACCCAATCGCATCAGCAAAACCGTACTCGTTATTGACGAGGCACAAGACATGAGCAAGGATGACTATGCCCTTGTCTCTGCTCTGATGAAAGCCAACGAAGAGATGAGGGTGATTGCCGTAGGCGATGATGACCAGAACATCTATGAGTTTAGGGGTTCCAACTCGCAGTATCTCTATGAACTGACCCAGACAGAGCACAGCCGTTTCATCGAGATGACCGAGAATTACCGCAGCCTTCGCCACATCGTGGATACTGCCAACGACTTTGCCCGCAACATCCGCCAACGAATCAAATCTACCCCTATCATCTCCATGAGTCAAGAAGATGGAGAAGTAAGAATCGTGAAGCATCCATACGAGATTCAGGAGAAAATGGTTTATATGTATCAGCCTATCCTAGAAGATGTTACGCGATTATTAGGAAGTAACGCTTCAAAAGAAGCCGATGCATCTACCCGCAAGAAAAACGAAACCATCAGCATCCTCACGCAGACCAATGAGGAGGCTGTCATCATGCTGGCTCTTCTTCACAGTCATGGCATCAAGGCCAAGCTGGTGCAATCAATGGACGGCTTGCGCTTCTGGAATCTGGCAGAGGTAAGATACTTCTTGAAGAAGATAGACCAAGGCATCAAGGAGACGAAATCCCCTATCATCCCTGATGATATTTGGGAAACAACCAAGCAGCTGACATTCCAAAAATATGCCACCAGCCAGGCATTGCCATATCTGCGCCGCAGCCTACAGATATTTGAGCAGACCAATCGTGCCAAGTACTACAGCGACCTGAGGGAGTTCGTGTTTGAATCATCAGTAGAAGACTTCTGTGACATCTCGAAATCAGACATCGTGATCAGCACCATCCACAAGGCAAAAGGTCATGAGTTCGACCATGTACTGATGCTCATTACCCATCCCGAGCATCCTACTGATGACATACTGCGCCGATACTATGTGGGTATGACCCGTGCCAAGCGTACGCTTGCCATCCACACCAACGGCAATCTCTTCGACACTCTGAAAAGTGCCCAGCATCTCTATGATGCCCAAGCCTACGATGAGCCCAACGAAATAGTGCTTCAGCTCTCACACAAGGATGTAAACCTGGGCTTCTCCAAGCCTCACAAGGACGCTATCCTTTGCCTGAGAAGCGGTATGCCGCTAACCTACCACGACCATTGCCTCTGTCTCCCATCAACAGGCAGAGACATAGCCCAGCTCTCCATCAAGATGAAAGAGAAACTAGGCAAATGGGAGTTGAAAGGCTACAAGGTAACCGCTGCCCGAATCCGCTTCATCGTGGCATGGAAGCCAAAGGATGCACCGAGGGATGAGAAGGAATCTGCCATCGTGCTCGCTGATTTGGTGATGAAAAAAATAAGATCTATGGGGTAACAGGATTTAGTACTCTTTTTGCTTTCACTGTTCTTTTAAACAGCTGCCTATCAACAAGTTTAGGGTGAAAGCAGTTTATAAGCAGAAAATATGACAGTACTCATAGGAGGAGCTGATATTTCCAACAGAAGCAAAAGACACTATATGGATGACTCTAGTCAGCTATATAGATTACCTGAGTTAACCGATAAGAAAAGAGTATTCTCCGTCCTTCTTTACCTGCCAACTACTCCCACTCATCATTATCAATCATCCTCCTCCACGTAACAACCATTTTCTCTATTCATTATTCTCCTTTCACCCTCAAACCTCTATGCCACAAAGTGTTAACATGGGCGTGAAAGCAAAAAACATCAAACGCTTATTTTTTAAAAAAGATATTAGACCGCTTTTAGCATTCTTTTATTATAAAAATTTGGTGATTAGAAAGAAAACTCGTATTTTTGCAGCACATATATTAAGATTGATAAATATGGTTTAATCATAATATAACAAGGAAAGGAATTGCCATATGACAAGGTAACAACTTTACCTCATTAACACAACATAAAAAAATATAATCATGGGATGTTATTTAGCTATCGGGCTGAAGATAAAAACAGCCATTGGAAAGAAAGAAATATCGAAGCATCTTGACGAGATGCCACTCGAAGACATTTTCAAGGAGATAGAAAAAGAGTATCACCTTGAAGACATTTACGTTCGCCAAGAAACAGAGGATTATTATGTTTACACACTTGACGAAAAGTTGTTAGACAAAGAGTTCATCCCTTTCTTGGAGAAGTTCTATCAATTACGTTACCAAGATGGTGACAACTATGATGCGCCTGATGTGTTGGAAGAACTAAATAGTATTCCTGACACTTCATCTCGCTTAGCTTTACTAAGCAAGAAAAGCTTCCAAACTTATCAAATGGGAAGCGATAATGACTACCATCGTGTAAATGGCAGTTGGAACTACGAAGTACCAATCTATAATACTTATGCCATTTTGAGTTTGGATGGCAAGATAATAATGGAATGTTATAACGGAGTATTCAAATTCTTGCGCCGTTGCATCATAGCACAACTGTCAGAGTTCAAACTATCAAAAGTTTTAAGCATTTGGATTGATGGATAAAATGATATAACAAATAAAAACATCCCTTACCATAAGCCTTTGATATTCAACGAAATCAAAGGTTTATGGTGAAGGATATTTGTATCAGAGAACGTTACTTACTACCTTTTCTTCGGTTGCATTCTCTGCAAAGCATCTGGCAATTCTCGGCAACAGTCGTTCCACCTTCACACCATGGAGTGATATGGTCAGCCTCCATCTCCTCCAGTTCGAAATGCTCACCACAAAGAGGACATATTCCTTTTTGGCGTTCATAAGCTTCACGCTTTTGTTTTTTATCAAAAGTGCGGAAATTGAGATCATGCAGATCTCCACTCAGCACATATCTATAGATACCAGACTTCTTCATGATTTCATCATCTTCCATCAGGCGATGTATTTCTGATTCTAATTGTTGCGTATCATAGATGTTGCTTCCAAACTCATCAAACATAGCCCCCCAGTCTAAGCCTTTCATCTCCTTTCGATATTTAGGGAAAGTAGATTTAACCCAAGTGATTATTTGCATATAATAAGCCCAAAGCTGATTGGCGTTCGGATCATTTTGATGGATAGCCATATACTTATCTATCGGAGCTGGATCCGAAATACCATCGTGACGTGCAGCCCACTTCAAAATGGTCTGCAAATATGCTTGTTCCTCAAGCTTGCCAATCATATAATCACCACCTACCTTATAAGCCACACACCCATATTTACTGAAATAACGACGAGCGTCAGTAATGAAGGGACCAACATATACAGCATTACGCAACTCCTGATCGAGCAAACGCTCACCTGCAATGTTTATCACACGGAACCAATCAAGCTTTTCCATATCTGTACCTGTACAGAAATAGACTGTCAACTCATAGTCAAGAAAGTCCTTCTTTTCTTTTTCTGTAAGATTGTCAAAGAAAAGCACCGGGCGGTCTTTATCAACAATATTGAAAGCATGTTGATAATACTCGCAGATAGACAGTGTTCGTTGTTGCCCATCTATCATTTCATATTTACCTTCATCGCCAACACTCCAGTACATAATGTTTAGAGGGTATCCTTTCAATATGGTTTCTATCACAGCCTGCTGTTGTTTTAGCTCATAACGAAACTCACGTTGATAAGGAGGACGAATATTCAACTTACCATGATAGCCATAGACGCCATTATTTGGGTCATTACTATAATCTGCTATCAAGTCACGAATTGCTATTTTTTCTGGTTTTATATCCATATTAATTATTTTTTCTTGATAAATATTCTTGCATAAGTATTCTTGCCGTTAATCAAAGGGCGCGCATCTTTATCTCCTTTAAAAGGAATACCAACTATATCTGCATTATAACCAGCCGAAGCACTCATACCCAAGATTTCAAATTGGTCTGGATTATATTTATCAATAAAAGTTATCGGTACTCCCATCACCCCATCATAATCACACGGAATATCTGCGGTCTTACCAACATTGATAGCATCGTAATTATCATAAGTAGGATATTCTTCTGGAGAATAAGATTTATAAAGAATAATATCTTCATGGCGTTCCTTATAATCAAGATTGGTAAACCATGTCACGCCAGATACCCTGATCATTCCTTTCCTATGGTCTCCAGCAGTAGCAACATCCTCATAAGCGGAAATAAAATGACCAGCATTTCCTTTAAAACCAAATCCCAACCACATTTTGTTATCTCTAATCAAAGGAAATATCTCTTTATAGGACAAAGCGTTTTGATGCCCAATTATCAAGAACTTTTTATCATATTCCAGCAATTGAGCCACATACTCACGAAACAAAGAAAAAGGGGGATTCGTTACTACAACATCTGCTTCTTTCAGAAGTTCAATACACTCGTTACTACGGAAATCACCATCACCCTTTAATGGCTTCACTCCTATTTCTTCCGCATCAGGAATATGATTTCCATTTTTGTCACCTTCATAAACAAGAAATACAGCTTGCTCACTTTTATTCATACTGAACAAATCCATATCTTGATTTTTATAGCAAGTGGTGATAAGTTTCTTCAAACCAAGAAACTCAAAATTGTATGCGAAATAAGTAAAAAAGTTACTTACACGAGGATCATCACAATTGCATAATACTGTCTTACCACGAAAATGTTCACGGTAATGACGGAGTTCATTATTGATATCTTCTAGCTGCGTGTAGAATTCATCTTTTTTAGCAGCCTTAGCTTTATCTATGGTTCTTTTTGCCATAATATTTTGATTGATAATTAATGAGTTACAAGCACTAACTATCAATCACGCCAAGACGCAAAAAGGGCGTGATGCTCTTATTGCGTTCAGCTATGAGGCAGCCTCGGAATGGAAACCTCAACCCTTCAAATAAGAATGCACCACGCCTATAGCGCAGATGCATTGCTAATACATGAAGGATCAAGGCACCCCATACCGAATGCCTTATCACAATTATTCCTTGTTACGTTATTTCCAATAAGTTTCCGAGGCTTTTGGCTGAACGCGAAATAATAGCGAATGCTTTTGTTTACCAACGATGTCTTGGAAATGGCAGTAGCCAAATCCAATTGCAAAGATACAACAATTTATTGAAACGAGCGCACCTTTCATCGAAAAACTTCTATTAAATCATGCTTTTTTTCTTTTTTAGATGCCTGCAAACAACTCTCACAGCGCCCTAAATACACTTTATTGTACCATCACGAAAATAAGGCAGAAATTGCAATATGATAAAGGGAGTTACAAAGCTTACTGCACAACAGCTGGATTACAAGCGCACAACACGTGTTGTGCGAGCGCATAACAGCTGATATGCAAGCGCACAACAGCTGTTGTGCGACTGACGGAAGTGACTTTCCCGGCAACATATACTTACTGTTCCAACAACTTATCCTACTTTTTCCGACAACTTATAAAGGCTTCTTACGATGCTTATTCCTATTGATAAGCAGTTCTAACCCACATCAATAACACCGCTCATTCGTATCAATCAAACCGCTCATCCATATTAGTGCCATTTTTATTTGGTAGTTTAAGAATAAAAGATTACCTTTGTATCGCTAAACAGAAAGAAGAATACGATGGCTATAAAATATGAAATCCATTATCTTCCCAATGCGGGAGGAAATGAAGAGACTCGCCGATTCGCCCATATCTTTGAGCAAACAGCTATGACAGACAAGGAGATGATCAGCCGAATCGCCAGACATAGCTGTCTGGGAGAAGGAGAAGTTTCGTCCGTACTCATGAAACTGCGTGATATCATAGAAGAAGACCTGCAGGATGGAAGACGTGTCAACATTCCGGAAATAGGTTATCTCTCGCTCTCGGTAGATCTGGATATGGATGACCTGAAACCCGACAATAAAGTGAGAGCTGAATATGTAAGCGTAAGAGGCATCAAGTTTCGCCCCAACGCAGACCTGCTGAAACAGGTGAAATATAATACCCATTTCGAGAAATCACAATATACTTCCCGCTCCTACCCTTTCTCTGAAGATGCATTGAAGGAGAAAATAAGAGAGTATCTGAAGCATAACCGTTCCATTAACAGAAAAGTACTGGAAGCGGAATTTCATATCCGTAAACAGACAGCACTCAACTGGCTGAAGAAACTGGAAAAATCCGGATTTCTGATAAAAGAAGGTTCCCGGAATGCGCCGGTTTATTTCCTGGCTGAAGAATAGGAGCCCATCGGATGATAGGTCTCATCATGATAGAACTCTCTAGATGACTGCAAGCCATAGCCTCCGCGACCATCTAGGCTTCACCACATTAAATCTACACCCTAAAGATAAAGTAATATGCCAAATAAAGAAGAAAAGAGAATAACAGAGCAGAGCTCGCTCTACGAACATCTGGAAAAGATGAGCGTGGATGAACTCACCGCTCATATCAATGCAGAAAACAAGAAGGTGGCTCTGGCAATAGAAGAAGCATTGCCTGCCATTAACCAACTGATTTCCGCCATCGAAGGGCAGCTGAAGAAGGGCGGAAGACTCTTCTATGCCGGTTGCGGAACGGGCGGAAGACTGGCTACGCTCGATACCATAGAGGTGCAGAACACCTATGGCATCGACGGTTCGCAGATACAAGCCATCTTCCCTGGAGGCATCGGCTGCCTTACGCAAACCAGGGAATCCAGAGAAGACGACCTGGAGAATGGTTGGCACCAGCTCTGCGATAAACATATCTCAAAGCAGGATTTCGTACTCGGTTTTTCTGCCAGCGGCACAACCCCATTCGTGCTTTCCATCTTGCAGCATTGCAAGGAGGCAAGTATTCCTACGGGTTGCATCGTCAACAATCCTCATGCTCCCATCGCCCAAGCAGCCGATTATCCCGTAGAAGTAATCACGGGACCGGAATTTGTAACGGGAAGTACCCGCATGAAAGCAGGATCATCGCAGAAGATGATTCTGGACATGATCAGCACTTCCCTTCAGATAAGACAAGGACGGGTGGAAGGCAACAAGATGGTGAACGCCAAGCTTATCAATCATAAACTCATCGACCGCGCCTGCCGCATCTTCATGGAACGCAATCCGCAATATACGGATTACGAAGAAGTGAAGCAACTGATATTGAAAGCAGGAAGCGTGAAGAAGGCGGAAGACCTACTAAAGAGTAAAAGCGATTTAGATATTTAGATAGAATTAGACAAGACTTCACCTTTATAAAATAAGAATATCAAGACTTCACCTTATATAATAGGACTATATGGCAAAGAAAGCAATTGT
>ERZ791865.1715-NODE-1715-length-19105-cov-13.810184_pt1 | contig 19105 bp, 18 predicted proteins | sample MGYA00509942_ERZ791865 | MGnify/ENA primary metagenome ERZ791865 (study PRJEB30046, sample SAMN00792098) | human gut metagenome | study: EMG produced TPA metagenomics assembly of the A metagenome-wide association study of gut microbiota in type 2...
CGTAGGCATCGTGGGTCGTATAGCAGTCGCCGTTGTTGCGGATGGGATTGACGATCAGCTTCTCTGCGATGCGGTCATCATTATAGAAACCGTAGAGAGCCTTCGCGTACTCCTCCGGGCTGTTGTGATCCAGTTTGGACAAGCTGAACTGAATAAAGTTCCGAATGGTCTCGTTGAAGGCACGGATGTCATGGAGGTACAGCGCGTAGCGGTCAAGGTGCTTTTGGTAGTCACACCATGCGTCCTTGGTGGGGCCGAAGGCGCGGAGCAGCTCATAATAAAAAGCCTTCCCCTTTTCCAAATCCGCCTCACTCGGATGAAACAGGTCGAGCGGAGCATACTCGCCGCGCTCGGAGAATTGATTCGCCACGCGCTCAAACTGTCTTTCTTGCGCTTCCACTGTCGGTGCTCGATCCTCTGTGGGAAATACGCTGAACTGCTCCGTGATCTCCCGTATGGCAGAGAAGAAAGCGTCCTCGTCTTCGTCCAGCAGCAGGCGGAACACCTGATACCGGCGCAGCTTCTGACAGAGCGCATCCATCTTCTCATTCAGCTTCCACCAAAGCGCTATGTCCCGCTTCCGCTCATATTCTTTCGCAAGATCGGTGATCTGTGTCATACGCTTTTTCAGGCGCAGGTATTCGTCCGGAGACAGATTCAGCAGATCGGCGGTCAGCATACCAGCGGTCAACTGCTGGCCGTTCAGTTCCAAGGTGCTGCCATAGGTGTAGAAAATGACGCTGCCTCCCATGTGTATCCTCCCTTGCAAAAATTGTCCTACTTGATTTTTAATTTGTCCGCTCTTTTTCTCAGCATAGCATGAATTCCTCCACAATACAAGCAGAGGGAAGAAACCACGTGCCGTTCCGTGGTAACGCCCCTCTATTTTTTCGCTCTCATCGTTCCGATGGGAGCAATATTTTTTAAGGAGGATTCAAAATTGAAAAAAGAAAACAGATTGCTGACCATCGACGGAGAAACGTTAATGAGTCAGCCACTCACACCGCTGAACTTTGTGGTGGACACGTTGCTGTCCCAGGGCCTGCACATCCTCGCGGGCTCACCCAAGGTGGGTAAGTCCTGGCTGGCGCTGTGGCTGGCGGTCACGGTGGCGAAGGGCGAATCCGTCTGGGGCATGGGCGTGAAGCAGGGAACCACGCTCTACCTCTGCTTGGAGGACTCCACCCTCCGCATCCAGAACCGCCTGTTCGAGATCACGGAGGACGCCCCCGCCAGCGTCCACTTCACCACCAACAGCGATACCCTTGGTAAAGGTCTGGAGGAACAGCTCTGCGCGTTCCTCTCAGAGCACCACGACACGGTGCTGGTTATCATCGATACGCTGCAAATGATCCGCGGCGCCGGTTATGACAACACCTACGCAAATGACTACCGTGACCTCTCCGTGCTGAAGCACATTGCGGACACCCACGGCATCGCCATTCTGCTGATCCACCATCTGCGGAAGGAGCTTGCCGACGATGTGTTCAGCCGCATCTCCGGCACAACGGCCATCAGCGGCGCGGTGGATTCCAGCTTCACGCTGGTGGAGGACAAGCGCGGCAGCGGCAAGGCGAAGCTCTCCTGCATCGGGCGTGACATCGAATATCGTGAGCTGACGCTGGAGCGCAGCGCGGAAAACGTGTGGGAGCTGGTGTTGGACAGTCGGACGCAGCCGGAGCTGCTGGGCGGCCGGATCGTTATTCTCCTCTCTGAACTGATGCGGGACTATGACGAATTTATCGGCACTCCCACGGAGTTGGCAGAAAGAATCGACCCTGTTGGCACGGAGGGCATCACGCCCAAGAAGGTGTCTCGTCTGGTTCTGCAAAGCGTTGATACACTAAGGGAAATCGGCATCTCTGCCGTGGTGCGCCGCAGCAACGGCAAGCGGCTCATTGAGCTGCGCCGTGCCGAAAGTGACGATGCACAGGGTGTCTAAGCTGTTGACCCTATCGACCCTGTCGATGTCTCAGGCAGCGAAAACGCCCCGTGTTTGCCCCTGTGAGCCGCTGTGTGCGCTCGCAGAGCCGACGGGGAGCGAGTACACGACAAGGAGCTTATTAAGCCACCGTGTCCCCTGCGCGCCCAGCGTTTCGACGGCATGAAGCACACGCCAAGGGTAGTGATACCCCCACACAGGAATGTCGGAATAGCGCTGTGTGAAGGGAGAAAAAATCCCTTGAAAGCCAGCAGAAGAAACATCTTGTTTCTCTGCTGTAGATGGCAAATCCCTCCACGAATCCTGCTGTTCCCAATAGGCGCAGAGATTTCCTTTTACGGGAGCTTTTATCACCTCCGTTGGAGGTGGCCAGCATCGCATTTGTCTGGTCTGCGGCGAAGCCGCTGCCCTGCCAAATGCACTGGGCGGGGTATGGCCCCACACCCCCAAGCTGCGGGCAGAAGCCCACACCCACTTTTAGCTACGATTGGAGAAAAACATGAAAAAAGATATCAAATTCAGCACGCGCATGGCATCCACCGACCGTGAGAAGATCAGGGCACTGGCGGCGAAGGCCCACATGTCCATGAGCGACTATGTCACCGCCTGCTGTCTCGGCAAGCGGATCATCGTCATCGACGAGCAGAAGGAGCTGCTCCGCCAGCTCAAGGGCATCGGCAGCAACATCAACCGCCTCACCGTCCTCGCCAACATGGACAAGGTACGGATCATTGGTCTCGACAAGGCCGCGCAGGAGCTGTCCGAGGTCAGCGCCGCGTTGCGGGCTGTCATGGAAGGTCGGTGAGCCGTATGGCCATCGTACATTTTGTGAACTACAAACGGGGCACACAGTCCCGCGCCGCCATGCGCGGCGTGATGCTCTACGTCATGCAGGAGATGAAAACCACATGGGAGGGCGCGCCGCTCGTCAGCGGTATCAACTGCCAGCCGCAGAGTGTCTACGATGATTTCATCAATACGAAGCTCCTCTACCACAAGGACGGCGGTGTGATGTTCTACCACATGGTGCAGAGCTTTCCAAAAGGCGCGGCGGTCGATCCACGGCAGGCTCACGAAGCCGCACGGCGGCTGGCGGAATACTTTGATGGCTGCGAGGTGCTGGTCTGCACCCATGTAGACCGCGAGCACATCCACTCCCACTGCGTCATCAACTCCGTCAACTTCGAAACCGGCAAAAAGCTGCACATGGCGAAGGAACAGATCCAGGAACTGATGCGGCGCAATGACATGATCTGTCAGGAAATGAGTCTTCCTGTCTTTGACGCGCCAACGCAGCAGGCCCGCGGCATGAGCGGCGCGGAATACCACACGGCGCTGAAGGGTCAAAGCTGGAAGCTGCGGCTCATGAACACCATCGATGCGTGCATGAAATACGCCGCCGACAAGGACGCCTTCGTTTCCCTGATGGCATCCGAGGGCTGCGCCGTCCGCTGGGAGAGCGGCCGCAAGTACATCACCTACACCACGCCGGACGGCATGAAGTGCCGCGACAGCAAACTACACGAAGAAAAGTATTGCAAGGAGGTCATGGAGCGTGAATTCAGAATACGAACAGAACTCACCCAGAGAAAATTCCATCGAGCAGCGGAAATCGATGGAGGAATTGAAGCGGATGAATCAGCCGAGCAGCGCACCGCAGCAAACAGCGCAGCCGATCCAGCCCATTGTGATCCAGTGCGACCTGCCGCAGGCGATGAACAAGCTGACGGAGCAGGCAGACGGAATAAACTGGGAGCTGGAGGAAATTCGAAAGACCCTGCCGGAGCTGAAACCACACATCGACCTGACGCCGGTGCAGCAGTCTCTGGCGGAGATGCAGAGATCGCTAACCGAGATGAACAAACTGCTGGAACGGGTTGGGAATCTGAGCGAGAAGTATTCCTCCAAGTGGATCGACTGGCTCCCGAATTTCAGCCTGCTGGTGGCCCTCAAGTGGATCATGCTGGTGCTGATCCTTGGCACGGCGGCACTGGCAGGGTGGTATGGCGCGGCGGCGATCCGCAGCCTGTTTCTCTGATGCCCGCCGTGGCCGGACTGGCTGCCGTGGGGACATTGATGGACGAGGATGAGGACACCGAGGAAAAACAGCGGCGCATGGAGGCGAAGATCGCCGCCGAAAACTTCGGCGCGGTGATCGGCTTCGCCGCGGGCACAGCTCTGGCGATGAAAGAAAAATTGGATGAACAGGCCGCGCGGGAAGAACAGAAAAAGCAACAGCAAGAGCAAACGATGGGAGGTATGTAGGTGATCCATACTTCCCTGCCATGAATTATACCGGTGAAAGAGACAGACCGATTGGGTCTGTCTCTTTTGCATAGGACAAGTTTTTTATAAATAGAGTGATAGCACCCATGGGAGGTGATCGTTATTATTGTCCGCCCCTTCACTTACGACAGTGATGCGCATATCGTTTCCGGCAGAAAAGCCATGATTCGAATCGAAAACCTCTCCCCTCAACTTACCGCTGAAGAGTGCATGGAGCAGCGGCGATGTATTGAAGAGGGCCTTTTCGAGATTTTTATCAAATACGAGAAACAACAGGAAAATGATAGCTATTTAGGAGCTGCTGCGGTATGATGTACCTGTCAGCAGCTCTTTTCTATGAGAAAGGAGCTACAAAATGAATGCAATATACGCAAGACAATCCGTTGACAGAGCCGATAGCATTTCCATCGAAAGCCAAATTGAGTTCTGCCAATACGAAATGAGAGGTGAACAGTACAAGGTCTATACCGACAGAGGTTACAGCGGTAAAAATATAGATCGTCCGGCCTTTGCGGAAATGATGAACGACATCGAAAATGGAGTAATCGGTAAGGTCGTTGTTTATAAGCTGGACCGTATCAGCCGTTCCATTCTTGACTTTTCCAATATGATGGAGCAATTTGGGAAGCACAAGGTCGAGTTCGTATCCACGACGGAAAAGTTCGACACCTCCTCCCCTATGGGGCGCGCTATGCTCAACATCTGCATCGTATTCGCACAACTGGAACGGGAAACCATTCAAAAGCGTGTGGCAGATGCCTACTACTCCCGCAGTCAAAAAAGTTTTTATATGGGCGGCAGAGTTCCGTATGGGTTTAGGCTGATTCCAACGACCATTGAGGGTATTAAGACCTCCATGTATGAGATCAACGCAGAGGAAGCAGAGCAGGTGCGGCTGATCTATGAGCTTTACTCCAAGCCGGAATGCTCCTACGGTGACATCATCCGCTACTTCCAGAGCCACGGTATTCTCAAAAATGGAAAGCCGTGGGGACGCACGCGCCTTGCAGACGTTCTGCGAAATCCCATCTATGTTCGCTCGGATCTATCCGTCTATGAGTTCTATCGGGACCAAGGCGCCATCATGGCAAACGACCCAGGCGATTTTATTGGCACAAACGGGTGCTACTACTACAAAGGAAAGGATTCCACCGGCCGCAAGCAGATGAATCTGGAGGGCAATCATCTGGTGCTGGCGCCGCACGAGGGGATCGTTCCCGCTGAGCTGTGGCTGAAATGCCGTGCCAAGTGTCTGGAAGCACAGCAGATCAAGCCGTATCAGAAAGCCAAGAACACATGGCTGGCGGGAAAGATCAAATGCGGCGTCTGCGGATACGCGCTGGTGGATAAGCACTATTCGACCACCCGCTCCAGATACCTCCTCTGCTCCAACAAAATGAACGCCAAAGCCTGTGCAGGTCCCGGAACGATCTACACGGACGAGTTTGAGCAGATCATCTATGATGAGATGCGAAAAAAACTGGCACAATTCAGAAAACTCAGACAGTGTAAAGGAAATCGCGTTAACCCTGAATTGACTGCGTTGAGCGTCCAGCTCACGCAAGCCGAAAGTGAGATCGCTGCCTTGATGGAGCACTTGTCGGTTGCAGACGATACCATGTTCCGCTATATCAGCGGACGCATCAAGGAGCTGGACGGGAAAAAGCAAGAGCTGATGAAACGCATCTCTGAGCTGAAGCTGCACAAGGAGGCAGACTACACGGAAATCAGCAATCATCTGACCATGTGGGATGAACTGAGCTTTGACGATAAGCGACAGACGGTAGATCAGCTCATCCGTGTCATCTATGCGACCAGCGATTCCATCAAGATCGAATGGCGCATTTGAAGGTTTATGATTTCCATCTTGTACGCTTCGGTGAAGGCCTGCGCCTCGCCAAGGACCGCCTGGACGAGAAAAACGTCTACTACGTAAACCCAAGCTTTGATCAGTAAAATAGAAAAATGAAAGGAAGTCTCTGCCGGTTGGCAGAGACTTCCTTTTTATGGAGGGATACGGCAATGAGAATCCGGGAGCGTTTCAACCCACGCGCCCCTTGCGGGGCGCGACCTGCGTATCGCCGTTTTTAATGAGAAATGCCTTGAATTTCAACCCACGCGCCCCTTGCGGGGCGCGACGCGGCGGGGCAATAGCTCCGCCGCTGCATTTTATATTTCAACCCACGCGCCCCTTGCGGGGCGCGACATCGCCCTCGTCATCCACCGGGTACTTCACCGATTTCAACCCACGCGCCCCTTGCGGGGCGCGACCGTTTGGCTATATCGCCGTGACGCACTTTGAAGAATTTCAACCCACGCGCCCCTTGCGGGGCGCGACCTAATTGCGACGGCATGGACGATCTGGACGATGCATTTCAACCCACGCGCCCCTTGCGGGGCGCGACTGCCGCTTGCGATGCAGATATACAACCATTACCATTTCAACCCACGCGCCCCTTGCGGGGCGCGACTATACAACGTTCGCCCCCGAAGAATTGGGGCCAAGATTTCAACCCACGCGCCCCTTGCGGGGCGCGACGGCAATCCAGTGGACGGGGTGATAGGGATGGACAAATTTCAACCCACGCGCCCCTTGCGGGGCGCGACCGAGAACGAAATCCCGCTTTATTACTGGGTAAAAATTTCAACCCACGCGCCCCTTGCGGGGCGCGACACGGCGGCAGCGACAACATAAAACGCCAGTTGCAGATTTCAACCCACGCGCCCCTTGCGGGGCGCGACCATGGCTCAGAACGACGGTCATGTTGTCCGACACATTTCAACCCACGCGCCCCTTGCGGGGCGCGACTCATTTTGGCTTAATAAAGTTCCCGCCCCGAGTATTTCAACCCACGCGCCCCTTGCGGGGCGCGACCTATGGCGACAGCATCCCAATTGACGGCCTGTCCATTTCAACCCACGCGCCCCTTGCGGGGCGCGACGAGCATCGCGTCGATTACCTCGTCCGGCAGCTCAATTTCAACCCACGCGCCCCTTGCGGGGCGCGACCCAGCTCGATCACGAGCTTTTTCCGGCTTTGGGATTTCAACCCACGCGCCCCTTGCGGGGCGCGACCGCTCGCCGCAGCCGATGTAAACGACGAGATCCATTTCAACCCACGCGCCCCTTGCGGGGCGCGACAGCAAAAGTGTACAAATCACTATGCACATTTTTGCGATAACAGACAAATTTCAGATGCTTTTGCACAGAATGCCGCCTGTCAGGGCATTCTGCTCCTTTTTGATGCAGGAAAGCCATGCGGATTTTGGGTGCGAACCGCCCAAGTGATCTCTGCGCACTTGTGCTTCGCACTATAAGATCATCGGTTCCTCGGGCAGATACGTCTGCTTGCAGCCGAAGTGTTCGATTTTATTCTCGTACTTCTTGCCCAAGTAGTAAAATCGAAGGCTGTCCTTTTCTGGGTCAATGATCTTACAGAGTTCATTTTGCAGCTTCCGGCACTGCGCCGTGTCCAGCAGGCATTCGAACACCGAATTCTGCACGCGCTGACCGTAATTGACACATTCCTTTGCGATTCTGCGCAGCCGCCCGCGTCCGGCGGCGTCGCTCGTGTTCACATCGTAGGTGATCAGAACCAGCATAGGCGCCTCACTTCCATAAAAACGGCGGATAGTCGTCCAAGTCGCCGCGCAGATACCGCGCGAGCAGCAGGCTTTGTACATACGGTACCAGACCCCACGGTATCTTTTCCTCGAGAAACGGATGCGTGATGGTCTCCTTTTTTCGCTCCTGCCACTTCTGCAGGAACGTCCTGCGCCCTGTGTCCGTCAGCAGCACCGCGCCGCTCTCGCGGAAGTCAAAATCGATCGCTTTGAGCACACGGTTGTTGATGAGCGTGAGCACAAAGCGGTCGGCAAAGCACGGGCGCAGCTCCTCCATCAAATCGAGCGCCAGCGACTCCCGCCCTGGCTGGTCGCGGTGGAGATATCCGACGTAGGCGTCCAGCCCTACGCTTTCAAGCGCCGAGGCGCAGTCGTGCGCGAGCAGACTGTAAGCAAACGACAGCAGCGCGTTGAACGCATCGAGCGGCGGACGGCGGCTGCGCTCGCGGAAGAAAAACGTCTCTTTTCCCTGCAAGATCATGTCGTCCAGCACGCTGAAATATGCCGCCGCACCGACACCCTCGAGGCCGCGCAGACTGTCGAGCGACGTCTCCGCTGCGATCTGCGGCAGAAGCCCCTGTAACTGGTCGGACACGGCTGAAAAGCGCGATTCGTCAATGCGCATGGCGTGGTCGCGGCGCGTGCGCTCCACGCTCCATTTTGCGTTGTAGACCTTGCCGAAGATCATCATTCCGGCGACGCGACAGCTCTGCGACGGGTCGTCCGCCACGCGGTACTGCATCCGCCGCAGCAAGACGTTCCCCTGCGCCTGACCTGCTACACGGGCGAGAAATTTCCCGCGCGGCGAGCAGAACGCAAGTCCAATCTCCCGCTGCGCGCATGCGCCCATCAGGGCGGGCGACGCGCCCGCGTAGGAAAATGAGACGATGCTTTGCAGCGTGTGCAGCGGATAGCGGGCGACCGCTTCCCCGCCGCGGTTCGCCACAACGTTTTCCCCGTCCAGCGAGAGGTAAATATCCTCCGATGTGACAAAAAGCGTGTTCAAAAGCTGTCTCATTGCTCTCCCTCCATTGCGCCGCGCAGATACGCGGAAACGGACTTGCTTCTCATCAGCTTTGGCAGACACAATCCTTTCAGCGAGCAGGCGTTGCAGCCCTTTGTCGGCTTTACCTTCGGCGTGCTGCCGCGCACGTAGAGCGCGTGCATCTCTTCAAGGAGGGCACGCACCTCCTGCCGCAGCTCAGGGGTGAAGTCGACTTCCGTGCGCCGCCGCGGCTCGCCGTAATAGAGCGCGCCGCGCGGGATCTCGCAGCAGAGCATTTCTTCAAGGCACATCGCCTGTCCACAGAGCTGGAGCGTGTCTTCCGTGCCCTCTTTCGGCTTTCCGCGCTTATACTCCACGGGATAGGGCTGCCACAGGCCCTCGCGGCCTTTGAGCGGAATGCCCGTCTCGCCGCGGCGGAATTCCAGCACGTCGCACGCGCCTGATACGCCGAGCGTGCGGGAAAAGACGCGCATATCGCGCGTGATGACGAGGTCGCCCCTGCTTTCGGTGAATGAGCCGTCGTGCGCGTTTTCGTGCATGATCGCGCCGTCCGTTGTGCGGTAGTTTTCCGCCCATTGCTTTTCTACATGGATGAGTGCCCACTGGCGACGGCAGAATTTGAAATGCTGTAAGCCGGAAAGCTGGAGGAAGTCCTCGTCCTGATAGATCACCCCATCCGCGTACAAGTCACGCCGGAGGGAAGGTGCGTTTCATCCACGCTGACAGTGTAGTCGCCGTAGCTTCTCGGCGCGGTCACGCCGTCCTTGTGTTCGACCTTGACAAGGTCAAAGAGCTTGTGCGCCGGAGCGCAGCCGAGCTCGCAGTTGTGCTTGAAGACGATGAGCTCGCGCACGGCCATCTTGCCGCGCGCGGCAGAATGGTCGTTTTCAAACATGTTCAAAATAGCCGTCCACAGGAGTTCGAGGTCCTCTTCCGAAAAGCCGGTCGTCTTGCGCGCGAGATTCGCCGACACATAGCCCTCCGCGCGGTAGAGGCCGTAAGGCACGATGTACTTGCGGCCCATTTCGGTGTTCTTCTTTTCCGCGTCCGCCTCGGTCGTGATGGCGACGCGCGTGATGGTCACCTCCTGCGGCAGAATGGGGTCGATGCTTCGGGCAAAGCCGAGCTGCACCGGCCCACGCACCTGACCGCAGTTGAGCGCACCCTTGGTAAAGGTCGTCATCACCGCACCGAACGTGCGGATATCGTAGAAATTGGAACACATGAAGTCGCGAATTTTTTCATCCAGATGCTCGTCCTTTTTCTTGGCTTCCTTCAGCTTATCGGGGTCTGCGCCGACGTAGGCACAGGCCTCTTTATCGCTCGAGTTCAGCGGTACGCCGTCTTTGATGTAGATATGATAATGATCTGCATCCTCTTTTGCCATTTCAACATAATTGCGGATCTTGCGCTTGAGGCAAACGTCCGTCACAAGGCCATAGCCGGTCTCGGGGTCGACGCGCGGCATATTGCCCGCATCGGGATCACCGTTCGGATTGCCGTTTTCCACGTCGAACAGCACCACAAATTCATAACGGTTCTTGATGGGATCAGACATTTTCTTTCTCCTCCTTTTTCGTATAGCGCTTCTGCGTCTGATGATAGTAGCCAAGGTCGAACGAGCCCTGCTGAGCGAGCGTCATGCGCGCGGGATAGTTTTCATTGAGCACGCCTTTGAGCTTCATGATCTGCTTGTCATAGTAGACGTGCTGTCTTGCGTCGAGCTTGCGCAGATGCTTTTGACAAAGATTGTTCAGCACCGGAAAAATGCTTGCGGGCATCGCCGCGGCAGAGTTGAAATATTTATCCTTGATCGTTGCGTTGATGCCTGGGTTCGCGGCCTGCTGCACCGCCTCGTAGACGGAGAACAGCCGTCCAAGCGTATAGGCGGGGTTGGTGCTCGCTTCATTGAGACTCACGGTCAAAACCTCCTTTGGACAGTCCTCATGCGGATTTTTGAGATAATATGCCTTGATGATGGCGGCCTTGCCCCAAGTGATGTCCCGCTCTGCGCGGATGCGGAGCATTACCGCTTCAAGCAGCGATGCGGGATAACGCGCACCGGAAAATATGGCGCGCGCCGTCGCGCCGGCCATCGCGGGCGAAGGCGCTTTATCACGGGAGTTTAGGTTCACCGTTTCCCTCAGCAGCGACCACAATGGCAGGTAGTTAAATTTTTCATAGGCGGGGCGCACGATCTCCATGCGCTCATAGTGCGCGTTCACATTCTCCATCAGCTTTCCGAAGCTGTCGCGCAGAAAGAAGCGGACGGAAAGGCGCGCCGCGTTGGGCGCGAGACCGAGAATGTAAAACGGCCGGTTTGGGTCGACGCCGAGGTCGTCGCACGGCAGCCCATTCGCCAGACGTTTGAGCGCCGCGCGCAGATCATTGTCCGACAGGCCGCCGTATGTGCCGCCGCCAATCACGGCGCTGAAAAAGCCGGGATAGGCATCATCTGCGCCCTCTGCCCAGCAGACGACTGTCGTATCGCCGATGTGTTGGACGTGGTCGCTGTCCGCAAGCAGATGATTCAGTGCGGCGGTGTAAGCAAAGGCGGCGTATTTGCCGACTGGGGCATTGTAGTTCTGCTCCCGTCCGTAGGAGCAGAACGCCGGCGCGTTGAACGATACCAGCGCCGCGCCGCTGGACTGCGCGTCCCGCACGCCCTTGACCGACGGGTGCACAGCAGCGATCTCATCCTCTTTTCCGGTCACGAGACACTGCATCTTGACGCCGCTCTCGCCGCCGTCCCGATACCGCTGCCATGCCTCGCGGATAGCGGCATCCTCCTCGACCTTGCGGCCATCCACGCGAAAGACGAGGTTGCCGCCCGCGGTCACATCGTCGAGCTGCCTGATGAGCGCCGGATGCTCTGCCGCGCGTTCCGGTTCCCAAGTGTCGAAAAATGCCAGTATTGCGCGGGCATTGGGCGAATCGACGCTACCCAGCACCGCGTGGTGCAGCTTTGCCGCGGCGGCAAAGCACTCGCGGCTGCGTTCAGGCTTCCCTTTCTGGTCGATGCCGAGCAAATAAGCGGAATTGTCCCACAAAAAGTTCGAGGCAATGCTGACCGTTCGTTTCACCGCTGCCGGCAGCACCATCAGCTGCGGCTGCATGACCGTCTTTTTACCCTTTGTCCCTTCCACCATTGTCGGAACGATCTGCGTCAGCTCACCGTTTTCGTTTATGTAAAGTGCGAGACTGATCTTCGCAGGGGCCCAGCCGGGCGCGGCGATCTCACCGCGCGAGAGGAGGTCTTCGTAATACCGCGTCAGCGCTTGCAGGATCATCCCCTCACCTCCCCGCTGTTCGGCGGCGGAACGATCATCACGCCGTCGACAAGGCTCGCGCGGAAAAACTTCGGCGTGATGTCCGCTGGATCGCTGTAATCGAGGTCCCACAGCATCCAGCCGAGGTCGCGCGTGCCTTTGAGCTTATCGGGGCACGGCGGCAATTCCGTGCAGCGCCGGAACTGCGCGGGAAACTCCCGCGTGCCGAAATACGGCATGCTGTAACACTGCCCCTTTTCCAGCCGTCGCTTGATCATGTCCTGAAACTTGCCGGGATTGTCGCCGGGCGCAGCGGCGTCCGTCATGTCGAAGTGCGCGTCGATGACATAGTGTACGTCCCGCAGCACCATAGCCGCGCGCTGCTGAATGCTCTCCGACGCGGCGAGGTACAGCTCCCCCTGCCCTTTTTCCATCACGGTCTTCGCCCTGCGGTCGCTGATGACATCTTTGACCTCGTTGCGGCGGATGTTGGTGAAGCGGATGGGGGCGCACACATGGATGCGGTCGATCACCCAACGGAGCCCTGGGTGCCAGTAGATGCTTTCCAACAGCCCGCGCGCCGCTGAGGGCGTCATCACGTCATAGCTGACGCGTTCCGTTTTCATCTCAGGCCGCGTGAAGCAGGCGTAATCGCCCCAGACCTCCACTTGGATCGGCATTGGATCACTCCTCTCTTAGTTGAACTTTATTTGATCATAATACAATATGTTTATAATGTCAACTTCATGTTAAAAAGAAATTAAAAGTTGACAAGGAGGAATATATATGCTATATTAAATAAGTCGTCAGATAAGACGTGGATTGAAATATGTTGAAAAGCAATTATGCTTACAAGCAGAAGGACGGTCTTCCGTCCTTCTGCTATTTTCTTAGATCAAAAATGCCTTTCCGGTTTCCGGTTCCAGAGTCAGGCCTGTCCGCTCATCATACAGCGTAAGGTCCGAAAGGATGGCGCTGCTTTCATCCAGCGCGGGAATATCCCGCGCGGTCAGCAGCGCACCGGCTGCATGCAGCGCCTCAAAATGCCGGTCGTACACGGAAACGGCGTAGCGCCCCAGCTTGCGGTAGAGCTCTTTGGAGCACTCGCCCGCTTTCAGCCGTTCGATGAGCGCCGCGCCATCGCCGATGGGAACGTAGACCGTGCGCGTGTTCTGATCGATCAGATGAAAATTCTCCGCCACGGTGCGAAACGGCAGTTCGCAGCCGTTGATGCCCTTTTCAAACGCCTTGATAACACCCGACTTGTCGAGTGTTTCTCCGCTTAAGCTGCGCAGCGCGTCGAAATAGTTCTGCATCGTCTCCCGCGCGCCGATATCGCAGCTGTTCATCAATGCTTCGCGCGTAGCGCCGATTGCTGTGCGGAACAACATTGGCGGCAGCTCCGTCCGCTCAAAGATCGTTACGATGCTCTCACCTGCCGCCCGCTTTCCCTCGCGGTTGCAGCGCCCCGCTGCCTGCAAGACGGAATCCAGCCCAGCCAGCTCGCGGTACACCGCGGGAAAGTCCACGTCCACGCTCGCCTCGATCAGCGAGGTCGATACGACGCGGCACGGTTCCCCCGCCTTTAGGCGCCGCCGGATCTCATCGAGAAGCGTCTGCCGCTGTGCGGGCACCATCAGCGTCGAGAGGTGAAAGCTCGCCTCCTGCGGCAAGCGCGCGGCGCACCTCCTCGGGCGACGCGCCGTCGGAAAGCTCGAACTGCACACCTGAGTGATGCTCGAGCACATTGCCGTCGCCGAGGATCTCGCGGAATACTTCGGCATTCTGCTCGATGATCGACGTGTACGGCACGACGTAGATCACCCGCTTCATCCCGTGCGCCACTGCGTGCCGCAGCGCAAAGGCGAGCGACGCGACCGTCTTTCCGCCGCCGGTCGGCACGGTCAGCGTGTAAATGCCTTTTGGTTTACTGCCTGTATCCAGACAGCTGTTTAGAATTTTGCAGCGCAGCTTGTTGAGCGCTGTTTTGGGATTTTGCCACGGCGCGATGTATTCTTTCAGCCGCCTTAGCAGCGTCGGAAGATCGTCATATCCGCCGCGCCCGCGTTCGCCGTCCATGAACCGCTCCGTATCGAGAAAATCCGCGTCCACCAGACAGGAATAGAGCATCCTTGTCCGAAACGACGCTTTCAATGGATCCCGTTCCGGCGTCTCAGGCGGAAGAGTTGGCAGTGTCACGCCGCTCTCGCCGCAGCGCTCAAGATAGTGTCCCTCCACGCCCTTTTTGAACCGGCCGGAGAGCGTGGCCTCGCCCGCGCGGTCGGTCCTCAGATTTCCGACATCCAAAAGTCCGCCGTGGTGACCGGCGGCGCACGCGGCGGCGCTGGGCCGCTTCATCTTTATACAGGTGAGCATCCCCGCCGTGGTGTGGTCGACAACGGGACCACCTTCAAGCAGGCGCTTCTGGAATGCGTCAGTGCATTTGCCGAGATCGTGCGCGAGCCCCATCAGATCTCCGTCCGCCTCTGCGCCGAAGTCGGCGGCAAACTCTCGGCACAGCGCGGCTGTACCTGTCAGGTGCTCCGCGACGGTCTGATAGATGGTCTGGCCGTTTTCATCCTGCCGGATGTGTGCGTAATATGGCATGCGCTTCCCTCTCATTTCTCCCCAAATAGCAAAAATCAGCCCTGTGGATCACAGAGCTGACTTCCCGGGGCCGGAATTCAGCCCTGCGTATAAAACTTGTACGTTTATCATATCGTATAAGATAACGTCGAAAAAGTCAATGGAATTTATATGCCTTGCACTATTCGCGGACGTTTTCTTTTGGCCTTTTTTCCAGCTTATCCGATACCATTGTCCCTCCATCTTGACGCTGCGGCGAAAGTGTGGTATCATCGCTTTGCCTTCTGGGAAGACTACTCTGACCGGCGGCGAACCAGATTCATTCTACCGTTCTGACAGCGAGGATGCGTTCCGAGCCACAAGAAGAGGGAAAACAAAGACACAGCCCTGCTGCGTCGTCATTTGCTGTTTCCATCCCTTCTGCTGAACGGCGGAAGGGATGATTTTTATTTTGACAAAGGAGAATGCGTTAATGGAAACGAGAGTCGCCGTGCTGGCCATCATCGTCCGCGGGGGAAGCTCTGTCCAGCCGCTCAACGAGCTTCTGCACCAGTACGGTCAGTATATCATTGGGCGCATGGGCGTGCCGTACCGCGAAAAGGGCGTGAATATCATCAGCGTGGCGCTCGACGCGCCGGGCAACGTCATCTCCGCCCTGTCGGGCAAGATCGGCCGTCTGGACGGCATCACCGCCAAAACGGTCTACGCGCCCGAGGGCAGCATCGGAAAGGAAGAAAAACAATGAAAAAGAACCTCAAACATCTCTTGGCCCTGTGCCTGACGATTGCGCTCGTCTTCTCGCTCGCCGCCTGCGGGCAGAAGGCGGATGAGACGCCGAACGACGCGCGGGATGACCAGCAGACCGAGCAGGAGGAGTTCACCCCTGCGAGCTATTCCATCGCCGCGCTCAAGGGCCCTACGGCCATGGGCCTTGTGAAGCTGATGAAGGACAGCGAAAGCGGCGAAACGACTGGCAATGAATATACCTTTACCCTTGCCGGTTCTGCGGATGAAGTGACGCCCGCGCTCCTCAAGGGCGAGCTCGACATGGCCTGCGTGCCCGCGAACCTCGCCGCCGTGCTCTACAATAAGACGGAGGGCGAGATCGAGGTGCTGGCGGTCAACACGCTCGGCGTTCTCTACATCGTGGAAAACGGCGAGAGCGTGCACTCCATGGCCGACTTGAAGGGCAAGACCATCGTGGCGGCGGGCAAGGGCTCTACGCCGGAATACGCCCTGCGCTATCTTCTCACGGAAAACGGCATTGATCCCGATCACGATGTGACGATCGACTGGAAGAGCGAGCACAGCGAGTGTGTCGCGGCACTGGCTTCCGGTCAGGCGAGCGTTGCGCTCCTGCCCCAGCCCTTCGTCACCGTGGCGCAGAGCAAGATCGAGGGCCTGCGCATGGCGCTCGATCTGAATGCTGAATGGGACGCACTCGATAACGGCTCGGCGCTCATCACGGGCGTCATTGTTGCCCGCCGCGCGGTCGTGGAGGAAAATCCTGCCGCCGTGGAGGCCTTTCTCAAGGACTACGCCGCGAGCGTCGACTGGGTGAACGCCAACACCGCGGATGCCGCCGCGCTCATCGGCGAATACAGCATCGTGGACGCCGCCGTCGCGGAAAAGGCACTGCCCTACTGCAACATCGTCTGCCTGACGGGGGCAGACCTTCTTGAGGCGCTGCCCGGTTATTTAGAGGTGCTCTACAATGCGTCTCCCGCCGCTGTCGGCGGCGAGATGCCGGATAACAGCTTCTATTTCGCATAAATTCTTTGCGGCGGCGGGCGCTGTCCCGCCGCCGTATTTCAAGGAAAGGAGAGATGATCATGCGCGGAAAAAAGCAGAACGTGCGTCTCTGGGCAGTCGCTTTCTGGCTGATCGTCTGGCAGCTTGCCGCGTTGGCACTGCACGCGGCATACCCGCACGGCGCGCTGCTGCTCCCCTCTCCCGTATCCTCGCTCGCGCGGCTCATTTCGCTGGCGGGCACGGCGGTGTTCTGGTGCGCCATCGGCACGTCGAGCATGCACATTCTGGGCGGCTTTTTGCTTTCCTGCGCGCTGGCAGTTGTGCTGGCGGCGCTTTCCGCGCGGTTTTCGCGCGTCAAAGAGCTGCTTGCGCCGCTCGTGGCGGCGGTCAAGACCGTGCCGGTGGCGTCGTTCATCATTCTGGCGCTTATCTGGCTCTCCAGCCGAACGCTGCCGCTGTTCATTGCGGCGCTGATGGTCTTCCCGCCCGTGTACTTAAATGTGCTTGAGGGCATCCGGCGCACGGACGACTCTCTTCTGGAGATGGCGCGCGTGTTCCGCGTGCCGTTTTCGCGCACGCTGCGGGGCGTGTATCTGCCGCAGGTGCTTCCCTACTTCCGCTCTGCCGTCAGTGCGGCGCTGGGCCTTTGCTGGAAGGCCGGCACCGCGGCGGAGGTCATCGCCCTCTCCAGCGGCTCGATCGGTGAGAAGCTCTACAACGCGAAGATATACTTCCAGACCGCCGACCTCTTCGCCTGGACGGCGGCGATCGTGCTGATCTCGGCGGCGTTTGAAAAGCTGTTTCTTCTCCTCGTGGACAAGATCGCAGAAAGGATGGGAGCATGATGGAGCTTCGAGTCGAACACCTCTGCAAGCGCTACGGCGAGAATGCCGTGCTTGACGACATTTCCTTTACCGCGCGCGTCGGCGTGACGCGCCTGCTCGGTCCCTCCGGCATCGGCAAGACGACGCTGCTGCGCGTGCTGCTCGGGCTGGAAACGCCGGACAGCGGCACGGTCAACGGCGATAAATTTCGCTGGACGGCGGTCTTTCAGGAAAACTGCCTGCTCGAAGGGCTGGACGCAGGGGGAAATCTTCGCTTCGTCCTCGGCGCGAATTACAACGCCGCGGCGGCGCAGGCGCTCCTGGAAGAACTGGGACTTGGCGACGTGGGGAAAAAGAAGGTACGCGATTATTCCGGCGGCATGCAGCGCCGGCTGGCACTCGCTCGAGCGCTGCTCGCGCCGTCCGACGCGCTCGCGCTCGACGAGCCGTTCACCGGCCTCGACGCGGAAAACCGCGAGGCCGCGATGCGCGCCATCCTGCGCGCGGCAGAGACGAAAATCGTGATCCTCTCCACACATGAGGAATTACCCATCCCCGTCCCCTGCCAGATCATCGAATTGTAAAAAGGAAGCGCAAGCAAAATGCTTGCGCTTCCTTTTTTGATGAAGTTACGCGCCGATGGCCTCGTCATAGACGGTGCTCGCGCCGCTGTGGGCGGCGACGAACTTGTCGCGGAACGTGTTGACCAGGCTCTCGTTGCCGTAGACGGACACGACGTACTGCCCCGACGTGAGGATCACGAGCCTTTCGGGGAAGCCGCACATCCACTGCTTGCCCTGCACGGCGCTGCGGATGTCGGCGGCGACGGTCGAAACGTTGCCCGCGTCACTGACGTGGAACGCGCCGCAGGTAAAGGTGTTGAGGTTCATCATGTGCACGAGCGATGCCGCGCCGTCGATGAGCGACACGTCGGCGGACGGGAACGTCAGCTGATAGGTCAGGCTGTCGGCGTTCAAGACATCGAAGCTGCCGGGCGCGTCGTCGACGCTGTGCTCTGCGTCTCCGCCCGCGGCGGGAAATTTGTCATCCTCGCTGTACGTACTCCAGACAGACGTGAGCAGTGAGAGCGCGCCGGTGTCCTGCGCCGCAGGTGTTTCCGACGGTGTTTCCGCGGGCTTGGAGGGCTCGGCAGGTTTAGCCGGTTCGGACGGCTTGCTTGCGGGCGTCTCGTCTTTCTTGCTGTCGGACTTGGTCGGTTCCGCGGGCTTTTGTGCCTCGTCAGGCTTTTCGCCCTTGTTTGCGTCGGGTTCGATCCCTGTAGCGTCGGATGCATCGTCCTTGTCCACGTCATCCGCGGCAGGCTCGTCCTGCTTGTCGGCGATGTTCGTCTCCGCCTGTGTTGGATCGTCCTCTTCCGGCGTCTTGTCGTCCGCCTTGCTGCCGCAGGCAGCGAGCGAAAGCGTCATAGCGAGCGTCAGAAGAAGGCAAAGCAGCTTTTTCATCAAAGTTCTCCTTGCGATTTAGTATTTGTATCCTGTATTGTAACAGAGATTTTTTAGAAAAGGAAGTCTTTTATTTTCTTCTTGCAAGAAGTGCAAAGGGTTTCCCTGCGCCGCGCAGGGGAGCGAGTCAAAGGGGGTGTTCTCTTTCGCGAAAGAGAACACCCCCTTTGGAACCCCCAGAGAAAGGCGTTTTTTCATTGCAAGCAAGCAGTTCGAAGAGGCGCGATGCTTGCCGATGCTACTTCCTGCGCGCGGCGAAGCCGCGTTGCAGTTGCTATACGATTTGCCTCTGCTTCTATTATCCGCTGCCGCTCTGCCCATCTTGTAGAAGTGCGCAGTAATCTCCGTCTACCG
>ERZ791865.1724-NODE-1724-length-18991-cov-9.054552_pt1 | contig 18991 bp, 14 predicted proteins | sample MGYA00509942_ERZ791865 | MGnify/ENA primary metagenome ERZ791865 (study PRJEB30046, sample SAMN00792098) | human gut metagenome | study: EMG produced TPA metagenomics assembly of the A metagenome-wide association study of gut microbiota in type 2...
GGCCTTGCTGCGCTTATTGGAAAGGATCGATCAGGAGATGGCAATGGTTATTTCGCCAGACCCAGCTTTTTCAGCTGGCTCCATGCGCGGATGACCTGTACTTTGGTCACACGCTTGCCGGGCGTAAAGACGCCCTCGCCCATGTCGGGCAGCAGCCCGGCCTCCACAGCCCAGCGGGCTGCCTTGGCAGCGTCAGGCTCGGCTACATCGCTGTAAACAGCGGGTGCAGTGGGTTCAGGTTTGCCTGCGGTGCTCCACAGCAGCACTGCCAGCTGCTCCCGGGTGCTCGGGATGGCCGTGCCCTTGGGCAGCAGGTCTACAAGGATGCTGCCGGTAACAAACTCGTAGCCGATCACTGCGCAGCCAGCAAACATTGCCGTTGTACCGGCCAGAATGCCCACCGTTTGCAGCGGGCTGTACTCGGTGCTGTCCTCCTCCGGCGGCTGCTCTGGCTGCTCCACCGTGGTGGTCTCGGCGGTGATCGTCAGGCTCTTTGCGGGCATTCTGAAGGTCAGGGTGCGCTGCTTAAAGGCATCCTCTGTCAGCGGTTCGTCTGCGGCATCCATCAGGTCTGCCGGGCTCAGTGCGCCGTCCGCGCCGCTCACTACCCACTGGGCAAAATGCACGGTGTCGGTGTCCGGGTAAGCGGTCAGGCTGACCAGCTGTCCTGCTTTCAGGGCGCTGACGTCTGCATCCTCGGGCAGGGTGATGTCCGCACCGGCAACGGTAAGCTGATAGGTCTTTTCCGGTTCGGGGTCGATCGCGCCTGCGTTTGTGATGCTGAACGAGCCTGTTTTAACAGTGCCGCCCACATACCGTGCGCTGCCTGCGGCGGTGACGGTATAGCTGTATTCGCCCGGTTCAGTAGGAGCACCGTTCAGTGCTTCACCATTCTGCTTGTAGGTCACGGTGATCTCGCCGTAGTCCTTATCACTGGTGTTCTTAACGGTTACTTCCTTGGCGCTGCCGTTATAGGTCAGGTCAATGGGCTCTGTCACGGTAAAGTCTGCGGGGTTCAGTGCAGCCTTCTGGATGGTAAACGTGTTATACTTCGGGGTCACATCACCGCCCGCACAGGTGGCGGTAGCTGCAACAGTAACGGTAAAGGTGTAAGTGCCCGGCTCAATGGGAGCACCGTTCAGCACTACACCATTTTGCTTGTAGATCACGGTAACAGCGCCGTATTTCTTGGTGGCGCTGTCCCGAACGTCCACATCCACCCTCTTGGGGTTGCCGTCATAGGTCAGGTCGTTGGGCAGGACAAAGGCAAAGTCTGCGCGGTCTGCCGGCGGCAGCTCTGCCGCGCCCTCGTCGGTAGCGCTCAGGTTGAGGATATGGGTGTTATACTTACTCAGGTCGATGGTGCTGGTGTAGCGCTCTGTATCATAGCGCACAGAGCCGCTATAAGCTACGCCGTTCACGCTCTTGATGGGGGCATGGGTGATGACCGAGATGGTGTTCAGATCGGTGTCAACGTAGAGGGTGGAGGTTTTTGCGTCCCAAATACCCTCCATCATGCCATTGATGCCGTTGATGTATTTTTTAGCGTACTCGGCATCTTCCGGTGCAGTGTAGTTCAGGGTGTAGTAACCCGTAGCGCCGTTCAGGTCCTTGGTATCCTTTGCCACCAGCGCGTGGATGATGGGGTTATTCTGAATGATGCCGTCCTCATTATAGACAACGGTGCACTCGCCGCCGTCAATGGTGGGCTGGTAGGGCTTTGCATTGCCGTCATAGCCGGCCGTATTTTCCACTGGCAGCTTCAGGGTGCTCTTACTGTTTTTGACCGTGCCGCCGTTGCCGATCACGGCAGTGCCGGTGTAACCGGCGCTGTTATAGCAGCCGTCCAGTACAGCCTTATTGGAAGCCATGTTGGCCAGCAGCCAGCCGGTGATATCCAGCGCAGAGTTGCGGATGGTAGCGGGCTGCGCCGGGTCGCGCCAACCGTTGCCGATGTAATCAAAGCACAGCACCGAATCCTCCACAAGGCCGTCATTGTAAAGGCTCTGCGCGCTGTTCAGCTTGGCATCCGTGATGACGCCGCCCTCTTTGTTGTACACATACCGGGTGGAGTTCAGCGTACCGCTGAAGGTGCCGTAGTTTTCAACCGCAAATTTTACTGTACCGGCCTTATTTGTCACCTTGTCGAAGTCCAGCACAGCGCCCTTCTCGATGGTCAGGGTGGGGACATCGTTTGTAAACAGTTCTGCGTGCTTGTGGTTCGGTTCAAAGGACCAGCCTTTGCCCTTTGCGCCGTAGACGCCGCCGTCCGTACCCTTGGGGAAGCCGCTCGCTTCAATGACCAGTTCCCCTACTGTAACGCTGTTGAACTGGACAGCTTCCGTGCCCACAGTAAAGCTGACCGCGCCGTCCTTGGCGTTATAGTTCAGCTTTGTGTCCCCGCTGGCAACACTTTCCAGCTTGCGGGTGGGCTTCAGGGTGACACTGGTATTGGGAGCGACATAGAGGGTACTATAAGCATCTGCCGACCACTCGTTCACCGTGCCGTCCGCTGCCACTGCGACAGGGGCGTACACCGGAGCACTGGCTGCATCGATGGCTACAAGCCCTGTGCTTTTTGCCGTGAAATAGCCGCCCTTGACGGCTGCGCCCTCGGGCAGCGGGTCATTTTCAGCGGTGAACAGACCACCGTTGACGGTACATTTATCTCCTGCAACATACAGCTTTTCGTTGAACAGACCGCCATTGATGATGATTTCCGTTGTCCTTTTAAGATCCGTGAGCGAGCTTTCAAAGCTGCCGCCGTTGATGACGATCTTTTCACAATTGTCGATATCCACGGAGCAGGTGCGCTTGCCCTTAAAGGTGCCGCCATTGATGGTAAGGGTACCCGCTGCTTTAACGGTCACGCCGCTGGTATAACTACCCTCTTCAAAGGTGCCACCTTCAATGGTGACCTCGCCGCCCGCAGCATTAACAATGGCATTTCCTTTAAAGGTGCCGCCGCTGATGACAGCCCCGGCTTCACAGATCACCTTGCCGTAGAAGGTGCCGCCGGAGATGGTGCCCGCGTTGGTCACGGTGTAGCCGTTATGGTATTCCGAGCCGATCCGCGCCTCCTGCAGGGTGGCACCGGGCTCGATCTTTACGTTCCATTGGATGCAATTATTGTAGCTGTCATAGCCGTAATTGCGGAGCCGGAAGGTGCCGTCTTTCAGGGTGAGCGTATTGCTGGTCTCATCGTAGGACCAGCTGCCTTTGCCGCCGCCGAAGGGGTCGCCGGCGGGCTTGCCAGACCAGTCATCTGGAAAGATATCGGTGACATCGTCGTTTTCCTCTGCCAGTGCGGCGGCGCTGGCGGTGTCGGGCGGGGCGCTCTGGGCAAGGGCGGGCAGCGGCATTGCGGTCAGTGCCATGCTTAATGCCAGAACCATGCTGATGAGCCGTTTTTGCATAAGATCCTCTCCTTTTTAAGCGCCCTTCCAAGCCGGGCGTTTTTTGTTGTACCCAGTGTACCACGTTTTGCCCGCTTTGGACGGTTTTGGGCACGAATCGCCCCGCAAATGCGCTGAAACGACCCGGTGCACCACACGCACCCGCAAAAACAGAAAACCGCCCGGTTTGCGGTTACCGGACGGTTTTCTGCTCTATAGGAATTATGGGAATGGCATATTAAACAGAGCACTGCTCTGTGCTTGTAGTATACCACGAACGGCGGCAAAAGTGGTGCATTTCTGCGTGAATGACCCCTGAAATGCATCGAATCGCCCCGAAAAACCCTAAAAAAGCCCTTGCGCACCCTTTTGGGGCGCAAAAAGGGGACTGCGAACGAATGTGAGCCTGAGAGTTTTTCCACCGCGGCCCCTCCCGTAAAAAAGCAGTTCCGAAAAGGCGGCGGTTGCGTAGCAATGAAAGCCCCAGTGGGGCTTTCAAGCAGCGGAGTGGTCTGCGTTAGCAGATGGAGGGGCTTCGCCCCGCCAAACTCCGCAGGCGTTTCGGAACTGCAATAAAAATATTCTTTCCGCTCTTGATGCCCAAAGCACACGCGGCGGGCACTCAAAACCGTTTTATTTGCCCGCCAGCAGCACCGCAAGCACAGCCTTCTGGACGTGGAGGCGGTTCTCCGCTTCGTCAAAGATCTCGTCCGCGTGCTGCTCGAACAGGGCGGTGGAGATCTCCTCGCCCCGGTGGGCGGGCAGACAGTGCAGCACCAGCGCGTCCGGCTTGGCGTTTTCCAGCAGACGGCCGGTGAGCTGGAAGCCCACAAAATCCCGCAGACGCTGCTCACTCTCGGCAGTGCCGGGGGCGGTGGTGTTCCATGCGGCGGTAGCTACGATGTCCGCGTCCCGCAAGCCCTCGGCGGGGTCGGTGGTCAGATGGAAGGCATTGCCGTATTTGTGGGCAAACATCAGCACATCCGCTGCCGGGCGGTAGCCCGGAGGACAGACGCAGGATACCTGCATCCCCGCCAAAAGGCCGCCCACGATCAGGCTGTTTGCCATGTTGCTGCCGTCGCCCACAAAGCAGAGCTTCAGCCCTGCCAGCGTGCCCCGACGCTCCCGAATGGTCATCAGGTCTGCCAGCACCTGACAGGGGTGGGCGTAGTCGGTCAGGCCATTGATCACCGGAATGCCGGAAAGCTCCGCCAGTTCCTCCAAGTCCCGCTGGCGGTAGGTGCGCCAGACGGCGCAGTCGTAGTAGCGCCCCAGCACCCGGGCGGTGTCCCGCAAAGGCTCGCCCCGCCCGGCCTGTAATTCGGCGGTGTTCATGTAGTTACCAAGGCCGCCCATCTGGTACACACCCACCTCAAAGCTGGTGCGGGTGCGGGTGGACGCCTTGGAGAACAGCAGCGCCACGCTTTTGCCCGCCAGCAGCGGGGCGGTGCGGCCCGCCTTGCAGTCCGCTTTCAGCTGGTCTGCCACATCCAGAATGTGGGTCAGCTCGGCGGGGGAAAGGTCGCCCATTTTCAGCAGATTTTTCATGCCTGCTCCTTCGGAGCCGTCGGCTCCATCGTGCCCAGCACCTCGGCCAGCACCTCCAGCGCCATGTCTACTTCGTGCTCGGAGACGGTCAGCGGCGGCAGCAGACGCAGCCGGGTCTTGGCGGTAAGCACCAGCAAGCCCTTTTCGCGGCAGGCAGCCAGCACATCCGCAGCCTGTACATCAAAGAATTCGATGCCCACCATCAGGCCGATGCCGGAAATGTTCTTGACGTGGGGCAGCTTTGCCAGACCGGTGCGCAGCTGTACGGCGCGCTCGCTGACCTGTGCAAGGAAGCTCTGGTCCAGACGGTCCACCACCACATTTGCACCGGCGCAGACCACCGGGTTGCCGCCAAAGGTGGAGCCGTGGGTACCGGGGCCCATGCCCTCGGCTACCTTTTCATTCATCAGCACCGCGCCGATGGGCAAGCCGCCGCCCAGCCCCTTGGCAAGAGTGACGATGTCCGGCTTGAGGTTATAGTGCTCACAGCACAGGAAGGTGCCGGTGCGGCCTACGCCGGTCTGCACCTCGTCCACGATGAGCACAAGGTCTTTTTCGTCGCACAAAGCGCGCACGGCCTGTACATAGTCCGGGTCCAGCGCCATCACGCCGCCCTCGCCCTGAATCAGCTCCATCATCACGGCGCAGGTGTGGCGGTCTACCAGCTCCCGCAGCGCCTCGATATCCCCCGCCGGGACGTACTGGAAGCCCTCGTTGAAGGGGCCGAAGTAGTTGTGGAACACCTCCTGCCCGGTGGCGGTCAGGGTGGCAAGGGTGCGGCCATGGAAGCTGTTGACCAGCGTGATAACGTTATAGCGATCCTTTCCGTAATGGTCCACGCTGTACTTACGGGCGGCCTTGATGGCGCCCTCGTTGGCTTCAGCGCCGGAGTTGCCGAAGAAAACCTTGCTCATGCCGGTGCGCTTGCACAGCTTTTTGGCCAGCTTGCCGCAGGGTGCGGTGTAGTACAGGTTAGAGGTGTGCTGCAGCTTGTGTGCCTGCTGGGACACGGCTTCTGCCCAAGCAAGGTCGCAGTAGCCAAGGCTGTTCACCCCGATGCCGCTGGTGAAGTCCAGATACTTCTGTCCCTCCGGGCCCTCGGCGTACAGCCCGTGGCCTTTTTCCAGCACGACGGGGTTGCGGTTATAGGTGTGCAGGACGTACTCGTTGTCCCGCTTGATGACTTTTTCAGAATCCATAGGTGTACCTCCTGTAACATGGAGTTATTGCGCAAAGCCTTGCGGCTCAGCCGGAAGCTGTACCGCCACCGCTGAAGCCTTCCCCCAGTCGGGGGAAGGTGGATGCGAACGCAGTGAGCAGACGGATGAGGGTGCGGGCAAGCAGCAGCTTATGGTAATTACCCCTCATCCGGCGCTACGCGCCACCTTCCCCCCAAGGGGTGAAGGCTTTTAAGCGCTCCTGCAAAGGGAAAAAGCGGAGCGGTTTTCGTTGCCTTTATTATAGCTTTCCGCCGGCGATTGCGCAATCTTTTTATTCGCGGTGGCTGCGGCGGTAGAAGCGGGTACCGGAGCCGCGGTCGGAGAACAGTTCCAGCAGGATGGAGTGCGGCACGCGGCCATCAATGATAACCGCCTCGTGCACGCCCTGATAGATGGCATCTGCCATGCCGCCGATCTTGGGGATCATGCCGCCCGCAATGATGCCGGCGGACTTGTAGCCCTCGATCTCGGTCACCTCCACCTCGGGGATGAGGGTGGTCTCGTCCTCCTTATCCCGCAGCAGACCTGCGATATCGGTCATGGACACCAGCTTTTCGGCCTTGAGGGCAATGGCGATCTGGGCCGCGGCGGTATCGGCGTTGACGTTGTACGCCTGCCCGAGGTCGTCCATGCCCACGGTGGCGATCACCGGGATAAAGCCGCCGTCCAGCAGGCTTTCGATCAGGGTCGCGTCCACATGGACGATCTCGCCCACATGACCCAGCTGCGGGTCCAGCTCGGTGCAGCGGAGCATCTGTCCGTCCATGCCGCACAGACCCACGCCGCGCCCGCGCAGCTTTGCCACAAGGTCTTTGTTCACCTTACCTGCCAGCACCTGCTGCACGATCTCCATGGTGGCATCGTCCGTCACCCGCAGACCGTTTGCAAAGTGGCTCTCCACGCCCACCTTTTTCAGCATCTCGTTGATGGCAGGCCCGCCGCCGTGCACCAGCACCACCCGCACGCCCAGCAGCGTCAGGGTGACAAGGTCGTTCATCACGGCGTTTTTCAAGCTCTCGTTGATCATGGCGTTGCCGCCGTACTTGATGACCATGGTTCTGCCATGGTACTTCTGGATATAAGGGGTGGCCTCCGAAAAAAGCCGCGCCATTTCTTCGTTTTTCATATACTCTCCGTTGCTCCTTGCCGTTAGCGTTCTTGGCTCCCCCTTCGGGGGAGCTGGCGCGCAGCGCCTGAGAGGGTTGTCAGGTTCTGTAATCGCCGTTGATCTTCACATAGTCGTAGGTCAGGTCGCAGCCCCATGCCTTGGCGCTTGCCTCGCCGGTGCCCATATCCACCTTGACCAGAATATCGTGCTCAGCCAGCACCTTGGCGGCTTCGTCCTCGCTGTACGGATGGTAAGCGGCGTTCTCGCACACATACACCTCGCCCGCCTTGCTGGAAAGCCAGACGCAGACCTTATCAATGGAGAAATCGCCGGGGGTGTAGCCGATGGCGCACAGGATGCGTCCCCAGTTGGCATCGCGGCCAAAGACCGCCGCCTTGAACAGGTTGGAGCAGACCACGCTGCGGCTGACGGCGCGGGCGGTTTTCAGGTCGGGCGCGTGGGTTACTTCGCAGGTGATCAGGTGGGTGGCACCCTCGCCGTCTCCGGCATGCTCGGCGCACATGTGCTCTGCAATGGCGGTCAGCGCTGCCACAAAAGCGGCGTAGTCCGCGTTTTCTTCGCAGATCTCCGGGTTGCCCGCAAGACCGGACGCCATGATGATCAGGGTATCGTTGGTGGAGGTATCCAGATCCACGCTCATCTGGTTATAGGTGCCGGGCACCACGGTCTTGAGCGCCTTTTCCAGCAGCGCGGGCGAGACAGCGGCATCGGTGGTGTAGAACGCCAGCATGGTGGCCATGTTGGGGGCGATCATGCCGCTGCCCTTGCCGATGGCACCCACGGTGCACACCTTGCCGCCCAGCTCGAACTGGATGGCGTATTCTTTTTTATGGGTGTCGGTGGTCATAATGGCGGTGGCAGCGTCCGTGCTGCCCTGCGCGGTAGCGGCCAGCTTTTCCGCCGCCGCCGGGATGCCCCGGGCAAAGGGGTCGATGACCATGGGCTGACCGATGACACCGGTAGAGGCGGGCAGAACATCCTTTTCGTCAATGTTCAGCGCCTTGCCCACCAGAGCGCAGCACTCCTCGGCCAGCGCCACGCCATTGGCGGCGCAGGTGTTGGCGTTGCCGCTGTTTACCACAATGGCCTGTGCATAGCCATCTGCCAGATGGGCGCGGTCCACCTTGATGGGCGCACCGCAGACCTTGTTGGTGGTATACACGCCCGCAGCAGCGCAGCGCACCTCGGCCTTGATGAGCGCCAGATCGTATTTTTCGCTGTGATTTGCCCGGATGCCGCAATGGACACCGGCGGCGGCAAAGCCCTTGGGCGCGCAGATGCCGCCCGCAACTTCCTTATACTGCATAACGATTTTCCTTTCCCACAAAGAAAAACAAGTTTATTCCAAGCCCTTGGTCTCTTCCAGACCCAGCATCAGATTCATGCACTGGACAGCGGCACCGGAGGAGCCTTTGCCCAGATTATCAAACAACGAGACCAGCATCATCTGGTCCCCGGCGGCGTTCACGGTCAGGTACAGCTCCATGCGGTCGGTGCCCGCCATGGCATTGGAGTACAGACCGTTTTCCGGCAGCGGCTCGTTCAGGCCGTGCACCTTGACGGTGGCGGCGTCCTTGTAGTAGTCCGCAAGGGCGGCAGCCACGGCCTCGGCGGTAGTACCCGCAAGGGTAAGATCCAGCGGCACCAGTACCTGCATCCCGCAGTAGTAGTCGCACACCACCGGCACGAACATCGGCGTGTGCGCAAGGCCGCTGATCTTCTGCATCTCCGGCAGGTGCTTGTGGCCAAGGCTCAGGCCGTAGCTTTTGGGCGCATCCAGCTTGCTGTGCGCCGGGCGGTCGGGGCTTTCGTAGTCCGCGATCATCTTTTTGCCGCCGCCGGAGTAGCCGGAGATGCCGGTACAGCTGAAGGGGTAGCTTTGCGGCACCAGCCCCAGCTCCACCAGCGGACGGGCGATGCTGATAAAGCCGCTGGCATAGCAGCCGGGCACTGCCACGCGGCAGGAGTTTTGAATTTTTTCCTTCTGCCCCTTCAGCTCCGAGAAGCCGTAGTCCCATGCGGCATCGGTGCGGAAGGCGGTGGAGGTGTCCAGCACTTTCACATCCGGGCGCAGCAGGGGCATGACTTCTTTAGAAGCTGCATCCGGCAGGCAGAGGAAGGCAAGGTCGGCAGAATTGATGACCTTTGCCCGCTCGTGCACGTCCTTGCGCCCTTCGGCGGAGATGGACAGCAGCTCGATCTCCGGGCGGGCTGCCAGACGGTCGGCGATGCGCAGGCCGGTGGTGCCGGAAGAGCCATCAATAAATACCTTTACCTTCATGCGTTTTCCTCCTCCCATGCGTCCAGCCGCGCCGTTGCCAGCGCGATCTGGCGCTGGACGCTGGCGGCGCTGGGGCCGCCGTAGCTGGTGCGTCCCTCGCAGCAGTGCACAAGGTCGATGGCATCATAGATATCGGCCTCAAACAGCGGGCTGTAGGTCTGGAACTGGGTCAGGGTCAGCTCTTCCAGCGTTTTGTCGGCGGCAATGCAGTCCGACACCATGCAGCCGGTCAGCTTGTAGGCATCCCGGAAGGGCATCCCCTTCTTGGTCAGGTAGTCGGCGCAGTCGGTGGCGTTGATAAAGCCCTTTGCGGCGGCGCGGCGCATATTGGCGGGCAGGGTCTTCATGGTATCCAGCATGGGAGTGATGGTCTTGAGGCAGAGTTCCAAGGTATCCACTGCATCAAAGATGGCTTCCTTGTCCTCCTGCATATCCTTATTGTAGGCCAGCGGCAGGCCCTTCATCATCACCAGCAGGGTGTTCAGGTCGCCGTACACCCGGCCGGTCTTGCCGCGGATGAGTTCGGTAACATCGGGGTTCTTCTTCTGGGGCATGATGGACGAGCCGGTGGTAAAGGCATCGTCCAGCTCAATGAACTTGAACTCCCAGCTGCACCACAGGATGATCTCCTCCGAAAGGCGGGACAGGTGCATCATGCAGATGGAGATGGCGCTTGCCAGCTCGATGCAGAAATCACGGTCGGACACGCCGTCCAGACTGTTGGCGCAGGGGGCGGCGAAGCCCAGCTTTTCGGCGGTGAAATCCCGGTCCAGCGGGTAGGTGGTGCCCGCCAGTGCGCCAGAGCCCAGCGGGCACTGGCTGTCCATGCGGGCGGTGGCGTCTGCAAAGCGGTCAAGGTCGCGCAGCAGCATGGAAGCATAGGCCATCAGCGCGTGACCGAAGGTGATGGGCTGGGCACGCTGCAGATGGGTGTAGCCGGGCATGACGGAGGCGGTGTTCTCCGCCGCCTTTTTGCACAGCACCCGCACCAGCTCCACGATGTAGGCCTGTAAGGTCTTGCTGTAATCCCGCAAAGTCAGGCGGATATCCAGCGCCACCTGATCGTTGCGGCTGCGGCCGGTGTGCAGCCGCTTGCCCGCATCCCCGATACGGGCGGTCAGGGTCTGCTCCACAAAGGTGTGCACATCCTCGGCGGCGGGGTCGATGGTCAGCGCACCGCTGGACAGGTCGTCCGCGATGGAAGCCAGACCGCTGAGGATGTCCGCACAGTCCTGCTCCGAGATGATGCCCTGCCGCGCCAGCATAGCGGCATGGACGCCGCTGCCGCGCATATCCTGCGCGATCATCCGCTGGTCGAAGCGGATGGAGGAGTTGAAGTCGTTGACGCGGCTGTCCACTGCCTTGGAAAACCGACCCTTCCAGAGTTGTTCTGCCATAATAAGCTCCTTAACCGTAAACAGGCAGCTATCCCGCGCCCTCATCAGTCAGCTGACGCTGACAGCTTCCCCCGACCGGGGGAAGCCTTCAAGGTGCCGCCGTGTCGAAAGCCTTCCCCCAGACGGGGGAAGGTGGCATGACGCGGAGCGGCATGACGGATGAGGGTGCAATTTCTGCCGATAATATATTTCTTATAAAAACGGCAAAGCCGCCGCAGGGGAAAACGCTCCTGCGGCGGTGCCGCCGGCAACGATGCCGGTGTGAGAACCCGCGTGTGAAAGTGTGAAAACACACGCAGTCGAAAATGTTGCGGTTACTTGACCTCCGGCCAGTTCTTGGACAGCTTTGCGCGCTCCTTGATGGACAGGCCGAACAGGTTGATGAAGCCGGTGGCATCGGACTGGTCGTAATCCTTATCGACGCCGAAGGAAGCGGTCTGCTCATCGTACAGGGTGAACGGAGAGGTCACACCGGCGTTGATCATGTTGCCCTTGTAGAGCTTCAGCTTCACATCACCGGTCACGGTCTTTTCCAGACTATCGGCAAAGGCATCCAGTGCCTCGCGCAGCGGGGTGAACCACTGGCCGTTGTACACGATATCGGCGTACTTCTGTGCCAGCTGTGCCTTGAAGTGAGCGCTCTCCTTATCCAGCGTGATGGTCTCCAGCACGTCGATGGCCTTGTACAGGATGGCGCCGCCGGGGGTCTCGTACACGCCGCGGCTCTTCATGCCCACCAGACGGTTCTCCACGATGTCCAGCAGACCGATGCCGTTTGCGCCGCCCAGCTTATTCAGATACTCCACCAGCTCCACAGCGCCCATCTCCTTGCCGTCCACGGCAGTGGGGATGCCCTTTTCAAAGTGGATGGTCACATAGGTGGGCACATCGGGTGCCTGCTCGGGGCTGACACCCAGCTCCAGGAAGCCGGGCTTATTGTACTGGGGCTCGTTGGCGGGGTTCTCCAGATCCAGACCCTCGTGGCTCAGATGCCACAGGTTCTTGTCCTTGGAGTAGTTGGTCTCACGGTTGATCTTCAGGGGGATGTTGTGCGCCTCGGCGTAGTCGATCTCCTCGTCACGGCTCTCGATGTCCCACTCACGCCACGGAGCGATGATGGCCATATCCGGGCACAGTGCCTTGAGGGTCAGCTCAAAACGCACCTGATCGTTGCCCTTGCCGGTGCAGCCGTGGCAGATGGCATCTGCACCCTCCTTGATGGCGATATCAGCCAGTGCCTTGGCGATGCACGGACGTGCAAAGCTGGTGCCCAGCAGGTAGTCCTCGTACTTCGCGCCGAACTTCAGGGTGGGGAAGATGTAGTTCTCCACAAAGTCCTTCTTCAGGTCCAGCACGTACAGCTTGGATGCGCCGGTAGCCTTGGCCTTTTCTTCCAGACCGTCCAGCTCGGTGCCCTGACCCACGTCACCGGAGACAGCGACGACCTCGCAGTTGTTGTAGTTTTCCTTCAGCCAGGGAATGATGATGGAGGTATCCAGACCGCCGGAGTAAGCCAGCACGACTTTTTTGATGTTTTCCTTTTTCATGATAAACGCGCTCCTTTTAATAAAAATACACTTTTGTTCTCTGATGCGCATTTCCCTTCGCATCCTCTGTCTTTCGTTTGCAGTTGATGCTTTTATTATACGCAGCGCGGGTTTTCCGTCAATGCTAAAAACTGCCAAACATAGCACCCGTTTCGCTTTTCTTTTGGTTTAATCTGTATCTTTATGCAAATATTTTTAAATATATGCGTATTTTATGCAATTTGAGTGTATTTTTTCATGGGGTTTTGCGGGAGTAAACCCTCTCCGTCATCGCTGCGCGATGCCACCTCCCCCGAAAGGGGGAGGTTTTACGCTGCAAACCGGCAGATGCAAAAAGCTCCCCCTCGGGGGAGCTGTCGAGCGTATGCGAGACTGAGAGGGCGTCCCCCTACAAACAAAACCACCGGAGCATCCGCAGACGCTCCGGTGGTTTAACTATAACTATTTAGTTCAGCTTCAAGTCGCCCTCTTTGATCCAGCCCAGCTTGCGCTCCACCTCGCAGAACACCACGCTGAGCACGGCAGGCAGCACAAAGCACAGCAGCACCATGGCGGCCCAGTCCATGGGGGTGATGGCAGCCTTGGTACCGGCGGCAATGTCGCTGACCCAGCCGGTGTAGACGCCGATCTGACCCACCAGACCGCAGGTGCCCATGCCGGAGGAGACCGCCGCGCCGTTCATCTCAAAGTGGAACAGGCAGGTAGCCAGCGGGCCGGTGATGGCACTGGCCAGCGTGGGGGCGATCCAGATGCGGGGGTTCTTGATGATGTTACCCATCTGCAGCATACTGGTGCCCAGACCCTGACTGACAAGGCCGCCTACCCCGTTTTCCTTGTAGCTCATCACGGCAAAGCCCACCATCTGGGCGCAGCAGCCCGCCACGGCAGCGCCGCCGGCAAGGCCGGTCAGACCCAGTGCGGCGCAGATGGCGGCAGAGGAGATGGGCAGGGTCAGTGCCACGCCCACGATGACCGACACCAGAATTCCCATGACCAGCGGAGCCTGCTCGGTAGCCCACATAATAAGAGTGCCCACCTGACTTGCGGCTGCGCCGATGGGGGCGGCGATGAGCATGGAAAGCCCGACGCCCGCAAAAATGGTCACCAGCGGGGTGACAAGGATGTCCACCTTGGTCTCCTTGCTCACGGCCTTGCCCAGCTCTGCTGCCACAATGGCAATGATGAGCACGGCCAGCGGGCCGCCTGCACCGCCCAGCGCATTGGCCGAGTAGCCCACGGTGATCAGGCTGAACAGCACCAGCGGCGGGCAGTGCAGTGCCCAGCCGATGGCGCAGGCCATGGCGGGGCCGCTCATGGCCGTAGCATAGCCGCCCAGATCCACCAGCAGTGCAAGACCGGTCTGCTGACCCACCGTCTTGATGATGGTACCGATGAGCAGACTGGCGAACAGGCCCTGTGCCATTGCGCCCAGTGCGTCAATGAGGTAACGCTGCGGAGAGATGACGATATCCTTCCGCACCAAAAATTCTTTCAGCTTCGACATAAAACTTGCCTTTCTATCCAAAACAGATCGTTAAGGTTACGAACGTATGTCCTGTATCATACCATACACCTGTCAAGACAGCAAGAGGTTGCTGGAAAAAATGTGAAATTTCGGCTTTGTGCAATGTTCTGCCCTGCCGGAACGTATTCCATTTGGAACATTTTCCGACACACTGCCCCGGTGGAGAATTTGTGTAGAAGCCCGCTGTGCCGTTGACTGCTCCCTGCGTGCGGGTGTATACTAGAGGAAGCGTAAAGTTATCATCCGCCGTCCTTTTTATCCTGAACCCATGGGCGGCGTGGAATAAAAGCAGGCCCGCCCCGGGCAAGGGGCAAAGACCCGGGGCAGTGCAGCCCACCGGGAGATTCGGAGGCAGAGACGACAGATGAAAAAACGATTTGACCGATCCGGCACAGCCCGCCGCAAGGCGGTGACAGCCATTGCAGCGCTGACCATGGCGCTGGTTCTGGCTGTGGGCGGCGCAGGGGCAGCGACCCTGCTGTCTGCACAGCCGGAAACTTTGACCGTGGGCGCGGTCGTGCCCCACATCACCGCCGAGGCACCGCAGGCAAGCAGCCCGGCAGCGGCTGACCCTGCACCGGCCACCGAGAGCACAGCGGCCGCCGCCCCGGAACAGGCAGCGGAAAGCACCGCGCAACAGGCTGAGCCCGCCCCGGCGCAAACGGAAAAAACGGAAACCGCCGAAACCGTACCGGCTGCACCGGAAGAAGCTGTTGAAACGCCGGAAGCACCGGAACAGCCCGCCGAGGATACCGCACTGGAAGAGGAGAACTCCCCTGCCATGCTGCTGGAAGAGACCCCGGAGCTGGCCGCGCAGGACCCGCAGGCTCCCGCAGCGGACGACACCACCCAGAACGATACCACCAGCCAGCACACCCCGGAGGACAGCGTACTGCTGACCCCGGAGCAGATCCAGCAGGCGCTGGATTCCGGCGCGCTGGAGGATGCCGAAGCGCAGTGCATCGACCTGACCGATGAAAACGGCTTTTTACGTTGGCTGTTCAACTGGCTGTTCGGCAGCAAGGACAAAGAAGAAGAGCCGGTGTACTCCGGCTGGCGCACCGAGAACGGCAAGACCTACTACTACGCGCAGAACACCAACAAAAAGGTCACCGGGCTGCGCTCCATTGACGGCAAGCTGTATTATTTCGATGCCAACGGCGTTAAACAGGACAATGTGACTTTTGGCATCGACGTGTCCAAGTATCAGTCCGGGCTGGACTGGAACAAGATCAAAAAATCCGGGGTGAGCTTTGTCATCATCCGCATCGGCTACCGGGGCTACGGCGCTGCGGGAAACCTGGTCAAGGATCCCATGTTCGAAGAGCACTTCACCAACGCCCGCAACGCGGGGTTGAAGGTTGGCGTGTATTTCTTTACGCAGGCCGTGAACGAGGCCGAGGCGCAGGAGGAGGCCGAAGCCTGCAACTGGGCGCTGAACGGCCGGATGCTGGACTACCCCATCTTCTACGACACCGAGGCTTCCACCGCCCCGGGCGGCACCGGCCGCGCCGACGGTCTGGGCGCTGAGGACCGTACCAAGTGCGCCATCGCCTTCTGCGAGCGGGTGAAGGCGCTGGGCTACAAGCCCGGCGTGTACGCCTCCACCACATGGTACCGCAAGCGGGTGGATTACAACACCCTGCGCAGCCGCTACACCATCTGGAACGCCCACTACGGCGTCTCATCCAGCCCCATCGGCTGTGACCTGTGGCAGGGCACCGAGAAGGCCCGCATCAACGGTTACAGCGGCGATCTGGACGCCAATATCAGCTACATCGGGTAAAACCTATAAAAGGCTGCTGCACATGCCCTGTGCAGCAGCTTTTTTCTTGCCGTGGGAGGATTTTAAATGCGCTCCGCTTCACAGGGGAAGTTTCTGCTTGCCGCAAGCGTGCAGGGACGCTCCGCTGGGCCAGAGGCAGGGAGGGGTGTTCCGACTCCCCCCTCCCTACCTCTGGACTCCACCCACCCCGCAACGGGCCAAGGGCTGCACGCCCTTGACAATCCTAAAGAAGAAGTCGAAGCACAAAAAAGCTAGCGCTGCGCCAGTCGGCGCTATCGCTTTAACGCTTTTTTCGCTTCTCCATTAAAAACCCCTCAGTCGCTGCGCGACAGCTCCCCCAAGGGGGAGCGGACACTCCCGCAAACTTTGCACTTTAGTCGGAAACTTTCCCGCTATGCCAAAGGCTCCCTCCCAGAGGGAGCTGGCAAAACCCAGGTTTTGACTGAGGGAGTTCGTTCCAAACCCCTCCCGTGAAAATGCGTTTGGAGCGGCCCGCAGGCCGCGACAAACGCGAATTATAAATAATTATTCCGCTAATGATGTGCAGAGCGCAGCGGAGCACATTCTAAATCATCCCCCCCTGCCGCAAAAACAGGGCATACTTCCCTGTTTTTGTGCATAAGCTGGTGGCAGAGTATGCAAGCGCAAATGGCGGGGAGGCATGGGGATATGTTTGTGGTAACACTGAGCAAGACGAGCCTGAAAAAACTGGGAGCAGGGGCGGCGTGCTGTGCACTGGTGGTGTTCAGCGCCATGCTGGGACGGTTCATCAGTACCCGGACGGTGGCGGTGGCTGCCCCGGTGAACCGTATCGAGAGTGCGCAGGACATCCAGACATGGTTCACCGGCTACGGGCTGGAGGTGGACGGTGCGTCCATCACGGCGGATAAGGTCAAGATCCCCCGCAAGTGGGACGACAGCTTTTCCGCTTTCAACGGGGTGGTGCAGCAAAGCGGCATGGATCTTGCCCGCTACAAGGGCAAAACGGTGGAAAAATGGTCGGCGCTGCTCCCGGCGGCAAGCAACGGCGAGACCAGCCGCTACGGAGTGCTGCTGGTGTACAAAAAGAAGGCCGTGGGCGCGTATCTGCTGGAAAAGCCCTCCGGCACGGTGCTGGGGCTGCAGGACGCCCAGAACGAGCTGGCAAAACAGACCTCCGGCGAGGATTACAGCGGCGACTGGGGCGAGCGGCACGACGAGCAGCTGACCGACAGCACCGCACAGCAGACCTCCGGCGAACCGGAGACAGCGCCCGAAGCCGCCCCGCAGGCAGCGCCCTACACCGAGCTGCCGCTGGACGCGGAGGGCTACCCTGTGGAATAGGGACGGCATTCGGGGGAAAAACGACCTTTTTTAAGCTCTTGTCCGGCAGTTGCACAAACTGCCTAGTTTTTACAAACGATTCGACAAAAATTAGACAAAACACGGATTTTTGTAGCATCCGTATGTTCAAATATAACAAAAAATTCTTGTAAAAATCGGCAATATGAAACGGTGCAAAAAAACCGGTACAGGTTTATAATAGTAGTATACCGATCCCCGTTGGCAAAGTCATGTTCCGGGGCTGAATGTGCAGCCCGGGCAGAGGGATCCAGTAAGGAGAAAATGATTATGAAGGAATTTCAGTACACTATTAAGGATGCCTGCGGCATCCATGCCCGTCCCGCCGGCCTGCTGGTCAAGACCGTGAAGGGCTTTGCAAGCACCGCCACCCTCGAGAAGGACGGCAAGAGCTGCGATATGCGCAAGCTGATGGCTCTGATGGGCATGGGCGTCAAGCAGGGCGAGACCGTGACCATCAAGGTCGAAGGCGATGATGAAGAAGCAGCCGCAGAGGCCATCCAGAAGTTCCTGAGCGAGAACGTCTGAGCTGCGGCTTAAAAGCCGAGCCCTCGCGGGAAAACTGCGGGGGCTTTTTTGAAAAAACGCCGGGCGCTGCACGCCCGGCTGTAAGTGGAAGGAGAACGTGCTATGCAGGTAGGCACCGGCAAAAGCGTACTCAATGGCATCGCCATTGGCAAGCTGAAGATCTATAAGAAAAAAGATACCGCGATTTCCACCGCTCCTGTGGCAGATACCGCCGCAGAACTGGAGCGTTTTGAAGCTGCCCGCCAGAAGGCCATTGAGCAGCAGACCGCCCTGTACGAAAAGGCTCTGGCAGAAGCCGGCGAGGACATCGCCGAGGTGTTCAACATCCACGCCATGATGCTGGATGACGACGACTTTGTGGACGCCATCAAGGAGATCATCAACGGGCAGAAGATGTGCGCCGAGTACGCCGTCAAGACCGCCGGCAACAATCAGGCTGCGGTATTTGCCGCCATGGACGACCCGTATCTGCAGGCCCGCAGCGCCGATGTGCTGGACATTGCACAGGCCATGCTGGACATTTTGCAGGGGGTGGACAACGCTTCCCTGCAGGGCACAGAGCCCAGCATTCTGGTAGCCGAGGATCTGGCTCCCTCCGAGACGGTGCGCATGGATAAAAGCCTGCTGCTGGGCTTCATCACCCGCGAGGGCAGCTCCAACAGCCACACCGCCATTCTGGCACGCAGCATGAACATCCCCGCCCTGATCCAGTGCAAGGACATTCAGGACGACTGGGACGGCAAGATGGCTGTGGTGGACGGCTACAACGCCTGTGTGTATGTGGACCCCACCCCCGACCTGCTCAAGAGCCTGAAAAAGCGCCAGCAGGAGGACCAGAAAAAGCAGGCTCTCTTACAGGAGCTGAAGGGCAAGCCCAACACCACGCTGGACGGTAAGACCATCAACGTATTTGCCAACATCGGCGGCATGGGCGATGTGGGTGCTGTGCAGCAGAACGACGCCGGCGGCGTGGGTCTGTTCCGCACCGAGTTCGTTTACCTGAACTGCAAGGATTTCCCCACCGAGGACTACCAGTTCGAGGCTTACAAGCAGGTGGTGGAAAGCCTTGCACCCCGCAAGGTGGTGGTGCGCACCTGTGATATCGGCGCAGACAAGACCGTGGATTATATGAAGCTGGACCACGAGGATAACCCCGCACTGGGCTACCGCGCCATCCGCATCTGCCTGACCCGCAAGGACTTTTTCAAGACCCAGCTGCGTGCGCTGCTGCGTGCTTCCGCCTACGGCAACATGAGCATCATGTTCCCCATGATCACCAGCCTGCGGGAGCTGC
>ERZ791865.1734-NODE-1734-length-18885-cov-3.831067_pt1 | contig 18885 bp, 22 predicted proteins | sample MGYA00509942_ERZ791865 | MGnify/ENA primary metagenome ERZ791865 (study PRJEB30046, sample SAMN00792098) | human gut metagenome | study: EMG produced TPA metagenomics assembly of the A metagenome-wide association study of gut microbiota in type 2...
TGCGCCGCCTTCAGTTTTACCAAATTTGGTGCCATCTGCTTTAGTGATCAGCGGAACGGTCAGGCCAAACACCTGATTCTGATGCAGACGACGGGTCAGGTCGATACCAGAAGTGATGTTACCCCACTGGTCAGAACCACCAATTTGCAGCACCACACCGTACTGTTTGTTCAGACAGGCGAAGTCATAACCCTGCAACAGGTTGTAGGAAAACTCAGTGAACGAAATCCCCTGATCTTCACGGTTGAGACGCTGCTTAACCGCTTCTTTGTTGATCATCTGGTTAACGGAGAAGTGTTTGCCAATATCGCGCAGGAAGGTCAGCACATTCATATTGCCGAACCAGTCATAGTTGTTCGCCGCGATAGCAGAGTTTTCTCCACAGTCGAAATCGAGGAACGGGGCAACCTGCTTACGGATTTTGTCCACCCACTCCTGAACAGTTTCTTCGGTGTTCAGCTTACGCTCGGCAGCTTTGAAGCTCGGGTCGCCAATCAGACCCGTCGCGCCGCCTACCAGCGCAACCGGCTTGTGGCCCGCCTGCTGGAAGCGTTTCAGGCATAACAATGGAACAAGATGCCCCAAATGCAAGCTATCAGCGGTAGGATCGAAGCCGCAATAGAGCGCGATCGGGCCTTGCGCCAGTCGCTCTGCTAACGCTTCCTCGTCCGTCACCTGGGCTACCAGCCCCCGCTCTTGCAATTGTTTAATCAAGTTACTGCTTGCCATCAAATTCTCCATGTATAAACGACTGCACCTCTGCCGGTACACGACTTTTCGCCAGATGCGAAAAGTACATAGAATAAAGCGCCGGCCCTTTCAGCGCCAGCGCTTCGATAACTAATTTCGGCGTTTACGGCGCCAGACGGTCTATTTTCCAGGCGCCGCTATCGCGCTGGTATAAAAAGCGATCGTGCAGACGGTGTTCTCCCCCCTGCCAGAACTCCATCTGCTCAATGCTGACGCGGAATCCGCCCCAGAAGCTCGGCAACGGCACTTCACCCTGCTGGAACTTCTGCTTCAGCTCGAGGAATTTGCTTTCGAGGATGCCGCGGGCTGAGATCCGGCTCGACTGCTTCGAGACCCAGGCGCCAATCTGGCTGTCGCGCGGACGGCTGTGGAAATATTTGACCACTTCCAGCGTCGACAGACGCTCCGCTTTGCCGATTACCATCACCTGGCGCTCCAGCATATGCCACGGGAAAAGCAGGCTGACCTGCGGGTTGTTTTCAATTTGATGCGCTTTGCGGCTGCCGAGGTTGGTATAAAACACCAACCCTTTTTCGTCGTAGTGCTTCAGCAGCACAATGCGCTGGTAGGGCTGGCCGCGCTCATCGACGGTGGCAACCACCATGGCCGTCGGGTCGGCAAGTTTCGCATCGCAGGCCTGACGCAGCCAGCGTTCAAACAGCGGCAGGGGTTCAGCAGGAAGATCGTGGCGACGCAAACCGCCACGGGTGTATTCACGGCGCAAATGCGCAATTTGCTGGAGTTCGTCGTTATCAGACATGGCCATTGAGGATGTAGTCATAAGGTGGCGTTATTGTGCGCCCCCCGGACAGAAATCTCAACGTTTGGCCGTCTGCAGCTGACAGTTATCAAGGACGATGCGGTCGCGCTTATAGACGGTGGCGGTATCGCCTTTTGACCAGAACACATAGACGCCGTCGGTGTAGCGCGCCCCGGAAGCCGACAGCCCCTCAGACAGGTTCAGTTGCTGATTATCATAGATAAAACTGACCTGCTGGCGTGCGTTATTGCGATGGACCGTCAATGGTTTCTGGTCGCATTGATACTCCAGCGTGTCCGTCTGCATCCGCTCGACAAATTGGTTGTAGTAGCTACAGCCCGCCAGCATAAAAGGTACAACTGCGATAAGAATTTTTTTCATTCGTTTGCCTTCGACTTTCCCGGTCACGGCGGGCACTCCGCCCTCCGCTTAACTTGTCCAGTTTACCGGTCGCATCGTATTTAAGATTTCAGTTAACTCCGATTCTGCGGCGGGTTAGCCGGAAAAATGGCGCCCAGCACCGAGGATTCGCTGGCGCCGGTCACGGAGGGCAGATTGCCCGGCAGACCAGCCAGCGTTCGCCAGGCCAGCCAGGCAAAGGCCAGCGCTTCCATATCATCGCCGCTGATCCCCGCCTCATCGGTGGTGGAGACCTCTGTTCCCGGCAGCAGCGCCGCCAGGCGCGCCATTAACAAGGGGTTACGCGCGCCGCCGCCGCACACTAACAAACGCTCGCAGCCGCCGCTTAACAATACCTGCTCACTGATGGTGACGGCGGTCAATTCCGCAAGCGTAGCCTGAACATCCTCCCCGCGTAGCCCCGGATAGCGGGCCATATGCTGCTCCAGCCAGCCGTAATTGAAATATTCCCGACCGGTGCTTTTCGGCGCCGGCAAGGCAAACCACGGATCGCTCAGCATGTCCTGCAGCAGCGGCAGCAGCACTTTACCTTCGCTAGCCCATTGGGCGTCCTTGTCGTACGGTTTGCCCTTCTGGCGCCAGATCCAGGCGTCCAGCAACATATTTCCCGGCCCGGTATCATAGCCGCGCACCGGCTGACCTGGCGCCAGCAGCGACACATTAGCGATCCCGCCGATATTGAGCACCATACGTCGCTCAACGGGGTGGGCCAGCAGCGCATGATGAAAAGCCGGCACCAGCGGCGCCCCCTGCCCGCCTAGCGCCATATCCCGGCGACGAAAATCCCCCACTACGGTTATCCCGGTGTGGGCGGCGATCTGGTTGTTATCACCAATTTGCAGGGTATGCGGAGCCTCTCCCTGCGGTTCATGCCATACGGTCTGTCCATGGCAGCCGATGGCGATGACGTCGGTGGGTTTGAGACTTTCCTGGCGCATCAGCGCCAGTACGGCATCGGCAAACAGCCGTCCCAGACGGGTGTCCAGACGACCTAGCTGCGAAAGGGTCAGCGACTGCCCCTGGCAAATCGCCAGAATCTCTTCTTTTATCGCGTGTGGAATGGGCCAGGTGAGACTAGCCTGCTGCGCCACCATGTTTTCAGTAATGGTGGCCAAAACGACATCGATACCATCCAGGCTGGTACCAGACATAACGCCAATAAAGCGACCCGATCTCATACGTTTTCCTTCATTCCATGACCCTTGTATGCCCTTCACTCCATCATAAAGTGTCGGCTAATGCTATGTTGTACTAATACTTTTTAACAATAGAGCGACAAATCAGAGAACATCGTAAAGAACCGGCGTTTAGTTGAGGTTGAAGCACCAGTGTTTATTATTTTTTGTATAGTCCAGGGAGAACCTATGCCCGCCGACGACTAAATGCCATATAATTAACCGTATGGACGTTCAATTGAACACCTTCGGTGAACAGGAGATTCATAAATGATTTTACGTGTTTTGGCTGTATCGATGATTGGTTTTACGCTCGCAGGCTGCGTGAGCAGCAGCGGCCTGTCCGGCGACGTTTATTCCGCATCTGAAGCCAAACAGGTGCAGAGCGTGACTTACGGTACCATCGTGCATACGCGCGCCGTACAGATCCAGAGCGGCGACGATAGCAATGCCATCGGGGCCATTGGCGGTGCGGTACTGGGCGGGTTCCTTGGAAACACCATCGGCGGCGGTACCGGACGCTCTCTGGCTACGGCGGCAGGTGCGGTCGCGGGCGGCGTAGCCGGTCAGGGCGTTCAGGGCGCGATGAATAAAACGCAGGGCGTTGAACTGGAAATCCGTAAGGACGATGGCAATACCATTATGGTAGTGCAGAAACAGGGCAGCACTCCGTTCTCCGTTGGTCAGCGCGTGGCCATTGCCGGCAGCGGCAGCCAGGTCACCGTCTCTCCGCGATAATTTCCCTTACGATGCGGCCGGTTGCGCCGCATCGTATTTTTCAGCCACGTTTATTTCGCCGTAATAAATTCGTAGTAACCATCAGACATCTTTATTTTAATATTCCATGAATCATTGCGCCTGCGCAATATCTTATCTGCCCGCCCCTATTACCCTCAAGAACATAAATTAGCCCTGGTGACTCATCGTCGCTGCCGTTGCCTTTTATGTGGAATATTGCCTATGCCCGAACATGTGCATCATATCGTTAAACGTCTAATCCTTTATATTTGCATTTGTTTACTGGCCGGGATTGGCATTTCCGGGATGACTGCGTTTTTTCATACCAGCTTCAGTAGTACTTCCTCAATATTATTTCCGCTGCTGACCAGTTTCCTAATGGTTTTTCATATTACCATTGCCTGTTTTATGGGCATGAAATACTGGAGCAGCAAGCGGCGTCTGTACCTTACTCCAGTCTCTTTCGGGTTTGCCTGCTCAGCGCTGCTGATGCTTGGCACGCTCAGCAGCTATCCGGACTGGCTTACCTGTAATCCGGCCCCGGTCGTTAATCAAAATGACGCCGTTATCTATTATTTCTTCCGCAATATAATGATGGCTGTGTTATTCATGTCATCTATTATTTTGTACTATTTTCGCCAGCGCATCATGCATTCGTGGAAAGCACACATTCTTACATTTACAGCATGTATTCTTTTTACGTTGACCATTATTGTTTTATCATGGCTATACTCCAGCCATTCGCCGTGGCTGAGCGTCAATTTTATCGACGATCTGAGCCATACCTTTACCCCGTTGTGGCAAAGTATTATCGGCTGGCTGCTGATGGCAGTTTGGTTCATCACGCTGATTTTATTAATTAGCTTGAGTAAACTGCGTAATATTTTTTGGTTCAGCGGCGCTTTTTTTGCAGCGCTTATTTGTTCACGCTTTTCCAGCTGCTCTCCACCGCAGGGGAGCTGGATCAGACCTGGTACCAGGCGCGTTTTTTCGAAACGCTATGCACCTTGTTCCTGATTCTGGTGCTACTGGTTGACGTCTTTATCCTCTATCGCGAGTCTAACCACAAATATGTTCATTCGTATCAGAATTCGATCCGCGACCCGTTGACCCGCCTCTACAACCGCAGCTTCTTCTACGACACCCTTAACCAACAGCTGGCGAAGGTGAATGCCCAGCATCCGCTGTCGGTGCTCATCAGCGACCTCGACCATTTCAAACGCATCAACGATAGCTACGGCCATGTCGCGGGCGACAAAGTGATCCAGTTCGCCGCCTCGGTGCTGGAAAGCCATTCGCGGGTAGATGACGCCGCCGCACGCATCGGCGGTGAGGAATTTGCTCTGCTGCTGGTCAACACCGGTGAAAAAGAAGCGCAAGCGATCGCCGAGCGTATCCGCCTGGCGGTCAGTGCCGGGGAGAGCCATTTACCGGAGCGAATGACCATCAGCATGGGGGTGTATACCACCTACGACAATAGCGTGACAGCGGAAGCGTGCGTTCAGCGCGCGGACGAAGCCATGTATGAAGCAAAGAATAACGGACGTAATCAGGTGATCGTCTGGCATCGGCAGGGAGGGTGAAAAAAGGCCCGGATTAGCCCGGGCCGCAAAGAATTAATCTTTAGCCTGGAGATCGAGGATATTTTGTTCAAGTTTACGGATTAAGTGGAGCAAGGTTTCCACTTCCTGCTTCGAGACCCCTGAGAGGATTTCATCACGGGTCTTACCTATCACCTCTTCCATCTCGTTGATCAGCGGTTCGGCTTTTTCCGTCAGCTTGATGCGTTTGGCCCGCCGATCGCTTGCGCAGGTCTGGCGAGAAATGAGCCCTTTCTCCTCCAGCTGATCGAGCGTGCGCACCAGCGACGGCTGTTCAATACCGATAGCTTTCGCCAGCTGGATCTGCGACTGCTCAGGCGGCAGCTGGTGGATGTTATGCAGCGTGACCCAGTGGGTCTGCGTTAACTCCAGAGGTTTCAGGCGATGGTCGATTAGCGCGCGCCAAACGCGAACTAAACGTGCCAGATCAGAACCAAGTGGCGATTCCAATTTCATCTCCTTATAATTAGCTTGCTAAGTTATTATACTGATTTTAGAATAGTGTGCAGCATTTGAATTATCAAAACAAATGAATTACTTGATTCAACAAAAACCAAAACAATGATTTACACTGTTAAAGAGTAGCACGTCCTGAGGTTACCCCTGTAATGGCAAAGGATTTTTGCTTGTGAAACTGAGTCTTAACACATCCGGATTGCCGCTGCAGGACCTGGTGTTCGGCGCATCCGTCTATTTCCCTCCGCTGTTCAAAGCCGTCTTGTTGGGTTTCTTTATCTGGTTGTTTTTACATCGCCAGCTGCGTGACTGGATGTATGCGGGCGACATCTGGCACCCGCTACTAATGGATCTCTCACTGTTCGCGCTCTCGGTCTGTCTGGCCCTGGTATTACTCATTGCCTGGTGATCTCCCTGTTATGAAAAGATTAAAATATCTGTCAACGCTGCTGGTCGCGGCCGTCGCCCTGATTGCCGCATGGTTGTTATGGAATTTCTACACTCAGTCACCCTGGACCCGCGACGGCAAAGTGCGCGCCGAGCAGGTTGGGATCACCCCTCAGGTCTCCGGCAGTATTCTGCAGTTGAACGTAACCGATAACCAACGGGTCAAAGCCGGGGAAGTATTGTTTACCATCGACGACACCCCCTATCGCATCGCGGTGCTGAACGCCCAGGCGCAGCTGGCGAAAGCCCAGGCGGAGGTGGCGAAAGCGCAGGCGGAGCAAAGCAAGGCCGCCAGCGAGGCTCGCCGTCGCCGAAGCCTGTCGCAAAATGCGATCTCGGCTGAAGACCTTGAGAACGTCAATACCGCCCTGAATACCGCCACCACCACCCTGGCTGCCGCCAGAGCGGGGGTCGGCGTAACCGAAGCGGCGCTGAAACATGCGCAGTGGCAGCTCAGCCAGACGGTTGTCAAAGCGCCGGTGGATGGCTGGGTGACCAACCTTTCCACCCGCGTCGGTGATTACGCTACCACCGGCCATCCGGTCTTTGCCCTGGTGGACAGCCATTCGTTTTACGTACTGGGCTACTTCGAAGAGACCAAACTGCGCCACATTCGCATCGGCGATCCGGCACAAATTATTCTCTATAGCAATCAGCAGACGCTAAAGGGCCATGTCGCCAGCATCGGCCGCGCGATTGTCGACCAGAGCGTGGAACAGGGAACCGGGCTGGTGGCCAACATCAAACCAAATATCCCCTGGGTTCGTCTCGCCCAACGCGTTCCGGTGCGAATTGCCTTTGATACGCTGCCGGCCGATGTCACCCTGGTCTCCGGCACCACCTGCACTGTCTCAATTGGCGGGCAGTAATGAACCTGCAGACCCTGTCGTGGCGCACACTCCCCTGGGTTAAAGCCACCCGGCCGCAGTGGCGGTACGCATTGCGCAACGGCATCGCGATGTGTCTTGCGCTGAGTATCGCCTATGCGCTGGATCTTGATGAGCCCTACTGGGCGATGACGTCCGCGGCGGTGGTCAGCTTTCCCACCGTCGGCGGCGTGATCAGTAAAAGTTTTGGCCGCATCGCAGGCAGCCTGCTCGGCGCCTGCGCCGCCCTGCTGCTTGCCGGTCATACACTCAACGATCCCTGGCTGTTTCTGTTCAGTATCTCCGGCTGGCTGGCGCTCTGCACCTGGGCCTGCGCCCTGTTCACCAACAACGTCGCCTACGCCTTTCAGCTGGCGGGCTATACCTGCGCCATCATCGCCTTTCCGGTGATTAACATCAGCGACAGCTACGAGCTGTGGGTCATCGCCCAGTCGCGCGTCTGCGAAGTCATCGTCGGGATCCTCTGCGGCGGGCTAATGATGATGATCCTGCCAAGCACCTCCGACGGCAGCAACCTGCTGACGGCCCTGAAAACCATGCACGCCCGGCTGCTGGAGCACGCCAGCCTGCTGTGGGTGCCGGAGACGACGGATGCCATTCGCACCGCCCATGAGAGCGTGATTGGCCAGATCCTGACCATGAACCTGCTGCGTATCCAGGCCTTCTGGAGCCACTACCGTTTCCGTCGGCAGAATCCTCTGCTGAACTACCTCCTGCATCAGCAGCTCAGAATGACCAGCGTCATCTCCAGTCTGCGACGGATGCTGCTGAACTGGCCTGACGCGCCGGCGAACACTCGCCAGGTACTGGAGTCGCTGCTCGCCGAGCTCGCCACCCCTCATGCCGACAGCTATCACGTTGCGCGGATCCTGGCGCCGCTGGCGCCGCGGCAGGATGCCGATTACCGGCACATCGCTTTCTGGGCGCGATTGCGCTATTTCTGTCGCATTTACCTGGAGAGCAGCCGCTGGATCCGCCGCGTTGAAAATGCCTCGGCGATCGCCGAGTTCAATGTGCCCGCCGCCCCGCCGTTAGCCCGCCATACCGATCAGGCGGAGGCGTTGCTCAACGGTGTCCGTACCTTTTGCGCGCTGGTGGCGATTGGCGCATGGGGGATCAGTACCCAGTGGACCAGCTGCGCGGCGGCCCTGACCCTGGCCTCCATCTGCTGCGTGCTCTACTCCGTATCCGCCTCGCCGTTTCGCTCGCTGACATTGCTGATGCAGACTCTGGTCCTGCTGTCGCTATTCAGTTTCGTGGTGAAGTTCGGCCTGATGGTGCAGGTAACCGACCTGTGGCAGTTTCTGCTGTTCCTGTTCCCGCTCCTGACCACCATGCAGTTATTCAAACTGCAGTGGCCCAAATACGCCGGCCTGTGGGGACAGCTTATCGTCTTTATGGGCTCGTTTATCGCCGTCACCAACCCGCCGGTGTACGATTATGCGGCCTTTTTCAATGATAATTTGAGCAAGATTGTCGGGGTAGGCTTTGCCTGGCTGGCCTTTGCGGTACTGAGTCCGGGCTCGGACGCCCGCAAAGGGCGACGCCATATCAGAGCGTTACGGCGTCACTTTGTCGATCAGCTCAGCCGTCATCCTCAGCACAGTGAGCATGAATTTGAATCGCTGGTCTATCACCACGTCAGTCAGCTCAGCCAGAGTAAGGATGCCCTGGCGCGCCGCTGGCTGTTGCGTTGGGGCGTCGTGCTGCTCAATTGCTCGCACGTCGTCTGGCAGCTTCGCGAATGGGAAACCCGCTCCGATCCTCTCGCCCAGGTGCGCGACCTGTGCATCAACCTGTTACGCGATGTGATGAGCGAGCGCGGCGTGCAGCAGCGCCCGCTGGCCTCCACCCTGCAGGAGCTGCAGCGGATCTGCGACGCCCTGAACCACCATCATCAGCCGGCGGCGCGGGAACTGGCCGCCGCGATTTGGCGACTGTACTGCGCCTTGTCGCAGCTGGAACAGGCCCCGGTGGCCGGCACAATTGGCGAAGGAACTACTTAATCACCCCGCAGGCAAACCGTTCGCCGCCGCCCAGCGGCTGCGGACTGTCGGCCATGTTATCCCCGCCTACGTGGACCATCAGCGCTTTCCCTTTCACCTCCGCCAGCGTTTTCAGGCGCGGAGCAATAATCGGCTGGTCGGCTACGCCCGCATCGTTGACCACCAGCAGGGGCAGGTCGCCAAGATGCCCGGCCCCCAACGGCCCTTCGTGTTTGCCGGTATGCTGCGGATCGTAATGTCCGCCCGCCGCCCCGGCGGCCACGGCTTTACCTTCTTTCATCGCCGGCTGGCAGCTGCCTTCGTCATGAATATGAAACCCGTGCTTACCCGGCGGTAGCGCCCGCAGAGTGGGGGCGAACTCGAGTCCGCGGTCGGTTTCGGTGATTTTGACGCTGCCGATGGTCTGACCGACGCCCTGGGTGGTCACGAGATTAAGTTGCACATCTTCACTAACGGCCTGTGCGCCAGCGCAAAATGCGAGGGATAAGATCGCGAGAATACATCGTTGCATAACACCTCCGGATGGCTGTCTCCCTGTTAAGTGTAAACCAGGAACGCCTTTCCGGAGGGGAAATGCCCGTTACGGTACGTCGTACCCGAGCGCGGCTTTACGGATGCGGAACCACTGCTGACGGGTCATGCTGAGTTTTTCAGCCACAATCGCCGAGCGCACGCGCTCGATTTTGCCCGAGCCAATAATCGGCAGCGGCTGCGACGGCAGACGCAGCACCCAGGCATAAACTACCTGTTCGATGCTGTCGGCGTTAAGCTCGTGCGCCACCTGCGCCAGCTCATCGCGCAGCGCCTGGAAGCCCTCTTCGTTAAACAGGCGACCACCGCCAAGACAAGACCACGCCATCGGACGAATACGCAGTTGCTGCAGCTGATCGAGAGTACCGTCGAGCAGCAGCGGCTGATGCACCGGTGAAATTTCGACCTGGTTGGTGGCCATGGTAAACGGCAGACGTGACTGCAGCAAGGTGAACTGGGCGGGGGTAAAGTTCGAGACGCCAAAATGGCGCACTTTACCGCTATGATGCAGCGCGAGAAAAGCTTCGGCTACCTCGTCGGCGTCCATCAGTGGGTCCGGCCGGTGGATCAGCAGCAAGTCGAGATGGTCCGTCGCCAGATTACGCAGCGATTGCTCGGCGCTGAGCACGATGTGATCGCGGTCGGTAATGTAGTGGCCAATGGTGTTCTCAGCGCGCGCCCGGGTGGCGATACCGCATTTGCTGACGATTTCCATCCGGCTACGCAGATGCGGCGCTCGCTTCAGCGCTTCGCCAAAGGCAGCCTCACACTGATAATCGCCATAGATATCGGCGTGATCGACGGTGGTTACGCCTAAATCGAGATGCTGCTCAATAAAGCTGACCAGCTCGCCAGGCGACATTTTCCAGTCCATCAGACGCCAGTAGCCCATCACAAAACGTGAAAATTCCGGCCCCTGGGGAGCCATAGCAATACGCTGAACCATAACCGCTTCCTCAATAAAAAAGTGCTCTGAGTATACGTAATTTTTGGCTTAAAACAGTGAGGGTTGCTGCGGTTCTTCCGCCGGCTCCGGCCTGTTCGCGCGTATTTTGCGCAGCAGCCGTTGGCGGCAAAGACGCAAAACCTCCTGTTTCTGCGCATCGCTCATCGTTTGCCAGTTAAAACGTTCCTCACGGCTGCGGAAACAGCCGCGACAGTAGCCGCGCTCATCGGTCTGACATATTCCCCGGCACGGGCTCTGCACCGGGAAAAATTCTAACTGCTCTGCCACCACACGCCTCCTGTCCCCTCGTCTCCTTTCATTGAAGACGTTTCCCCGCGCCGACGCAAATTTTGTTCACTACGTGCTGCGCCAGCTAACATTTTTCCGCCGACGCTTGCATTAGACCAATCGGTCTACTACAGTGTGCAGCATGAACAGACACAGCGATTGCGATACCCGAGAACATATCCTGGCCACCGGCGAGCAGCTTTGCATGCATCGCGGTTTTACCGGAATGGGCTTGAGCGAACTTCTGAAGACGGCGGAGGTGCCCAAGGGCTCCTTCTACCACTACTTTCGCTCTAAGGAAGCCTTCGGCGTCGCGCTGCTTGAACATCACTACACCGGATATCTGCAGCGCCTGGTCGACCACTTCGATCATGGCGACGGTAACTATCGCGATCGCCTGCTGGCCTACTATCAGCACACGCTGAATCAGTTCTGCCAGCAGGGGATTATTAGCGGGTGTCTTACTGTCAAGCTATCCGCGGAGGTTTGCGATCTGTCGGAAGATATGCGCGCCGCCATGGATCGCGGAGCCAGCCAGATTATCGCCCTGCTGGGCGACGCGCTGGAGAAAGGACGTCAGGAAGGCAGTCTCGCATTTGACGGCGAGGCCATGACCCTGTCGCAGGTGCTGTATTCCCTGTGGCTCGGGGCCAACCTGCAGGCCAAAATTACGCGTAGCGCAACGCCGCTGGAAAGCGCCCTTGCCCACGCCAAACAGATTATTGCAGCGCCTGCGGTATAACAGGCGTTTTTATTTCATCAGTTACTAGACGACCGGTCTACTCAGGAGTCACTATGTCGGAAGCAAAATTATTCAGCCCACTGAAAGTCGGTGCGGTCACCGTCCCTAATCGCGTATTTATGGCGCCGTTGACGCGTCTGCGCAGCATTGAGCCGGGCGATATCCCTACTCCGCTGATGGGCGAATACTACCGCCAGCGCGCCAGTTCCGGGCTGATCATCACCGAAGCGACGCAGATCTCCGCGCAGGCCAAAGGCTACGCCGGCGCGCCTGGGCTGCACAGCCCGGAGCAGATTGCCGCCTGGCAGAAAATCACCGCCGGCGTTCATGCCGAAAACGGTCATATCGCCGTCCAGCTGTGGCACACCGGGCGTATTTCCCATAGCAGCCTGCAGCCTGGCGGCGCCGCCCCGGTAGCGCCTTCCGCGCTGAGCGCGGGCACCCGTACCTCACTGCGTGACGAAAACGGCCACGCCATTCGCGTCGACACCTCAATGCCCCGCGCCCTGGAAACCGCAGAGATCCCAGGGATCGTCAACGATTTCCGTCAGGCGGTCGGCAATGCCCGTGACGCCGGCTTCGATCTGGTTGAGCTGCACTCAGCCCACGGCTATCTGCTGCACCAGTTCCTCTCGCCATCGGCGAACCAGCGTACCGATCAGTACGGCGGCAGCGTGGAGAACCGTGCCCGTCTGGTGCTGGAAGTGGTTGACGCCGTGAGTCAAGAGTGGAGCGCCGAGCGCATTGGCATCCGCGTGTCGCCGATTGGCAGCTTCCAGAATGTGGATAATGGCCCGAACGAAGAAGAAGACGCGCTGTATCTGATTAGCGAGCTGGCGAAACGCGGTATCGCCTATCTGCACATGTCCGAGCCGGACTGGGCGGGCGGCAAACCTTACAGTGAAGCTTTCCGTCAGAAAGTCCGCGACCGCTTCCCGGGGGTGATCATTGGCGCTGGCGCTTACACAGTAGAAAAAGCCAACGATCTTATCAATAAAGGGCTGATTGATGCCGTGGCCTTTGGCCGCGATTACATCGCCAACCCGGATCTGGTGGCTCGCCTGCAGAAAAAAGCGCCGCTTAACCCGCAACGCCCGGAATCCTTCTACGGCGGCGGCGCGGAAGGCTACACCGATTATCCTACGCTGTAATCCCTCCATTGATAGCGGCGACGTATCGCCGCTATACTCAACGTTCTGATCTATCAAATAAACTGCATAGGGGACATTATGCGCTTACTCCACACCATGCTGCGCGTTGGCGACCTGCAACGTTCTATCGACTTCTATACCAACGTGTTGGGCATGAAGCTGCTGCGCACCAGCGAAAACCCGGAGTACAAGTACTCCCTCGCCTTTGTCGGCTACGGCGAAGAGAGCGAAACCGCGGTGATCGAACTGACCTACAACTGGGGCGTGGACAGCTATGAGCTGGGCACCGCCTACGGCCATATCGCGCTGAGCGTCGATAACGCCGCCGAAGCCTGCGAACGGATCCGTCAGAACGGGGGCAACGTCACCCGTGAAGCCGGGCCGGTAAAAGGCGGCACCACCGTCATCGCCTTCGTGGAAGATCCGGACGGTTACAAAATCGAGCTCATTGAAGAGAAAGATGCCGGTAAAGGTCTGGGCAACTAACGCTTCCCCACGCTGGCATATTTAATGCCATGGCTCGCCCGGGCGCTACGGCGCCCGTTGTTTTCACCCCTGCCTGCTGCAAGCCGCGGCAAAATTTGCCATAATGCGCGCTACTTTTTTCCAGCTAAGAGAATCTGATGTCCGAGAACGCTCAACTGAATGGTCTATGCGGCCGTTTCCGCGGTTTTTATCCGGTGGTGATCGATGTTGAAACCGCAGGATTTAACGCCAAAACCGACGCCCTGCTGGAGATCGCCGCCATTACGTTGAAGATGGATGAGCACGGCTGGCTGATGCCCGATGAAACGCTGCATTTCCATGTTGAACCTTTCGAGGGCGCCAATCTGCAGCCCGAAGCGCTGGCTTTTAACGGGATTAACCCGCATGACCCGCAGCGCGGGGCCGTCAGCGAATACGATGCCCTGCATGCCATCTTCAAAATGGTGCGCAAAGGGATGAAAGAGAGCGACTGCAGCCGGGCAATCATGGTGGCGCACAATGCCACCTTTGACCACAGCTTCACCATGACCGCCGCCGAACGCGCGGGACTTAAACGCAACCCTTTCCATCCGTTTGTTACCTTCGACACCGCCGCGCTAAGCGGGCTGGCGCTGGGCCAGACGGTGCTGTCGAAAGCCTGTATTGCCGCGGGTATGCCGTTCGACGGCGCGCAGGCTCACTCCGCCCTGTATGATACCGAGCAGACGGCGCAGCTGTTTTGCGAGATCGTGAACCGCTGGAAGCGTCTGGGCGGCTGGCCGCTGCCCGTAGCCACCCCGGAGTGATAAAAAAAGCGACTTCCAGGAAGTCGCTTTTTTACTGATGGCGGGAATTACTCCGCTTTTGGCTCGTCGGTATGGTACTTTGCCGCCGTCTCTTTGATCAGCTGCTGCAGTTCACCGCGCTGGTACATTTCGATGACGATATCGCAGCCGCCCACCAGTTCACCGTCTACCCACAGCTGCGGGAAAGTCGGCCAGTTGGCGTATTTAGGCAGCTCGGCGCGGATATCCGGGTTCTGCAGAATATCAACGTAAGCAAAACGTTCGCCACAGGCGGACAGCGCCTGAACGGCCTGGGCAGAGAAACCGCAGCTTGGCAGCTTCGGCGACCCTTTCATGTACAACAGGATCGGGTTTTCAGCGATTTGGCGTTGGATCTTTTCTAAAGTCGAGCTCATTGTCGTGCTTCCTTAAACTTCTTTCTACGGCAGTAACTTGTCATTGTAGCGTCCTGTAGGCAGGACGGATAATAACATTTTTTTCACTATTCATATTTTATCTTCTGTTGCGCGAAGTTGCCTTAAAAATATCATTTTGCGGTCGCAGGCGGGCGCTCATTGCGCATTTTCTGTGCGAGGCGGTCAATGTCTGACGCGTTTTCTTGCAATCGTTAACCAATCGACATTTTTGATACAAAAGAATATTAACTTTCCGGCTTTTTATGCTTTAGAATCATTCCGGTTTGTCATTCATCGTCAGGCATTTGTACATGTCTGTAATTAATCAGGGGATTGCTCAGTGGCGCGGCTAAACAAAATCGCGATATCGCTCTGTGCATTACTGTTCACGTCTATCTCATTCACGCCACTGGCTCAGGCATCAGGGCATACGCACGCCTCCGCTTCGCCAAAAGCGTTGCCCGCGAAAAGTGGCTCAGAGCGCAAGAAAAAAGCAACCAGTCAAAAAACTAAAACCACCGCTAAAACCACCAGTAAAAAGTCCTCGCGCACCCGGCTCCCTACCCGCACTACCGCAGCAAGCCAAACCGCACTTCATCGTCAGGCCGCCGGCGCGACGAAAAAATGCGTGCTGCGTAAAGGTTATAAAAAGCAGTGCGCGAAAACGGTCGCCGCCAGCGCCGAGCCGACCCTGGCGCTAAACAGCGTCAAAAGCAAGTGCGTGGTGCGCAAGGGCTATAAAAAACGCTGTAAGCCCGAGGCCAGCGAAGCGAATTTAACGATCGCCGACGCCCACAAGGTCCGGGTGCAAAAAGCGCAAAATACCGCGATGAATAAACTGATGGGCCAGTTGGGTAAACCCTATCGCTGGGGCGGCACCTCGCCGCGCACCGGGTTTGACTGCAGCGGGCTGGTCTATTACGCCTATAAGGACCTGGTAAAGATCCACATCCCGCGTACGGCCAACGAAATGTACCACCTGCGCGATGCGCGTCCGGTGGATCGTGATGAACTGCAGAGCGGCGATTTAGTCTTCTTCCGCACCCGCGGACGGGGCGCTGCCGACCATGTCGGCGTCTACGTCGGCAACGGAAAATTCATTCAGTCGCCGCGCACAGGTCGTGATATTCAAATCACCTCCCTGAGCGAGGATTACTGGGTTCGCCATTATGTCGGCGCTCGTCGCGTCATGACGCCGAAAACCATTCGCTGATCCCGGTCTGCCGCTGCGGCGGCAGACCGCCTCTCCTGCTCGATCTCCATCCCCACCCGCAAGGGATATTGCATATTGCTCTCTTTGCCCGGCGTATCACGACGATAGCGGGTCGGCGACATGCCAAAGTGACGGTGAAAGGTCCGGCAGAAAGCGGCTTGTCCCTCGTATCCCAGGCACTGAGAAATACTCTGTATCGACGCCTGCGTCTGCGTTAAATAGATTGTCGCAATCGTCATCTTTCGTCGGCTGACGTAGCTCGCCAGCGTGCAGCCCGTTACCATGGCGAATTGTCGCTGGAAGTACCAGTGTGAGTAGCCGGACTTTTTCGCAATCGCGCTCACCGACAGGGTGTCGAAAATATGTGCTTCGATCCAGTCAACAATCCCCTGCACCACCGGGATCATTTTCGCGCTCACCACCTCATCTGTTTTTGCCATCGTCGTCATCCTGGGGAAATTACTGCTGGCGGCTATATTTGTCATACAAATTAAAAAATAGACAATGAATTATTGGCATAGCGACGATTGCCTGAGCGCATATTTTTATTAATCGTTTGATATTAAAGTTTTATTTTTTGTCCAGCGCAATGCGTGACAGCGGCGAAGCAGAGTAGTTAATCGCCATGCGAGTTCGCAAATCCGCAGAGGGCATCTCCTTATACAGGGTTGCAACAATTTTGGCGGCTTATCACCCACTCCTGCAGAAAACGGTTAAGCCTTCACCACATGCACCGGTGATAATAGCCTTTATCGTTGTAAGGCTTTTCACTGCTTGCGGCAAATGTTAACATTCTCAATACAATAACACGCCCGGGACGCGACAGCGTCGGGCGGTCAGAACACGATTCAGGTGAAAACCTCATCCTGTCAATGTGAGATAAAACAAAAAGTTATAAGGAGAGTAGCAATGTCGTTTGAATTACCTGCATTACCATATGCAAAAGACGCCCTGGCGCCGCACATTTCCGCAGAAACCCTGGAATATCACTACGGTAAACACCACCAGGCGTATGTCACTAACCTCAACAACCTGATCAAAGGCACTGCGTTCGAAGGCAAGTCCCTCGAAGAGATCGTCCGCACGTCTGAAGGCGGCGTATTCAACAACGCAGCGCAGGTCTGGAACCACACCTTCTACTGGAACTGCCTGGCGCCTAACGCCGGCGGCGAACCGGAAGGCGAACTGGCGGCCGCAATCGCCAAATCTTTCGGCAGCTTCGCGGATTTTAAAGCCAAATTTACCGATGCCGCGGCGAAAAACTTCGGCGCTGGCTGGACCTGGCTGGTCAAAAATGCCGACGGCAGCCTGGCTATCGTCTCCACCAGCAACGCCGGCACCCCGCTGACCACCGACGCGAAGCCGCTGCTGACCGTTGACGTTTGGGAACACGCCTACTACATCGACTACCGCAACGCCCGTCCAAGCTACCTGGACCACTTCTGGGCGCTGGTTAACTGGAAGTTTGTTGCGGCTAACCTCGCGGCATAAACGACAAACCGCAGCGGGGTCTCCCCGGCTGTGGTTTTTTTTTGCCCTTGCCCAGCCGATGATTACTGGCTGGCGAAAGCCTCTTCCGGCTGCGCTCGCCCGCTAAACCAGACCAGCAGCAGCGCCAGACCAGCGATAATCGCGCCCATCACCGGCACAAACGCATAGCCCAGTCCACCAGAGATCACCGCCCCACCGGCGGCGGCGCCCAGCGCGTTGCCGAGGTTGAACGCGCCGATATTCACCGAAGAAGAGAGCCCCGGCGCCTCATGCGCTACGCGCATAACCCGCATCTGCAGCGGCGGAACCACCGCAAAGGTTGCTGCGCCCCAGACAATCATGCTGATGGCCGCCCCAGCCTGGGATTGCGCCAGCAGCGGGATCGCCAGCATGATCGCCATCAGCAGCAGCAGAAAGCCCTTCAGCGTGCCGGAAACCGACCGGTCAGCAAATTTGCCGCCCAGATAGTTGCCTAGCGAAAAACCGACGCCAATCAGCACCAGCATCGCGGTTATAAACAGCGATGAAGCGTGGGTCAGCGTATTGAGCACTGGCGAAATGTAGGTATATAGCGTAAACATCGCCCCGGCGCCCAGCACGGTGGTCAGCAACGCGGATAGCACCTGCGGGCGCAGCAGGACAGAAAGCTCTTTTTTGACATCAGGACGTTCCCCCGCGCTGCCCTTGGGCAGGGAGAACCACAGGCTAACCATCGCCAGCAGGCCTAATCCCGCAGTAGCAAGGAAGGACATCCGCCAACCGATGGTTTCGCCAAGCCAGGTGGCCGCCGGCACGCCGCCAATGTTGGCGATGGTCAGGCCCATAAACATAGTGGCTACCGCGCTGGCCTGCTTATGCTTTGGCACGACGCTGGCCGCCACCACCGATCCCAGGCCGAAAAAAGCGCCGTGGTTGAGGCTGGTAATAATGCGCGACAGCAGCAGCGTGGTGTAATCCGGCGCGATGGATGACAACAGGTTGCCGACGGTGAAGATCCCCATCAGAAAAATCAGCGCATTGCGCCGTGCGCGATGCGACAACAGCAGCGTCATCAGCGGTGCGCCGACCATGACGCCGATGGCATACGCACTGATCAGCATTCCCGCTACCGGTATCGAGACGTCCACACCTTTCGCAATCACCGGCAGCAATCCCATCGGGGAGAACTCGGTGGTACCGATGCCAAAGGCGCCGATCGCCAGCGCAAGTAAAGGAAAGTTGATTTTCATTCAATGACTCCATCAGACCGTCAGAGAGGACGGCGTAACATCAGAAGTCAAAAGCATGACATCAATCACAAAAAAACAAAAGTGAACGAAATGACAAAAGATTTTTGCAGAATTGATAATAATGGCGGGATATGGGGAGGAAGCGGCGCTCCTCCCTCAGCGAAACATTAGTGCAGTATGGCGGTCAGGCTGAAAGCGACAATCACGCCGAGAGCAATAATCGTGGTGATCAGCGAAAACTTTAAATTGGTATCCATCATTTTTCCCTCTTGTTATCCCCACACCAAAAGTGAGCTTGCTCATTTTTGCACAAAAAATCGCAAAAATCTTCCGGGTGTATGGGTCCACCACATATTGCAATTTTTACTCTCACGTAAAATATAGTCCA
>ERZ791865.1740-NODE-1740-length-18859-cov-6.178207_pt1 | contig 18859 bp, 17 predicted proteins | sample MGYA00509942_ERZ791865 | MGnify/ENA primary metagenome ERZ791865 (study PRJEB30046, sample SAMN00792098) | human gut metagenome | study: EMG produced TPA metagenomics assembly of the A metagenome-wide association study of gut microbiota in type 2...
GAAGGTTCAAAGGTTATTTGCAAAGACTAATTTGAAAATTCCAGTTTGTCGAACTGAATATAAGGATGATCCGTCTGCGGTATGGGAGCAACCCCATACCGCAGATACATACCGCGAACTTGACGGTAGAAAAAGTCACAATATCGTCGTATAATATGCTTAAATCAGAATGACAAATCGGAATTTGGAGGTGTGATTGATGAGAATTGTAGAAGTTACAGAAAACAAAAAACAATATCTTGATTTGCTCCTGCTGGCGGATGAGCAGGAAGATATGGTTGACCGTTATCTCTATAATGGTAAAATGTATGTTCTTGATGATGACGGAGTGAAATGCGAGTGTGTCGTAACGGACGAAGGGAATGGAATACTTGAAATTAAGAATATCGCTACAGTTCCCCCATTTCAGCGAAAAGGCTATGCCAAAGCGCTGATTGAATTTCTTGTTGAAAAATACCGCAGACAATTTTCGATACTGCAAGTGGGAACCGGCGACAGCCCGTTGACGATACCCTTTTATGAAAAATGTGGCTTTGTACGCTCGCATACCGTGCCAAATTTCTTTACGGATCATTATGATCACCCGATATATGAGTGTGGTGTACACCTTGTAGATATGGTGTATTTGCAAAGACCTCTATAAACAAATTCCAGTTTGCCGAACTGAATATAGCGTACATAGCCGCTTGGTTTTCAAAAGAAATCAGGCGGCTATTTCTATTTTGAAGGAGGTGTTCGCTATGAACGAAACAGATTACAACGCTCGCCTTTTGTAGGCGAAGATGAAATCTTTCGGTATTATTGTATTGACCGATAAATTCGGCCCGGCGGGAAGATCGCCGCTTTTTTACCTGCCCCCTTCCAATCTCGGTCCTTTCGCGATATAATATCACTTCATGAAAAAAACGAAGATACAGGGAGCCGGAAAAATGCAGTTGCGGGAATATCGCCCGGCTGACTGCCGGCGTCTAGAGATGCTGTTCCTTGCGGCAGACGAACGCGGCGTGGGTCTTGGCAGGCAGATGCTGGAATGTGCCGTGCGGCATTACGGCGTCCGGAAGCTGACGGTCAACGCGCAGACGGTCGGCTTTTATGAGCACACGGACCTTTCCGCCTGAAAGCGGACGGAATGGATGAAGCGGGCGAGCGATTCCCGCTGCTGTATATGAGAAGAAACCGGAGTGAAAAAACATGATCGATAAGATGCTGATCCGTGGAGCAAAGGTCCACAACCTGAAAAATATTGACGTCGATATTCCACTTGGAAAAATCGTCGGGATCGCAGGCGTGTCCGGGTCCGGCAAGTCTTCGCTGGCGCTGGGCGTGCTGTATGCCGAAGGCTCGCGCCGCTATCTCGAGGCCCTGTCCACCTATACCCGCCGCCGCATGACGCAGGCATCGCGGGCCAGCGTGGACGAGGTGCTGTATGTACCTGCCGCACTGGCCCTGCACCAGCGCCCCGGCGTGCCGGGCATCCGCAGCACGTTCGGCACGGGAACGGAGCTTCTGAACAGTCTGCGCCTGATGTATTCCCGCCTTGCCAGCCACCGCTGCCCGAATGGCCATTATCTGGCCCCTTCGCTGCTCGTCGCGGCCGGGAAGGAGCTCGTCTGCCCGGCGTGCGGCGTGCATTTTTATGCTCCGTCTGCCGAGGAGCTGGCATTCAACTCGCAGGGCGCGTGCCAGAAGTGCGGCGGCACGGGCATGGTGCACACCGTCGATATGGCGACGCTTGTGCCGGATGAGTCCCTGACCATCGACGAGGGTGCGGTTGCCCCGTGGAACAGCCTGATGTGGTCCCTGATGACGGATATCTGCCGCGAGATGGGCGTGCGCACGGATGTGCCGTTCCGCGAGCTGACGGAGCGGGAGAAGAACATCGTGTTCCACGGCCCGGCGGAGAAAAAGCATATTTTCTATCACAATAAGAATACCGGGCAGGCCGGTGATCTGGATTTTACCTACTTCAACGCCGTTTACACCGTGGAAAATGCTCTTTCCAAGGTCAAGGACGAAAAGGGCATGAAGCGAGTGGAAAAGTTTTTGAAAGAGGATGTCTGCCCGGATTGTCACGGCACGCGCCTGTCGAGCGCGGCCCGCGCGCCGAGGCTGCGGGGTATTTCTCTGGATGAGGCCTGTACCATGTCGTTGACACAGCTCGTCGAGTGGGTAAAGAGTGTGCCTTCCGGCCTGCCGGAGGAGATGCGCCCAATGGCTGAGAGTATTTGCGAAGCATTCCAAAGCACGGCCAAGCGCCTGATGGACCTCGGACTGGGCTATCTGACGCTGGACCGCTCGGCGTCGACGCTCTCGACCGGTGAGCGCCAGCGGATGCAGCTGGCCCGCGCAGTGCGCAACCGCACGACCGGCGTCCTCTATGTGCTTGACGAGCCGTCCATCGGCCTGCACCCGTCGAATATCGTGGGCCTGACCGGTGTGATGCACGATCTGGTCGCCGACGGCAACTCCGTCATTCTGGTCGACCACGACACGCAGATCCTGAAAGAGGCCGACTGGATCGTCGAGATGGGCCCGGAGGCGGGCGCAAAGGGCGGCTATGTCATCGCACAGGGGGCGATCCCTGCAATCGAGGCCAACTCCGCCTCTCAGATCGGACCTTTTCTTGCCGGAACGGCAGAGACAAAGCTGCGCTGCTGTACTGAAAAAGAGACGCTTTTTGCAAACGGGACGATCCATCTTTCCACCGATTCCATCCATACCGTCAAGCCGCTGGAGGTGGATATCCCCAAGGGCCGCCTCACCGTCGTGACCGGCGTGTCCGGCTCCGGCAAGACGACCATGGTGCTCGAGAGCCTGATCCCCGCGCTGGAGGCAACCATCGCTGGCAGCGCACTGCCAGCGCATATCCGCACCGTTTCGGCCGACGGCATCGCGCATGTCAAGCTCATCGACGCGACGCCGATTGGCATCAACGTCCGCTCGACGGTCGCGACCTATGCGGGCGCGCATGACGAGCTGCGCAAGCTCTATGCCAAATCTCCGGACGCGAAGGCGCGCGGCTATAAGGCAGGCGATTTCTCCTACAATACCGGCTCCCTGCGTTGCCCCGGCTGCGACGGCACCGGCATCGTCAGTCTGGACGTGCAGTTCCTGCCGGATGTGGACATTCCCTGTCCGGACTGCCATGGCTCACGCTATGCCAGAGCGGCCGACGCGGTCCGCCTGACGAACGGCGCGGGGGAGAGTGCTTCGCTTCCGGAGCTGATGGATATGGACGTGAATTCCGCGCTGGAATTCTGCCGGGACCGGAAGACCGTCAGCCAGCGACTGGCCGTTCTCCGGCAGCTGGGCCTCGGCTACCTGACGCTGGGCGAGGAAACGCCGAGCCTGTCCGGCGGCGAGGCACAGCGGCTCAAGCTCGCCAGCGAGATCGGCAGGACGCAGACGGACTCCGTCTTTGTGTTTGACGAACCGTCCATCGGCCTGCATCCGCTGGATGTTCGCGTGCTGCTCGGCGTTTTTCAGGCGCTGCTGGACAACGGCGCGACCGTCATCGTCATCGAGCATGACCTTGACGTGATCCGAAACGCCGACTATGTCATCGATATGGGCCCCGGCGGCGGAGACGCGGGCGGCCGGATCGTCGCCAGCGGCACACCGCAGAAGATCCGGGAAAATCAGGCCAGCATCACGGGGCGGTATCTCTGACCGCGTTTCCCCGTCTTCAGGCGCTCCGGACCGGAAATGCACGGACCAAATTGCCGCGCCGGTTGAAAAAACGGTCGAACTATGCTATACTCTTTTTATCTTTGTCCAAAAGCAGGGTGACTTTTTTGAAGATCAATGTCCTTTCCTATCTGGAGGCTTCCGCAGCGCGTGTCCCCGACCGGGTCTGCTGGGCGGATGCCGCGTCTGCCTTGACCTACCGCGAGGCGTGGACGGCAGTATGCGAAATGGGAGCAGCACTCTCCGTGCGGCTTTCGACCGTCAACGCACCTGTCTGCGTGCTGCTTCGTCATGACGTGACAGACCTTCTGGCATTTTTCTCCATCGTATACAGCGGAAATTTCTATGTTCCCATCGATCCGGCGCTCCCGGCCGTCAGGCTCCGGAGCATGCTGGAGACGCTGAAGCCTGCGGCTATCATGACTGCCGGAGCCAGCATCGATGCGGAGCTGACGCAGGATATCCCGGTCATTTCCCAGCAGGAGCTGCACACGGAAGCTCCCGCCGCAGCGCCGTGGAAGCAGCGTAAGGATACCGATCTTTTATACGTTATTTTCACTTCCGGTTCTACCGGCGAGCCGAAGGGCGTTTCCATCTGCCATCGCTCGGTGATCGACATGGTGGAGCAGTTCATGCGTGCCTTCGACTTTGCCGACGGCGCTGTCTGGGGCAATCAGGCACCGTTTGACTTTGATGTCTCTGTCAAGGATATCTTCCTCTCGCTTCGTGTCGGCGGGCGGCTTGAGATCCTGGAGAAGAAGCTGTTTTCCTTCCCGAAGCTGCTTCTCGAGCGGCTCAACGAACGCACCGTAGACACGATCATCTGGGCGGTGCCCGCCCTGAAGATCCTTGCCCGCCTTCATGCCTTCCAGACGCTGCGCCCGCTGTATCTGAAAAATATTATGTTCTCGGGCGAGGTCATGCCGCCGAAGACGCTGCAATACTGGATGCAGGCCGTCCCGCAGGCGCGGTTCGTGAACCTCTATGGCCCGACGGAGATCACCTGCAACTGTACTTACCATATCGTGCAGAGCGCGGACGAGGTGCTGCAGGAGGTCCCAATCGGCAGGCCGTTTGCCAACTGCGATGTATTCCTGCTCGACAGCGGCGAGCCTGTCCGGGAGGAAGGACGGACCGGTGAGATCTGCGTGACGGGAAGCTGCCTGTCGCTGGGCTACTACAATCGTCCGCAGCTCTCTGCCCAAGTCTTTGTGCAGAATCCGCTGAATTCCCGGTTCCGTGAACCGATGTACCGCACGGGCGATCTCGGCGTGTGGAAAAACGGATCCCTGCTCTTTGCGGGAAGGAAGGACACGCAGATCAAATTCATGGGACATCGTATCGAGATGTCCGAGATCGAGCTGTGTGCCAACGCCGCCGAGGGCGTGGAGGCATCCGCCTGCGTTTTCGTCGACGAGCGCCTGACACTGTTTTATACGGGCGAGGCAGGGGAAAAGGCCCTGCTTGCCAGACTGCGGGACAGGCTCCCGAAATATATGCTTCCGAGCGTATGCCGCCGGTTGGAGCGCTTTCCCCAGAATCGCACGGGGAAGATCGACCGGCGGGCGCTGATGAATCTGTCGAAAGAGGGTTGATACCATGAACGAGCTTTATCAAGTGCTGGACGGACTCCATCTGAATGTTGATTTTCACAACGAAAAGCGGCTCATTGACGACGGCCTTTTGGAGTCGTTGGATATCGTGATGCTGGTCGATGAGCTGATGTGTCATTATGATATTGAGATCTCCGTGGAGGATCTGATCCCCGAGAATTTCAACTCCGCCGAGGCGATCTATGCTCTGGTGCAGAGGCTGAAGGACGAGGAGTAAGCCATGCCGATCACGGGTCTGAGCTTTTTGCTCTTTGCGCTCGCGGCGGTCGTGCTGTACTATCTGTTCCCAAAGCGGCTGCGGCAATATGTCCTTCTGGCGGCGAGTATCCTGTTTTATCTGACCTACGGCGTTCGGATGGCGGGCTATCTTGCCGCGACGATCCTGCTTACCTATCTTTTCGGCCTGTGGCTGGACCGGCTTGCGGCCTTCCGGCCCGCTGCCGAGACCAAGGAGGAGCGCAAGCGCCAGAAGCGTGCAAATGACCGGAAAAAGCGCCGCGTTCTGGCGCTGTCGCTCGTGCTGAACTTCGCATCGCTGGCGCTTTTGAAGTACGGCGGCTTTCTGGCCGCAGCCGTTAATTCTGTGCTCGGTACGGAGCTGCCGCTGCCGCATTTTCTTCTGCCGCTCGGCATATCCTTCTACATTTTCCAAACCTCCGCTTATCTGATCGATATCAGCCGCGGCAAACATCGGGCAGAGCGGAGCTTCCTGCGCTATGCGCTGTTTGCCTGCTATTTCCCGCAGCTGGTGCAGGGACCGATCAACCGCTTTGCCGATCTGCAGCCGCAGCTCACGGCGGGAAACGATTTTTCCTGGGATAATATCCAGCACGGGTTTCTGCGCATGCTCTATGGCGTGCTGAAAAAGGCGATGATCGCAGATACGCTTGCACCGATCGTGGCGAAGATCTACGGCGACTATGCGGCCTACCCCGGCATCATCTGCTTTCTGGGTGCGGCACTCTACTGCATCCAGCTTTACTGCGACTTTTCCGGCGGCATCGACCTGATGATGGGCATCTCCCGCCTGTTCGGCATCTCCATGCAGGAGAATTTCTGCCGCCCCTATTTTTCTGTCAGCCTGTCCGATTTCTGGCGGCGCTGGCATATCTCACTGGGCGAGTGGATGAAGGACTACCTGTTCTATCCGCTGGCACTTTCCAAGCCCTTCGGCAGGCTCGCGCAGTTCTGCCGCCGCCATATGCCGCTGGATGCCGCAAAGTGTATCGTGCCGAGTCTGTGCACGTTCCTCGTGTTTCTCGCAGTCGGCATCTGGCAGGGGCCCGGCATGGCCAACATTGCCTATGGCCTGTGGAACGGTTTCTGGATGTCCCTCGCCATGTTCCGTGCGCCGATCCGGAAGCATCTCCGGCTTTCTCCGGAGGACCCGAAAAAAGGAGCGCTGGTCTGGGGCGTCGTCCGCACGAATCTGCTGGTCATCATCGGCAGGTACTTCTCAAACGCGTCTTCGCTGCGTTCTGCGCTCGGGATGCTGAAGCAGACGGTGCTGCACTTCGGTGTGACCCGCGTCCATGCTGCCCTGTTTACGGAGCTGGGCTTCTCGCTGTCCGTGCTCTGGAAGGTCGTCCCCATGCTCGGCGTGGTCTTTGCCGTCAGTTTCGCCGCCGAGCGGGGGACCGACGTTGCCCGCTGGCTCTGCGAGCGAAAGTGGCTCGTGCAGTTCCTGATCCTGTTTGTGGCGCTGTTGACGGTCGTGCTGTTTGTCTATGGAAACGCCGGCTATACGCCCATTGCTTATGTCTATGAAAATGTCTGAGGTGATCCTGCTTGCGTGGTAAAAAATGGCTTCTGACTGTCGTCTGCGCGCTGCTGCTGGTCGGCGTCGTCTGCGTCCTGGGCAATTGGCTCATCGATCCCTTCGGCGTTTTTGAGGCCTCTCCGCTGCAGTGGGATTCCTATGCGCAGACGCTCAATCCGCGCGGCAGCAAGGTGCGCTATATTTCCGAGCGGCCCGGCGAATACGATTCGTTTGTAGTCGGATCGTCCTCTGCCGCATCCTATCTGCCGGAAACGTTGAAGCGGTATTACGGCGGCAGCTTCTATAACATGTTCCACTACGGAGCGGACACTGACTATGACCGCGAGCTGGTCCGCTATCTGCTGGAGCAGGGCGAGGTCAAGCGGATCGTCCTTGTGCTTGGGCTGAGCGATGCCTATGCTCTGCACAGTAAAACGGAGGGCCTGACCGCCGTGCCCGATTACCGGGTGAGCGGGGAAAACGAAGCGGCCTACAAGCTCCGCTTCCTGTTTGCAAGCCCTTCCTTTGCGATGGAAAAGCTGTCCTCCCTCCGGAAGGACACGGAAATGCCGCAGACCTTTGACGTCTTTCTGCCGGAAAGCGGGACCTATGACAAGCGGCTGCGCGACGTGGAATCCATCGGCAGCCTGCAGGACTATCTTACGCTCCACGGTGAGGACTACCTTTCAGAGACGGCCGATACAACGCTCCCTGACATCGAGCGCTGTGCCGGGAATGTCGCCGCGATCCGCGAAATGTGCGGCGAAGCGGGGACGGAGCTGACCGTCATCCTTACTCCGTTCTGCCGGAAGCAGATCGAGCAGTACGACAATGCCGCCCTGAATGCATTCTATCAGGCGCTCTCGGACGTGACGGACTATTGGAATTTCTCGATCACACCGCTGACCTATGACGAACGATTCTTCTATGACGTAACACATACGCGAAATGCTGCTGCCAACCTCGTACTGGCGCGGATCGCCGGGGATGAGAGCGTCGGTCTGCCCGATGCCTTCGGGGCCTATTGCCGGCAGGGAGAGTCAACGGATGCAGCGCAGCTGAAGAAAGCCGCCGGGGAAAGCGCTTATCTTCAAAACGGCAGCGCGACCGTCCCGATCCTGCTGTATCACCATCTCGACCCGGATCAGCCGGAAAGCGAGACCACCTTGCACCCCGAGACGTTTGAGCGGCAGATGCACCTTCTGAAGGAGCAGGGCTATACGCCGATCTCATTTGATGAGCTGATCGCGTTTGTGGAGCAGGGAACGCCGCTTCCGGAAAAGCCGGTCATGATCACGTTTGACGACGGCTATACCAGCAACGCAGTCTATGCCTATCCCGTTCTGCGGGAGCTTGGCTTCCATGCGTCGATCTTTGCTATTGGCTGCTCGATCGGGCATGACCGCTATTACAAGGATACGAATTACAGCCTGACGCCCCACTTCGGTCAGACTGAGATCACTGAAATGCTGGACTCCGGCCTCATTTCCATCGGCTCACATACCTATGACATGCACCAGTGGCCGCCCTATGAGACCGTCAAGCCCGCGCGGGAGAATATGCTGCCGCTGCCCGGCGAATCCGAGACGGAGTATATCGACGCCGTGCAGACCGACGCAGCGTGTGAAGCGGAAACGTTTACGGCGTTCGGCATTCCCAAGCCCGATGTGATCGCGTTCCCCGAGGGCATGCATACCACGCTGACCGATGTTGTGCTGCGCGAATGCGGCTACAAGGTCACCCTGACGACGGACGAAAGCCGCGTGAACACCGTTGTGGTCGGTCTGCCGCAGACGCTGATCGATCTTGGACGCATGACCGTTCTGCCGGGCATGACGGACGAGCAGCTCCTGCAGTATCTGAACGAGCGGGCAAACTAGAGAACAAAGCCTTTTCCCGGGCCCGCCGTGCATGCGCACGGCGGGTTTTGCTGCATTTTCGGGAAGAAAACCCGTATTCTGTGGTTGAAAAGTCCGGTTCCCGGTGGTACAATAAGAAAAAGAGGGCTGCTGTGAGGCGGCTTTTTGAAGCAGGGGAGGTTAGGCAATACTAACTTACTCCTACAGCATAGAAAGGGGAATGCCCCATGCAAACAAAGGAAACGATCACGCTCTCCGGCGTGCCGGAGACGATGTTGCAGACGGTCTATGCCCGCGCCAAGGAGAGCAGCGGGCGCGGTGCGATCCGCGACCGCAAGGCCGAGGAGACCATCGGCGGCCTGCAATATGATTTCTCCCCGGCGGACCGGGACAAAGCCATGCACAGCGGCGTCATTGCCCGCACCATCGTGCTGGACCGGCTGACCGGCGCGTGGCTGCAGGAGCATCCGGGCGGTACGGTCGTCAACGTCGCCTGCGGGCTGGACACGCGGTGCTACCGGATGGAGGGCTATGGCCGCTGGTATAACCTTGACCTGCCGGAGACCATTGCCGTCCGGCAGAGGCTTTTGCCGGAAAATGGTGCGATCTCGCAGATCGCCATGTCCGCCATGGACGACTGGGGCGGGTGCATCGCTGAGCAGGATCCCCCGGCACTGGTCATCATCGAGGGCCTGACGATGTATCTGACGGAGACAGACGTGCAGCGCATATTTTCCGTGATCGCCGGGCGCTTCCGCAGCGCGACGGTGCTGGCCGAGACGATGAATCCCATGGTCGTCAAACGCTTCCGGGAAAAGTCGATCGAGGGCAGCCACGCAAAATTTACCTGGGGCGTGAAGAACGGCGCGGCGCTGGCCGCGCTGCTGCCGGATTTCCGCCTGCGGGAGGAGCACAGCCTGACGGAGGGCATGGCGGAGTTTGTGCCCGTTTATAAGCTGCTGGGCAAAATACCGGCCATCCGCAATATTTCTAACAAGATCATCGTTCTGGAGAGGAAGTGAGGTAGCATGTCTTTCTTTGATAATACCCGCAAGCCGGACGGCCTGGGCGGAAAGCTCATGGTCTCCCTGATGAATGTCGGCCATCGCTCGCTGGCGCACTGGGGCATGCAGTTCCTGCCGCTTTCGCCGGATGCCCGTGTGCTGGACTGCGGCTGCGGCGGCGGAGCGAATCTGAAAAAGCTCCTGAAGCGGTGCCCGCAGGGTATCGTCAAGGGCATAGACTATTCTGCCGTCAGCGTCGAAAAGTCGCGCAAGCTCAATGATGCCGCCATCCGTGAGGGACGCTGCGTGGTCTGGCAGGGCAGTGTGGCTGAGATGATCTTTGCGGCCTCGTGGTTCGACGCTGTCACGGCGTTTGAGACCGTTTATTTCTGGCCTGATCTGCCGCAGTGCTTCCGCGAGGTCTTCCGTGTGCTGAAGCCGGGCGGGGTATTTTTCCTCTGCAACGAATCCAGCGGCGACACGGACAAGGACGAGAAATGGACCGAGCGGATCGCGGGCATGACGATCTACCGCGATGTGCAGCTGCAGGCTGCGCTGGAGCAGGCGGGCTTCCATGACATCGAGATCCATAAGAACGAAAAGGACTGGCTGTGCATGCTGGCCCGGAAATAGCTGTGCGCCGTCCCCCAAATGGAGCATGCGGAGCCTGTGATGCCGGAATTATACCGGCGAGGCGTTTTTCACGGACGAGAAACCAGACTGAGGGAGGGACGGATATGTCCAAAAAGGCAACGGAATTCCAGAAAAAAGAAATGAGCAAAATGTATCGCGGCAAGGAGATCTTCAAGCCGCTGAACACCGGCTGGGTCGACGAGCACGTCGCCTGTGTGCGCGAGTGGGTGGCAAATATCTTCTTCTACTGCAAGGGCGACACGACCATCATGATCGACGCCGGGTATAACTACGGCCGGCTCGAGGAAAAGATGGGCTGGCTCGGCATAGACCCGAGTTCTATCCGGCATATCCTCATCACGCATCAGGACACGGATCACGTCGGCGCGGTCGAAGCGGACAGCCCCGGCCTGTTCCGGAAGGCGAAGCTGTATGTCGGCGAGACCGAGAACCGCTATCTGACGGGCGAGGTGCGCCGCAAGGTGATCTATCATCTCTACAAGCTGCCGCAGGTCACCATCCGCAATGAGAAGGTCCTGCTGCACGACGGCGAGGCCTTTGAGATCGACGGCATCCGCATCGAGTGCTTCCTCGTTCCCGGCCACACCTGGGGCCACATGGTCTATCTCATCGACGGGAAGTATCTGTTTACGGGCGATACGATCTGGCTCGGAGCGGACGGCGGCTACAGCTTCATCTCCGCGCTGGCGGAGGATAACCGGCTGGCGGTTCGTTCGCTGGCAGAGCTGGAGACAAAGCTCGAAGCGCGGAAGCTGCACCCGATGTTCCTCACCGGCCACACCGGCTGGACGGACAACTTCACCTTTGCCTTTGCGCATAAGGACAAGCTCTGCTCACCGTACAAAAAGAGAGTGCACGACCCTTCCGCGCCCTATGATGCCTACGATGAGTCGGACGACACGGAGGAGCGGTCAAAGAGCGGCTATCTGAAGGGGGCCGGGCGATGAAGGACAACGAGCTGCAATTTGAGCGGGGCTGCCATGTGCTGTACTCCGGTCCCTGCAAAAAAGAAATTCGCGCACGGATCGCGCAGCACTATCCGGAGGCGGAGCGCGAGGCGGTCTGGGAGCGGGTCCAGCGGCAATATGTTGATTTTCTCTCCAACTGGCGCACCGACCTCGGCGGGAAGAAGAACTTCCACAACGGCAGCGGCGGCACCTATGACTGCATCGCCATCCTGAGCTATTATGTCGCGTGCAGGGATGTCACGTCCTTTCGCGAGATCGAGGAGATGGAGGAGGCTCTGGTCCTGCCTGCTTTCCGCAAGCTGAAATTCGTGGACTGCAACAAGCCGTTTTTCAAAAGACTGATGCATCGCGCCTTCTTAACGGCAAAGGGGCGCTGCGACAAATGGCACGATTACGAAATGACGGTCGCGCCCTACGAGAAGGACAAGCCGATCTATTATGAATTTACGGCCTGCCCTGCGGCGGAATTTGCCATCCGCAACGGGCTGACGGATATCATGCCCGCCCTGTGCAACGTGGATTATGCGGCCATGGAGCTGATCGGCGCGAAGCTGGTGCGGACGACGACCTGCGCAAACGGCTGTAAATGCGACTATACCATCTGCGGCAGCCGGGACCCATATCTGAAGGACCATCCCGAATACCGCGACGAGGCGGGCTACCGGCGGAACCGGTAGATGCATTTTGCGTTCGGCAGCGCTGAGGATCATGAAGTGAGGGCAATCTATGAACTACAAAATTGAGAAAAATACCGTACAGGAGACCCTGATCATCCCGCTCTATGCGCGGAAAATGTGCACGGAGCTGTACCCGAATCTCTACCGGGATGAGACGGCCGTCCGCCTGTTCGGGGAGATCGACTATGATTTTTCTGCGCTGGAGAAAAAGTCCCGGAGCCTGATGCAGCGCTTCGGTTTTCTGGAGGTCGCCATGCGCCAGAACGATCTGGCCTTTGAGGTGCGGGACTATCTGCGCGCGCACCCGAATGCGGCCGTTGTGAACCTCGGCTGCGGGCTGGATGCGACCGGCCGCAGCTGCGACAACGGCAGCTGTAAGCTTTACAATCTGGATTTCCCGGATGTCATCCGTGTGCGCGATGAGCTGCTGCCCGCCGGGCCGCGGGAGGAGAACATCCCGTGCGACCTGAACGACACGGCGTGGTTCGACCGCATCGACGCCTCCGGCGGCGCGATATTCTTTGCGGCGGGCGTGTTCTATTATTTTCTTTTGTCGGCACGTCCGACGGCGGCATGGTGGCGCAGGTCTATGTGCAGAAATATCCCGGTGAGACCGGGGACTTGTGCTGATCTCCACCGGCGATGAGCCATCTTCGCGGCGAAGGTCCCGAGGAGGCCGCCTATGCGCAGGATATGTTCGAGACGATCTTCCGGGGCTACAGGCAGGAGAAGGACGACTACTTTTCCGAAAAAATGCAGCGGGACCTCATCCGCCTGATGCACGAGCCGCGCATCGCCTATGTCTCCGCCGGCCATCTGACCACGGTCCTGCAGGCAGAAAAATTCATCGAAACGATCCGGGCGTTCCTGCCGTCACTGGGGAGTAACGCAGACAGGAGGAAATGGCAGTGATCGACATCATCTACCACGACGGCGCTTCGGCGGCGCCGGATCAGGCCGGGCAGAGCGGCGGCTTTGCGCAGGCGGACGGAAACGGCGAGATCCACTGCTATTCGTGGCTGGACGGCGTGAGCGCCATGCTGATGCGGCTCGAGATGAAGTCCTATACGGAGCTTCGCACGCAGAAGGGCCTGCTGGAGCTCAATTTCTGCGCCAACGGCCGCTTTGAAACGCGCTTCTCCCTGCGGGACCATGTGCTGCTGAAGCCGGGCGACATGGCCATCAGCTGCTATGACGGCGTGCATGGCTCGCGTTCCGAGTCGCATTTCCCGCTGGGCTATTATGAGGGCATCTGCCTTGAGGTCGATCCGGAGCGCGCCCGGCGCTGGATCGAGCGCAATGCCCCGGCCTTCCGTGTCGATTTTTCCGCTCTGCAGCAGAATCTGCTGGGCGACAAGTGGTATCGCTGCAGCCAGGCGGGCCCGCGCTGCGAGCATGTGTTCCGGGAGCTGTATGAGAGCGCCGCCTATCTGGACCCCGCGTTCCTGCGGCTCAAGGTGCTGGAGCTCCTGATGCTGCTCAGCAGCATCCCGCGCGGGGCCGGGACGGATGCCTACTGCTCGGCCCGGCAGGCGGAGCTGATCCGCCATATCCGCGACCATCTGCTGACGGACCGCGAGGGCTATACCTCGCTTTCCCGGCTGGCGGCGGAGCACGAGATGTCCGTATCGCACCTGCAGAAGCTGTTCAAGCAAATTTACGGTGTGCCGGTCTATCACTACATCAAGGAATACCGGCTCGAGCAGGCGGCGGTCGAGCTCGTGCGCAGCGCAAGGCCCGTGACGGAGATCGCGCAGGATGCGGGCTATGACAATGCCAGCAAATTTTCGGCCTGCTTCAAGGAGCGCTACGGCGTGACACCGTCGCAGTACCGCACGGATGCAAAGGCAAAACAGAGCATCGGAACCAAAACGGAGTAGTCTGCGAAACGGAAATATGGTAGAGTATGCACTGGTTAGAGAACACTAACCAAGACAGCCCACGCAATTGCATCTTCGGCCTTCGCCGGACCCCAGTCGAATGCTCTCGATGAATTGTGCGGTGCTGTCCGATATAACCTGGAGGTGCATCATGAAAAAGAGAATTGCAGCAATCGTGTTATGTGTGTTCTGCCTGCTGGCCATTGCGGGCTGCTCGCAGAGCAAGCCGGATGCGGAGACCGCGCAGCCCACTGCGGCGCAGGAGACCGGCGACTATTTGACGACCATCAGCGGGACCTATGAGGAGCTGTTCCCGCAGCTGGCCAAGGCGGAGTACCGCGACCTGTGGATCGATGCCACGACGCCGCTTGTCGGCGCGGAGAACGCCGAGACCGCGACGGATACGCTGCTTGCCATGTGCATGGCAGAGCCCTACGGCCCGGAGGCTTCCGAAAAGTATGCGGCGGACCCCGAGAGCATGGCGTTCAACTGCTATTTCCGCGGCGGCGTGGACCGCTTCGTCATGGACGGCCACACCATTTCCGGTCTGGACGCGCAGGGCAATGAGGTCTTCTCCCATACCTATCACAAGCTCGACGAGGAAAATGAGAACGGCTTCCTGTTCTACCAGAGCGACGACGCGGATTCCGGCGACTTTACCTACTTCGCCTTCTCCCCGGACACGATGGAGACGACCTATCATCTGGAGTTCCGCTATGCCGAGGACCTCAGTGACCTGCAGAGTTGGTTCGAGGGCAATTATGCCTACTGGAACGCCGCTGCGATCGCCGTGGACTACGATCGGGAGACCATGAAGAACGTGATCGAGCTGTTCGTGACGGAGAACCTGACCGAAGCGGAGTAAAGAGGAAGCACAGCGCACCCGTTTTCCGGCGGGTGCGCTGAAAACCATGATTAACGATTTCAGAAAAAAGGAGGGGAACCCCCTTGAAGAAACGATCGGATCTGTCGCGGCTGATGGAGTATGCCGGGGGGCATCGGGTCTTTACCTATGTCTCCTGGGTCCTGTCGGCCCTGAGCGCGCTGGTGGCGCTGGTTCCGTTTTTGTACATCTGGATGATCCTGCGCGATGTGCTGAATGCCGCGCCGGATTATTTCCGGGCGGTCAACATCCCGCATTACGGCTGGATGGCGCTGCTGTTTGCTGCGCTGTCGTATCTCATCTATGTCTGCGCGCTGCTGTGTTCCCATCTGTCGGCCTTCCGCGTGGCGACGAACCTGCGGCTCGCCGTTTCAGAACATCTTGCCCGGCTGCCGCTGGGCTTTACGGAGCGCTACGGCAGCGGCAAGCTCCGCAAGGTCATTCAGGAGAGCACCGGCGCGGCGGAGACCTATCTTGCCCATCAGCTGCCGGATCAGTATGCCGCCATGGCAACGCCGGTCGGCCTGCTGGTGCTGCTGTTCGTCTTTGACTGGCGGCTGGGCCTGCTGAGCCTTGTGCCGGTGGCCCTCGGCTTTGTGATCATGTCGGCCATGACCGGCAAGCGCATGGCGGAGAAAATGCGCCAGTACGGCAATGCCCTTGCCGCCATGTCCGGCGAGGCCGTGGAATATGTCCGCGGCATTCCGGTCGTCAAGACGTTCGGTCAGTCCGTGTTTTCGTTCAAAAAGTTCAAGGCGACGATCGACGAATATGAAAAGTGGGTCATTGCCTACACGAAAGAGCTGCGGATGCCGATGCTCTTCTATACGGCGGCCATCAACGGCGTGTTTGCCTTCCTCATCGCGGGCGGCCTGCTGCTGACGAGAAACGGCGTTACCCCGGAATTCCTGCTGAATCTGCTGTTTTACATCATCATCACGCCGGTCATCTCGCTGACGCTGACGAAGATCATGTATATGAGCGAGAACAAGATGATCGTGGCCGATGCGCTGAGCCGCATCGACTCCGTGCTGGACGAGGCGCCTGTGTCCGTGAGTGAAAAGCCGCAGCACCCGAAGGACAGCTCGATCGCCCTGCATGATGTGCGGTTCAGCTATGACGGCAGGACGGACGTGATCCGCGGCGTTTCCATGGACATCCGCCCGGGACAGACCGTGGCGCTCGTCGGCCCGTCCGGCGGCGGCAAGTCCACGCTGGCAAGCCTCATCTGCCGCTTCTTCGACGTGGGCAGCGGCAGCATCTGCGTCGGCGGCGCGGACGTGCGCGATATCCCGAAGGAAGAGCTGATGGACACGGTCTCGTTCGTGTTCCAGAACAGCCGCCTGCTCAAGGGCAGCATCCTGGACAACGTCAAGCTGGGCAGGCCCGACGCCACGGAGGCAGAGGCGCTTTCCGCCCTGCGAGCTGCGCAGTGCATGGATATTATCGAAAAATTCCCGGACGGCATCCACACCGTCATCGGCTCGAAGGGCGTGTATCTCTCCGGTGGCGAGCAGCAGCGCATTGCCATTGCGCGCGCCATGCTGAAAAATGCCCCCATCCTGATCCTCGATGAGGCCACGGCCTTTGCCGACCCCGACAACGAGGCGAAGGTGCAGGCCGCGTTTGCGGAGCTGGCGAAGGGCAAGACCGTCATTATGATCGCCCACCGTCTGTCTACCGTTGTGAACGCCGACTGTATCTATGTGGTGCAGGACGGCAGGATCGCCGAGGCGGGCACGAAGGGCGACCTCTGCGCCCGGAACGGCCTGTTTGCAAAAATGTGGCAGGACTATCAGTCCTCGGTTCGCTGGAAGGTCGAAAAGGAGGGACCGGCATGCTGAAAAAGATCCAGAGAGCAACGGCAAGCTCCCCGGAGGGCACGCGGGGACTCGTCCGGGGCGTGCTGGCCTGCGCCGCGCAGAACATCGCCTTTATGCTGCCCACGAGCCTGCTGTATGCGCTCGTCCGCGACCTGATGGCGGGCGGCGCAGCGGGAAGGACCGCATTTTATGTCTGCGGCTGCGTTGCCTGCTTTGCCCTGATCCTTCTGACGACGTGGTTCCAGTATAACGGCACCTACTTTACGACCTATCAGGAGAGCGGTATCCGCCGCCTGACGCTCGCCGAGCGCCTGCGCAGACTTCCGCTGTCCTTCTTCGGCAAGCGCGACCTGGCCGACCTGACCAGCACCATCATGGCAGACTGTGAGGTGCTGGAGAAGACCTGCTCGCACTTCATTCCCGGCCTGTTCGGCTCGCTCATCTCCACGGTGCTCATCGCGCTGGGCCTGTTCCTCTTCGACTGGCGCATGGCGCTGGCCGCGCTGTGGGTCATCCCGGTATCTGCGGCCATCGTGCTCTGCAGCTATCGCGTGCAGGACCGCGTGCAGAGCAGGACCATGGCCGTGAAAATGACCTGCGCCGACGGCATTCAGGAGTTTATCGAATCGATCCGCGACCTGAAGGCCAGCAATGCAGAGCAGGGCTATCTCGGCGGCCTTTCCCGGAAGATCCGTGCCGTGGAAAAGCAGACGATCGCGGCGGAGCTGACGAACGCCGTGTTCGTGACCTCGGCCGGCACGGTCCTGAAGCTCGGCATCGCCTCCGTGGCGCTGACCGGCTCCGTGCTGCTGCTGAGCGGCCGCATCGACGTGCTGACGCTGTTCCTGTTCCTGCTCGTGGCTTCCCGCCTGTATGATCCGATGCAGGGCGCGCTGCAGAATCTGGCGGCTGTCATCGCCATGCGGACGAATGTGGCGCGCATGAATGAGATTCTGGAATACCCGATCCAGACCGGCAGCGAGCAGCTGAGCAATCAGGGCTGCGATATCGTGTTTGACCATGTGGGCTTTGCCTACAACTCCGGCGAGACGGTCCTGAAGGACGTGTCCTTCACGGCAAAGCAGGGACAGGTCACGGCCCTCGTCGGTCCGTCCGGCGGCGGCAAGACGACCGTGTCCCGGCTGGCGGCGCGCTTCTGGGACTATCAGAAGGGCAGCATCACGGTCGGCGGCATGGATGTTTCAAAGATCGACCCGGAAAAACTCATGAGCCTGTATTCCATCGTTTTCCAGGACGTCACGCTGTTTGACAATACCATTCTGGAGAATATCCGCCTCGGCCGCAAGGACGCGACGGATGAGGAGGTCCTCGCGGCGGCAAAGCTTGCCAACTGCGACGAATTTGCCGAAAAGCTCCCGGACAAGTGGAACACCGACATCGGCGAAAACGGCTGCGCCCTTTCGGGCGGCGAGCGCCAGCGCATTTCCATTGCGCGCGCCTTCCTCAAGGATGCGCCCATCATCCTGCTCGACGAGGCGACGGCCAGTCTGGACGTCGAGAACGAGACGCTCATCCAGACGGCGCTGTCCCGCCTGATCCGCAACAAGACGGTCCTGATCATCGCGCACCGGATGCGTACCGTCGCGGGAGCGGACAAGATCGTCGTGCTGGCTGACGGCGTTGTGGCCGAGCAGGGGAGTCCCAACGAGCTCTATGCGACGAACGGGCTTTACACCCACATGGTGGACCTGCAGAACGGCAGCCAGAACTGGTCACTTTGATTTACGCAGCACCGTATCATTTTCAAACGAGAGCCCAGTGAAACGGGTCTCGTTTGAGAGCTTGTCAAAAACACTTTTTTGACAAGCTCCAGGGGGGCGCGGAAGCGGCCCCTCAGACTGTCGAAAAACCTATTCAGGCAAAGGTTTTGGAGGGAGGAAATGCCTCGCAGAGTTTGCGCCCGCAGGCGCAAAGAAAATGGAAATCATTTTTTCCGGCGGCGTGTACGTCGGAGAAAATACCGCTCGGCTCGCAAACGTGCGAAGAGTACGCCGCAGGCGTGCCCTTCGTGCGATGCAGCGAGCCGCAGCC